>ENA-OQAX01000313-OQAX01000313.1-human-gut-metagenome-genome-assembly--contig:-NODE-313-length-11664-cov-2.116235_pt1 | contig 11664 bp, 17 predicted proteins | sample MGYA00242741_ERZ504539 | MGnify/ENA primary metagenome ERZ504539 (study PRJEB26092, sample SAMD00036277) | human gut metagenome | host: Homo sapiens | study: EMG produced TPA metagenomics assembly of... | reverse complement strand
GCTGATTTCCGGCTATGCTACGAATAACTGGCGACGGGGAATAATTTATATCTCCAGAGCTCGGGCGCGGGGCAGAGCCCGCAATCCTCGGGCCATGCTGACCCGAAGTTTTAGCTTACTTTTCCTGTTCGGTTTTCTTCTCCGGCTTTTCGTGTTCCTTCTGCTGACCCTTCCAGTCGTCCAGCAGCTTGATGATCTGGTCCTTCATTTCCCTCGGCGTAGTTTCCTTGCCGAAATACTTGCTCAGTTCCGCACCTGTCAAAATCACTTTGTCTACCTCCTTTTTGTCCTCCATCATAATGCCGTCGATCACATCCCCGTTGAGCAGCTTCTTTTCGTCCAACTCACGCATACGCTTTGCCTGCGCCTGTGAAGGCGAGGACTGCTGGCTGTCAATGGCGACGGCGATATAGTTCTGGTTCTTCTTGCCGATATAGGAAAGCTCCACCGCCGTAGTAAAAACCCAGCTTTTTTTTCATCCATCAGCTTCATCAGGTCGGGAACCAGCTCATTGAGACGGATATACCGCTGCACCTGCTTGACCGCCATCTTATTGCGCTCGGCCACAATCTCGTTGGAGCGTTTTGCCTGCGTCCTTCGGGTCAATCTGACCCGAAGTGCGGGAGCTGGTGCTTGATAGCCTCAAGCTGCATTTTCAAGGCTTTGGCCCGCTCACTGGGGAGGATTTCTTCACGCTGGTTGAGATTGTCCTCGACCATCTGTGTGATGGCTTCATCGTCTGTCAGGTTTCGGACGATACAGGGCATATCCGCATATCCGGCAAGCTCGCTGGCTTTCTGGCGGCGGTGGCCGGACACGATCTCATAGCCGCCATCCTCACGGGGACGGACGATAGCGGGCTGGGTCACGCCCTTGTCCTTGACGCTGGACACCATAGCCCGCATTTCTTCATCATCCCGGACTTCAAAGGGGTGGTTCTTGAGGCGTGGAGTTTCGTTCAGCTTGATATAGATGATCTGCTCCTTGCCCCGGCGTGGAGCATCCTTTGGCTTTTCGGGTCCTTTCGGAGCGGGAGCGGCCTGTATCGTTGGAGCCGTTTTTTTCTCCGGTTCCTTTTTGACCGCCTTTTCCGGTTTCTGTGCGGGGGCTTTGGGCTTCGGGGCTGCGGCCTTGTCCTTATCTGCTTTCGGGGGACGGCCCCGGCGCTTCGGCTGTTCCGGCTCTTTGGGTTTTTCATCTGCTTTTTTCGGAGCCTCCGGCTGCTTTTCCGGTTTCTCCACTTTTGCCGGGTCAGGCTTTTCCCCGCTGGGAGCTGCCGCCCGTTCCTCGACCTTCTTTTCCTTCATAATTTCAGCGAAGTTATAGACAGAAACCTGTGGGTCTTTACCTCCGGTTCCGTCTTTTTTTCCGGCTCCGGGGAAACGGAAACCTTCTCCGGCTCTTTTGGGGGAGTAGGCGGTGTTTCTTTGCCCGGTCCGGTATCCGTTACCGGCTGTTCCGGCGTTTTTTTTGTGGTTTATCATCTGCCATAAGCATTTACCTCCTGTTTTTTGGCATGAAAAAAGGGGCTCAACTTTTCAGTCAAGCCCCCGTGGGAAGTTCCTCCTTTCTCCGCCATGATACAAAAATACCGCCCGTAGTCTCGTTTGGGCGGTACTTTGTGTAAGATTGGCAGTCCATTATTAAGTTTTTTATTATGTTCCCTTTGTACACCGTTGCAAACGAAAATTCTGACAGATGGGACAGTGGCGGAAATTTCATTTTGTCCGGCGGGTGTACAGAGGGCGGAGCCCTTTGTGCAGGGAATGCAAAGGGGAGGCAGCTCCATGCTGGGGTTAAGGGGCAAAGCCCATTATCGGGTCAAGGGTGAAACGCCTTGCCCAGTGATTTGATGCCTGCGTCAAGTCGTACTGGGTATTATCTGGCGAATTGTGTTACCCAAAATCGTTTTCGGGAATGACCGCCACATGAAAAAAGCTTGTGGAATGCAAGAGGCAGATAATGGAAGACCACAGAGGAGGGCAGAATGGGAAAAGAAAATGAAAAAATGCAGAATAGATGAAAGGGGGAATCAGAAAAATGAGAGCTACAAGGCATAATGGCAGATCGGGGAAACATGGTGTTTATAATCCAAAGCACAATGACAGAAAATTCGATATTGCCAACAGCGAGCATATTGATGCGGAGAGGGAAAAGCAGAATATCTATTGGGACTGTTACCGGGGATATGTCCAGAACCCTTCGGATGAGACACTTAGAAATTGGGGACCGGTCGAGCCGGAAGCAAGTTTCATGATATTGAAAGATGTATTATGAAGACCATTACAGCGATTTTATAAAAGGGCAGAATGCCAGAAATGAGAAAACCGCCACCCGGAAAGAAACCGGACAACGGAAGATCTGCTGAAAAATAAAATGACCTGTCCGGAAGAAACGATATTCCAGATCGGAAAGGAAGGGGAGCATATATCGGGAGAACAGCTTTTTCATATTGCGGATTTTTTTATGAAAAGGTTCGAGGGGATGTTTGGAGACCATGTGCATATTTTGGATTTTGCACTCCACATGGATGAGACCACTCCCCATATCCATGAACGTCACGTGTTTTGACTGCGAAAAATAAATATGGGGAACTGTGTCCGCAACAGGAAAAAGGCATTGGAAGCACTTGGAATTCCTCTTCCCGATCCAGATAAGCCCAGAGGAAGAAACAATAACCGGAAGATGACTTTTGATCTGATCTGCAGGAATCTTCTGTTTGATGTTTGCAGGCAGTATGGGCTGGAGATTGAGGAACGCCGGAATATGGCGGAAGAAGTATCTGGAAAGCAGGAGTTTATCATACAGGCACAGAAAGAAAAGATTGCCCGGCAGGAACAGATGATAAAGGAACAGGAAGAAAAAATCATGGATAATGAAACCCTGATCGATGAAGTGTCAGAGATCGCTTATGACAAGGCGGTGGAAGTCGTTACGGAAAAAGTAAGGGCACAGACACAGGAAGAGGATATCAGGCTTCTGGATCAGCTTTGCAATAACATTGTCCAGAATCCAAATAATTCTGATAAGGCAAAAACAATTACCAAAAATGTGATTAAGCTGGCGAAAGAGAAATTACGGAATGCAGCAAATGCAGTTATTGAAAAAGTACAGAAAACTCTTCAGGAGCCAGAGGTCAGTAAAGCGAATACGGAACAGATCAAGAAGAAGGCAAGGACGAGTGTTCTTGAAAAACTGGCTGCCAATAAAAAAGCGGGTCGCAGAAGAAAACGCTGCCAGAAGAAAAAACAAAAACGAAAATATCATGACAGGGATTCCCTGTAAAGAGCATTTTGATTTATTCAGTTTTGGATAAAAGTCAGGATGCTCTTTTTTTATTTTGAACCCGGTCATATCTGAACGGGTTGGAAAGGAAGTGGATAAAAAATGAATGTGTTTGAAGAAGTAAAGCAGAATGTGACGGTCAGGCAGGCTGCGGAACTTTATGGATTTAAGCCCAACAGGAGCGGATTGATCCGGTGCATCTTTCATAATGACGGTACACCGAGCATGAAAGTTGACCGCAGATATTACTTGTTTTGGATGTTGGGTGTACCGGGGATGTGGATCGATTTTACCGCCCAGCTCTTCGGACTAAAATCCAGAGAGGCTGCTTTGAAGCTGGCAGATGATTTTGGAATCTCCTATGGGAACAGGGCAAGGGATTCTCCCAAAAGTGGGAAAAAGTCTCTGGTGAAAGAAAGAGGGAAGGTATCAGAAACAGACTGGAAAACAGAATGTGCCAGACTTACAAAAGCATATCTGGATTACCGCACCCTGCTTCTGGAATGGAAAGAATGTTATGCACCAAAAACACCAGAGGAAGAGTGGGATGGGCATTTTGGCACCGCACTGAGGGAGTTGAGTATCGTTGAATATTATCTGGATATTCTTCTGTTCGGTGATGAAGAGGATAAGAAAATGCTTGTCAAGGAAAAAGGAAAGGAGGTGGAAAAGATTGAGCGAGAATGTAAAGGAGCAGGACGCTTTGCAGATCATGGAGCAGATGGCGGATGTGGATGCCATAAGGGGAGATCCGCTCCCATCTGGCGGTGACAAAATCAGGGGAACCGTCAAAAGGGACGATGCAGAATTATATGATCGTGCTTCGGGAAGATCCGCTACTGAAAGGGAGCCTGAGATTTAATCTTTTGAACCAGAGGATCGATATCGTCAGGAAACTCTGGTGGAATGATGGTATCACCTCTATGACAGATGCTGCCAGAGATTTCTTTTATCTGTATTTTGAACAGTTTTATAGTCTGGGAAATGAGAAAAACATGGATAAAGCCCTGAGGGCGGAAGCAAACAGCAAACAGTATCATCCGATCTGCGAATATCTGAACCGCTTAGAGTGGGATGGCACAGAACGTATCCGTTATGTATTGAAGCGGTATATGGGGGCAGATGATTCGGATTTGGTCTATGAATGCCTGAAGCATTTTATCATGGAAGCACTGCTCCGTATTTTTAAGCCGGGGTGTAAGGCGGATGAGATGCTCTGCCTTGTAGGAACACAGGGGGCAGGAAAATCTACATTTTTCCGCTTTCTGGCTATTAAGGATGAGTGGTTTTCAGATGACTTGAGGGATTTGGGAGATAAAAAGATTTATGAAAAAGCTCCGGGGTCACTGGATCATGGAAATGTCAGAGATGATTGCTGCGATCAGTGCAAAGAGCAATGAAGAGATCAAGTCCTTTTTGAGCCGGCAGAAAGACACATTTCGGAATTCCTATGGGAAATTGAAGAGGACAGACCGAGAACAATGTCTGTTTGCCGGGACAACCAATACAAAGCAGTTTCTTCCCTTTGACCGTACAGGAGCAAGACGTTTCCTTGTAATCGAGGTCGATTCCTCAAAGGCGGAAAAACATCTTCTTGATAATGAAGAAGAATCGAGGGCATACTTCGACCAGCTTTGGGCGGAAGCAATGGTCATCTTCAATTCCTGCAAGAACAAAAGCAGCCTTCTGAAACTTCCAAAAGAAATGGAGGAGCAGATCATTGAATACCGGAAACAGTTCATGCAGGAAGATACGATGGCAGGGCAGGTTCAGGGATGGCTGGATGGATATGCCGGGACTTATGTCTGCTCCAGACAGATCTGGAAAGAGGCGTTTAACCATTATGATGGCGAACCAAAGAAATATGAGACCAATGAGATATGCCAGATCATGGACACACAGATCATTGGCTGGAAAAGAGGCGGTTATCATCGTTTCTCAAAAGAAGGATTTGGTACACAGCGGTGCTGGATCAGAGAGGGAAAGGATGAAACAGAGACTGTCAACCAACCGGACAAAGATGGCTTTATAAAACTTACGGAAGGTGAGCAGATGAAGATACCTTTTGATTAGCCTGGACAGGGAGGGGATGGTCAAAACAGCTGAATTTCCATTTTTTTGACTGTTTGTGTACTGGTTGTTGACATTTTTGTTGACTGGGAAAAGCCTTTAAATATCAGCTTTTTCAGCATATTTCTTAACTGTCAACAAAGATATTTAAAAAAGAAAATATTATTTAGAGTAGGGATGACTTGGATAAAGAGATTATTTTATTAAAAGTTTCAAGTGCCTTGTTGACATTGACGGAGAGACAGAATTCCAGATCGGGATACCGTCCCGGCTGGGATAATAACTGTCCTCTCTCTGTCGGGCAAATGAATAGAATACTGGCAGGCAATTTGGAAGATCAGTCTGCCACCCTGCCCGCCGGTAAATCACAGAAAGGAGAAGCTTATGGGACAGGTTCTGAATCCGAAAACGGAAAACAATACATTTACAAAAAGGATTGGGCAGACAACTTATGTTGTCCGATTCCATTACAGTGAGAACGCAAGAGAGACGATGCAGGAGAAAATCAACCGGATGCTGGTGAATGAAGTTAACCGTTCGGACTTCATGGAAACAGAGGAAAAAATGGCTGAGTAACTTAATGGTTGTAACAACAAAGAACGTTTTTCATCAGTATTTTAGCTGTTTTACCCCTGATTTGACACGAAAAAAGTGCCTTTTTGATGAAAAAACTATTGACATTTGTTTCAGGTAAGACAGCAAAATCTATTCTGATCAGTTGTGGTGCAAGACTCGCACCCTTTGATATTGCGGAACTGCGGGAGCTTATGAGTTATGACGAACTGGAACTGGATTTGGTCGGTGACAGGAAAACAGCATTGTTTGTTATTATTTCAGATACCGATGATACCTTTAATTTTATTGTTTCTATTATGTACACACAGCTTTTTAATCTGCTCTGTGACATGAATAATCCGGGGTGAAATCCATCACCTGTCCGGCGTATGGAAATCAATGTTCCGTTTTTTAGGGAATCACGATTCCGGCAAAAATGGAATCACATTTTTCCTAAACCCTTATAATGATGTTATGCACTTTTAGTGTAAATTCATTATGAGGAGGTCACGATTATGACCAAATATCGAGAAATCATCCGGCTTACCGGATTGGGATTCTCACAACGTAACATCATGGCAAGCTGTGGTGTTTCACAAAAAAACTGTCGTCAAAAGTTCAAAAAAAAACGTGCCAGAGAACTAAATATCTCTTGGCCTCTTGATGAATCAATGACCGACACAGAGCTTCAAAAGCTCATGTTCTCGAAAGAGAGCAAGGTATCTGCCAGTAAGAAGATGCCCGACTACGCTTACATCCGTAAGGAACTGCTCCGTAATGGAGTCACCAAAAAGCTCTTATGGACTGAGTACATAGAGGATTGCCGTGCCAACGGTGAAGAACCACTCATGTATTCACAATTCTGCTATCACATCCAACAGGATGAGCAGAAACATCGTGCTACCATGCATATCAACCGTAAACCCGGCGAACAGGTTGAGGTTGACTGGGCTGGTGATCCGGCAACAATTATTGATCCTGACACTGGTGAAATCTTAAAATCTTACATCTTTGTAGGTGTAATGACTTACAGTCAGTATGCATATGTGGAAGCATTTCTGGATATGAAGCAGAGATCATGGATCAATGCTCATGTCCATATGTATGAGTACTTTGGCGGTGTTGCCAGAATCCTCGTACCGGATAACTGCAAAACCGCAGTTATTCACAATGGGGGATGGAAAGACCAGCAGATCAATGAAACTTATCAGGAACTAGCTGAACATTATTGCACCGCTATTATTCCGGCTCGTGTCAGAGCTCCCAAGGATAAGCCGAATGCTGAAGGAACGGTAGGAAATATCTCTACCTGGATAACAGCAGCACTTCGGGATGAACAGTTCTTTTCCCTTGCAGAATTAAACCGTGCAATAAAAGATAAGCTAGAACTGTTCAACCAAAGGCTCTTTCAGAAGAAAGAGGGTAGTCGGCGAAGCTTATTTCTTGAGGAAGAAAAACCATTGCTGGCACCATTACCTGCTACCCGTTTTGAACTGAGCGACTGGAAAACAGCCACCGTCCAGTTCAATTATCACATATCTGTGGACGGAATGCTATACTCAGTTCCCTATGAATACATCAAAAAGAAAGTTGATGTCAAGATAACAGATACCACTATTGAAATTTTTTTACAATCATAACCGCATTGCTTCCCACCGCCGTCTGAAGGGGCGTCCTGGGGAAGTACAGCACTGTCACGGAACATATGCCGGAAGACCACCTGAAATATCTGGAATGGAACGGCGACCGGTTCCGCAAATGGGCTGAACGGATTGGCATAAATACGTACACTGTGGTCAATGCGATACTGACCTCCAAACGTGTGGAACAACAGACCTACCGAAGTTGTATGGGGGCTTCTGAAGCTTGCAGAGAAATACTCAGATGCATTGTTTGAAGCAGCCTGTAAAAAAGGCACTATCTTATACAGCTTCACCCAGTTTATAAGAGTATTAAAAAACATCCTTGTAACAGGTTCTGTAAAAACCGGAATCAGAAACTACTGAATCCAAGACTACACATAAAGCACACGGCATCACAAGAGGTGCCGATTACTATCGGAGGTAAACATATATGACGAATCAGAGTACAATAGATAAATTAATTGAAATGCGCCTTACTACTATGGCAGATGCGTTCCGCAACCAGCTGGATGATACGAAATTTAAAGACGTACCATTCGAGGACCGTTTTGGTATGCTGGTGGACATCGAATACAGTAATCGTAAGAATAATCGTCAGAAACGATTGATCCGTAATGCTGGATTCGACCAACCGGAAGCAAGTATCATGGATATCAATTACACTTCCGGACGCAAGCTTAACAAGGGTCTTATTAACCGACTTGCAACTTGCGAATATATATCTGAACACCGGAATCTTTTTATCACCGGCGCTACAGGCTGTGGTAAAACTTACATGGCCTGCGCCTTTGGTATGGAGGCTTGTAAGCAGTATTTCAATACCAAGTATGTCCGTCTTCCTGATCTGCTTATTGATCTGGAGACAGCACGGACAGATGGTAACTACAAAAAAAGTCATGGCGAAGTATGCAAATCCAGTTGTCCTGATTCTGGATGAGTGGCTTCTCTTGAAACCGACGAATGCAGAACAAAAGGGGATATCTTCGAACTGCTTCATAGGAGACGTAAGAAATCTTCAACGATTTTTCTGCTCCCAGTATGCATTTGAGGAATGGTATGAGCAGCTCGGCGGTGGTGACAGTCCTCTGGCAGATGCGATCATTGATCGTATTGCCCACGACAGCTATCGAATAAATATCACGAGCATTGATGCTGAACATGATAGATCAATGCGTGAGGTATATGGCTTGGATAAAGCACTACGCGAGTAAACTCGCATAATTACACAGGTGATTTCCACTTCCGGACATCTGATTCCCAAATTTCCGGAAGTGCGATTTCATCGCACGAGAATATTCATAAGTCCCACCCACTGCTTATTGCTCCTCGCAATTGAAGCAGGGGACTTACTTGATTCGGTTAAAATAAAACTTGATAAGTCAAGAATCAGACATTATGAAGGGACGATAGATGGAGAACGTATGAAAGAACTGGGAGAAAAGATATGAATTCATTCGTTAAAGCGACAGCTCCATACTCCGATTACATTTGTATAAAAATATACGATAAGACCAGATGTAAGTGCATATACTACATTACATGCAACATCTCCCATACCATAAGCTATTTTTTCTGATATGCTTGTCTTCATATGCATTCCCCACTTATTTTCCATTCCGCTTATTTAAATCCTCAATAATCTGCGGATACATTTTATCAAGTTTGTAAAATCTTAACAATATAATATTCAGTACTCCAACAACAAACGGAACCGCAATAAACAGCAGTTTAATTGCAAATACTGCGGATCCTGCCTGTGTATCTGCAAATGACAGTGTTCCATCATATTTGCTGAAATTGAGTACCCATCCAATGACCGCCGTAACAATACCTGCTGCGATTGTTCCTACAAAATCCCTGCATTACTAAAATGTCAGACCTTCAACACGAATTTTTCGTTTTCCATTCCCCCATATTCAACTGCATCACTTACCATCGCAGAAGACACTGCAAGCAAGAAGCAATATCCTATTCCCCTCATAGCAGCTGTAATAATCAGTACCGTTGTATTTTCTGTAAATGGTAACAATATCACATAGCTGACACAGATAATAATCCAGCCAAACATCGTAGTCTTTCCTTTTCCATACTTCTTCACAACCAGATGTACAAAGAAAAAGGTTACAATTGCAGGAACTATATAAGCCGTATTCAATACACTAATCATACTGCTATTATGAAGAACCGCTTTACTATAATATGTATTTACCGTACTAATAGCTTGGAAGAATATATTAATACAAATAGATATCACCATCAGCATATGCCAGTATTTATTTTTCAGCACTGCTTTTACTCCGTCAATAACACGAATCTTTTCTGTCTTCTCTTCTTCATTTTCATGAATTCTCTCTTTACACCCTGCAAAACATAAAAAGAACAGAATTGCTGCAATAACTCCAAATATTCCATATACGATACTCCACGCTTTCTTTTCCCCCACATACTCTGTCATAAAGTTTACCAATGGGAGTGTTCCTGCTGTAACAAGGAGACTTGCAATCTGTCTGTATAATAGAACATCAGAAATGTTCCCATAGATGCCCAGATAATATTGCTTGCCGCATCACCGCAGCCATAAGCCATCTTTTCTTTTAGGGCAAGTTTCTTTCCTATTGTATCCATCACTTCATTCCTCCTATCCGACATTCATCACATTCTTTTCATCTGATACAACACACAACCATGACTATCTACTTCTTCTGCTGCTTCAGTTGCTTTTTTGCCGGACCAGATTTCTTTTGCATCCTCTTTGATATATATTTCTGCTAATTTATCAGGAATTTCTTTCTTTTTATCCGATACATTAAATATTGCAATATATGTATTCTCTTCGTTTTCTCCTGACCAGACAATCCATTCATCGTCTCTGTACTCTTGTCTCTGTCCATCCAGTGTACGATGCATCTCGTTTACCTCTGTATTTGTTAACAATGAGAGCGTCCACTCATCCAAATCAGCTAGTTCTCCGCCATACATCAGTGGTGACTGAAAGATAGACCACAATGTGATCATTGTCTTTTGTTCTGGCTTTGTAAAGCAGGTCATACGGTCTGCCTTTCCACGTTCACCTGAGCGGATTCCAATATGCCCCAATGGAAGCATGTCACAATCAGGCCAGTTTCCTTTACGAATAAATGGTGACCAATAATTACAGCGGTCAAACATATCATACAGCAATTCCCACTCATCCCAGAAATCATCTGTCAATCTCCACATATTTGCAGTTTTTTGAAGAAAACTTCCATCCTGCAGTCTTGCCGGTCCCGGCGAAAGGGAAAGTACAATGTCCCGTCCCGTTTGTCGATAGCCTTTCGAATCCCTTCAATTTCCTTTCTATGTGAATCTCTGTAAATCGTTGAATATGCGATATCATCAACTTTAATGAAATCAACTCCCCAAGAAGCATACAATTCCATAAGCGAATCATAATATAACTGTCCTTCTGGAATTGACATATCCACTCCATACATATCTGAATTCCATGGACAGATACTGTTTATTGCAATCTGATCTGCTGTCTTATCCGTTCCTTTGATATGCATTCTTCCATGAACAGCCTGTCTTGGTATTCCCCTTAAAATGTGAATACCGAATTTCAACCCTAATTGGTGTACATATTCAGCAAGTGGTGCAAACCCAACTCCATCTGCTGAACTTGGAAAACGATTTTCAGCCGGAAGCACACGACTATATTCATCTATCTTCAAATCCGCAAACTTGCGATATGCTGCTGACTCAGCTCCTGGCTCGTACCACTGAATATCTACAACCACATAGTTCCATCCATATTTCTTAAGCTTTTCTGCCATAATATCTGCATTTCTTTTTACTTCTTCTTCTGTAACAGACGCTCCATATACATCCCAGCTGTTCCATCCTTTGGTGGTGTTTTGCAAATTCTAACATATCTCTTTTCTTACCTTTCCATTTTATTTTAGGGTGCACAAAATACAGGTCACCTTTTACAAACTGACTTCTTTCTTCTAATAACTATAGCTTTTTTACTTTTTCTGTGAATTTGAATCGATTTCGTTTCCTGTCTGAAATTTTTTAGATTTATTTTTTGTCTTTTTTCTTTTCTCTTGTCTACATTTGATATTCATATACT
>ENA-OQAX01000312-OQAX01000312.1-human-gut-metagenome-genome-assembly--contig:-NODE-312-length-11681-cov-3.756188_pt1 | contig 11681 bp, 14 predicted proteins | sample MGYA00242741_ERZ504539 | MGnify/ENA primary metagenome ERZ504539 (study PRJEB26092, sample SAMD00036277) | human gut metagenome | host: Homo sapiens | study: EMG produced TPA metagenomics assembly of... | reverse complement strand
GTCGGCAGTTTATGTCCGACAAGTTTATGAGCATCTTTGAATGAAAAGGATATGAAAGGTGATTTGCGCAAAGATTATACGGTGAAGAATTACCAGAATGGAAATGAATTGCGTAAATATATGGCAGGTGACATCAGTAACTCTTTGAATAAGACATGCGAAGTAGCCTATCCAATTTATCGTTACACAGATATGATGTTGTTGCAAGCAGAAGCTCGTGCTCATCAGGGAAAATGGGGTGAAGCTTTGGATTTAGTAAAAACTGTACGTGACCGTGCCGGATTGAACACGTTGACTGAAAATGATTTTGCTTCTGAAGACGAAGTCGTTAATTATATATTGCGTGAACGGCAAGTGGAATTAGCCGGCGAAGGACGCCGCTGGTTTGACTTGTTGCGTACCGGAAAGTGGAAGGAAGTGATGAAACCGATTAACGGAATGGAACAGGACGGAAACGAACTCTCCCGATTCACTATTCACATATCTTGGAAAATCCGAAGATTGTACAGAATACGTATTATGGTAATACTAACAACTAAAAAAGGTAGAAGCAATGAAAAAGACAATATTATATAAGACTCTTTTTCTTTTGTTGGACAATTTTGGCATTGACCGGTTGTGACCTGGACTTGCAAAAGAACTATGATTATGAGCCTTCGGTGGATGATCCGTATGTAAAAGTGACAGCGTGGGAACATTTTCAGGATCACAAAGATATGTTCTCGGAGTTGATAGCAGCTATTGAATATACAGGCTTAAAAGGACTATTATACACAGACTGATAATAAATATACTTTTTCTGGCTTTGAATAATGCCGGTATGCAGCTTTATCGGGAGAATGAATTTGCTGGTGTAGCTTCTATTACAGATTGTGATAAAGAAAAGGTGAAGAATATGTTGCTTTATCATATTGTAGATGGAGAATATAGTTCTTATGGGCAATTGCAGGTAGAACCGATGTTCGTTTTGACTATGCTGAAAGGTGAGACTGGATTGATGACAATGTCTGTTTGGAAAAATCCATGGCAGGCTGCAGTAGGTAAGATTCTGGTGAATCAGACCGGAAGCAACGGAAAATCTCCGCAACGGCAAGCTAAGACTAGCAATATTCTGCCGACAAACGGTGTGATTCATATATTTGAGAACTATTGCAAATATTCCAAATAACCACAGTTAATTAAAAAAGAGAACTAATTATGATTCGTAAAATAATATACCTTATTAATATTAGAACTTTGCTTGGGCTTTGCTGCCTGTGGCGACGATAATGATGGACTGGATCCTAATGCAGCGGCTCCTGTGATTAATTTTCCTATGGAGCAGCTGGACGTTGATTTGAATAAAGTAGACAATCTGCCGGTAGTGGCTGTTATTAAATCACAGGCAGGGCTTCAGAGCGTGACAATGAAATTGCAGACGGTGGAGGGAGTGACAGAATATAAACTGTAACCGACTTTTTTAACCCCAACTCTTACAGCTTGTCTGAAAACTTGGAGTACAATGCAAATTATGAAGCTTTTATCATTGAAGCTACAGATAAAACTGAATCATGTTACGAGTGGGACTTTACCAATTGCTGTTACCGATGTAATGGCACGTCCTGTCATAACATTCGACCCGGAAGAGATTATATATGATGAAATGGATGAAACCCGGCAATTCCCCGTACTACTTTCGAAGTTGTTTCAGAAGCCGGTTTGAAGGTAGTGGAGGTCTATTTGGTATCTGCGACCGGACAGGAATCGAAAGGAAGCGTGGAACTGCAATATCTGATATTTGAGAAGTTGAATAAAGTCGAAAATGAAAAAAAGAGCTAAACAAGTGCAAATATAACCTCTAATATTCAATACTTTATGCGGTATCAGATTCGGGAATGACTTTTTAATTTGTCTTAATTCGTTGCAAGTTTCCTCGGGATATATGGGAACATATTCGGGAATTTATTTACCTTTGTCATGTAATCAAAAAAGGCATAGCAAATGAAAATTTCCGTCTATCTGAAAAAATGTTCCGCGACCACTTCAAACATCTGCTTCCGGGTACGGGAGAAGAACGTGGACATCAAAGTGGTTTCCCCCATCGCGGTCCATGACAAGTATTGGGATACCGATACCTTATGTTACAGGCGAACGACTGCCGTGACGGCCATTGAGCAGAAACGGGTGCCCGAACAGATCGCAGCCATCATCGAGAGAGCGGAAAAGACCTTCTCGGAGAAGGCTGACGGCAAATGGATGAAACAGGTCATCGAGGATGTCCTGCATCCCGCGCGGGCTTTCGAGCGTGATCACCCGAACCTTCTCCACCGCATCCACGAGTACCTGGAAAAATATGACGGCGCGGAAAGGACCAAGGAGCACATCGTCCGCTTCGAGCGAACGATGACCAGGTATCACGAGTACCGGCGTGATTTATTGGGCGATACTGACTTCACGCTCTTCGTTGAAACTGTCACCCTGGGGCAGATGAACGACTTCAGGGAGTACGTCACCAACGAGTACCTGCTCCGCCAGGAGTATCCTAACTTTTATACTCCCCGTATGCTCATTAATCACAAGCCCAAGCCTCTATCCAACACGACCGTCATCAATATCATGAACCTTTTTTGCACGTTCCTGCACTGGTGCAAGAGAATGAAGTATTCCGACAACGAAGTCTATGCAGTTTATGGCTGCAAGGAGCCGACCTACGGCGACCCGTTCTACCTCACATCGGAAGAGAGGAATGTCCTGTACGACGCAGACCTGAGCGACTGCCCGAAACTGGCTGTCATCCGGGACATTTTCGTGTTCCACTGTTATGTCGGTTGCCGTGTCGGTGATCTCTACAGGATGACCAAGGAGAACATCAAGGACGGTTTTCTGGAGTATATGCCTCAAAAGACAAAGAAGTGCCAGGCGAAAACCGTCAGGGTCCCATTGCATGAAAAGGCGGTCAGAATACTGGAACGCTATAGCGGGAATACCGGCAAGCTGCTTCCCTTCAAGCCCATCAACACTTACAATTTGGGTATACGGGAACTGCTGAAACATTGTGGCATTGACCGCATGGTCACTATTCTTGACACGCACGGCTACAACACCGTACAGAAGCCCTTGTACGAGGTGGCCAGCAGCCACACGGCACGCAAGACCTTTGTAGGTAACCTGTACCGGCAGGTCCGGACCCCAACCTGATAGCCTCCATGTCAGGCCACGTGGAAGGCAGCAGGGCCTTCCGGCGTTACCGGACGATAGATGATGACATGAAACGAAAACTTGTTGAAATGATAAACTAAGGAGGATATATACATGAAAGTAACAGCATTTATCAGAAAGACATCGGCGAAAAACAACGTGACAGATCTTGCCCGGGTCTATTTCCGTGTCCGGGATATCGGTGGTGTGGACATAAAGGCCGCGAGCGAGCTGTCCATCAACCCGAACCATTGGAGTCCGGAGAGGCAAGGCTACAAACCACGTGTGGCTCTTGTCTCGGAAGAGAAGAAGAACGCTTTCGACAGGGATATCCAGCAAATCACCCACCTGATCACCAGGGAATACAGCCGTGGAGTTGACGGGAACTGGCTCAAGGGGCTGATAGAAGAATACCATCACCCCAACATCAATGCAAGGGGCGGCAACAAGGTAGAGGAATACCTGTTGTCATACCAGATACAAAAATATGTTGACGAGACCCCGCTCGCGTTCGAGAGCCGGAAACATCATCTTGACAATCTCAACAAGGTACTCCGTTACGAGCGTTTCCGCCATGAGGTCATGCACCAGAGGGGCTTCCATCTTTGCATTGACTCCATCACGGCAGATGACATAAGGGATTTCAAATTCTGGCTGCAGGAGGAGCACAAGTATGTTGACATGTATCCCGTGTTTTACCAGAACGAGGTCCGCCGCAATGTCGAGCAGGTACGTTCCGAGAACAGCATGTCAGGAAGCCTGTACCGCATTCGCACCGTCATCAAATGGTGCATCAAACGTGGCCTTACACGAAATAATCCTTTCGACCAGTACCAGATCGCGCAGCCCATGTACGGTGACCCGTTCTACCTGACGCTTGAAGAACGGGACAAGGTGTACTATGCCGACTTAAACGGCATGGGTGCCAACTATCCGGTCTATCGTGACATCTTCATGTTCCAGTGCCTGATCGGTTGCCGTGTCAGTGACTTGAACCGGCTGACCAAGGCGAATATCGTGGACGGTTGCGTGGAGTACATTCCCCAAAAGACCAAGCTGGAACATGCGGGCACGGTACGGGTCCCGCTTAACCAAAAGGCCTTGGATATACTGGAAAGGTACAAAGACCTGGAAGAAGCGCTGCTTCCGAGATTCTCGCATTTTGGCTACAACAAGAAAATAAAGGAGATTCTCAAATACGTGGGAATCGACCGTATGGTCAGGGTGCTCGACCCGAAGACGCGCGAGGATGTGGCAAGACCATTGTACGAGGTGGCCACCACCCACACGGCGAGGAAGACTTTCATCGGGAACCTGTACAAGCAGGTCAAGGACCCGAACCTGATTGCCTCCATGTCCGGGCACTCTGAGGGTAGCCGTGCCTTTGCCCGGTACCGTAAGATAGACGATGAAATGAAGAAGGAGCTGGTAAACCTTCTGGATTGACCGTTTCTATTTTCCATCTATCCTTTTATCCTTTTATATCCACCGATAATGCAATATGAATATGGACGAGCAGAAGTTGACATACGAACAATTCAAGGAGGATATTCTCCAGTGGAAGAACACGCACCGTGAAGAATACAACCGCTTCTCGCGCCTGATGACAAACGGTGACGAGAGGCAGTATCTTGCCATCTGCAAAGCCATATTCAGGCAACTTCCCAGTATCAGGCGGGAATGGGAATTGTCCTGGAACGATGACAGCACGGATGGCCTTGCAAATATAAACATGCAGTTCGCGGAGAACGCGGTACCCGGGCAGATCGTGGAGCTGTACACGAAACAGAGGGAGGAAAACAATCCTCTGCCCGACAACATTCCACCGGTCACATTGTGGGGCAGGATAAAGTCCTTTTTTAGCGGCAAATCTTCCAAGCCGGGTGTCACCCTTCGGCACCGCTCGTGTTGAGCTGGCTGTATTATGGAAAGAGCTTCGAAGCGATGGTTTCCATGATAGAGAAACAGATGAAGAATCCGAAAGCTGACAATGCTGACAGGCTGGGCTGTTCCCTTGTAGTCAAGCAGATAATAAACGTATCCATCAAGAACGGTTTCCGAACCCGGGCAGACTGGGACAGGTATTTTGCCATGAACAACGCCATTGAAAAAGGCCATGTCGGCGAATGGGCCTTGCAGGCCATCACGGCTGACATGGAAACCGATGAAGAAAGCAGGGATACGATTACAACCCGGACCGAAGACAGCGTCAGGGGGCCTGTTGTACAACGCGTGGCCGGAAAGAAAAAATCCAGGAACGGCCACTCGCCGATTATCTTGATCACGAGAACAAGAAAGTTGTATTACATCATATCCGCGACTTTATTTCCGTCAATACAAGTGCCATTCATCAGGCATTACCGTTCTATGTATTGAAGGAGCTCGGTTTGGTTGCCGGTATGCATACAGCCAAGGAGTACAGCATGGGGCTGACATTGCAGTTCACGGATTTGCCGTCATTGAAAAGCGAGAGCGCCATACGGCAGTCGGTCGGGTTCCTGAGAACGGCAAAACATGTGATCAAGGACGGCAAAGACCAGATGGCACCCCTGATAGAGAGTGACGAGAACCGGGAACTGTTCCAGAAATTGGCACAGGCTATCAGTAATATCCCAGGTACAGGCACGATGGCCATTGCAGAGAAATAAGGCTAATTATAACCTTTTCACGTTGTCACACGGACTTATATTGTCATGACAATTTAAGACAAATCATTATATATCAACCACTTTTAATTTACACATACATTTGCACCGTCAATCCTTTCCCGAGGCTGGCGGTGCTTCTCTTTTATAAGCCATCGGAAGCGGGGCACCAGGGAACTTTTGAAGATGGTCATCACAAACTTCAAAACTGATATTTATGATTACCATAGAGAGTCTGGTCGAGCAAGGAGCGAACGTGAAACTGGAAGTCACTCCCGCTGACCTTAAAATGTTCGCTGAATCCATCGTGCAGCGTACCATCATGGCGCAACAGGAAGAACAGAGAGCCGCGATACTGCGTGAAGCGAGGAGACTTATCTCAATACAAAACAGGTCCGTGAGTTGCTGAACGTGTGCGAGGGCACGCTCAACCTGTGGGCGAAACGAGGCTATCTCGTACCGGTCAAGGTCGGTAACAAGAACATGTATGCCAAATCTGATGTACGCCGGGTACAGACAGGCAACAAGTCCGAGAGTGTAACATCCTATTGCAAGAGAAAAAATGTGTGATATGGCAACCGGCAGGCTTGAACTGTGTAACAGAATCCGCATGGAGGCGGAGGATATTGAAAGAACGGGATTCCCGCTGGAGGTCCTGCCCCAGGCCGTGCAGTCTGTCATACTCGATATGGCCACATACGAGAACTACAAGATCGAGTTTATCGCTACGGCCATGTTGTCGGCTGTATCCGCGGCCCTGGGAGGCGCATACCGTATCCGCATCAAAGGAGACTGGCAGAGCAGCGGAGCGTTGTACATCATTCTGGTAGGCAGGCCCGGACTGGGCAAGACCCCACCGCTGGAGGCCGCATATCGCCCGATCCGGAAACGTGACTATGCCCTTTTCAAGGTGTACGAGGCAGAACTGGAAGCATGGAAAGCCGCGGGAGAAAGCGGGAAGAAACCTGTCCTGAAACGCACTGTAGTCTCTGATTTCACTCCCGAGTCGCTTTTACTGACCCACCACAATAACCCGAGAAGCGTGGTCATTCTGGTGGACGAGATCATGGGCATGTTCAATTCCGCCAACCGTTACACGAACGGGCAGCTCATAGAACAGCTTCTGACCGCATGGAGTGGCGGGGCTTTGGATGTTACCAGGGTAAACTCCCCTGTTCCTGTACACATCGAGCATCCATGCATAAACATCATCGGAACCACGCAAACCAAGCGTGTACACGAGCTTCTGAAAAAAGGTTTCGAGGAAAACGGGCTGCTTGACCGTATCCTGTTTGTGATGCCCAAATCCCCCAAGCTTTCCTCCTGGAAAAACCGGGACGACGATGGGAAAAGGACATCCCTCGCTGCAGTCCGTTGGGAGAATATATTGAACAAGGTCCTTGCATTGGACTATGACACCGAAGCGGAAGAAAAAATACCCCACGTGCTGTCCATGGACAGGGAGGCCAGGGAATACTTCTTCTCCTGGTGGAACAGGAAGGTGGAGCGTATCAACCGGATAGAGGATGATGCCGAGGTGGACAGCCGGGAAATGAAACATCCGGCCCATGTAGCCCGTCTGGCATTGATAATTCAGGTTTTGCGCCACGCGTCCGGTGAAAGTCACCTGCAGTTTATAGATGTATCATCGGTGAAAGCCGCCATACGGCTGAACGACTATTTTGAGGAATCATACATGCGTATCCGTTCTTTCGTGGCGAATGACACCTGTGAAGATCCTCCAAAGATGTTACTGTCGATGTTACCTGATACCTTTGATACAAAAACAGCAATAACCGTTGGAAAGGAACGGCAGTGCGTCAGTGAGCGAACTGTCATGAATTACCTGAAGGAGTTATGCCGCAGCAGGCTTCTCCGGAAATCAAAAGCCGGGCATTACGAGAAAATCATGTATGATAAATCTGTCGAATCCAATGAAAGCAATAATGAATCATCCCCACGAAACTGCAACGGATGATCTCTTGTTGCAGCCTGCAGTCTTTGCAGTTTTGCAGTTTCGAGGACTGAAAAGGGGAAATTCCTGCAGGACTGCAAGAACTGCAAACTGCAAATGGTGGTATTCATTTGCAGAAACACATAACCGACAACATTATGAACGAATATAGATTCCATCTACAGAAATACAAACCGGGTAGCAAGACCGTCTGTCCGGGGTGCGGAAGGAAGTCCTGCTTTACCCGTTATATCGACGAGGTGGGAGAGATTTCTTTCCCAGGGTACGTGGGTAAATGTGACCACATCAACAGTTGTGGCTATCACTATTCCCCGAAAGAATACTTCCGGGACAATCCGTCAGCAAGGGAAACATCGGCTGGCCATAAAATGAACGGCAGTGCATTTGCGATAAAGTATGTAGCAAAACAATCGCCAACAGAACAAGAGCCGGAGATTTCTTATCTTCCCTGTGATTGGGTGGAGCAATCCATGCGCGGGTACGGCATCAACCCTTTGTACCGTTACTTCACCAAAGTGGCGGGAAAGGAGGAAGCCGGCAGGTTGTTCCATGTTTACAAAGTCGGCACGTCAAGGATGTGGAACGGTTCGACCGTGTTTTGGCAGATAGATGTCAGGGGTAACGTGCGTGCAGGCAAGATTATGGGCTACGATGCCGTAACCGGGCACCGGATTAAAGAGCCTTTCAATCAAGTCAACTGGGTCCATTCTGTAAGAAAAGTGCCGGATTTCCACATGAAGCAGTGCCTGTTCGGTGAACATCTGCTTTCGGACACTTCCGCTGCCATGTCAGCCAAGCCTGTAGCCATTGTCGAAAGCGAGAAGACGGCACTGGTTGCCGCCCTGTTCATCCCTGATTTTGTATGGCTTGCCACCGGGGGGAATGCACGGCTGTTTCAACAGCGAGGCCATGCAGGTATTGAAAGAACGTGAAGTGATCCTTTTCCCTGATCTCAAGGCAACCGACGAATGGCGGCAACGACTGTCGATACTGGAGACTATCTGCAGGCGTGTCACCTGTTCCGACCTGCTGGAGAAGATGGCGACCGATGAACAGCGTAGCCAGGGACTGGACATCGCCGACTTTCTGCTGATGGAGGATACGCCACAGATGATTCTCGCGAGGATGATACAACGTAATCCAGCGTTGCAGAGCTTCATCGACACCTTCGGACTTGAACTGGTGGATGCAGAGAAGATCGAATGAAGGAGAATCAATGGACAGCTCGCTGTCCCGTGAAAATGGGGGTTGTAAAATCCCGTAGCTTATTAGGGCATTTTCACCGTCTCCGCTTCGCGTCCGGCAGTCAAAAAGCCCATAAGCTGGGGTACTCCCCAGGTTCCTGGTATGCCTCCTGCTGTCTGACGGGATTTTACAACAAGAATAACAATAAAATAACGAACAGATATGAGTAATACACAATACGCTGTCTGCCACCTACAGCGTGGCAGCGGTAATGACAGTGGAATGTCATGCCATATAGAAAGAAAGGATGCCAAGGGAAAGGTTTATGTGCCGGTTAATGCCGATGCGGACCGGACACATCTCAACCGTGAGTTGGTCAGATTTCCCGATGGCGTGTCCAATCGCACCGAGGCGATACAGCACCGTATCGAGACTGCCGGGCTGCGCCGCAAAGTCAGCAAGAACCAGACAAAGGCAATACGTGTAATGCTGACCGGAACGCATGAACAGATGATGGAAATTGCCAATGACGGCAAACTGGGCAGTTGGATCGATGCCAATCTCAAATGGCTAAGGGAGACCTTTGGTGATGACAACCTTGTGTCCTGCGTGCTGCATATGGACGAGAAGACCCCACACCTGCACGCCACAGTCGTACCCATTGTAACCGGTGAGCGTATCCGCAGGAAGCGGGAAGGCGAAAAGAAATATGAAACGAAGTCCGGACCCCGCCTGTCGGCAGACGATGTGATGCGTCGTACCAAATTATATGAATACCAGAACAGCTATGCCAAGGCCATGAAACCGTTCGGGTTGCAGCGTGGAATTGTCGGATCTACCGCCAAGCATCAGGCGAACTCGGAATATTACAGGCAGCAGGTAATACAATATGAAGAGGATATTGCCAAGTTGCAGGCCGATGTGGAGAAGGCGCAAGAAGGCAGGAACACCATTCTCGCGTGGTTCGGCAAGGGGGACCTTTCCAAGGCGAAGAAGGAACTGGCTAACAAAGATGGACTGATTGCTGAACTCAATAAACAGATTAAGGAACTTCAGGCAGAAAAGGCACGGTTGCAGGAACAACATAAATCAGAAATCGGAAAGCTACGAAACGGCTATCAAAAAGAAATAGACAAAGCTATTCATCAGGCGGAAGCGGCAGAACGGCAATTCAAGGAGAAGGATGCACTCATAGACAGGCAGCGAAAGCAGATAAGTTTGCTTGACCGCAAGGCCAATCCCCAACGTTACAGCCTCTCGTCCGGTGCCGAGCTTGTACGTGTCAATGTCTCAAACTATCGGAATCCGTCGCTTCACATCTGGACACGGGTCGGCGATGAACTTTTTGAGAACATCAAATTCCAAATAGACTATGATGTGGCCCAAAGACATTTCAACGGCCAGATCACGGACGAGGAATTTGTTAATACCGTATTCGATCCACAGGAGCAGGTAAATGGAAAGCAGACAGAGCTATTGGGTGCAGCTTTTACCCTTGCCGCTGGAGGACCGGCGGAGGTTCATGTCGGTACTGGCGGAGGTGGTTCTTCTTCGGAACTTCCGTGGAGAGATAAAGATAAATACTCCAGGAAACAAACAACTACAAGACGATGATCAAAAGACAAGTGAGGTATGGAATTAAAAAATAGTATCCATGGGAGCAAACAGTTTGCAGAAAAGATAGGCATGTATCGAAAATAATGTCTCTAAAACCTTTGTTTTTCAAAACAAAAGAGGTATCATATATCTAAAAATGGTATATGGCTATATCCGTGTTTCCACAGACAAACAGACGGTGGAAAATCAACGCTTCGAGATAGAGCGTTTCTGTAAAAAAGAAGGTCTAACTATAGACGGATGGATTGAAGAAACTATCTCTGGTACTAAAAATTATAACAAACGAGCACTTGGTAAACTTTTGAATCGAATTGTCAAAGACGATTTGATAATTTGTACGGAGCTGTCTCGGCTTGGTCGTAACCTTTTTATGATAATGGAAATACTCAACATTTGCATGACCAAAGAGAGTCGCGTTTGGACTATTAAAGATAATTACCGTCTTGGCGATGATATTCAAAGTAAAGTTCTTGCCTTTGCTTTTGGGTTGTCAGCAGAGATCGAACGTAATCTGATTTCTCAACGAACAAAAGAAGCCCTTGCTCGATTAAAAAAGGAAGGACATCCAGTCGGTAGAGGTCAAGGTCAACGCAATAAACAGTTGAACGCAAAAATGTGTGGCTAAGCACAAATACATAGAGAGTCAAATGGGAAAAGGAATAAGTGTACCACAAATAGCTAAGAAATTGAGAATTGCAAGAGGAACCCTATATCGCTATTTAGCATACACTGGGCTTAGAACACCAACAAAAATCAAGGAATGGTAGATGGGAGCGCGGTATCTATTAACCGTCCGTTTTTTGAAGACAGACCCGAAAGCTCGTTACCAAGGTTATACGTTCTACTTTAGGGAGGGATTTTGTTGGATAGATGTCAACTCTACATATCTTAAAGCCAGAATTAAAACGAATGGCGTTTTTTGATGTTTTGAGTATGAGTCTATTCACAATGACAACCCTCCCTGATTGGTACTTTGTTGCGCTAATCAAATTCTGAATTTATTAGTTTGCATGTGGATAACTTTATCAATAACACCTCTCATTTTCAGATAAATGACGCTAGACAACTTCCAATAATAATTC
>ENA-OQAX01000311-OQAX01000311.1-human-gut-metagenome-genome-assembly--contig:-NODE-311-length-11685-cov-1.943329_pt1 | contig 11685 bp, 14 predicted proteins | sample MGYA00242741_ERZ504539 | MGnify/ENA primary metagenome ERZ504539 (study PRJEB26092, sample SAMD00036277) | human gut metagenome | host: Homo sapiens | study: EMG produced TPA metagenomics assembly of... | reverse complement strand
GGGTACAAGATGTTTCAGTACATATTGCCATTGTTTACGGTCTTTGGAATCGACACCCAGTGCTTTGCTGGCATCAATGGCGTTGAGCAATATTTCGCGGACTACAGCGTGTACAAAAGTAGCTCCTTGGTCTACAGGTCCATGCTCGGGAGAAGTTGAAGGAGCAGCAGTGTAGGTCCCGTCCGGTTTATGCCATAAATAGTCTACAGCAAAGTTGGCACTGCTCTTGATAAGATCATAGCCTACTTCTTTCAGGAATTTTTGTCTCGGGTGTAATCATAGTATTCCCAAATGTGAGTTGCCAGCCAGGGACCTGCCATCGGGTTAAAGTTCCAGGACATATTTTCATCGGTCAAAGGGGAGGTAAATCCGAAAATGTTTCCGGATATGGAGGCTGTCCATCCGCGTGCGCCGAAATAGGCTTGGGCTGTTTTTTCTCCCGGTTTTACCAAGGTACGGATGAAGTCTATCAAAGGCCATACACATTCGTTCAGATTGGTGGAGCAAGCAGGCCAGTAGTTCATCTGGATATTGATATTATTATGGTAATCTACATGCCATGGGCCATCTACCCCGTTGGCCCACATTCCTTGCAGGTTGGCCGGGAGATTGCCGGGGCGTGAACTGGCAATTAATAAGTATCGTCCGAACTGATAATAGATTTCTTCCAGCCGGTAGTCCGGATTTCCTTTGCGATAGCGTGCCAGACGTTGATGGGTGGGAAGATCTGTAACGGCAGGATATTGCAAGGTCATAGGAGCATGAGGGTTCAGTTGTAGTTTGACTCTGCCAAACAGTTGGGTATAGTCCGTTTTGTGTCGCTCGCATAATTCGTTGTAATTTTTGGCAGCGGCAGCGTCTAGCATGGCCAGGGTTGTTTGGTCCGGATCAGGACCGACATACGTCTTGGGGTCTTTGAAGTCTGGATTGAAGTTGAGTTTATAATCGGTATCTGCGGTCAGCAGAAAAATGACTTCATCCGCATTGCGGACAATGAATTTGCCATCAGTCGTGTTCAGGCTTCCTCCTTTGTTTATGGCTTGTATGCGGAGAGCAAATTTCATTTGGTTGTTTTTGAGGCGACCGGTATAGAGCAAACGATTGGGACCGTCTGTTTTGATATCACCTATGGCTTCAGGGTTGCTGCCATAGCTGAATATCAGGTTTTGCATGCCGGGACGGTTGGCTGTGAACTTCAGTACCATCACGCTGTCGGGGGTAGGAAACGAAGTATTTACGCTCGTAGTTCACTTCATCTTTGCGAAAACTGACTATTGCCATGGCCGAGTCAAGAGACAGGATGCGTTTATAATCGGTCATACCGATTTCACTTAAACCGGTTTCGATGTAAGCTTCTCCCAATGTAGTAAAGGAGCCGAAGCGAAAAGGTGTTTCACGGCTTGGCTCATAATCGGCCAGTCCGTTGAAATTTTTGCAGGTAAGTTCTTCTGCTTTTTTCTGGTTACCGTCTGTAAATGCTTGGCGGATTTCGGGTAACAGGTGTGCCGACTCTTTATTTACGTTCCAATAATAAGCTGCTCCCTTTTCTGTGTTCGGTCCTCCGCGCCATAGTGTCTTTTCGTTTAAAGTGATTCGTTCTGCCGCTATAGATCCCATAACATTGCCTCCCAAACTGCCGTTTCCTATGGGGAGTGAGTTGTTTTCCCATGCTTTGTCTGTTGCAGGAGAATACCAGGAAGCGCGTCCGTCCAAATTATTAGGGGTATCAAACCAGATGCTCAATCCTTTGGTGTAATCTGTACTCTGTGCTTGTAAGGGAGCTGCGAATAAGCTTCCTAAAATGCATAGTTGAAGTTTCTTCATAAATTAATGATATTAGTTAAAGGTATTTCTACAAAAATACAATTAGATTTTTATTTGTGAGAAATGTAATGTTTGAAATTTAGGGTGATTTCCTGTTTTTTATAGGTATATCAGGGTTGAAAGATAATTTTCATCGAACATTTCATTGGCGATATCCCACAGATGTTCTGCTGTCAGCATTTCTATCCGTTTGAATACTTCTTCCGGACCTTCAAATTTACCATAGTGCAAGAACGTTTTTCCATATCCAATGCATTGTTCTCAAAATTGTCTCCGGCAACTCCTATTTGTCCGATGATCTGTTTTTTTGCTGCACTCAGTTGTGAGGAACTTAGTTTGCTGTCACGCAGTTTTTTCAATTCTTTATGAACTAGTCCGATGCAACGGTCTGCATCTTCCGGATCAGTTCCGAAATAGATGCAGAACACTCCTGTGTCTGTGTATGAAGTCAGATTGGCTTCTACGTTATAGACCAGCCCCCGGCGTTCGCGCAAGGAAACGTTCAGCCGGCTGTTCATACCGGGTCCTCCCAGCAGATTGTTCAGCAGGTAAAGTCCGGTTCGTTTTTCATTATATGCATTATATCCCCGGCTACCTATCATCACATGGGCTTGATGTGTTTCTTTATTCAGTGTCAATGTCTTAGGAATATAGAGAAAAGGTTCTGTCCGTTGGCGTTCGGTAATGGAAAAAGGAATGTCGCTGTCACTTTCTCTATGGTGCGTATCACTTTCTTAAAGTCTATATTGCCTTGAATGAAAAAGATCATATTGGTAGCTTTGTAAAAACGGGAAGTAAAATTCAAGGCGTGTTCACTTTTGAAACTACGCAATAAGTCCGGTTTGCCCAAAATATTCCTTCCCAAAGGATGATTGGGAAAAATCAATTCCTCAAAATCATCAAAAATCAGTTCTGACGGACTGTCTTCATAACTTTGTATTTCATCAATAATCACTTCCACTTCTTTGTCAATCTCATGTTGTGGGAAGGTGCTGTGAAATACAATATCTGCCAGCAGTTCTGCTGCCCGTGAGAAGTGTTCTACCAGAAAAGCACTGTATATCACTGTTTCTTCCTTATTCGTATATGCATTTAAATCTCCGCCTACATTTTCCATGCGGTTCAGGATGTGCCATGCATGTCTTTTTTTGTGTTCCTTTAAAGATAAGGTGTTCCACGAAATGGGCCATTCCCTGTTCTTGTTCGTTTTCATCACGGGTTCCGGCATCGACGGCAAAGCCGCAATAGGCTACATTAGACTGATTGGGAGCGTGAATAATGCGCAGCCCGTTAGGCAAGGTGAAAGTATTGTATGACATTGTTTTTTGCTTCAAATAAGTTTCGGTTGGCAAAAATACAACAAAGTTATTGCCGTTCTTCAAAAAAATGCAGATATTTGTATTTACTAACAGAAAACAAGATGATGGATAAAATTGCTATTTTCTGTTCCGCATCCGAGAATATAGAGCCTGTGTTTTTTGAAAAAGCACGTGAGTTGGGCGTTTGGATGGGACAAAACAAGAAGACGTTAGTGTATGGAGGTGCTAATATCGGATTGATGGAATGTATTGCCAAGGCAGCCAAAGACAACGGTTCGATGATAATGGGAGTTATTCCGACCAAGCTGGAAGAACGTGGACGAGCCAGCGATTTGGTGGATGTGACTTTCCGTACGGATAATTTGAGTGACCGTAAAGATGTGATGTTGAATGAATCGGATGTAGTGATAGCTTTGCCGGGAGGAGTGGGTACACTGGATGAGGTTTTTCATGTAATGGCGGCCGCTACGCTGGACTATCATCGTAAAAAAGTAATTTTTTTATAATATAAATGGCTTTTGGAATGGCATTATCGACTTTTTTTGGCCGGATTGGAGAGGCAGCATTTTGCCCATCATCCGTTGAACAGTTATTTTGCTGTTGCCAATGACTTGAGAGAACTAACCGAACTACTTAAATAATATTCATGTAACCTATTATGATGACATCTATACACGAATTGTTGCAGAAAGAGGCTCAGGCTGTTTTGAATATTCCTATAACTGATGCTTATGAGAAAGCAGTGGAATTGATTGTTGAGCAAATACACCGTAAAAAAGGAAAGCTGGTGACTACCGGTATGGGTAAGGCTGGACAGATAGCTATGAATATAGCTACGACTTTTTGCTCTACAGGTATTCCGGCAGTGTTTTTACATCCCAGTGAAGCCCAACATGGGGATTTGGGGATTTTGCAGGAGAATGATTTGCTGCTTCTGATTTCTAATTCAGGAAAAACCCGTGAAATTGTGGAACTGACACAACTTGCACATAATTTGAACCCGAAGTTGAAATATATTGTTATTACCGGAAATGCGGATAGTCCATTGGCTAGAGAATCTGATATTTGCTTGTGTACAGGGCATCCTGATGAAGTGTGTGCTCTGGGTATGACCCCCACAACTTCAACTACGGTTATGACTGTGATAGGTGATATTTTGGTAGTGGAAACCATGAAAAAGACCGGTTTTACCATCGAAGAGTATAGTAAACGTCATCATGGAGGATACTTAGGTGAGCGTTCACGCGAGTTAAGTAAGTAAAAAAAAATAGAACCAACCGGAAGGCAAGGAACACAAATAGAATTTTATTAAAGGACTTGTGTCATTTGTGTTCCGGTTTTATGTATATATTAAATTGTAAATATAAAAATGAGAAAAGTAATAGGTATAGGTGAAACCATTCTGGATATTCTTTTTAAAGATAGCCAACCTACGGCAGCTGTTCCCGGTGGCTCGGTTTTCAATGGAATTATTTCATTGGGGCGTTTGGGAGTCAATGTAACTTTTATCAGTGAAACGGGAAATGACAAAGTGGGCGATATCATTCTGAAGTTTATGCGAGAGAATGGAGTAAGCACAGATCATGTGAACGTGTTTCCTGAAGGAAAGTCACCTGTGTCTTTAGCTTTTCTGAATGAACAGAATGATGCTGAATATCTTTTTTATAAAGATTATCCACGGTTGAGGCTGGATGTGACAATGCCTGAAATACATCGGGATGACATTGTGATGATCGGCTCTTATTATGCTGTAACGCCTCAATTGCGTGATAAGGTGAAAGAACTGTTGGATAAAGCTCGTGAAAAAGGGGCTATCATTTATTATGACGTGAATTTCCGCAGTACTCACAAGAACGAGGCGATAAAGCTGCTTCCTGTTATTCTTGAGAATTTTGAATATGCTGATATCATTCGCGGCTCCGTTGAGGATTTTGAGAATATGTTTGGTTTGACAGATGCGGATAAGGTTTATAAAAGTAAAGATTGAATTTTATTGTCCGCATTTTATTTGCACGCACGGTGGAAGAGGAATTCGCCTGTATACAAAGAATATAAAAAAAGCATTATGAAGTGGATCCTTTGCAGACTGTCAGTACGGTGGGAGCCGGAGATAATTTTAACGCCGGAGTAGTTTTCGGATTGCTAAAATATCGTATCCGCCGGGATGATTTGGATGAACTGTCGGAAGATGACTGGGACCATGTGATTCGTTGTGGAAAGGATTTCAGTGCCGATGTTTTGTATGAGTTTGAATAATTCGATTTCAAAAGAGTTTGCTGCCGGTTACAGATAAATCGGATAGCTCTCATTGTTTAAACTCTTTTATTATGTATGAGAACCTTTAAATTAATAGCAGGTCTTTCCTTTTTGCTGCTGATGGTTGCCTGTCAGGACAAAAAGCGGTCTTCGCAGATTGAGGTAGCGGAGAATGAATCGAAATATGTGGTTTTGGCATATGTCACCTCATGGGGAGAAAGTACGCCTGATCCGGCATGTTTGACTCATATTAATTATGCGTTTCGGGCATGTTACAGATAATTTCAAAGGAATACGTATAGATAATGAACCACGTTTGCAAATGGTAGTAGGGCTGCGTGAAAAAAAACCGTCTTTGAAAGTTTTGCTGTCCGTAGGCGGGTGGGGAAGCAGTCGGTTTAGTGAGATGGCACAGACAGATAGTACACGTATGGCGTTTGCCGCAGATTGTAAACGGGTGATAGACCAGTTTGATTTGGACGGAATTGATATAGATTGGGAATATCCCGGTATAGGAACTGCCGGTGTATCTTTTTCGCCGGAAGATACTGATAACTTTTCTTTGTTGATGAAGGATATACGCCATGCTATCGGTAAAGACAAACTGCTGACCATTGCTACACAGGCAGGTGCCAAATATTACAACTTAAAGGCTGTCGAACCTTATGTGGATTATGTCAATATCATGACATACGATATGGAGGAATCTCCTAATCACCATTCGGCCTTGTACCGTTCGGAAATGACTGAGGAATGGTCTTGCGAGGATGCGGTTGCCGCCCATGTTGCCGCAGGTTTTCCTGTCGGACGCTTGGTATTGGGTATTCCGTTCTATGGGCATGGGACTAATGAAGCTCCAGAATTATTGGATTATCGTCATATTTATCGTTTTGGATTCTTTACAGAGTTGTTGGGATAGTGCGGCACAAGTTCCTTATATGATAAATTCGCAAGGACATGTGGTCGTTAATTATGAGAATGCCCAGTCCATCGCATTCAAGTGCCAGTTCCTGCATCAGAAAGGGATGCTGGGGCTATGTACTGGGACTGATGATAGCGATGATGAAAAGGGTACATTACGCCATGCTGTCTATCAAGGTGTAATGAATCCTTGATTCTTTCAGTTTTATTTTTTCTTATTCTGCATATTTTCTGTAAAGAGGATAAGCCGCTTGCAGTTATTTTGTTTTTTAATAAAGGCGGATAGTCGGGATAAACCGATAAAAAAGCTTCTACTTCTTTGTAGGCCGCTTCGCTATCGTGATTCCTTAATAAAGCCCCGACCCAATTGCGGGGGAAAAAGATATCTCCGGTGCGTTGAACTTCTGTCAGTTTTTCCAATGCCGGACGGATATATTTCACCGCATAATCTTGTCTTGTAGGATGATTCAGATAGCTTAAGGTTGTAGCTGCCCAAGGCTCAATCCTTCTGTTTTCCGCTTGCAATAAAGATCGGAATAAACTGTCCAATTTTAAAGTATCGGCAGTCATCGCACGTGATATGAAATCGAATTGGCGTAGAGGTCCGGATTGTGGATGCGTTGGCGTTGTGTCTGAAGTATTTCTTTTCCTTGCTCAGGTATGCGCAAGGCCAGTTCGTAGGCCAATGTAGTGTAATCTCTTTCATTTAATTGTTGGACTCTTTCGGTTTCCCATAAGGAATAGAGGCACTGAATCATAGTCGGACTTGCTGCTTCTGTAATCAGAAGGCGTAATAACTGGATGCGACAAGAAGGAATCGGATGAGAATGGCTGAGTTTATAAAGCTCATTTTCTATTTTATCACGTTCTGCCGAAGATATCTCTTGCAGAGGAGAGGACAGGTAATTGGTTAATGTTGAAGCTATCAACGGGTTCTTTTCACAATGTATTCCGTTGAGTAATGCATTCATCCATGTAGTATTCGGAATTCTTTTTGCTTGATAATTTTCATGCATCATCATTAAAACTGCCTGTCGGGTTGTTTCATTGTCTATTTCTTGCCAATGTTCCAGCAGCCAGTGGAGACTGTTGTTGTCAGGAATAAACAAACCATATCCTCTTCCGTCCGTATTGGGCAAAATACGGGTGGGGGTAAAGGGTAACGTAATACGGCATAAGCTGTCTGTCAGACTGGCTTCTATCGTTGTGTCCCTTGTTCCGCAAAGGGTGATATTGAATTTTTGAGGCCAGTTTAATCCTCTTTGATATGGATCTTGCTGATGTATGGTCAACTGTTTGTCTGATATTTCGAATTTGATTATCGGCATTCCTTTTTGGTTTACCCATACATCGCTGAAAGCGGCTAGATCTTGCTCTGTTTTACTGTCTAGAATTTGTATCAAGTCATCCCAAGTAGCGTTGGCGTAAGCGTAAGTTTTTAAATATTCTTGAATCCCTTCCCGAAATGCTTCTTTTCCCATTGATTCCACCAGTTTTACCATCATGACAGGAGCTTTGTTATAAATGATCTGTCCATAAATTAATCCTGCATTTTGAAGGTTATCTAGCGGTTGCCGGATAGCAGTGGTTCCGGGTGTACGGTCTTCTGACAAGGATGCGGCTGTATAAGTCTTCATCCAATTCAGCTGGTGATTGACTTGCGGGAATAATGGTTCGGTAATCAGAGCTGCAAAATAATTGGCGAATACCTCTTTAGTCCAGACATCATCAAACCAGTTCATCGTTACTAAATCTCCGAACCACATGTGGGCGGTTTCGTGGGCGATTAATTGGGTTCGGCGAAGTTCTTCATCCGGAGTGGGATTTTCGCTTAGGAACATTTGCGTGTCATTATATAAGGTGGCGCCTGTGTGCTCCATACCTCCATATTGGATCCCGGCAAGATAATAAAATCGTATTTGGCAAAAGGTAGGGGACATTGGTGTATTCTTCCAGCCAGTTCAGCGAAGCGGTCACTTGTTTGAAGATGGTATCTAATTGGGCTACTTTTTTAGAATCTGTTTCGCGGTAGTATGCTGAGATTTTCCGATTGCCTTCTGTATATTCTTGATGTTCTAATTTACCGGTGACAAAGGAAAAAGATAAGTGCTTAATGGTTCAGTTGGGGCAAAAGTTTACTGTTTTGCAGTTGCCTTTTGTTTCTTCTTTAGTAATATAGGTATTGGAAACAGCTTTCCATTCTGTTGGTATATCCAGTCGTAAGGAAAATGTGGCTTTCAGATTCGGCTGTTCGAAACAAGGGAATAAGGTACGGGCACGGTCTGGCACTAATAGCGTATACAGAAATTCATCATTTCTGTTTAGCGACTGGTTTCCGGCAATAAATTTGATCGTGATATTATTTTTTCCTTCTACTATGTTTTTTTCAGGTAGGATGATGTGCTCGTTATGGAATTCATAACGGGCAGTTTGTCCATTGACGGATACCGATTTTATTTTTTCAGGCTTTTCTCTGAAGTCGAGAATAATTTCTTGCGGTGCATCCAGATTAAAATTCAATGGTAATCTCTCCATTTACCGGTACTGATTTCTGTTCAGGAATGGAGAAATATAGCTTATACTTCAACTCCTTAATCTCCTGTTTGCGCAGTGTTGCCAGTTCTTGCGATACGCCCTCGTCGTAGAAACGAGGATTGCTTGTGGTCTGTTGGCAACTGCATAATAATAAGCTGCACATGAAAATAAGATATCCGATATATGTTTTCATCATCTAAAAATTTATCTTTGGTTATCTGCGGCAATTTTTCGGATGCCGCGCTGTGAAGCTATGAATGCACCTCCCAATACTCGTTTCCCCTCGTAAAAAACGGCTGATTGTCCAGGAGCGATGGCGGATGCTTCGGAAAGGAAACGGACCAATAGTTGTTTTTCATCTAATACGAGCACTTGACACGGAATAGGCTTGCTGCGATAGCGGATACGTACTGACAAGTCCTTGCATTGCAGTAAATCCTGCATTTCTGTGATATGATAGTCTTCTACCAACATATATTCTGCTTTAAGTTCCTCGGCATCTCCTAACATGACTGTATTCTTTTCTGCATTGATGCGTAGTACGTATGCTGGATGCCCCAAAGCGATTTCCAATCCTTTCCGTTGGCCTATTGTATAATAAGGAAAGCCTTTGTGCTGACCTATCTTGACTCCTTTACTATTTACAAACCATCCCGGTCCTACTTGGGTGTCAATATCCGGGCATTGCGAACGCAGAAAGTTTCGGTAATCCCCTTCTATAAAGCAGATTTCCATACTTTCACCTCCACGAGCCTTCGCTTCGAATCCCTTTGTCGGAGATATTCCCGTACCTCCTGCTTGGTATAAGTTCCCAATGGAAAGAGAAAACGTTGGAGTATCTCCTGAGGAAGTTTCCATAGAAAATAGGATTGGTCTTTTGTCTGGTCATCTCCCGCTACTATATACAGTTTTCCCTTCCGTTCTTCCAGTCTGCAATAATGCCCGGTAGAGATATGGGCGCAATTCGTTTGGTCTGCCCATTCACAGAGAATTCGCTCTTTGAATAGCGGATTGCAAAGGACACAAGGATTGGGAGTTCTTCCTTGCATATACTCATCTATGAAGTGTTTTACAATAATCTGTTTGAACTCTTCCCTCACATCAGCTACATGGTGTTCTATTCCCAACCGTTCTGCCAAGGCCCTTGCTTCCAGTACATCATCAGGTTCATCTTGACCGGGGGTGGAAAAGCGGGAAGGGACATCCCACGTTCTCATGGTAACTCCTACCACTTCATATCCTTGTTCTTGCAGCATGATGCACGTGGCGGAGCTGTCTATTCCGCCACTCATTCCTACCAGGACTCTTTTATCTCTGTTATTCATTATATAAATAGTTCAGGTTCACGGCGTGCCGCACATTTTTGGTGTAGCATGGGGGTGTAAGGAGTATCAAAAACTCGTGCACCATTAGGGCATTCTTTTACGCAAGCGCAGCACTTGATGCATTTGGTAATCTCTGTTTCTATTTTTCCTTCATCGCTTAAAGCAATGGCATGAGTAGGACATACTTCGATGCATTCGCCACAGGCGAAGCATTCTTCAGTGCAGACTGGAGCGGCAGGAGTAGAGGGGCCAACAAAGCGATAAGGTATGTTTCCTTTTAGGTAAAAATCGGATAATGTTTCATCCTTCTCCAGTTTTGTCAGACAGTCTTTCCCAAATTGTTCCGCAATCTGTAAATCGGTAACATCCGGACGGCCTTCTGCAATGGGCATATTAGGACGGCTGTAGCTGTGTTCACCAATAAAGGCACCGGCAGCCAGTGGGGTGAATCCCAATTGAATAGTTTCATCTCTCAATTCGACCAGTGCATCTTCGTAATCGCGGTTACCATATACAGCGACTAAGATAGCCGGAGCATTGTTGCCTTTTTAATCTTCGTAGCCGTTGCAATGCTATTGGGGCTACCCTGCCTGCATACACAGGAACTGCAATGATCGTGATAGAATCTTTGATTTCTATCGGGCTACTATTCTCATCCGTAGTGAGATCTATTTCTATTCTTCTGCCCATACCTATACTTTCTCCGATGGCACGGGCTATTTTCGCAGACGTATGTGTAGGCGAAAAAAATAGATGTGATTGCTTGTATATGTTTTCATAAACGCAAATATAGTGACTTTTGTCCAAAGGTAGCCAAATATATAGATAAGATGTACAAGGATATCGAAGATTATTGTAACATGGGTGTAAAATATGATTGGTAAATGGTATTCTATACCTTTGGTTAATAGAAGTGATATAATAGATTATACAGGTTAAATTATACTTAGTTGTGAACAATAAAAAAGCCCCTGTTTAGGACGATTAAAAGATTTTTTAACCGGAAAATAAGTGACATGATTTTATGTGATGATTGTTAATCCTTACTGACTTGAGATGTTATATAAAAAGAGAATGTTAGATTTTTTGTTTTTTCTTTTTATAGAGAATAAAGTGCGTTTCATCTGTTATAACCTTGCTTTGTCGATGTTATTTATACTATTATATATAAGATATATAATGAAAGTAATTACTGACTTTAATAGGCTTTTAAGGCTTTCTATAGTTGTTTGTGAGGTAAGAATATATAGATATTCCTATTTCTTAAAATATTCCTGTATTTTATAAAGATTTTTAGTGGAAAGTCTTGCAGAATAGAGTAAAATGGGTACTTTTGTCCGATGAAATTATGGCTATTATAGAAACTGACTAAAATATGGATGCTCTATTTCAAACGCAAAGCAATGAGCTTTCTACTACAAACGCAGAAAGAAAAGCTGTTTAAAGATGCAGAACGGCAGTGGAATACACTGTCTACCGAGAAAGGAGCGCCCGGAAGAAAAGTT
>ENA-OQAX01000310-OQAX01000310.1-human-gut-metagenome-genome-assembly--contig:-NODE-310-length-11713-cov-2.083118_pt1 | contig 11713 bp, 15 predicted proteins | sample MGYA00242741_ERZ504539 | MGnify/ENA primary metagenome ERZ504539 (study PRJEB26092, sample SAMD00036277) | human gut metagenome | host: Homo sapiens | study: EMG produced TPA metagenomics assembly of... | reverse complement strand
ATCAAGCTTTTTTCTTCAGCCAGTATATAAAGGTGCAAAAACGCAGTCTGTGATAGAAAAAGTTTCGACCTATTGTAGAAAAAGCACTAACCGATTACATAAATGAATTGTTGACTGATAAAATCCAGGCAGCTCTTAACACTACTGTTACCAGTTCAAATGTATCAGCTCCCAATATACAAACAAACGAACATTGGGATATTCTTTCTGAAATCAAAGATGTCCTGAAGAATACCATTGACGTGAATAAAATCAGCCTTAAGCATACAGGATCCTATACTGCTGTTTTGTATGAGAAAAATGTAAGAAAATGGATTTGCCGTATTTCGTTATCCGGAACGCAAAAATTATTGATTCTTCCGGATATAAATAAAAATGAAATTCGTATGCCAATTTCAGATATATCTGATTTAAAAAATTTCTCAGAGCAAATAATAGAAGTTGTTCAGAGATATTTACATCCAGTTTTGCTCAAAGAGGTTTTGTACACACGTTGGGGAAACTATGAAATGCCTGAACCATATAAAAATTTTTACTTGAAAAAGGTCCTCGTAAAAACTTAAAGAAATTATAGTAAGTAACTGTCTCAATGGATTGGAGAAAGGAGTTTTCATTATGCCATTACCCAAAGAACGGATTTATACAATAGATGACATCTACGCTCTTCCGGATGGTGAACGTGCAGAGCTGATTGATGGACAGATCTATATGATGGCACCACCTAATACCAGGCATCAGGTAATCGTCGGTGAACTGTATGCTACTATCCGCAATTACATTAAAAAGTAAAAGCGGATCCTGTAAACCATATGTCTCTCCATTTGCAGTGTTCCTGAATGAAGATAACAAGAACTATGTCGAACCAGACTTAACAGTTGTCTGCTCACCGGACAAAGTAGATGAAAAAGGTTGTCATGGTGCACCTGACTGGGTAATTGAGGTTGTTTCTCCTGCTACCCAGAGTAAAGATTACGGAATAAAAATTATTTAAATACCGGATGGCCGGAGTCAGAGAATATTGGATTATAAATCCCCTGAAAGGTATCGTAAATGTCTACGATTTTGAAAATGAATCGGGTACCGGATTGTATTCTTTCGACGATGAAATTCCAGTATGTATATATCCCGATTTATCAATTGTGATCTCTGAATTATTATAATAAAAAACCGCCCCTGTTGGTAGCAGGGACGGCTCAAGAATCTCCGAAGAGATTCCGTACTTTGGCAAAGATATTGTATCATCTTCGGAGCAGTTGCACAATCAGAACATTTGTGTGGCTGTTATTTTTGTACTTAAAATTACATATTTTATAAAACCGAGGTGATATTTATGAGCAGTAAAGTGGCATGTCTTTACATCCGCGTCTCGACAGAGGACCAAACAGAACTTTCTCCTGATGCGCAGAAACGTCTTTTGCTGGATTATGCTCAGAAGAATGACATGATTGTTTCCGGGGACTTTATCTTTACTGAGAGTGTTTCCGGCCGGCACGCACAGAAGCGTCCGGAGTTTCAGAAGATGATCGCCCTGGCGAAGCAGCCTTCTCACCCTATTGATGTGATCCTGGTATGGAAATTCAGTCGTTTCGCCCGTAACCAGGAAGAGTCTATCGTATACAAGAGTATGCTCAAGAAGGATAATGTAGACGTGATCAGTGTATCTGAGCCACTGATCGAGGGACCTTTTGGCAGCCTGATCGAGCGCATCATCGAATGGATGGATGAATACTATTCCATTCGATTGTCGGGTGAGGTCTTGCGTGGCATGAAAGAAAAAAGCCCTGCAAAAAGGCTATCAGACGTCTCCCTGTCTTGGCTATACTGCAGTTGGACATGGAAAGCCTTATGTTATCAATGAGGCTGAATATGCCATTGTCTCTTATATTATGGACCTGTATGATAATCAGAACTTAGATGAGACAGCTATTGCCAGGCGTTGCAATGATCTCGGGTACCGGACGAAACGTGGAAAACTCTTCGAGCGGCGCAGCGTTGACCGGATTCTTGGAAATCCCTTCTATTGCGGAACTGTTGTCTGGAACGGAGTGGAATTTGAAGGAAACCATGAGGTACGTCTTTCCAGGGAACGGTACGAAAAACGTCAGAAGCTGATCACTTCCCGGAACGCCCGGTCAAGGCACGGAATGTCTCTGCCTGCAAGCACTGGCTATCCGGTCTTTTGAAGTGCTCTGTCTGCGGAGCCACACTTTCTTACACCGGTAATAATAAGTGTCCTTATTTCCAGTGCTGGAAGTACGCAAAGGGATTTCATAAGACTTCTGTTGCTTTATCAGTCAAAAAGGCCGAAGAAGCTGTGATAAGTTATTTTGATCAGATCTTAGATGGAGCAGAATTTACATATGTATGTAAAAAGAAAAAGACTGATCATTCACTGCAGATTGATCAGTTGCAAAGAGAGATCAGTAAGCTCGCCATGAGAGAAGGCAGAATCAAAGAGGCTTATGAGGCAGGAGTAGATACTCTGGCGGAATACAAGAATAATAAGGACCGTCTGGTATCAGACCGATTAGAATTGACTGCTGCCCTTTCACAGCTATTACAGGAAGAACAGTCAGAGCAACCTAATACAGAAGAAGTCCTGAAAGAGATCCGTTCTGTTGCGGATGTCCTGAAGAATCCAGACGTAGGTTACGAAGAAAAAGGAAATCTGATCAGAAGTGTTGTAGAGCAGATCATATATGATAAGGAATCCGGAAAAATGTCTTTTGACATCATTATTTCCTGAATTGAAAATCCCGCAAACCCGCATAAACACTGTGGTTGCGGGACTATTATAGGTACTGCACTCCGGTGGCCCGGACGGTGAGATCGGCGCTTCCCTGCGTTATCTTTCCCAGCGTTTTACCATGCCGAACCGAACGACTTCTGCTTTGCTCAACGACATAGGAACAGAAGAACTCAGTCATCTGGAAATGGTATCCACTATTGTACATCAGCTTACCCGGGACCTTTCCATGGAGGAAATTGAGAAATCCGGATTTGGACCGTATTATATCGATCACACAGTGGGAGTCTGGCCACAGGCAGCAGGTGGCGTACCATTAATGCATGTGAATTTCAGAGTAAAGGTGATCCGATCACTGATCTGTTCGAGGATCTTGCTGCAGAGCAAAAAGCCCGTTCTACTTATGACAATATTCTCAGAGTAGTCCGCAATATACCTGAGATTGCGGATCCCATCAAATTCCTGCGTGCCAGAGAAGTTGTTCATTTCCAGAGATTTGGGGAAGCTCTTCAGTCCATTCAGGAAGAACTTGATGCCAAAAACTTCTATGCTTTACCCCGGATTGATAATCCCTGCACTCGCATCATGCAACAGCAAATAAATAACGTACGCAGCCAAAACCTGCGACATACTGCGCGAATTTATGCGATTAGCATCGCGAAGCGTGTTACTGAGAACGGAATGAACAGTAATACGCTCCATCTTAAAAAATCACAGAAATTTCATATTTGCTTTACAAATATATCTGGTGGTGCTATAGTATTCTTAGCTTAATAGCCACAAAAGTAATTGCCAAAAATATTGAGCAATTACAAACAAAAATATGATATAAAAGGGGCTGTCTCACATAGATATTATGTGACAGCCCCCTTATTGGAGGAATTATGCAGATAATTATTGTTGGGTGCGGTAAAGTTGGACGTACCCTGGCAGAACAGCTTCAGGAAGAAGAATCCGACATTACTCTTATAGACGTTTCTTCTAATGTGATCACTTCCCTTCAGAATGACATTGATGCCATGGGTATCGTGGGAAACGGTGCAAGTATCAACACGCTGGTGGAAGCAGGTATTGAGAATGCAGATATCCTGATTGCCGTAACCGGCTCTGATGAAATGAATCTCCTCTGCTGCCTGATCGCACAGAAAACCGGCCATTGCCAGACGATTGCCCGTGTCCGCAATCCTATCTATGCCAAAGAGATCAGCTTCATCAAGAAGCGTCTGGGTGTTACTATGATCATTAACCCAGAGCTTGCAGCTGCACAGGAAATTTCCCGTCTCTTACGCTTCCCTTCAGCTATCAAGATCGATACTTTCGCACGTGGTCGTGTAGAAATGCTGAAATTCAAAGTGCTTCCTGAATTTAATCTGGATGGCATGACAATCTCACGCATTACGGAAGCCCTGAAATGCGACGTCTTGTTCTGCGCAGTAGAAAGTCGGGATCATGTATCTATTCCCGGCGGTAATCAGGTGATCCACGACGGAGATATGGTTTCCATTCTTGCTTCCCCGGTGAATGCAGCAGCCTTTTTCAAAAAGATCGGCCTGAAAACCAATCAGGTAAAAAACGCCATTATTGTCGGCGGAGGAACCATTTCCTATTACCTTACAAAAGCCCTGCTTGATATGAACATCTCCGTTAAGATCATCGAACAGAATGAGTCCCGCTGTGAAACCTTAAGTGATCTGCTTCCGGAGGCAACTATCATTAACGGAGACGGAACCAATCGTTCTCTCCTTATGGAAGAGGGACTCTCACGCACAGAGGCTTTTGTATCACTCACAAACATGGATGAGGAAAATGTTTTCCTTTCACTCTTTGCCAAAACAGTTTCCAATGCCAAACTGATTGCCAAGGTAAACCGCCTTGCCTTTGATGATGTCATTGATAACCTTGATATCGGAAGCGTCATTTATCCGAAATATATCACAGCCGACTATATCCTGCAGTATGTACGTGCCATGCAGAACAGCATCGGCAGCAATATTGAAACCCTTTATCATATCCTGGATAATCAGGCAGAAGCTCTGGAATTTGCCATCCGCGAAAATTACCGGTAACAGGCATTCCATTATTCTGAACTGAACCTGAAGAAAAACCTTCTTGTAGGTACCTGAACCGAAATGGTCAGGTCAAGATTCCCCGAGGCCAGGATACCATTCAGTCGGAGATACCGTTATCATAGTAACTTCTCAGAAGGGCCTTCGCGATATCACAGATATTCTGGAAAAATAAAGGAGTCAAATCATGAACTATTCCATTATTATCTATATCATCGGAATGATTCTGAAAATTGAAGCTGTATTTATGGCTCTGCCCGCAATTACGGCACTGATCTATCAGGAAACTTCCGGTGTAGCTTTTCTGATCACGATTGCTTTATGCCTGGTCATCGGGCTTCCTCTCACCAGGAAAAAGCCGACAAGAAAGGCTTTCTACACAAAAGAAGGTTTCGTGACTGTAGCATTAAGCTGGATCGTTCTGAGTATCATAGGAGCAATCCCCTTTGTGATCAGCCGAAGCATTCCAAATCCTGTAGATGCATTATTTGAAACAGTTTCGGGTTTTACTACAACAGGAGCCAGTATTCTCAGCGATGTGGAGGCACTTCCTCATTGTATGCTGATGTGGAGAAGCTTCACACTGGATCGGCGGAATGGGTGTTCTGGTTTTCATCCTCTCCCTTCTGCCACTTACCGGCGGTTATCATATGAATCTTATGAAAGCGGAGAGTCCCGGACCATCTGTAAGCAAGCTTGCGCCAAAAAGTACAGTCAACTGCCAAAATTCTGTATTCTATTTATTTCGTAATTGACAGTGATCCAGATCTGCTTCTTCTGGTCGGTGGTATGCCGCTGTTTGACTCCATATGTACAGCTTTCGGTACTGCAGGTACCGGAGGATTTGGTATTAAAAATGACAGCATGGCCAGTTACAGTACATATCTGCAGGTGGTCATTACTGTATTTATGATTTTATTTGGCGTTAACTTTAATGCTTACTTTTTCATTATCACAAAAAAATTTGCTCAGGCTTTTAAAATGGAAGAAAGTGCGGTATTATTTCGGAATCATCGGTATTGCAATTCTTATCATCGCCTGCAATATTTACCATATTTTCGGAAGTGCAGCCAAAGCTTTTCAGCAGGCAGCTTTCCAGGTTGGTTCCATTATCACAACAACCGGATATGCAACAACAGATTTTAATACCTGCCGAAATTTCGCGGACAATCCTGGTACTGCTGATGTTTATCGGTGCATGTGCCGGAAGTACAGGCGGCGGCATTAAAGTATCCAGATCCTGATTCTCTGCAAAACAGTCCGCAAGGAGCTTCATATTTTTCTGCATCCAAATGCGGTAAAGAAAATAAAAATGGACGGCAAAGCATCCCACATGAAGTTGTTCGTTCCACAAATATTTTCTTCATTGTATATATGCTGATTTTTGCATCCTCCATATTCCTGATTGTCCTTTGATCGATTTCAATCTGATCATCGAAGTTTTACGGCGGTTGCGGCAACCTTTAATAATATCGGACCTGGTCTGGAACTGGTAGGACCTACCGGAAACTTCGGCATGTTCTCCTGGTTTTCAAAGCTTATCCTTACTTTTGATATGCTGGCAGGACGTCTTGAGATTTTCCCGTTACTGATATTGTTTGTAAGGGATACATGGAAGAAATTCTAAAAATATTTTGGTAAAACAAATTTTATTTTTTTACACTGTATTCATATTTTATTCATATTTATTGGATATAATGAACTTCAGAAAGATGATGAATCTTTCTTATAAATATTTTTCTTTTTCATACGCGCGTACGAAAGTACCGGCCTCCTTCCATTTATGGGAGTTTTTTATTTTATAGCATTTTTCTCACACCTTCATAATCAAACGCAGGAATAAAACTCTCTCTGGCAGTTTTCACCAATCTTGAAAAAATCCATTTTCAATCCCAAGCTCAAATGCATAGTCCAGAACTTTTTTCATATTCTCTTCTGGTTACACAACGATTCAGTTCTGTATATTCTTTCTGCTCAAAAACCGGCGTATACTGATTCATGATACTGATATAAATCTGCTTTCCAAAAGTCTATGTAAAAGTTTCAGAACCTTTTTTGAATTTCTTGTATGCCCCGGCAATATAAGATGTCTCACAATAGTCCCACGTTTCATATATCCCTCTGCATCAAACTGTGGCATTCCTGTCTGGCGTACCATCTCATTAACTGCTTCCATAGCTCTTTCAGGATAATCATTCGCATGTGAAAATTTCACCGCCAATTCGCTCTCCGCATATTTGTAATCCGGAAGATAAATGTCCACATATCCGTCCAGAAGTTTCAATGTCTCTGTGTTCTCATATCCACCACAGTTATAGACAACCGGAATATTAAGCCCATGCTTCTTTGCACAGTCCAAAGCTGCGATGATCTGTGGAATATAATGTGTTCCGGTTACCAGATTGATATTTGCAGCATCCTTTTCCTGCAGTTCCAGGAATATTTCTGCCAGTCTTTCCTCAGTGATCTCAAGGCCACTGTCACCAATGGCAATTTCCCGGTTCTGGCAGAAACAGCATCTCAGATTGCATCCTGTAAAAAAGACTGCCCCGGAACCTCTGGTTCCCGAAATACATGGTTCTTCCCACATATGCAAAGCTGCCCTTGCAATCTTAACCTTCTGATCCATTCCACAGTATCCGGTTTTTCCGGCTGTTCTGTCTACATGGCAATTTCTCGGACATAAACTGCAATCTGTCAGTATGCAGCTTTCTGTATCCTGCCTCAGAGTTTTATCTTTGTTTTTTTCTGTCTGTATTTTATTTACCTTCACTTTTCTCTTCTGTCCTTTTTCTTTCCCCGACTTGATATCTGTGAATCACCCACTGCAAACATTTCCCACAGTTTGCTTATATCATAACCGTTCAGTGCTTTCACAGTTACAGGCGGATTGCTGAATAGTTACTATCCTTTATATCATTATACTACATTCCCCAATTACGTCTATTCATATTTCACAATTTCCTTTTTCAATCTCTTCATGATTCTTTTTTCCAGTCTGGAAATATATGATTGAGAAATTCCCAGAAGGTCTGCAACCTCTTTCTGTGTTTTCTCTGCAGCATTCTCCTTTCCCAGACCAAATCTAAGGCGAATGATCGTCTGCTCACGCGGTGAAAGCTTTCTAATTGCCTTTGATAACAACGAAATCTCCACTTCATCTTCCAGACGTCTTGAAATCACATCCTCATCAGTTCCCAGAATATCAGAAAGCAGGAGTTCATTTCCATCCCAGTCTACGTTCAGCGGTTCGTCTATGGACACTTCCATCTTTGTCTTACTGTTGCGGCGAAGATACATCAGGATCTCATTCTCTATACATCTGGATGCATAAGTGGCAAGCTTGATGTTTTTTTACAGGATTAAAGGTATTGATCGCCTTGATCAGCCCAATCGTTCCGATTGAGATCAGATCCTCCACCCCGACTCCTGTGTTATCAAACTTCTTTGCAATATACACCACAAGCCTTAAATTATGTTCGATCAGAACAGACTTCGCTTCTTCTTCCTGCCCTGTTCCAAGCTTCTGCAGTATAAATGCCTCACGCTTCGGCTCCAGTGGTGCCGGCAGCACATCATTTCCACCAATATAAAAAACTTCTCCTGAACGGTTCATCACCATTCTTGACACTACCTGTAATGGATAACAGCTCATAGTCACAACCCCTCCCGTTAAAGTAATCTGGAATTCAAAAAGTACCTCGTATTCCTTACCAAAAAGCGGATGTTTCAAATGAAAAATGCAAAATACCGGATTGTCTATGCAGACAACCTCTGCTGGAGTCTGAATGCAGAGTTTCTCAAAGGTAACAGCCAGCATCATCCCCTGTTCTTTTCCTATACTGTGAAAAAAAAGTAAAAATGTGGATGAAGCCCGGCAGTTCCCGGTTTCCCAGACTCCCCGGGATTTTCTTTCAGGTGTTTTAAACAGCTTACGGTTTCTTCTGAACATATTTCAGATAAAACTTTTTCTGTCCCTACAGATACAGGTTTTCCGTTTACAGAATCCATAAGCAGATTTCCGGAATCATAAAATCCTTGAAAAGGATATCCACATCCTTTATAGTATATGGTTATCGGATAGATATTCTTTGTCCGTATTCTCATGGAATCCATCAGATATGACAACGCTGTAATGCCGGACCACGTTGCTGCTGCAAGGATCAGAAACATTTTGACTGTCAACTTATCACTGACGATCACTTCCCAGAACCCTCCACACAGAAATGCGGCAAAATACAGTGTAAGTATTGCTTTAAGCAGCAGACTTCCCCTTTTCAGATTACATCCGATCACAAGCATTCCTGCAGCACAGCCACCATGCAGCAGGACAAGTGCCGGAAGAAAAATCCCAGACTTCAGAAAAGATTGCAGATAAATGATCCAGCAGGAAAACACCGCACCTGCAGCAGCTCCCAGAAGAGCTCTTTTTCTGCTTCTTCCACATCGGAATAATATTCCTGTAAATCTGATCAATATGTAATCTATCAGGAGATTTGTGAAAAAAACTACATCTATGTATATTTCGTAATGCATTTCCTTCCCTCCGTCTGATACTGCCTCTGACTTCTCCTTCACTTCGGTAAGTGAGATTCATTATACGTGATAAAGTATGCGGATTTTGTCAAAACGGAGGAATTATGTCTTATTATTTGTCGCACTAAATCGACAGTTTTTATCATATAAACCAAAATGAACATGTATTGACATATAATTGAAGTTAGAATAAAATGATAGATAATTTCTATGTTTTAGAAGGGCATCTTCTATACTGTCACAATTCAGACAGTATTTTATGTCTCTGCTACAAACAGACTGGAGGATTTTAACATGAATAATATTACCGGACACACAGGTCTTATCCGCGCCTTTTAGGAAGCCCGGTGGCACACTACGCATTTCCCCTTTGATGCACAATGAATCATTTCGCCTTCTCGGGCTTGACTATGTATATTTATGTTTTGATGTAAATGAAGAAACTCTTCCTGCAGCAGTTGCAGGATTAAAGACTTGCGGCATTCGCGGTTTCAACCTTACCATGCCGAATAAGAATAAAAATTGTAGAATTATTGGATGATCTTTCCCCTGAAGCCCAACTGATCGGTGCTGTCAATACTGTACTGAACGATAACGGAAAGTTAATCGGATACAATACAGACGGGTACGGTTTTATGCAATCTGTACGTGATGCGGGACATGATATTACCGGTAAAAATATAACTGTCATGGGAGTAGGAGGAGCTTCGATGGCCATCTGTGCACAGTCCTGCCCTGGACGGTGCGGCTTCCGTACATATTTTTGCCCGCCGCACCAGCAGATACTGGAATCGCACACAGAAATTCGACTGAGAATCTCTCTGCTAAAACAGGCTGCCAGTCTGCCTCTTCGACAATGATGATCATACTGCATTGCGAGATTCCATTGCACAGAGTTATCTGCTGATCAATGCAACCTCTGTAGGCATGGTTCCGGATATCGACGATACCATCATCAAAGATACATCTCTGTTCCGTCCTGAGCTTGTAGTGGCAGATGTTGTCTATGAGCCACAGGAAACCCGACTGCTCAGAGAGGCTAAAGCAGCCGGATGCCAGACCTTTAATGGCATGTATATGCTTCTTCATCAGGGGGCTAAAGCTTTCCAGATCTGGACCGGACAGGAAATGCCGGTTTCTGTTATTAAGGAAAAATATTTCTCTGTCAAATAGTGATTCGCATAACAGTCACATATTTCCCATCAGCTTATCTTTGATGATTGCCAGGATTTCTCTTGGAATATATATCAGAAGTCTCCATGAACGGTATCTGGAAGGAATGGGATAAATTTCTCTGCATCCACATTTCTTTCCTATGGCCGTTCCCCGGAAAACATGAAAATTATTGGTGACAATGCCCACCGAATGATTCAGTCCGATCATTCCCAGACTGAACTTCAGATTCTCTGTTGTGTTGGTAGATTTCTCTTCCAGAATCAGTCGTTCTCTGTCAATTCCATGTTCCACAAGATAATTGCACATTGCCTGAGCTTCTGTGATAGATTCTCCGTCCCCTTTTCCTCCGGACAGAACAGCCTTAGTCTCAGGATTCTCTTCCATATACTGTAAAGCCCTCCTGGTACGTTCCAGAAGGGCTTTTGTAAGCCGGGTGCCTTCTACATGGGCACCAAGCACGATAATATATTCCAAATTTGGATGCTTACGCATTCTTACCGCAGCAATATTTATATTTCTTGCCGCTTCCGCAAGGACAAGGATCATTACGTCCGATTTTCTTTGCTTTGACAACTGTTCCTGATTTCTTCTGCTCAAGATAAAGTTCTTTTCTCTTCTCCGGTGTGAAGATCGCATCCCACTGTGGCAGTTCATACAGCCAGTCAGCTCTTGCATCTACCATGTTCTTATAAAGAAGTTCTTTATCAAAGCACAGAGAAACCTTTGTGTTCTCATCCATTGTCTCAATCGGGTTCGGAATCTTCAGACTGTCATTGATTCCATCAAGAAAACCAACCATTGTCAGAACTTCCTGTCCGTATTTCTCAGCCAGTTCCTTAACTGTACCGGTTACTACCTCATCCGGGTTGCTAAGAAGCTGCTCATAAATTCCTTTTTCAATATTAAAATAATTTGCCCAAAATCTCTGAAGTTTATTACGGTCTGCCTGCTGGTCATAGGCGATGGCACGCCACTGCTCTAAGATTGTTTTATCGCTCATTTCCTTTAATCCTCTTTTCCAATATTTCATAGGTATTATGCCTGTGCGGAAACATATGGAAAATATTCCTTCCACAAGCTTTATTATTATATCATCTTTCAGTTAAAAAATACAAATGATATTCTTTGTATTTTTTAGTGAATTTTAAGTTACTGTTCACACACCACTAGCCCGCGAGGTGTTTTGGCA
>ENA-OQAX01000309-OQAX01000309.1-human-gut-metagenome-genome-assembly--contig:-NODE-309-length-11758-cov-4.954862_pt1 | contig 11758 bp, 16 predicted proteins | sample MGYA00242741_ERZ504539 | MGnify/ENA primary metagenome ERZ504539 (study PRJEB26092, sample SAMD00036277) | human gut metagenome | host: Homo sapiens | study: EMG produced TPA metagenomics assembly of... | reverse complement strand
GCAGCGGTCGCAGAGTGCGAGGGGCTTTTGTCCCCGAAGCACGATGCGGGTACCGCAACCCGACATTATCGAGCATTTTGGCAACGCAGATGCCGTGCCGCAGCTGCCGGAGCGGTGCTTAAGCCGCAAGGCGGGAATTGTGCGGTGTTGCCCTAACGATTTCCGCCATAACCGCTGCCCCATCCGCGGCATCGCCAACGGGTTCGGGGAAGGTGAGGGTGGGGAACTGGGCAGTCAGGCGGGTGATAACAGCGGCACGCAGGGTTTCATTTTTTGCAGCACACTGCCAAGCAGGGCCATACTGCCGGTCTGCAAACCAAGGGGCTGCATGGCGGCGGCAGCCATCTGGGTCAGTTCATCAGCGGCATGGGCAATAATGGCCTGCGCCGCGGCATCGCCCTGCTGCAAGGCAGGGTCCAGCAGAGGGGCCAGGGCGGCAATTCTTTGGTTGTGGTGGGGGCATAGGTGAAGCGGATAACCGGCTGCACGCCTGGCGCACCCAGGCGCTGGGCGACCAGCTCCGTCAGAGCTGTGGTGGGGGCACGGCCATCGGCAGCGCGCACCACGACGCGCAGAATATCCCGCCCGAGTGCATAGGCACTGCCCTCGTCGTCGATCAGATGTCCCCAGCCGCCGCTGCGGGCTTCGCGGCCATCGGCCGTGCGGGCGTAACAGATGGAACCGGTGCCTGCAATCAGCACAGTGCCCACCGGCTGGCCCAAGGCACCGGCCAGCGCCGTGACCTGGTCGCCAACGATTTGCAACGGGCCAGTGTAGCCGCCTGCGCGGATGATATCCTGAATAAAGTTATAAGCATCCGGGTTGCTGATACCTGCGCTGCCGATGCAAAGTCCATCGCACCCGGCCAGCCCTTCCGGTTGGGCAGCTAGCCAGGCCAGCGTATCGGTCAGGGTTTTGGCGGCAGCGGTGCGGTCGCTGTTGCAGTTCAGGGGGCCAAACACAGCGCGGCTGTGGGCTGCGGAACCGCGGGTGCGCAGCTCCACGGCGGTTTTGGTTCCGCCGCCGTCAATGCCAACATAGTAGGGCATCATTGGGCCTCCTGTTCCGGCGTGGCAATGGGTAGGCGGCCTGTTGCGGCATGGCGACCCAGCAGAACATCCGCCACGGCGGTAGTACTGCGGGCGGTGTATTCATACGCGGCAAGGGTGTAGACACTTTCCGGCAGGGGGAAGAGGTCATACGGGTTGCGCAGCGCCACCACAATAACGGGCTTGCCGCTGTGCTCAGCCAAGGCCTTGGTCAGCTCCAGTTGCTGTGGATGCAGATGGCCGTTATAGGTGCCGATCACGATACTGGTGTAGCTTTCGGCGCGGCGCACCCACTCGTAAATTTCATCCTCGCTGGGATCAATGGGGGTGGTAAAACCATCTCCACCCAGCGCTTTGGCCATCATAACGGGGAAGCTTTGCTGCACATCGTCCACCACATTGCCCACAAGGCCGGTGCGGTAGACCTGGCAGCCCAGGCACAGTGGGTGTCCGCCCACGTTAGGGCGGCCTGCTTTGGGTACATGCACTTCGGTAATGGTGGCGCGCAGCAGCTTGTCATTCAGGGCGGCGGCCCGCTCCGCATCAAACGCGGCGGCGGGCACGGCGGCCAGCTTGGCCTTAGCGGCCAGAATGCGGTCCACACTTTCTTCCATCTCTTTGCGGTCCAGTTGCCGGACTGCAAAGCTTCGGCGGCAGTTGGCGGCTTCGCCGGAAAGCAGGGTGGTGTGGGAAAGCAGCACCAGATCCACCCCGGCGTTCATGGCGGCCAGCACGCCGTTGATCGAACCAAAGAACTTCTGCACAGCCTGCATCTCCATGCAGTCGCTGGTGACAAGGCCGGTAAAGCTCATTTCGCCGCGCAGCAGGCCGGTGACGATGCGGCGGGACATGGTGGCGGGCACACCGCTGTCATCCAGCGCGGGGAACAGGATGTGCGCCGTCATGATGGCGGGTACGCCGTCGGCAATGGCAGCGCGGAAGGGAGCCAGCTCCATCCGTTCCAGTTCATCGCGGGGCTTGTCTACACAGGGCAGGGTGAGGTGGCTGTCCAGCGAAGTATCGCCGTGGCCGGGGAAATGTTTGGCCAGGCAGAGCACGCCGCCATCCTGCAGGCCGCGGATCATACCGGCGGCATACTTGGCCACGGTGGCGGGGGTATCGCCATAACTGCGCACCCCGATGATGGGGTTGGCAGGGTTGCAGTTGACATCCACGCTGGGGGCCAGGTTAAAGTTGACGCCCAGACTGCGCAGCTCTTCGCCGGTCAGCTTGCCGGCCAGATAGGTGGTTTCGGGGTCACCGGTGGCGGCCAGCGCCATGGAGCCTGGTACATTGATGCAGCTTTCCGGCAGGCGGGTCACAGCGCCGCCCTCTTGATCAATCATGATAAAAGCGTCGTGACCGGTTTCGCTGCGGATGAGGGTTTGCAGGTCAGCGCACAGGTCCGCAGCTGGTCCGCGCTGGCAATGTTTTCGCGGAAAAGGATGATGTTGCCGATCTTATATTCTTTGACCACCTGCACCAGCTCCGGTGTGAGGGCGGTTCCGGGAAAGCCAGTGACAAGGCGCTGGCCGATACGTTCAAGGTCTGTCATGTTTAGGCTCCTTCTGATTATGAGTGAAATTTTTAGTTAGGAGGGAGGAGTTAGAATTATGCGGTGTTGCCTTTATTCTTTTTAATTGCCCATTGCTAATTCGTCCAGCTCCAACCTTGTGATGCCGCAAAACTCCTAACTCCTAACTTATCATTCGTACATTCTCGCAAACGCTGCCCTTTCATCAAACGCTTTTGCCTCGTTCTCCCAGCGTTCCATCAGCGCGTCAAAGTCCGGCCAATCGTGGGCAAGTACATCGCTGCCGGTTAGGCGGTTGATGGGCAGCAGGGCTTTTTCGTCTTCGGGCTGGCGCAGGGCAAAATCGTTGGGGTATATCTCGCGGATGGCATACAGCAGGGCGGTGCCGGTGCGGATGGCGTCATACGCTTTGGTGTCGGTCAGGTGGATGTGTACGCCCTCGCAGCGCCTGCCTGCATGTTTGGAAGCACTGGGCGTAAAGTAAGCCGCGGTAAAAATTACGCCCGGCAGCTTTTTAGCGTTCATCCGGTCAGCCAATGCCGCACCGTTGATGAACGGTGCGCCGATCAATTCGAATGGGGCCGAGGTTCCGCGCCCTTCCGAAATGTTGGTGGCCTCGGTCAGGCAGGTGCCGGGGTAGAGCAGCGCGGTTTCAAAGTTGGGAATGGCCGGGCTGGGCATCATCCAGTACAGCCCTGTTTCGGGAAAGAGCATCTCCCGTTTCCAGCCCAGCACCGGCAGCACATGCAGCTGGCAGCCAATGTGCTGTTCCTCATTGGCAAGGCGGGCAAATTCACCGGGGGTCAGACCGTACCGGGTTGTAAGGGGATAGCCCCCACAAAGCTTTCAAACCGGGCTGCAGCAAACCGCCCTCCACCTTGCCGCCCAGGGGATTGATGCGGTCCAGCACTACCAGTTCTTTGCCCGCGGCGGCGCAGTCCCGCATCACATACAGCAGGGTGGAAATGTAAGTATAAAACCGCGCGCCGATATCCTGGATATCATAGATCACGGTATCTACCAGGTCCAGCATCTCCGGCGTCATGTGCTGGGAATCCTTGCGGTACAGGCTGTACACCGGCAGTCTGGTGGCGGGATCGGTGTAGGTTTCCACGGTAGCACCGGCGTCATGGTCGCCGCGTACGCCGTGCTCCGGGCCGAACAGCGCTGTCAGCGGGAACTGCGCGTGGATGGCATCAATGCCGGATGTCAGCATCCGAGTTACGCCGGATGTCGAGGTGATCAGGCCGAGCCGCCGCCCTTTCAGCCAGGGTGCGGCGTCAGCCAGGTGGTCAAGACCATTCAGAACCATGGGGAAACCTCCTGTTGCGGTAAACGCTGTGAAATTTTATATCAGAAAGCTTACCAAATTGCACGATGCAAAGAATAAACGAGAGAAAAAGATTTTTTGCCCCGCGATATGGCAAAATAATGACTTGATATGTTCATTATATTCGCGTTATAATAAAAAAGAAAAAGGGGGCTTTAGAAATTTTTGTTTCAAAAAAGTTGAGAGTATTTTGTTACAAAATTTCTAAGGCAATACCGCACAATTCTAAGTGCCGATACGGTGAGCGAGGCACGGCAGCTGCTAAGCCAAAAGCGCAGATAATACTGGATGCTGCAAAGGTGAGCGCCGCCAGTGGCGGAAACAGCGAACCGAAGCAGGGGCAGCGGTCGCAGAGTGCGAGGGGCTTTTGCCCCCGAAGCACGATGCGGGTACCGCAACCCGACATTATCGAGTATTTTGGCAACGTAGATGCCGTGCCGCAGCTGCCGGAGCGGTGCTTAAGCCGCAAGGCGGGAATTGTGCGGTGTTGCCTTAAGGATACCGCTCCCGCACACGCCTGTCAAACCCCGCTTGCAATTTGGACGGGGGTATGGGATAATGGCTTACAGCAAAGGGCCATGCCGTTTGCGCCCGGCCGGATTGACCGGCGGAACGGGGCACAGGAACGCCCCCCGATTTTCCCCGAAAGGTGGATGTTTTTATGTTGATACGCACCGCAGTCCCCGCCGATGCCGCCGCGCTGGCGGAGGTGGAGGCCCTCTGCTTCCCCGCAGCGGAAGCCGCGCCGGAACAGCAGTTCAGGGACCGTCTGCAGGCTTATGCCGGACACTTTTGGCTGATGTTTGACGGTGAAACGCTGATTTCTTTTGTGGACGGCATGGTGACAGACCAGCCCGATCTGACCGATGATCTATACGAAAATGCCGCTCTGCACAGCGAAACCGGCGCATGGCAGATGATTTTTGGAGTGGTGACCCGGCCAGAGTACCGCAAACACGGTCTGGCAGCCCAGCTGCTGAACCGCGCCATTGCCGATGCCCGCCAGCAGGGCCGCAAGGGTCTGGTACTGACCTGTAAGGACAAACTAGTACACTATTACGCCAAATTTGGCTTTGTGAACGAGGGCGTTTCCCAATCCACCCACGGCAATGTGGCGTGGAACCAGATGCGGCTGACATTTTAACAGGGATATAGAATGAAGCAAGCCCCGGCAGGCAGCGGAGCACTGTTCATACGCTGTAAACTTGCCGGGGGCTTGTTTATTCTTTGGGCAACACCGCACAATTCCCGCCTTGCGGCTTAAGCACCGCTCCGGCGGCTGTGACCGGCCTGCTGAAACGGCGCTCAATCCACAACCGGAACATCCAGCCCGAACTCCTGCGGGCGGAACCGCGGGCAGACATTTTCGGCGGTGCAGATAACCGAAGCCGCCAGCCGGCTGCCAATGCCGCAGCTTCCGCCATCGTTTTGCCATAAGTGCGGCCAATGACTGTACCGGCAAAGAACGCATCGCCTGCGCCGGTGGTATCGATCACGTTTACCTTTTTGGCGGGTACAATGCCACTTTCGCCATCCGCGCAGGCGTACACCGCGCCTTTGTCCCCCATGGTAACAACCATGCAGGGGATGCGGGCGCTGCCTACATTAGCGGCCAGCGTGCGGCACATTTCCTCCGGCCCCATATGGTCGTATTCGTCAGAAAAGAGGATCCCCGCTTCTTGCTGGTTGCAGACAAAACAGTCGATTTGCTGCAAAAAGTCACGCCGCTCCATGGCAATGCTCATGTTGGAAACCGCGGCATATACCCTTTTGTGGTATTTCTGTGCAAAATACAAGACCTGCTTTACAGTGTCTTTTTCCAGATCAAGTTCAATGGCAATGCATCGCAGTCCTTAAAAAATTTCATCGCCTTTTTTCGGGCCAGCAGGTCGGTCGAGGGGATTGTGTCCGGCCGCTTGGAGATGGCGGCCACCACATCGCCCTCATTATTGAACACAGCCAGCCAGGTGCCCATGCCGTCCGGCACGCGCTGGATATAGCGGGTGTTCACCTTGTGGCGCGCCAGTTTATCAATAACATCCTGCCCTGTGCCAGTGTCATCCACCAGGCTTACAAAGGTGGGGCGCAGCTCCACGTTGGCGATATCCTCCGCCACATTGCGGCACACACCGCCGTGTACCTGTTCTACCCGCCCGGCGTTGCGCCCGCCCGGAATATAGGTGGCAAGGGGGGTACCCCTTGATATCAACAAAAACTGCGCCGATGACAACGATCCCCCATGCAAAACGCCCCTTCCTTACCCAGGGTGCAGCGGAAAACAAGGAAACCGACTGAATGTTCGTTTTTTCAGCTGCACCGTATAACTGTAAACTTATGATGAACAGTTTACATGATTGGGGCCGAAAAAGCAAGGCTGGCGGCGATTTTTGCCGCTTTTGCGGCAAACTGTACCGCACGGACGGAATCTTTATCTCCTCTTTACAATGATTTTCCGCGGTGCTATAATAACAGCGAAAAACCGACCGACCGGTCGGTCAAGTACGCTAAGGCAACACCGCACAATTCCCGCCTTGCGGCTTAAGCACCGCTCCGGCGGCTGCGGCACGCATCTGCGTTGCCAAAATGCTCGATAAGACATCCAGTATTATCTGCGCTTTTGGCTTAGCATCTGCCGCACCTCGCTCGCCGTATCGGCACTTAGAATTATGCGGTATTTCCTCAAATTTTTGCCTTTTTGCCTTGTAGAGCATGCGGGGGCGAGCAATGTTTACCCGCAGGTTCATCGTTGCAGCATTATTTTAGAGCGTCTTGCTCATGGCAAATGGCGGCGGGCGCACACTGCGTCCCTACGAATCACTTTTCGACGGTCTGCGGCAAGTCTATTCGTCCCGCTTACTTTTCCCGCAGGCGGCGGTAGGTATCGGGGTCGCTGTGCTTTAAGGCAAGGCGCTCCCGGTAGCTCATGCAGGCAAATTCCGCTTCACGGTTCAGCAGCGGGGCACTGCCGGTTCCGGCGGCATAGGGTGCGGGCTGCACCGGCTGTGCGGCGGGGGTTGTCGATTTATGCTCCAATCTGGGTTTCTCCTTTCTTTTCTTCGTTGTTTGCGGGGGCCGCTTGTGCTGCCTGTGGCATCAGCTCCTTACGGATCTTTGCCAGCTGGGCGGCATCGGCATGGGGCAGGTCAAAGTACCAGGCAAGGGCCAGTTCCGGCCGCAGCAGGCCGGATGTTACCATGCTCATGTATTCGTTCCAGGTGCGGGCGCGGTCAAACAGCACGCCATCGCCCCAGTCCATCGTCAGGTCTTTCCCGGCGTCAAAACTCAGGCCCGGCATGCCGTACACCTTGCCCAGCGCGGCGCACAGTTCCAGCGCCTGGCCGGCACCGTTCTGCCACATAGCCTGCAATTCCTGGATGGTTAGGTTATAATCGCCCTCGCTGGAGGTGATTTCCGTTGCGGTGCGCTCGGCGGCTTCCACCTCGCTCAAAATGCCGCGCTTGAAACCGATCAGGCTTTCGCAGCTGCGCAGGATATCCTGCTTGCGGGCCAAAAACTGTTCCACCCGCAGCTGCGGGCTGTACACCGTCACCCCCACGTTGGCGGGGTCATCCGGCAGGCCGATGAAAAGATCATCCTGCAAGGTGCGGCGGCCATAGCCATCCTCCCGTAGCAGGTCCTCCGAGGCAAACACACGGGAAGCACCGTTTTCAAACTCCTGCCACATCTGGTATTCCAGCCGGGCGGCGCTGTGCATCAAGCCGGCGGCAGGGGCATATACCGCCACGCGTCGGGGCCGCCATCCACACAGTTCAGCAGCGGGGTGCGCAGTGCAGCCAGACCACGCCCCGCACCCCCGGCAGCAGCAAACTTGGCTGCAGCTGGGCGGTGGCGGGCAGCGTCGCCAGCGGTAACTCCCGGCCTAACGCCTCACCCGCCAGCTCAAACAAGCGGGTCTCGATGGTCAGGCCGTCCGCCCCGGCGGTGCGGCGCTCCAGCAGCAGGTAGCCGCGGCCATCGTGGCGCAGCACCTCCATGGTGCCCACGCCGGTCAAAGCGCCGTGGGCATCGCGGCCAAGGGGTGCATAACAGTCCCGCCGGATGGGCACAAAGTCAAACCCGCGCCATGCAGCACCGGTTTCAGCAGGCATTCACCGCCAACCAGTGCGTACTGCATGGCCTGCACCCGCACGGCATCCAGCGCCTGCAGGCTGGGGGCCAGGGCTTCGGCGGTCCTGCTTTCATACTCCGCAAACACGGTGCGGCACAGCTTGCTGACCACCAGCACCGCCAGCCGGTCGGCGGCGTCCTCGCCGGGGGACTGGGTGCCGTAATAAAGGTTCATCCATTCCCGGATGGCCGCCTGCATCCGGGCCGAGGTCACATCTCCCCGGCCGAATGCCTGTTCCAAGTAACTTTTCAATCCATTCCTTCTTTCCTATTTGTGGGTTCAGTTGCCGCGCCGCCGCCACACGCTTTCCAGCGCATAGCGCACCGCGTCAATGTGGTGGTTGTCGGCGTCCGGCCAGGCGTTGGTCACCTCCCCGGTTCGCGCATCCCGCAGGTATTCATAGCCGGTAAACTCGGCTGCAGTTTCGGGGCAGCGCACGGGGTCAATGATGATAGCGTTCAGGCTTTGCAGCCACTTCATCCCGGCAGCCACACTGCCGGGACTTTGACTGCTGCCCGGCACGGCAGGCCCGCCGCGCGGTAGTCCGCACAGCTTTTGGGTTCCGCGGCATCGGCGGTCAGCAGCGCCGTGCGGTCCAGTCCGCGGTCCAGCAGCAGGCGGGCGGTTTCCCGGTTGGGGGTGCGGCGGCGGGTCAGCTCGTCAAAGATCACCAGGGTGCGGCGGGCGGCATCGTAATGCACAGCGTTGTAGGCCCAGGGATCCGGATACCAGCCCCAGTCCACCCCGTGGTACACCCGGTCAAAGCTCTGGCATTGTTCGGTCGTCAGGGTTTGCAGCTGGATGTTGCCAAACACTGCCGTGCCGCAGCGACCGCTTCGCCCAAATATTCATGGCGGAACGCGTGGGGTTGGTCTGTTCCAGGTGGGCGGCATCCGCCAAAAAACGTTCGCCCAGCCAGGCGGGCGGCAGGTCACGGTAGGTGGAGTGGTGCACCAGCTTGCCGGGGCGCTGTTCCAGCACATAACGGTTGGCCCAGTTGCGCCCCGATGCCGGCGGGTTGAAGCTTTTGAATGCCAGGGTAAAGTTGCCGCCGCGGAACACGCTCTGCTCCACACTGCGCACCTCCTCGGGGCCGTCGAACTGGTCCAGCTCCTCGAACCAGGCCAGGCCGATGGCTCCAAATGGCACCTTGATGCTTTTCAGCTTGCCGGGGTCGTCGGTGCCAAAAAAGAGGATCTTCTGCCCTGTGGGCAGATAAGTACACTCCATGGGGCTGACGGTGCAGCGGAACTGCTTTGCCAGCCCCAGCGCCCCAATGGCCCACTGGATCTGCGCATACACACTGGTGCGCAGCGTGCCGCCGATCTTGCGCAACACCACCGCGTGGCAGGCGGGGTGGCGCAGCAGCTGCAAAACAAGCTCAATGGAAATATAGCTGGATTTGCCGCTGCCGCGCCCGCCCTTGGCCACCAGTTCCTGAACTGTACCGCGGGCAATGGCGCGGTGCACCGGCCAGAACACCGGCGCTACCACATCCCGGATGCGCACCCTCATGGCGTCACCTCCTGCTCGGTGGGTGCTTCATCCACAATCACAACGGGCTCCTCCGCTGCAGCGCCATCGCCAAGGCCCAGATACTTATAAATCAGCTCCAGCGCACGCAGCTTATCGCCCACTTTTACGGGCGGGGCAGGTTCGGCCCCCAGGTCGCAAACGCGATCTCTGCCAGTTCCGCCAGCACGCGCTCTGCCGTGATCTTTTCCAAAGCATCCCTTCTTTCTGGCAGGGGTGGCAGCCCCCGCCGGGTTTTGTTCCCGCCAGTGCAGCAGGTCCTTTTGGGAACATCTGCATCATAGCACAACAACCTCAAGTTGTCAACAGAATTCTGTAACATAATTTCAGAATTTTAATTTGTGCTTTTGCTTTTGTACAGGATTATTAGTTTTTATGTATTGCGCTTGTGCATCCTGTCGGCATTTTTTGCCCGTTTTGGGGTAAAAATAAACAGCATGCGCTTCACAGGTTTCTGAAATCATTTCTGTCATTTCAGGAACACTGCAAAGCGCATGCCTTGTTGTACTACTGTTGTTTATCTGTTGTTCTTTGCCGTTTGGTGCATGCTGGGGTGCAAACGTCCACATTCTGCCGGAGAAAACCCATTGTTTGCCGCAAGCACTGCAAGCAATCTGTAGGGGCCGCTGCTCATCATCGGCCCGCATAGCAGAGTTGCTCGGAACACGAAGCATGCGCACAATGTGCGCCCCTACGGTGGGGGATGCGCCACAAATATCTGCCACCTGTTACAACAAACTCTGTAGGGAACGGTCTTGACCGTTCCGAAACCTTGTGGTGGATGCCATAAGCAAATCCGTGAGCGCCCCTACCTACTGGGTAAACACAAGAGTCAGCTCTATCAGCACAATGGTGCCAGCAGCCGCAGCAAGGCGGATACCATCAGGCCCGGCGCGCTGGTGCGGCATTCTTTCAGCTCTACCAGATGGGACTGTTTTTCCAGCTGCATCATAAATTCGCCCACATCGGCCAGCGCGGCACAGCCATACAGCAGGGCGGCACATTCAAAATGCAGGTACAGGCTGCGGTAGTCCAGATTGATGGACCCCACCACGGCGATCCTGCCATCCACCAGCCAGGTTTTTGCGTGCAGAAAGCCCGGCGTGAAGGTGTAGATCTTGACCCCGGAGCGGATCAGCGGCTCAAAGTAGCTGCAGGTCAGCTGGTAAACCATCTTTTTATCCGGGATGCCGGGGGTATAAATGCGCACATCCACGCCGCGCTTTGCGGCCAGGCGCAGTGCCGTCATGGTGGCGTTATCCAAGATTAGGTACGGCGTGGTGATCCACAGCGTTTCCTGCGCCTGGGTGATCAGGTCCAGGTAGACATTTTTGGAAACATTCTCATCGTCCACCGGGCTGTCGCTGTAGGGCTGCACAAGGCCGATCGTCGGCTCTTCCGCCGGGAACGGCTGCTCCTCGCGGTAAGCATCCAGACCGGGATCGTCGGGGCGCTGGCTGGCCCACAGCTCCAGAAAGATCGTGGCAAAGCTCCACGCCGCGGGGCCCTGCAGCCGCACACCGGTATCGCACCAATAGCCAAAGCGCTCTTTTTGGTTAATGTACTCATCCGCCAGGTTAAAACCGCCGGTAAAGGCGGTTTTTCCATCCACCACCACAATCTTGCGGTGGTCGCGGCTGTTCATCACCAAGTTCAGCAACGGCACAAACGGGTTAAACGGCACTGCCTGGATCCCTTCCACCTGCAGGGTCTTCCAGTATTGGGCGGGCAGGCCAGTGGCACAGCCCACATCGTCATAAATCATCCGCACATCCACGCCCTGAGCCGCTTTACGACGCAGCACATCATGTACGGCATCCCACATTTTGCCCTTGGAGATAATAAAAAACTCCAAAAGGATCGATTCCTGTGCTGATTCAAGCGCTTCCAGCAGATCGGGAAAGACCGCTTCTCCCGAAGCGTAAAACTTGACGTTGGTGCCGGAATACACCGGGTAAGCGGCAAAATCCCGCAGGTAAGCTGCGGTGCGCCCCGCGCGGGGGTTGGCCTGTTCCAGCATGGCCTGTGCCGCAGGTCCGTGCGGCGCAGTGGGCGGATGCGGTCATAGGCCCAATCCAGCTTTTTGCGCAGGCGGAATGCCGGGCGCTTATCGCCCCACAGCAGGTAGAGCAAACCGCCCTGCACCGGCATGATCATGAAAAGAACCATCCAGCTGATCTTGA
>ENA-OQAX01000307-OQAX01000307.1-human-gut-metagenome-genome-assembly--contig:-NODE-307-length-11805-cov-2.908118_pt1 | contig 11805 bp, 20 predicted proteins | sample MGYA00242741_ERZ504539 | MGnify/ENA primary metagenome ERZ504539 (study PRJEB26092, sample SAMD00036277) | human gut metagenome | host: Homo sapiens | study: EMG produced TPA metagenomics assembly of... | reverse complement strand
CCAATGACGATCTGCGGGCGCTCAGCCAGCACAGGGCTGAACTTTGCCAGTTCCTCGTTGATTCTTTACAAATCCTCAAATGGGTTCACGGCACTCGCTGCCAGAAACATCCACCACATGCAGCAGCAGGCGGCAACGCTCCACATGGCGCAGGAAGTCATGTCCCAGACCGATGCCCTCGCTGGCACCCTCGATCAGGCCGGGGATGTCAGCGCAGACAAAGCTTGCGCCCTCTGCCACGGATACAACGCCCAGCGTGGGCACCAGCGTGGTGAAGTGGTAGTTTGCGATCTTAGGTTTGGCTGCGCTGATGGTGGAAATGAGGGTGGACTTACCCACATTGGGGAAGCCGATCAGACCCACATCGGCGATCAGCTTCAGCTCCAGCGTCACCTGAATGTCCTCGCCGGGCATACCGGGCTTTGCAAACTTGGGGATCTGTCGGGTGGGAGTGGCAAAATGCGCATTGCCGTAGCCGCCGCGGCCACCCTTGCAATGGTGACTGGGGTGTGGTCGGACAGGTCCGCAATGACAAGGCCGCTCTCGGCGTCCTTGATGACGGTGCCCAGCGGCACCTTGATGACAAGGTTCTCCGCGTTTTTGCCGTGGCACAGGCTTGCACCGCCCTTGCCACCCTCCGGGGCCACATACTTGCGCTTATAGCGGAAATCCATCAGGGTGGTCAGGTGATCGTCCACCACAAAGATGATATCGCCGCCGCGGCCGCCGTCGCCGCCGTCCGGGCCGCCAGCGGCCACGAATTTTTCACGGTGAAAGCTCACCGCACCGTCGCCGCCCTTGCCCGCGTGGAGCCATATCGTGGCGATGTCGATAAAGTTGGTTTGTGCTGCCATACAGCCCCTCCTTAGTTTTATATGTTCGTTTATTCCCCTTCCCTTGCCGGGAACTCTCCGTCCGCATCGCTGCACGATGCCACCTTCCTCAAGGAGGGAGGCTTTAAGGCCCCCCTCCCGAGGGGGCTGTCGCCACAGGCGACTGGGGGAGTTTCTGCCAGACAATCAAAAAGAGAATCTTCATCAAAAAGAGCCGGGCCACGAGGGTCCGGCTCTCTACGTTTTGCAGTTATCCGAAAGAAGTTACTGCTTGACGCTGCACTTCTTGCCGTCTTTACCCACGCGCTCGAAACGGACGGTACCGTCCACCAGAGCAAACAGGGTGTCATCGCTGCCCTTGCCAACGTTCTCACCCGGCATGATGTGGGTGCCACGCTGACGAACCAGGATGTTGCCGGCCAGAACGAACTGACCGTCTGCACGCTTGGTGCCCAGACGCTGTGCTGCGGAATCGCGGCCGTTCTTGGTGCTGCCTACGCCCTTTTTATGTGCCATTGTAATTTACCTCCTTAGCCGTTGATCGCAGTGATCTCAACCTTGGTGAAGGGCTGACGATGGCCCATACGGCGAGCACTGTGCTTCTTTGCGCGATAGGTGATGATGTTCAGCTTCTTGCCCTTGCCATTCTTGATGACCTTGGCAGTAACGGTAGCACCCTCAACAACGGGAGCGCCAACCTTCACAGAACCCTCCTCGCCAATAGCGAGAACCTGATCAAACTTCACTTCGGAGTCGGCCTCAACGTCCAGCTTTTCGATGTAGACGATGTCGCCCTGCTCCACGCGGTACTGCTTACCGCCGGTAACAATGATTGCGTACATTTTGTTCATTCCTTTTCGTTGTACTCGCTGGTCGTAAAGGCAGGCCCTTACACTGGGCCATTTCAGGCGCCCACACCATGCGGCTAGAATATTATAGCAAAAACGATGGAAATGCAAGAGGAATTTTCCTCTTTCCGAAGGATTTTTTATTTTTCCGTCTTCCCGCTTTCCGCGATGGTGCGTTTTACTTCGGCATTATACGCTTCGGTGCGCTCCACGAAGAGCTTGCGCGGGCTGGAGGCCAGCAGTTCAGTATCTGTATCCGTCATCAGACCGATAACAGTTTTTTCTTTGCTCAGCTTATTGATTGCGGCTTTGTTGTCCGCCGTCATTGCCAGCTTTACCATCAGGGGCTTGTCCTTGAACTTGTGGGTGAAGTAAATTTCCGCAGCCACACCGACTACCACAGCGATACCTGCCACCAGCTGGGATACCCGCAGACCAATGGAGGGCACCAACATCAGACTGTCGGTGCGCAGGGCTTCGATCCAGAAGCGGCCCGCGCCGTACCAGATCATATACCGCAGGGCAATGTCACCGTTGAACTTGCGCTTTTTAATGTAACGGAACAGCAGGAGAAAGCCCACGAAACACCAGATGCTTTCGTACAGGAAGGTGGGATGCACCGGCAGATTCGGGTCAATGGTCACGCCGCTCTGGGCCGTGACTGTGCTGCCCATCAGGTAAGCGCGGGTCGTTTCGCTGAACATGCCCCACGGCAGGGTGGTGTTGCAACCAAAGGCCTCCTGATTGAAGAAGTTGCCCCAGCGGCCGCAGCCCTGTCCCAGCAGAAAACCCATAGCGGTCAGGTCGAACATGGGCAGCACCGGCACGCCCCGCCGTTTGCAGGCCAAGCCGCCGAACAGAAAGCCGCCGATGATGCCACCGTAGATGGCAAGGCGCCATCCCGAATGGCGATCATCTCCCAGATGCTTTCGTATTTAAGGGTGCCATGGCCACATAGTAAGCGCGGGCGCTGACAATGCCCAGCACGATGCCGATCAAGATCACGTCCACCATGCTGTCCGGGTCCACGCCGAACTCGATGCTGTGGCGGAACGCAAATACCAGCGCCAGACAGATGCCAAAGGCAATGCACACGCCATACCAGTAAATATTGAACCCGCCAATGGAAAGGGCCACGCGGTTGATCTCAAAGCTCAGGCCCAGCCCCGGGAACTGCACCAGATTTGTCATTCTGCTTCCTCCTCGTTCTCGGCCAGCGGCGCAGTGCCATCTGGCAAAATATCCATCACAGCCATGCGGTCGGTGCTGAGGATGTGCTGCAGCGCAGCGTCCGCATCCTCGGCAGTCAGCCCTGCCAGCATGGTGATCTGCTGCGCCACCGTCTGGCCGGAGAGGGCAAAGTCTGCCATCTGGCTGGCCGAGTCCTCCACATTTTCCAGATTTTCGATCAGCTGGCCGTACTTTTTCGTTCTTGCACAGGGTAAAGATCTCCCGGTCCACGCCTTCTGAGCGGATGCGGGCGATCTCGTCCAGAAGCATCTGCTTCACGGCATCGGGGGCATCGCTCTCGCCGGTGAACAGGATGCAGCAGCAGCCGTCCACCCGCAGCACTTCCCCGCCAAAGCCGGGGTTCACAAGGCCACTGTCGTACAGGCGGCGGTACAGCGGCGACATGCCGCCTGTAATGCAGCTCAGGATCAGATCATACAGCGCTTCAGTGCGCAGATCGTTCGGGGGCAACGGCTTCTCCTTGAAGCCCACGCCGAAGCAGGGCTTGGACACCGGCATTTTCAGGGTCTTATGGCTGCCGCCAGCGTCATGGTTCCGGCTTCCACAGCCGCTGCACCCTTTCGGTGCTGCGCGGTCTCATCAGGCCGTGGCGCTCACAGGCAGCCAGGATCTGCTCCATGGTAGTGTTGCCGGCAGCCGCCAGCACCATATTGCCCGGTGCATAGAAGGCTTTGCAGCTGTCGTAAAGCATCTCCGGCGTGATCTCAGCAATGCTCTCCACCGTGCCCGCGATATCGCTGCGGATGGGATGCTCGTGGTACAAGCACTCGAACAGGCCGGTGATGAGCCGCCAGTCCGGGCTGTCATCGTACATTTTGATCTCCTGCCCGATGATGCCCTGCTCCTTGGCGATGGTCTGCTCGGTAAAGTACGGATGAGTCACCATGCCCAGCAGCACATCCAAGCTTTCGTCCAGCTGCTGGGTCGCAGTGAACAGGTAGCAGGTGCGGTCAAAGCTGGTAAATGCGTTGGCATTGGCACCGGTCTTGGCATACTTTGCAAAGGCATCGCCGTCCTGATCTTCAAACATCTTGTGCTCGAGGAAGTGTGCCACGCCTGCAGGCAGATGCACCTCTTTGCCGTCCAGCCGGAAATCCCGGTCAATAGAGCCAAAAGCGGGTAGCAAAAATGACATGGGTGCTGGAATAACCCGGCATGGGCCGCACGATAACGGTCAGTCCGGAGGGCAGGGTCTGCCACTGGTCAGCCACGGTCTTTTCCAGCAGGGTCTGGTTATTCTGCGGCATGAGCGGCCACCTCCTTTGTGAGCAGATAGCTGACCGAGAGGGTCAGTTTGCGCAGGATGGCGCGCACGTCGTCCTTGGTCACGGCCTGCAGAGCGGCGCGGGCTTCGGCGGGTGTCTGCACCTTGGCCGGGTCGCCGCCGCGCAGCACTTCAATGTAATACCATGTCTCGATGCCGCCCAAGGTATCCTCTACCCCCTGCATCCCGCTCAGCAGACCCCGACGGCAGTCCTCAAATTCATCGTCGGTGATGGGGCCATCGCACAGGTCGGCCAGTTCCTTCAAGATGGCCTGCTCTGCCCGGGCTGCGTCGCGTGCTCCACGCCGCTGTTCACAGCCATGCTTCCGGTAAAGCTCTGGAACGAGGACGAGCAGTAGTAGCACAGGTGGTCACGCTCGCGCACATTCAGGAACAGGCGGCTGGTCACACTGCCGCCGTACAGCGCCATGGCAAGGCGCACAGCAGCCAGCTGTTCGGTGCGCATGGGTTCGCCCAGCGTGAACAGCATGCAGAGCTTCGCCTGCACCATATCATAGGTTTCGGTTTTGTGCACCGGCTCCCGGCGGGGCATGGCAATGTTTTCCGCCAGCGGCAGCGGTGCGCGGTCAATTGCCGCAAGCTCTGCCAGCAGTGCATCCTTTACCGCAGCGGTCTGCTCTGCCGTGCAGCCCAGCACAAGCAGTTCAATGTTGGCGGTGCGCAGCATCTCGTAATAGGCTGTGGTAAGCTGTTCCGGTGTCAGACCTTCCACCTCTTCCAGATAGCCCTCCTGCCGCACACCCGCCGGCTGTCGCCAAAGAATTCCCGGTTGGCCTGATGCAGGCAGTAAAGGCGCTTATCGTTGATTTCATCTTCCAGCGCCTTTTTCAGCATCTGCTTTTCAATGCCCACGCTCCGGATCAAAAGTGCCGCCCACAAAATACGGGTGAAAGGCCGCACCCAGTGCAATGGATGCATATTCCCTTGTAAGGGTCTCCCCTTCCAGCGCAAACTGATCCTTGATACCGGTAACACTAACACACAGGTTGTGGCTGCAGCCCATGGGCCGGGCATCCACTGTGAGGTCTGCACCGTAGAGCTTGGCCAGCTTTTTGGTCAGGCGGGTCATATCCGGACAGTCGGCATAGCCGCGCTCCAGCACCAGCGGCAGCAGCGCATGTGCTGTGGCCGTTTCCCGCTTTGCCGGAAAGGCAAAGGTGGACGCTGATGCGGCAGCGGTTGAATTTTTCCGCCGGGTCACAGGAAAGATGCACGCCCGGCGCAATGAGAGTACGTTCCAATTTGTTCCTCCGCCCTGCTTTCACAGGGAGCTTTTATTTTTATGATGCCTTCTGCAAGGCAAGAAATTCTTCCAGACTCAGGCCGCTGGCACGGATGGCAAGGGCATTTTCAACGCCCACATACCGCCAGTGCCACGGCTCAAACACCACGCCGGTAGCAGCCTGCCTGTCCTGCGGATAGCGCAGGATAAAGCCGTATTCGGCGGCGTAGGCGGTGAGCCACTCGTAGGCGCGGGTCGTATCAAAGCCGGTATCACGGGTCGGGTAGTCCGTACTGAGGATATCCGCCGCATAGCCGGTGCCGTGATCGTTGCATTCCGCAGGCGGCTGGATATCTGCCGCAAGGCTGGCGGCTTCTTCCTCGGTTTTGCCCTTTTCCAGATACTGCTGCTTCTGCGTCTCATAGGCCGCGCTGCGGACATCTGCGTCCTGATAGCCTGCCGTCAGCACCAGTGCAACTCCGTCCTCGGCCGCAGCCGCAGCCATTTTCTGGTAGGCTGCAGCTGCTTCGGCTTCCAGTTGGATACCGCTGGCTTCATCGGCATCGGCAAGGGCCGGAGAGGGTTCCTCGGCAAAAGGCAGATTGGTGTTCACCAGCACAAAGCGCTCATCGTCAGCATCAAAGCTGTAGCCGGTGCCATCGTAGCTGGCCGCATCAAAGCTCTGCGGCCCTTCAAGCATGGCGTTCACCTTTGGCAGCAGCCAGAGGATGCCTTTGGTCATAAGCGCCACAATGGCGGCGCAGACGAGAATGAGAACGGCCCAGTTGCGGGCCAGACGCAGCCGCTTGCGGCGCTTCCACTGAGCGCGGGTCAGGCGGGGCTTTGCAGCATTTCTATCAGTCGGTTCCATGGTGCGTTGCAGCTCCTTTTGCAGAATTTGCAGCGCACTGCGCCGCACAGATACAGTGTATATTATACACCCCTTTGCATTTTGTGTAAACGCCGGAAGTGTAAAATAAGTATGACCGTCCTCGTCAGCGCCTTGCCCTCTCCGTCCGCTCACGCTGTTCGCGTCCACCTCTCCCAAAGTGAGAGCCTTGGCAGAACCAGAAAGTTTTTCTCTTCGCCAGAGGCTCGCCCTTTGGGAGAGCTGTCGCGTAAGCGACTGAGAGGGCGAGGCCGTTAACAAAAAGAGCGCCGTACGGCTCCAAAAAGAAACTGTACAGCGCACAAAATTCATTTTTTACAGATCAGTCAAACAGCATATCGTGGATCGCAGAAACAGCCTTGTCGGCATCGTCGCGGTTGATGATGCAGGAGATCTTGATCTCGCTGGTGGAGATCATCTTGATGTTGATGTTGTTGTTGGACAGTGCCTCAAACATCTTGGAAGCAACGCCGCTGTGGCTCTGCATACCGGCACCCACAATGGAGACCTTGGCGCAGGTGGTGTCTACGCTCACATCGTTGAAGTGTGCGCTCTCCTTCAGCACGCGCATGGCCAGATCGGCTTCGCCCTCAGAGCAGGTAAAGCTGATATCCTTCTTGCCGTCACGGCCGGTGGACTGCAGGATGATGTCCACGTTGATGTTCTTCTGGGCCAGCAGACCGAAGATCTTGAAGCTCATGCCCGGCTCATCGGGAACGTTCAGAATCGTGATAACAGCAACATCAGTGTCTTTTGCGACACCCTTGATCAGCATACCTTCCATGTCTTTTGTAACCTCCTTGACCACCGTACCGGGCACGGGATTCAGGCTGGAGAGCACCTCCAGCTCCACATTATACTTTTTTGGCCAGCTCCACGCTGCGGTTGTTCAGCACCTGTGCGCCCAGAGATGCCAGCTCCAGCATCTCGTCAAAGGTGATCTCATCCAGCTTGCGGGTGTTGCGCACCTTGCGCGGGTCGGCCGTGTAAACGCCTTCCACATCGGTAAAGATCTGGCAGCGGTCTGCGTGCAGGGCTGCTGCAATGGCAACAGCGCTGGTGTCGGAGCCGCCGCGGCCCAGAGTGGTGATGTCGTCCATCTTGTTCAGGCCCTGAAAGCCCGCCACAACGACCACACGGTTGCGCTCCAGCTCAGAAGAGATGCGCTCTGTCTCCAAGCGGGTGATGCGCGCCTTGGTATAGGCGCGGTCGGTGCGGAAGCCAGCCTGCCAGCCGGTCAGGCTGATGGCATGGCAGCCCAGCTCATTCAGTGCCATGGCCAGCAGCGAAATGCTGATCTGCTCGCCGCTAGCCAGCAGCATATCCATTTCACGGGCCGAAGGGTTGTGGGTGATCTCCCCAGCTTGGCGATCAGGTCATCGGTGGTATCGCCCTGAGCAGACACCACCACAACTACGTCATTGCCCGCGTTGTGGGTGTTTGCCACAATGCGTGCCACGTTGAAGATACGGTCACGGTCCTTCACCGAAGACCGCCGAACTTCTGTACGATCAACGCCATATCTTGTCACTCTCCTCTTTTTGTCCCTTTGTCAAAAGGGGGTACACCGGGCGGAAGCGGTCAGCAGCGCCTTGCACTTCCCTTACCCATTTATATTCCACCGTTGCGCCGGTGTTATCGGCATCCAAACGCAGCAATGTAAATGCTTCACATCCGTCCAGACCTTCCAGCAGCTCCAGACCCTTTTCCAGCTTGGAATAGAACTTTTCGGCCTCCGCCTTTTCCGCTACGGCCATCACGGTGCTGCCCGCACCGGAAACGTAAACAGCCTTTGCACCGCACAGCGTGCCATATCGAACACTTCCTTGGAGCCGGGCATCAGCGGCATACGGTAGGGCTGGTGCAGCTTATCCTCGGTGGCAATGGCCAGCAGGTCATGTCTGCCCTCGCAGAAGGCGGCGGGCACCAGCGCAGCACGCGAAAGGTTATATACTGCGTCCTTGTGGGAGACCTCTTTGGGCAGGGCCGCACGAGCGGCTTCCGTCAGCAGCTTGTAGTCCGGCACGATGGCGGCAAAGCACAGCGTTTCATCCACATTGCGCTTGACCGAGTACACCTTGCCCTCCTCAAACACGCTGCTGGTCAGACCGCCCAGAAGAGCCGGGGCCACGTTATCCGGGTGGCCCTCAATGGAGGTGGCCAGCGTGAGCAGCTCCTGCGTGTTGAGCACATCGCCCAGCATCCGGTTGGCACCCAGCAGACCCGCGATGATGCAGGCCGAAGAAGAACCAAGGCCGCGCGCATGGGGATGGGGTTGGTCTGGGTGATCTTGGAGGGGCGGGATCTGCTTGCCCACCTTCTCAAACAGACCCTTTGCCGAACGGTACACGAGGTTCGATTCACCGCGCGGGATGCGGGTACCGTCCGCAGACGAGATATCCAGCACTTCGCTCTCTTCAAAGGTGACCGTATTATACAGCGTCACCGCCAGACCCAGCGCATCAAAGCCGGAGCCGATGTTTGCACTGGTGGCCGGGACAGAAACCTTGATCTTCATAGCCGCCGCACCTTTCCTTATTCCGTTATCAGTTTTCTTCCGGCAGACGCTTGAGCACCAGCTTCACGCTGCCGCCCACGGCTTCCACCTTGCGGGCTGCTTCGGCCAGTGCCTTTTCGTCGGCGCGCTCCACAAAGTAGGCGCAGCCTTCGTAGCGTTCGTCCACCACCCTGCCATAGCCGTAGATGGCTTCCACCACCGCCGGAGCAATGCCTGCTACACGCACATAATATGCAGCAGGAACCGGGTCGGTGAGCATTCCCTCCACTGGCTCAGCAGGCTGCCAGAACAGGCTGTCGTGCACCTTGGAGCCATGCTTCAGGGCATCCACAACGTCGGCCACCACGCGCTGGCGGTGGGCAGCTTGCCTGCGCCCTTGCCGTAGAACACCACGTCGCCCAACATATCGCCCTTGACCAGCACTGCATTGAACACATCGTCCACGCTGGCCAGCTGGTTTGCCTTGGGCACCAGACACGGCTCCACACCGGCAGCCACGCTGCCGTCCTTGCCGCGCTTCATCCATGCGATCAGCTTGATCACACAGCCCAGCTTTTCCGCCGCTTCCACATCTGCCGTGGTAATGGCACGGATGCCGCGGGTAGGAATGTTCTGGGGGTAGATCTGATGGCCGCACACCAGCGAGGACAGAATGGCGATCTTGCGGCAGGCATCACGGCCGTCCACATCGTCGCTGGGGTCCTTCGTCTCGGCGTAGCCCAGCTCTTGCGCGATCTTCAGCGCATCGTCAAAGCCCAGATTTTCGCGCACCATCTTGGTGAGCATGAAGTTGGTGGTGCCATTCACGATGCCCTCCACCTCGGTGATGACGTTTGCCGCCAGACACTGGTGCATCGGGGTGATGATGGGCGTACCGCCGCCCACAGAAGCCTCGAACAGGAAGGCACAGCCGTGCTCTTTGGCAAGGCCCAGCAGCTCTGCGCCGTAGGTGGCCACCATCTCCTTGTTGGAGGTGCATACGCTGCGGCCGCTCTCAAGGCAGGCCTTTACATACGGATACGCAAAGCGGGTGCCGCCGATGGTCTCCACCACCACCTTGATCTCCGGGTCTTCCAGAATGGTATCGAAGTTCTTTATAAACAGGTGTGCATCCGGATGGTTTGAAAAATCCTTCGGGTCAAGGATGTACTTGACCTCCACCGGCTCACCTGCACGGCGGGAGACACCCGCAGCGTTGCGGCACAGTACCTCGTACACGCCGCTGCCCACCGTGCCAAAGCCCAGAATTGCAATTTTAGCCATTGTTGTTCTCCCTCGTTTTCTGAAGACTGCTTACAGATTGTACCCGCAGTGCACACCTACCACCATACGCTGACGCGAAAGTTTTTCGGTCAGCTCTTCGGGGGTCATCTGCATGGTATCGGTGCGGATGGTGACTGCCACCAGTGCGGCACCGTTTTCCGGTGTGGACTGGTTGATGGTCACAATGCTTGCACCTGCGGCGCTGATGCCGGCCAGCAGGCTCTGCAGTGCACCGGTCTCGTCCCGCAGAGTAGCCATGACGGTGATCACCTCACGGCCATTCTCGGAGTCAAAAATGCAATCCTTATACTTATAAAAAGCGCTGCGCGAAAGATCGACTGCGCGGGTGGCTGCGGAAATGCTGCGTGCCTCCCCGCTGGCCAGAAGTTCCTTGGCACGCACCACCTTGAGAAAAACCTCAGGCAGCACCTGCGCATCTACCAGATAAAAGCGGCGTTCCAACTTGTTCACCTCACAAACACAAGTGTTCTTGCAGTGAATATAATAGCATCCGGCCCCCTGCAATGCAAGAGGTCGGATGCGTTTTTGTCAGATTATCCAGTTTTGCTGCGGCAAGCGCGGTATTTCCTTGCCGGATTCACTCCGCGCCGGTGCCGATAGTACGCCTTTTGTCCTTCATATGGCTACAGATCAGTCTGTATCCTGATTACCTGTATCCGCAGGAATGACAGCCTGCTCCGGTGCCGCAGTCTCCGCAGGTGCAGCCGCTGCAGGAGCTGCTGCATGGGAGTAGTTGCAGGTACCAGGCAGATCATCGGCGCGGTAGTAGCCCACGGCGGTGCTGGGGCAGGAGCCGCCTGCCAGCAGGCCGCTCTGGGTGCAGTAGCGGCGCTCCACCACACCGGCAGAGGTCGGGAATGCCTTATACGGCAGGTTTGCCTGCACCTGTTCCATCAGGCCTTCCACGCCATAACACAGGTACGGGTCTTGGCCTGCTGCTTACCCAGCGTCTTGGTCATATCATAGGGTGCATCGTAGCCCCACCACACGGCGGTAACGTAGTACGGCGTGCCGCCCACGAACCACAGATCCTTTTCGTCGCTGGCGGTACCGGTCTTGCCAAAGGCTTCCATGCCGTTGGAGTTGGGGTAGCGGCCGCCGGCGGTGCCCACGCTGGAGTACAGAACGTTCTTCAGCAGGCGGTTCATCACATAAGCGGTATCCGGGGTCAGGGCCTGATAGCTGGTGGAGTTGTTCTCCAGATAGATATTGCCGTCACGGTCCAGCACGCGGGTATACAGGTGCGGGGGTGGTGTACTGGCCATCGTAGAAGATCTGGAACGCAGCTGCCAGCGCCGTGGGCGTAACGCCATGAGTCTGACTGCCCATGACCATCTGCGCCAGACCCACATCGTTTACCGGGTCCAGCGTGTTCAGCTGCAGGGTGTTGTACACAAAATTGAAGATGTTGCTTGCGCCCACCAGATCACCCACACGCACCGCAATGGTGTTCAGCGAGCGGGCCAGACCGTTCCACAGCGGCACATCACTGTTGTCGCCGTAGTTGCCGCCATAGTTGCGGGGCCAGCTGCGCCATGCGTTGGGATAAGCGCGCAGCTGCTTGTCGGAAAGGCCCATCAGGCCGTTCTTGCGGCAGTAATCCTCATCGCGGATCACCATATCCTGCTTCTGATACAAGGGCGAGTTGTTGAGCATGGTGGACCCAGTTCACCAG
>ENA-OQAX01000306-OQAX01000306.1-human-gut-metagenome-genome-assembly--contig:-NODE-306-length-11814-cov-1.913579_pt1 | contig 11814 bp, 23 predicted proteins | sample MGYA00242741_ERZ504539 | MGnify/ENA primary metagenome ERZ504539 (study PRJEB26092, sample SAMD00036277) | human gut metagenome | host: Homo sapiens | study: EMG produced TPA metagenomics assembly of... | reverse complement strand
TCCGTCCATAAAGATAAGAACACTTCCGCTTCCTGCATAGCGCTCTGCCTCTTTACGGCACATGTCATCCACCATCTGGCCAACCTGTCCCTTCAGGCGGAAATTCTCTTCCTGAAGACGTTCCACTGCCTGCGCGGTCTTGTCCATCTTTGCGGAAAGTTTTACGGAAATCTGATGGTTCTGGTCATTGACCATATTCAGGTAATCCAGCACACGTTTTTCCACAGATCATCTCGATACGGACACCCTCACGGAATTTTTCTACGGAAAGAAGCTTCAGCATGCCGATCTCTCCGGTATGTGTCACATGAGTTCCACAGCATGCACAGATATCCACCCCTGGAAATTCAACAATACGAACCTGACCGGTGAGTTCTTTTTTGCTTCGGTAATCAATTTTTTCCAGTTTCTTCAGCTGTAGGATATAAGATTTTCACCTCAGTGTCTTCCCAGATCTTTTCATTTGTTTTCTGCTCGATCTCGGCAAGCTGTGTCTCATCCAATGGACCATTCAGGTCTACAGTGATGGTATCGCTGCCCATATGAAAGCCCACATTATCATATCCATAGGCCTCATGGATCAGGCCGCTGACCATATGCTCACCGGAATGCTGCTGCATCAGATCAAATCTTCTTGCCCAGTTGATACGCCCCTGTACTTCGGTTCCGGCTTCCAGCGGTTTATCTGTATAATGAAGAAGTTCTCCGTCTTTTTCGTGAACTTCCTTTACTTTCACATCGCCCAGATATCCGATATCACTTGGCTGTCCGCCACCTTCCGGGTAAAAAGCACTCTCATTCAGAATAATATGAAAGCCTTTTTTCGCTTCTCTGCACTCCAGGACTTTGGCTGTGAATTCTTTTTTATATACATCTTCATAATATAAACGTCTGGTCTCTGTCATCTGTCTCATCCTTTCTGCATCTCTGCTTTAACGTCTTATAGTATAGACCAAATTTCCTTTCCCTGCTATATAAAAAAGCGATTTATCCAATGATTTTCATATTTTTCCAGAAGATCTGAAGTCTTTCTCCCCTGTTTCGCGTTATAATAAATGAACGGGCAGAGAAAGGAGCTGATCACATCACACGGGAAGAATATCTGGAATATCTGATTCATACATACCAAAATTTAATATTTTCCATTTGTCTGAAATCGGTGGGCAATCCTTTTGACGCCGAGGATCTGACACAGGATGTTTTTCTTTCCGCCTACAAAAATCTCTCCCGTTTTGATGGTACCTATGAAAAAGCCTGGCTCAGCAAGATCGCAGTCCACAAGTGCCTGGATCATCTGAAAGCCGCCGGTAGACGTACCATCCCTACCGAGGATACTTATTTCGAACAGCTCCATGATAAAGAATCCTCCCCCGAAGAAGCATTCCTGGACAAAGATTTCCAGAATCGGGTCCGTCACTTGTGCTCGGATCTGAAAAGTCCCTACAGGGAAGTGGCCACCGCTCATTTCTGTGAAGAAAAAACCGCCGCAGAAGATTGCAAAAGCACAGAACAAAAATACCAAAACAGTCCAGACGCAGATTTACCGTGCAAGATCCATGCTGAAGGCACTGCTGGAAAGGAGCGATTAGATGCATATACCACAGGATAAATTACAGAAATTTCAAGACGGAGCTATGAATACAGACGAAATGATCCATTTTCTGGAACATATAGATCAATGTGATTTCTGCCTGGAACAGCTGCTTCAGGATGAGGAAACTTCTTCTGAACATGCTCCTGCCTATCTTCAGGATAAAATTCTGAAAAAAGCAGCTTCTCCTGAAGTACAAACTTCCAGAAAAATACATGAAACTGCTTACTGGATGAAGCTTCTCTGCACAAGCTTACGTACTGCAGTGGGTATGGGTGTTTGCGCTGATCATGCTTTTTTTCTGTATCGCAGACAGATTTTACAGCTCTTCATACTTCACCGGAAACAAAAGCTAAGATATCTTCATCCCTTGACATTGGTTTCAATCTGAGCCAGCTTTCCAGGAAGGTAGGTTCCCAGCTCAGTGAAAATTCTCAGAATATCAGTGATAATCTGAGTGATCTTACGAATAAAATTATAAACGGAGGCAAATAATTTATGAAAAAACAAAAACATGGTTTCTGGGTATTTATCTTTTCCCTGATCCCCGGTGCCGGGGAAATGTACATGGGATTCAAGAAACAGGGCATCAGCATTATGCTGCTGTTCTGGGGATCGATTGCGCTGGCTTCCATTACCGGACTTGGATGGCTGGCCATGTTTCTCCCTGTGATATGGTTCTACAGTTTTTTCAATGTCCATAATCTGAAGTCACTGTCAGAAGAAGAATTTTTACTCAGTAGATGATAATTACATTCTTCACATGGATCAGTTTTCCGGTGATATCAGAAAAATTCTTACAGAAGCATCGAAATACAACTGCCTGGATCCTGATCCTGTTTGGTATCTGTATCCTGTGGAGTCGTTTCACAAGTCTTCTGTACCTCATTGTACCGTATGATCTGGAAGACTATGTATACAATATCTGCAACAATCTTCCTCAGATTGCCATTGCTATCGGTATCATTGCTGCAGGTATTTATCTGCTCACTCAACAAAAAAAAGAAAACTGGAGGAAGAAAAAAAATAAAAGATGAGCATTACTGGGAACCGTACCGTCCATATCAGCAAATAGCTTCCCCGGATGATAATTCAGAAGCTGCTGAAAAAAAATCCTGAGACCTTTTCTTCTCAGGACAATACTTCTTCTGAAAATAGTATTCCTTCTGAAAATACTGTCCTTTCCGAAAATAAGGAAGATACCTCTTCCTCTGAATAATCAGTAACTTCCAAAAAAAGATCCGAAGTCTTTCGACAACGGATCTTTTTTATTTTCATCAGCCTGCATACATAACCCCGAAAAACTGCGGTGACCCTGCATAGCCCTGTGATTCCTTAAATGTTACGGCTTTGATCCAGCCTGTTTTGGAACCATTTTTTACACGGATATACATCTTATTCCCAGCAGTCCAGAAATTCAGGATTTTCACGCCAGTATTCTTGCGGATCACAAATGCTTTACTTCCGGAAGTGGGAGTTGTGTACGCCTGTATGTTCTTTGCCGCTGAAAAAAAGTCCTGTTCTCTTGTTAGCAGCATTAAGTTTTTATATATTTTCCGTAATTGGATGTACGAAGTAATGTTCCTTTCTGATATTTGTACGTAAATTCTGTTGTACAATATCCAAGAGAATATGACATAGCCTCCGTTCTTACACGAACTGTATTACCACTCAGGTTAAATTTTCGCTTCATTTACCGGTCGTCCATATGTTTCATTAATGAAATTTACAACCTGAACGATTTTTCCGTTACGGTACTGATAAAGTCCGTGGAATACACTGATATCATTATCCGTACCACCTCTCAGACACAGGAAAGGTTTTCCATTAGATAATGTAATAATACGAATGGACATACCCATAAAAGCTTTATTTATTGCACAGACTTTTGTATTATTTACATAAATATCTGCACCGTTCCAGCACCCATCATACTGACTTTTTTTCCGGACAACCTTAATCCTGTCTTTCTTTCCATCGCCGGTAATATCATACCTTGTCCAGGTTTTTCCCGGCTGAATTGTATACATCCTGGGTGCTGCCGCCTGCACTGGCAGTACGGAAAAGATCATGAGACCCATAAGAAATATACAGATACCCAGTAATTTTTTTGCTCTTCCTTTCTTCATTTTTTCTCCTCCTTTTTCTTTGCATACTCTGGCTTTTTTATATCAGTATAATAAAAAAAGCACCTTTTGAATATTCTCTGTACAAAGCGGCTGTTCTCATTCCGCTCTGTCACATGGTCATAAAAGTAACCAACTTATGATCTACGTTTATTTTACTATTCAACAGGTGCTTTCTGTAATATATTTTTTACTGCTTATGTGTTACTTTAAGACGTGTCATTGCTCTCGCAAGCGCCAGCTGATTTCTATGATATTCCATAATGCTCTGCTTCTGACGAAGCTGCTCTTCTGCACGGTCTTTTTGCTTCCTGTGCACGGCGGATATCAATCTCCTCCGGACTCTCTACGCTGAGGCAGAACAGCTTGGCACGGTTGTGATCATCTCAACAAAACCGCTGCTCACCGCAAAATATGCTCATTGCCCTCTGCATCCGCAAAACGCATCTCACCAGGAATGATAGCTTCTACGACATTTGCATGATGAGCAAGAAATCCACGCTCACCATCCACTGCCGGAATAATGAGCTTCTGAGCACGTCCTGCATAAGCCAGTTTATTGCTGGCATAAATTTCCAGGCCAAATGTCTCACTCATAGCCGCTCCTTACTGCCGGTTCTCCTCGGCTTTTGCTTTTGCAATTACGTCATCAATGGTTCCAACATTAAAGAATGCGTTCTCAGGATAGTCATCCATCTCACCGTCGATGATTGCCTTAAATCCACGGATTGTCTCTTTCAGCGGTACATATTTACCTTTGATACCGGTGAAATTCTCAGCTACATGGAATGGCTGGGAAAGGAATTTCTGGATCTTTCTTGCACGGAATACGGTCTGCTTGTCTTCCTCTGAGAGCTCCTCCATACCAAGAATAGCAATGATGTCCTGCAGCTCTTTATATTTCTGAAGAATCTCCTGTACTCTACGTGCTACTTCGTAATGTTCCTCACCGACAATATCTGCCTCCAGAATACGGGAAGTAGATTCCAGCGGATCTACAGCCGGGTAAATACCCTGCTCAACGATCTTACGGGAAAGAACGGTTGTTGCATCCAGATGGGCGAATGTTGTAGCCGGAGCCGGGTCAGTTAAGTCATCGGCCGGTACATATACAGCCTGTACAGAAGTAACAGATCCTCCTTGGTAGATGCGATTCGCTCCTGAAGCTACACCCATCCTCAGTTGCCTACAGTCGGCTGATATCCTACTGCGGACGGCATACGTCCGAGCAGAGCGGAAACCTCTGATCCTGCCTGTACAAAACGGAAGATATTATCAATGAAAAGAAGTACGTCTCTGTGCTCCTGATCACGGAAATACTCTGCATGGTAAGTCCTGTCTCAGCAACACGCATACGTGCTCCAGGCGGCTCGTTCATCTGTCCGAACACTAAGGCTGTTTTTCAAGAACGCCTGATTCTTTCATCTCTGTCCAGAGGTCATTACCTTCACGGGAACGCTCTCCAACACCTGTGAAAATGGAATATCCACCATGCTCGGTAGCAATGTTCTGGATCAGCTCCTGAATAAGGACTGTCTTACCAACACCGGCACCACCGAACAGACCAATCTTACCACCTTTGGCATATGGGGCAAGAAGGTCGATAACTTTGATACCTGTCTCCAGGATCTCTACGGCCGGTTTCTGCTCTTCAAATGAAGGCGGATCACGATGGATGACCCAATGCTCTTCACCGTCCAGGGAATCACCGCCATCTACGGTATCTCCAAGAACGTTGAACAGACGACCAAGTGTTTTATCTCCAACCGGAACCTTGATACCGCTTCCGGTAGCTGTTACTTCTCTGTCTCGCTGCAAGCCCTCACTTGCTCCCAGCATGATGCAGCGTACGATATTATTTCCAAGGTGCTGGGACACCTCCATAACGCATCTCTTACCGTTGTTCTCGACTTCAAGGGCATCCTTGATATCCGGAAGCTGTCCGTCTTCAAAAACAACGTCTACAACAGGTCCCATAACCTGTACGATCTTACCTTTATTCATAGTCATCACTTCCTTTTTTGTGCTTTAGCACCGCTGATAACCTCAGTGATCTCCTGGGTGATCGCAGCCTGACGTGCACGATTATACTGAATGGAAAGATCCTTCAGCATCGCCTTCGCACTATCTGTAGAGGACTGCATTGCTGTCATTCTCGCACTGTTCTCACTGGCATATGCCTCTACAAGACATCCATAGATCACACCTGTAAGGTAGTTGGGGATCATAGTATCCAGAAGCACATCTGCAGACGGAGATAACTCGATCTCCTCCTGATAAATATCTGCCGGAACCTGACCCACTTTAAAGTCGGCTTTTTTCAGCGGTAAAAGCTGCATATTCACATTCTCCATTGCCATTGCATTCTGCATCTGGGTATAAACAATGTGAATTTCATCCAGCTCTCTTTCCAGAAATGCCCGTACGATCTCTTCTGTGATAAGACGTGCTCTGTGCATAGTCGGCTTCTGTACTGTATACTGGAAACTGCCGTCCATATCCACATCTCTCTTGCCGAAATACTGACGCCCTACCATACCAAGGACATACAGCTTGTGATATCCCGGTACCTCTTCCATGAAATCTTCTGTCATTTTTCTGTACATTATGATTGTATGCACCAGCCATACCTTTTATCACCTGTAATGACAATGGTACCTACCTTTTCTTTCATCCTTCGGAACAAGATGGCGCTCACTGAAGAAAGGATGCTGGATGTCCGGCATATGACGGAGGATCCTGGCAATGGCAGCCTGCATATTATAGAAATATGGTTCCGTATCCTGCAGGATCTTCTTGGCCTTCTGCATCTTGGAAGAAGAAATCATGTACATCGCATTGGTGATCTTCATGGTGTCCTGAATGCTTTTCATACGAGTCTGTATTTCTTTTGCATTTGCCATATCAACACCTACCTGCTCTTATCTCTGAATTCTTCTGCCGCCTTTATGATTTTCTCTACAAGCTCATCAGAGAGCTGTTTTGTAGTTTCGATCTCTTTGCCGATCTCTGGATATACATTATCAAAATACTCCAGAAGGTCTTTCTGATATTTCTTGATCTCTTTCTTTTCTACGTCGACCATCAGCTTGTGAGTTGCAACACAGAGAGTAATTACCTGCTGATGAAGACTTAACGGACTGCAAAGAGGCTGTTTCAGAAGTTCCATCAGACAGCTTCCGTATTTCAGCTGTGCAGTTGTAGCCTCATCCAGATCAGAACTGAACTGGGTAAATACTTCCATTTCTCTGTACTGTGCCAGATCGATACGTACGCTACCGGAAGCTTTCTTCATAGCCTTGGTCTGTGCCGCACCACCAACACGGGATACAGAAAGACCAACATTGACTGCCGGACGCATACCTGAGAAGAACAGATCACTTTCCAGGAAAATCTGACCATCTGTGATGGAAATTACGTTTGTAGGAATATATGCAGATACATCACCGGCCTGAGTCTCAATGATCGGAAGTGCTGTGATGGATCCGCCACCTGCCTCTTCACTCAGACGGCTGGAACGCTCCAGAAGTCTGGAATGGAGGTAGAATACGTCACCAGGATAAGCTTCACGTCCCGGAGAACGCTCAAGCAGAAGTGACAGCGCACGGTATGCCACTGCATGCTTGGAAAGATCATCATATACGATCAGTACATCTTTACCCTGATACATGAAATACTCTGCAAGAGCAGTACCAGCATAAGGAGCAATATACTGAAGCGGTGCACAGTCGCTGGCTGTTGCGGAGAATACGGTTGTATACTCCATTGCACCGTATTTTTCAAGATTGGAAACTACCTTTGCAACGGTAGAAGCTTTCTGTCCGATTGCAACATAGATACAGATCACATTCTTACCTTTCTGGTTGATGATCGTATCGGTTGCGATGGATGTTTTACCTGTCTGTCTGTCGCGATGATCAGCTCTCGCTGTCCACGGCCGATCGGGAACATGGAATCAATAGAAAGGATTCCCGTTTCCAGAGGTACAGTTACAGACTTACGGTCGATGATTCCAGGAGCCGGGTTCTCGATCGGGCGGTATTCCTCTGCCTGGATCTCTCCCTTTCCATCAATAGGCTCACCAAGTGCGTTCACGATTCTTCCGATAAATTTATCCCCTACCGGAATACCTGCCTGCTTGCCAGTTCTGGCAACCTTGGTGCCTTCCTTGATTCCTGTATCCTTTCCGAAAAGAATACATCCCATGCTGTTGGCACGGACATCCTGTACCATACCTTTCAGACCATTCTCGAAGGTCACGACCTCACCGTACATGGCATGATCGATGCCATAAACAGTTGCGATACCATCTCCCACGGAGATGACAGTGCCTACTTCCTGGTCCTTGCTGATTTCGTCATAGTTCTTTATTTCTTCCTTGAGAATCGAAATGATTTCATCTGGATTTATTGCACCCAATTCAATTTCACCTCCGGGTTAATTTCTGTTTCAGTTTCTTATAACGTCCGATGAGGCTCCAGTCGTACTCACGATCTCCTGCCCTGAGAACAAATCCACCTACAAGGCTTTTATCCTCTGTAAGGGTAAGTTCCACTTCTCTGGCAGAAAACTGGCTACGGAGAAACTCCTTCATCTTATTTTCCTGCTCTTCGGCAGGACGTGTTACATAAAGAAGCTCTGCCTTGAGAATTCCTTTCTGTTCCCGGCTGTAAGCATCATAAGCTTCAAGGATCTCTCCGATTCTGTCAATCTTCTGATACTTACACGTTACTTTAAGAAAACTCTTCATTTCCTGCGGAAAAACCCGCTCTATTACCTGTTCTTTTTCTTTGAGGGAAACAAGTGGATTTTCAAGCATCTTACCTATCTCAGGTGTATTCTTAAAAATCCTTCCTGTTTCGCAGATTGCCTCCCCCGGGACAGAAAGACCGTATAATGCTTTTGCATAATTAATGGACGTCTCTGTCATGAGGATCACCTGCTCCTTCTAAAAAACTGGTCATATAGGGACATATCCTGTGCTTCGTCGTTCTTTTTTTCCCCATGATTCTGGATGCTGCATCCATTGCCAGCTCAGCCACTTTGCCTTCCATCGCTTTCATAGCAGCTTCCTGCTCAGTGCTGATATCTCTTCTTGCTTTTCTCAAGAATCTGACCGGCCTGATCATTAGCTCTCTTCACGATGCTGTCTGCCTGTACTTTTTGCCTCGTCCTTAGCCTGCTCTACAATACTGAAGGATTCCTCCTTCGCAGATTTCAGTGCATCCTCATACTGTCCTTTCAGCTGTTGCTTCAGTGGTTGTCTTCTCTGCTGAAGCAAACTGCTCATCATCATGGATTTCTCTTCTCCATAACACCAATGATCGGGCCGAAAAGGAACTTCTTCATTAAAAAGATAAAGAACGATCAGGTTTATAATAGTAAAGACAAGGTTGATATCAATTTTAATCACCTGGTCCACCTGCCTCTCTTAATCCTGAATTAGTATCTCGTCTTTACCTATTAGCCAAGCATGATGATGATCAGAAGACCGATTACGAAACCGTAAATAGCTGTTGCCTCTGCAAGAGCACATCCAAGAAGAAGTGCTTTACTGATCTTGCTCTCTGCCTCCGGCTGTCTTGCGATAGCTTCTACTGCTTTGGATGTTGCAAGACCGATACCAATACCTGCTCCGATACCTGTAAGAACTGCGATAGCTGCACCAATTGCGATTAACATAGTTTTTTCCTCCTGTAAAATACAATTTTTTTTTCATTTTGAATTCAAGACAGATACTCTGCTTCATTACTCAATTGCTTCCTTGATAAACAAGGATGTTAAGAATACAAATACATATGCCTGTATGAATCCGTCGAAGAAATCAAAATACAGACTGAATGGTATGGGAAGAATGGCCGGACAAACAAACTCCAGCAGCTTCATGACTACGAAACTTCCCAGAACATTACCAAACAACCGCATGCAGAGAGATGTAGGTCTGATCGCGATTTCCAGAATATTGATTGGAAGCATGATCGGAACCGGCTCCGCAAAGCTTTTCAGGAAACCTTTCAGTCCCTTCTTATGAAAGCCTGCATATTCGATCAGAATAATGCTCATCAATGCCAGCGCAATGGTTACGTTCATGTCCTTCGTTGGTGGTGTAAAACCAAACACGCCTGCGATGTTGGCTATTCCGATGTAAATTACGGTTGACATCAAATAAGGCACATACTGTTTGCCTTCTTCTCCAAGGATACCCATGAAGAAATCCTGAAGAAAACTTACTCCGGATTCCAGAAGCAGCTGCTTCTTACCCGGATTTTCCACACTGAGATTCCGAACCAGAATCAGTGACAGAACCACAAGAACCGCCATAATGACCCATGTGACTACCACACATTCCGCGATGGGTATTCCACCAAATACCGGAATGGTAAAAGCCGTCTTACTGTTCAGTTCTTCTGCCAGTGTACTTGATAAATCTCCCGTTTTTCTCCCTCCTTTTCTCCTGGCTGTGATCACTGCATTTGCCAATTGGTATGACCACGCCTTGTAGTTGACTTTATTTTTACTCCGCATTTCCAGAATGTCAATATTATTTTTTGCCCGTTTTGCACAAAAAGAAATCTTTTTTTATACAAAATAAACAAATTTATTTTGACTTGATCCTTATCCGGCTTCCTGCGTACGGAAACTTCCCCATAGGAAAGCAAGGTCTCTGAACCATCCTGTTCTCTTACAAGAAGCCTTCCATCCGATGCTATCGCCTCGGCATATGCTTCCCTTGTACGCGCTCCGTCTGCGATCACGATCATATTTCCAGGAATGATATTATTTTCTGTATATTCTCTGGAAAGTCCCGGAGTTTCCACTTCCATAAGAAGCTGATTGCAATCTCCGCCACAAGAATACTGCAGTTTACATGTTCTGCATCCTTCCTGCTTCCAAACAATGCACCCGCCGTTTCCTGTATGTCTTCTGGAAATCCCTCTTCCGGTACATACAGATTCAATCCGATTCCAACAACCGCAAACTCAATGTTTCCACTTTCAAAGTCTGTAACAGCCTCAGTCAGTATTCCACACACTTTCCTGTCGTGAAGATACAGGTCATTGACCCACTTAATCCCCAGATCAATCCCGCAGATTTTCTTCACTGCACGGTACACTGCAGTTGCCGCCGCCGTAGTGATCAGGAGTCCTTCCTTCAGAGTCCGGTCCGGTCTTAGAACGATACTCATATAAAGTCCTGCATTTTCAGGGGAATAAAAACTTCTGCCTCTGCGGCCCCTTCCGCTTTTCTGTCTGCGCGCCAGTATCAGTGCGCCATGACCTGCTTCTCCTGAAAATGCAGCCTCCTTGGCTGCACGGTTTGTGGAATCCAGTTCCCTGTATATTTTTACAGGTACATCCGGATGATCGAGGTAAAGCCGTATTCCTTCTTCCGATAAACGGCTGCCACCCCGGAGCACATAGCCTTTGTTTGGTCCCGCTTCTATGGTATATCCCTCTTCCCGAAGGGATTTCACAGCTTTCCAGATGGCTGCTCTTGTGCAGTTCAGTTCTGCTGCCGCCGCTTCTCCGGATATCAGCTCATTCTCGTGCTGCTCCAGAAGCTTCAGCATTCTTGCTTTTACAGTCATATCTTCACCGTCCATAATCTGCCTGAAATGGCAAAAATTTTGTTCCCTTCCAAGAGACGAAAAGCATTATAGCACTTAAACATCGCGATGTCTATTATCTTTTTTACATATGCTGTCTATATTATTTTTTATATTCCAGATATGTTTATTATATAATTTTTCCCATTTTTATCTGTTCTCATTTAACTTTTTTGGGAATTATTTCTGTAGAAAACCTGTAGATTCAGGAGCAAATTTTCCTGAATCTCTGTTATATGCAGATTTTCTTTATCATATATTTATCATTTGTAATTAGAAAGACTCTTCTCAAGAAATTCCCGGTACCTGTCGCGTACATCATCGGGTGATGCAATTACCGCATCCGGGCCAAGACTGGCTATCCAGCCAAAAAAACTGATCGCTGACGTTGACACGAACCAGCGTTTTTGAAATGTTCATGATCCTTCCTCTGAATCATAATGTCCCTGCCAAACCGGTCCAGTACAACTCCGACCAGACGGTTATGCGCT
>ENA-OQAX01000305-OQAX01000305.1-human-gut-metagenome-genome-assembly--contig:-NODE-305-length-11815-cov-4.742043_pt1 | contig 11815 bp, 14 predicted proteins | sample MGYA00242741_ERZ504539 | MGnify/ENA primary metagenome ERZ504539 (study PRJEB26092, sample SAMD00036277) | human gut metagenome | host: Homo sapiens | study: EMG produced TPA metagenomics assembly of... | reverse complement strand
GTGGCCAACACCTCCCACAAGTTCAACCAGAGCGATGCCATCTATCCGGTGCTGTATCATAAGAAGCTGGGCATTGGCCTGATGCTGCGCGCGGGCAGCAGTGCCAGCCGCTACAAACGCTGCCTTATACCGCCGTGGCGCAGACGATCAAACGTGAAACACTCAGCGAGGAAATGCGCATTTTATATGTGGCGCTGACCCGTGCGCAGGATGCGCTGATCATTACGGTACCGCTGAAAAGACCGGAAAGTGAATTGAAAAATCCGGCCATGTTTGCCAGCGCCGAGGCAACGGATGCCGAAGCCATGCTGGGGGCACAGAACTGGGCGCTCTGGCTGCTGACGGCAGCTATGCTGCACCCGGCCAGCGAGGAACTGTGGAAATACAGCGAACTGCTGCCCCATCATATTCCAACGGAAGCGCCGCTGAACATCCGCCTGCTGGACCCGCCCCCCGCGGTGCAGGCAGCGGAGCCGGAAGCCCCGGCCCTGCCGGACGATGCCCTGACCGAACGTCTGCTGGAAGCGTTTACATGGCAAAGCCCCAACAAAGCGCTGGAAACCATCCCGGTTAAAGTCAGTGTCAGCGCCGTGACCCACGCCAAACAAGAACTGACCCTGCGCCGCCCGGCCTTTTTGCAAAAAGTCCGGCATGACCGGGGCGGAACGCGGCACGGCCATCCATGCGTTTTTGCAGAGCCGTCCCTTTGGCCCGCAGCCGCCAGCGCTGGAAGCCGAAGTGCAGCGCCAGCTGGACCTGCACCTGCTGGACCCGGAGCTGGCCAAAGTGCTGGATCTAGAACAGGTACGCCCGTTTTTTGCCAGCGGGGTATGGCAGCGCATTGCCGCTGCCCGCCAGGTCCTGCGGGAAGAACCGTTCATTACCGCGCTGCCGGCCGGAGAAGTCGTCCCCGAAGCGGCGGGGCAGGGGAGAGCGGCCAAGGCCCCGGTGCTGGTGCAGGGCATTGCCGATGTGGTGCTGGTGTTTGACGACCACGCCGAAATTCTGGACTATAAAACCGATAAAAGCCGCAATGCCACCTATTATATTGAGAGCTATGCTGCGCAGCTGCGGCTGTACCGCCGTGCGTTTGCCCTGCGTTTGCCGGTGCCGGTAACAAAGCTGACCATCTACTCGTTCGCCATGCAGGATGAGATCGATATCCCGCTGGAATAGGCGATAAACTTTTGGGCAGATAACGTGATTTTTTTCTGCCTGCCCCCCTTGACGCACGGGGGTTGGTATGCTATTATAGTAATACCTCTTTTGCGGGTCTATTTTTTTGTGCCCATTTTTAGGCACAGGGCCCGCGGGCGCAAAGGGCGGCAACCCTTTGCACAACGAGGGAGGCCTTTGGGCGCAGCGCAAAGCATCAAGCTTTAACTTCGGTGCTGCACCCGTATAAACCGTTAATTGGAGGTGCCGAACGAATGACTGTCAAGATCACCCTGGCCTGCACCGAGTGCAAGCAGCGTAACTACAACAAGGAAAAGAACAAGAAGAACAATCCGGATCGTCTTGAGATGAAGAAGTATTGCCGTTTCTGCAAGAAGCATACTGTTCACCGCGAAACAAAGTAAGTTTGAAGGAGCTTTTAAGATGGCTGATAACAAAGCGGTAAACCAGACCGCCGCCAAGCCGGAAGAAGCTAAAGCCGACAAAAAGGCTAAGGCAAACGACGGCAAAAAGAAGGTTCCCTTCACTGCCAAGGTCAAGAACTTTTTTGGCCGTATCACCAAGTATTTCCGTGATACCAAAAGTGAGCTGAAAAAGGTTGTGTGGCCCAGCAAGGAAGACACCCGCAACAACACCATTACCGTTATTGTGGTTGTGGTAATCGCGGCTGTTGTGCTGGTGCTGCTGGACATGGCGTTTGGCGGTATCATTCACCTGCTGATCGGCGCGTGAACCGGCTTTTGAGCGGAGGCAACTATGGCTGAACAAGCATATTGGTATGTTGTGCATACCTATTCCGGCTATGAAAACAAAGTCGCAACGGATCTGATGACCATGGTGGAAAACCGCCGCATTCAGGATCTTATCTGCGATGTCAAGGTCCCCACCGAGACCGTGATGGAGGATCAGTTTGATAAAACCGGCAATAAGATCGGCGAAAAAGAAGTTCAGCGCAAGATCTACCCCGGCTATGTCTTTGTCAAAATGGTCATGAACGATAATACCTGGTACATTGTCCGCAACACCCGCGGCTGCACCGGTTTTGTCGGCCCGGCTTCCAAGCCGGAACCCCTCTCGGAGGAGGAAGTCGCCAAGCTCGGCGTTGATAACGGCGTTGCCGCGCCCGAAGTCGATTATGCCGTGGGCGACAATGTCGAGATCACTTCCGGCACAATGGAAGGTTCCATCGGTACGGTGGAAGAGATCAATCTCGACGAACGCAAGGTCCGCATCAAGATCAACATGTTTGGCCGCGAAATCCCGGCAGAACTTGGTCTGCACGAAGTCAAACTTCTGTAAGCGGAACTTAGCGCAAATCGCCTGGCAACAGGCAAGTAATTCCGGTAGAAACTGCGCATGAGCAGTTTTTATAGAGCGTGCGAGGGTCGCATGCTCGTGGGAGGCCTGCACCGCGGGCCGCAACTCACCACAAATTTTGGAGGTGCAATTTATCATGGCACAGAAAATCACTGGCTACATTAAGCTGCAAATTCCCGCCGGCAAGGCAACTCCGGCTCCCCCTGTTGGTCCTGCTCTGGGCCAGAAGGGCGTTAACATCATGGCGTTCACCAAGGAGTTCAACGAACGTACCAAGGGCCAGATCGGCATGATCATCCCCGTTGTCATCACTGTTTACGCTGACCGTTCCTTCAGCTTCATCACCAAGACCCCGCCGGCTCCGGTCCTGATCAAGAAGGCCGCTGGCATCGACACCGCCTCTGGCGTGCCCAACAAGAACAAGGTTGGCTCCATCACTCTGGCTCAGGCCGAAGAGATCGCCAAGACCAAAATGCCTGACCTGAACGCTGCTTCTCTGGAAGCTGCCGTCAGCATGATCAAGGGCACCTGCCGCAGCATGGGCGTCACCGTCGAGGGCTGATTAAGCTCTTTTGCGTGGGAGGATAAATCCGATAACTACCACAATGGAGGAATAAAGTAATGAATCACGGTAAACATTATGTCGACAGCGCTAAGCTGATCGACCGTACCAAGACCTACGAGCCCCAGGAAGCCCTGGAGCTGTGCTGCAAGACCGCTAAGGCCAAGTTCGACGAGACCGTTGAGCTGCATGTCCGCCTTGGCGTTGATAGCCGCCATGCTGATCAGCAGGTCCGCGGCGCTGTTGTTCTGCCCAACGGCACTGGCAAAAACGTTCGCGTTGTTGCTATCTGCAAGGCGACGCTGCTAAGGCTGCTGAGGCTGCCGGTGCTCAGGAAGTTGGCGATGATGATCTGATCGCCAAGATCCAGGGCGGTTACCTGGACTTCGACGTTCTGGTTACCACCCCCGGATATGATGGGCCGCGTTGGCCGCTTGGGTAAGATCCTCGGACCTCGTGGTCTGATGCCGAACCCGAAGGCTGGCACCGTTACCCCCGATGTTGGCAAGGCTGTTACCGATGCCAAAGCCGGTAAGATCGAGTACCGCCTGGACAAGCAGAACATCATCCATGTTCCCGTTGGCAAGGCTTCTTTTGGCGCTGAAAAGCTGATGGCCAACCTGGACACCGTCCTGGAAGCCATTGCTAAGGCTAAGCCGGCTGCTGCCAAGGGCCAGTACTTCAAGAGCGCAACCATCGCCACCACCATGGGCCCCGGCGTTCGCGTTGCCACCAACAAGTATGGTGTATAAGAGAATTTTCTCTTAAAAAATGCTTGACAAACGCACATTCCCGTGCTATTATAATTAAGCTGTTTTTAAGACAGCAGGCGCCTTTGGGGCCTAACGGGTTTGACCCACCTGCCGAGAAACGTGCGTTTTTGAATTTGCTTCAAAGCCATTTTCCCCGGCAACGGGAAAGTGGCTTTTTTCTTTTTGATAGAGCCGCTTGCCTGTATATCTTACAAGCGGAATGAGGTGAAAACAAATGCCCAGTGCAAAGATTCTGGAAGCCAAGAAGGCTTATGTTGCAGAACTGAACACCAAGATCGCTGGTTCTCTGGCTGGCGTTGTCGTTTCTTACAACGGCATCAGCGTTGCTGATGATACCAAGATGCGTAAGGAACTGCGTGAAGCTGGCGTTGAGTACATGGTTGTCAAAAACACCATGCTGCGCCGTGCTGTTGCTGGCACCCAGTACGAAGCTCTTGCTGAGTACTTCAAGGGTGATACCGCAATTGCTCTGTCTGCTGAGGACCCGGCTGCTGCTGCCCGCATCCTGTGCAAGGTGCTGACGCAGACAAGTCCAAGCGCTTCACTGTTAAGGGTGGCTTCTGCGACGGCCAGGTGCTGGATGCCGCTGGCGTCAAGAGCCTGTCCACCATGCCCAACCGCGAAGGCCTGCTCTCTATGCTGGCTGGCTCCCTCAACGGGATCATCGGCGGTCTGGCTGTTGCGATCCAGGGGATCGTCGACAAGCAGGAAGAAACCCCCGCTGCCTGATTTATCTTGCAGCATGAGGAAAGCGGCGTAAACCTCAACAAAACCGCCGCACACAAACAATTATAAAAATTATGGAGGTAACTACCATGCTTCTGAAAAGATCACTGCCATTGTCGAGTCTGTCAAGACTATGACCGTTCTCGAGCTGAAAGAGCTCGTTGATACCATTTGCGAAGAGTTCGGCGTTTCCGCTGTTGCTGCTGCTGCTCCGGCTGCTGCTGGCGCTGCTGCTCCTGTTGAGGAAGAGAAGACCGAGTTCGATGTCATCCTGGCTGATGTCGGCGCTAACAAGATGCAGGTCATCAAGGCTGTTAAGGAGCTGACCGGCGCTTCTCTGATGGAAGCTAAGAAGCTCGTTGAGACTGCAACGCTAAGCTGAAGGAGCAGGCTTCCAAGGCTGACGCTGAGGAAATGAAGAAGAAGCTGGAAGAAGTCGGCGCTAAGGTTGAGCTGAAGTAATTCTTCTTACTTGAATCTTTTCCCAAACCGCCCCGTGGTGTAAACCGCGGGGCGGTTTTTGTATGTCAGCCACCTGGATCCCCTTTGCGCGAAATACAACAAATCAGGTTTCATTTTTGTACAAAAACGAGAATTTGACAGTGTGATTTTACAAAATGTTCAAGATATATCCATTTTCTTTCTGACACAAAAAATCCTTATAATAAAAATGATATAAATAAAGTGCTCTCTGCGCCCGGTTCCATATAAAAATAGGGCAGGAGAGTGCCGATAAAATTATTGGGTGTTAAGTACGGGAAAGGTACAGCCACACACCGTGCACCGGCAAAACATGCACGGTGCTGTTGGTTTTGTGCTTTTGGTACTGTGGTTAATCAGGTAAGGAGTGTGTATATGGAGGAGCAAAAGCCAAAAGGCAGCGGTATGGAAAAAATCGCTACCTTTATTGTGGATAAGCGCAACCTGTTCTTTCTGCTTTATGCATTTGCGTTAATTTTCAGTATTGTAGCAACCGGCTGGGTCAAGGTGGAAAATGATATTACTACCTACCTGCCGGAGGATACCGAAACCCGCCAGGGCCTGACCGTGATGAATGATAACTTTGTTACATACGGCACAGCCCGCGTGATGGTTTCCAATGTTACATATGAAACCGCCGAGAATATCTGCAGTGACCTGGAAAGCATTGATGGCGTTACCAGCGTGGATTTTGATGATACCACGGATCACTACAAATCCGCTTCGGCGCTGTTCAGCGTAACGTTTGACGGTACCACAACGGACGATATCAGCGTCCATGCGCTGCATACCATCCGGGATATGCTGGCCGGGTACGATACCTATATTGATACCGAAGTCGGCGTGGATACCTCCGCAGACCTGCAAAGCGAGATGAGCGTCATTCTGGTACTGGCGGCCATCGTCATCGTGCTGGTGCTTACCCTTACGTCCCGTTCCTATGCCGAGGTTCCGGTTCTGATTATGACCTTTGGCGCGGCGGCTTTGCTGAATATGGGCACCAACTTCCTGTGTGGCACCATTTCCTTTATCTCCAACTCCGTTACCGTTATTCTGCAGCTGGCACTGGCCATTGACTACGCCATCATCCTGTGCCACCGCTTCTCGGATGAGCACGAAACCAAGGATACGCGGGAGGCCTGTATCGCGGCATTGTCCAAGGCAATCCCCGAAATCAGCTCTTCCTCTCTGACCACCATTTCCGGCTTGGGGGCTTTGGCGTTCATGCACTTTGGCATTGGCCGCGATATGGCAACCGTGCTGATCAAGGCTATTCTGTTCAGCTTGCTGTCGGTGTTTACCTTGATGCCCGGCCTGCTGATGGTGTTCAGCAAAAAGATCGATGCAACCCGCCATAAAAACCTGATCCCCAAGATCACCTTCCTGGGCAAGTTTGATGTCGCCACCCGGTTTATTGTCCCGCCGATTTTTGCCGTTGTGGTTGTAGTCACCGCAGTGCTGGCTAACAAGTGCCCCTACTGCTACAGCTATACAGACCTGGTCACCGCCAAGCAGAGTGAAAGCCAGATTGCCCACCAGAAAATCAAGAACACTTTTGGTGTCAACAACATGGTGGCAGTGATCGTGCCGACAGGGGATTATGATTCCGAACGCCAGCTGCTCAAGGACCTGGATCCTGCGCGGAAGTAAAATCCACCCAGGGCCTGGCCAACATTGACGCTATGGATGGCTACAAACTGGCCGATGCCCTGACCCCGCGCCAGATGTCGGAACTGGCCGGGCTGGATTACGAGGTGGCCGAAGCCCTGTACGCCGCCTATGCCGTGGACCAGAACGAATACGGCAAGTTGATCAGCGGCCTTGGCGATTATAAAGTACCGCTGTTTGATATGTTCATGTTCCTGCAGCGGGAGATGAAAGACGGCAACATTACGCTGGACGGCGACATTCAGGAAACGCTGGATGACCTGTTTGAACAGCTGAACAAGGCACAGCTGCAGCTGCAAAGCGATAAATACAGCCGCCTGGTTGTCTACCTGAACCTGCCGGAAGAAAGTGACGAGACCATGGACTTCCTGGATACGATGCACGCTATGATCGCCAAATATTACAGCAGCGATACCTACATTGTCGGCAACTCCACCAACGTCAAAGATCTGTCCAGCTCCTTTGGCGAGGATAATATGCTGATCAGTGTGCTGTCCGCTTTGTTTGTTGTCATTATCCTGCTGTTCACCTTCAAATCGGCCGGTCTGCCGGTGCTGCTCATCGTTGTCATTCAGGGCAGTATCTGGATCAACTTCTCGGTGCCGACCATCCAACATGAATCGCTGTACTTCCTGGGTTACCTGATTGTCAACTCCATCCAGATGGGTGCAAACATTGACTATGCTATCGTTATTTCCAGCCATTACAGTGACCTGAAAAAAGAAATGCGGCCCAAAGAGGCAATTATCGCCGCATTGAACGAAGCGTTCCCTACCATCTTTACATCCGGCACCATTCTGGCGGTGGCCGGTTCGCTGATCGGCGTTATGACCACCAATCCGGTCATCGCTGCCATCGGCACCTGCCTGGGCCGCGGCACGGTCATTTCCATTGTGCTGGTTATGGCGGTTCTGCCCCAGATCCTGCTTATCGGCGATACCATTGTGGAGCGCACCAGCTTTGATGTAAAAGTTCCTGTGGATCTGTCCCGCGTCAACCGCACGGCCAGCGGCAACATGCGCGTCAGCGGCCGGGTGCGCGGCTATGTGAACGGTGTGATCGATGCCGAGATCAAGGGTACGTTGAACGGTACGTTGAATGCCTCTGTTACCAGCGGCACAACGATAGAACCAACAAAGCCTGATTTTTATCTGCCGGAAAGCAAGGAACAAGCGGCGGCTGAATGGGCAGAAAATTATACGGAAGGGGAGGAAGTCTGATGGAACGCAATACAGCAAAACGCACGCTGGAAAAACTCCTCTCTGTGTGTATCTGCTTGTGTATGCTGGGGGCCATGCTGCCCGCCCAGGTGTTTGCCGAGGAAGCCGACACCGCCCAGACCGAAACCGTGCAGGATACGGTCCCAAAAGATACGGTCTACCTTCCAGCGCGGATGACCTGATCCAGCTGGCCAAGAACTGCCGCCTGGACAGCTGGAGCCAGAACCGCACCGTTGTGCTGGAAGCCGATATTAACCTTTCCGGTGTTGACTTTAACGGTATCCCCAGCTTTGGCGGCACATGGGAAGGCCAGAACCACGCCATTACCGGCCTTTCCCTCAGTCAGGACGGCAGCGTGCAGGGCTTATTCCGCTATGTGCAGCAGGGGGCCCTGGTGCGCGATATGACGGTAAAGGGCCGTATCAAGCCGGGCGGCACCCGCGCCAGCGTGGGCGGCATTGCGGGCAGTAACGCCGGTACGATTGAAAATTGCGCGTTTGACGGCGTGGTATCCGGCACCAGCCAGATTGGCGGCATTGCCGGTGTCAATACGGTCAAGGGCAGTATCAACGGCTGCGCGGTAAGCGGCACAGTGTACGGCAGCCACTTTGTGGGCGGCGTTGTGGGCCAGAATGACGGCGTGGCTGCCAACTGCACCAATGCGGCCAGCGTGAATACCACCGTGAGCCAGAACGAAGTCAAGCTGAATGACCTGACCCTGGACGATGTGCTGAAAACCGAAAAGGCCAACGATGTGACCGATGCAGGCGGCATTGCGGGCAACAATGCCGGTGTGCTGCGCGCCTGCATCAACCGCGGAACCATTGGCTACAGCCACATTGGCTATAATGTCGGCGGTATTGCCGGCAGCCAGACCGGCTATGTGGAAGGCTGCGTGAACTATGGCACCGTCAACGCCCGTAAGGAGGGCGGCGGCATTGTGGGCCAGATGGAACCCTCCAGCGTGCTGCAATATAACCAGGATACCTTACAGGAATTGCAGGGCGAACTGGATACCCTTTCTGCCCTGATGAACAAGGCCACCAACGATGCCTCGGCTTCTTCCAGTGAGCTGACCAGCCAGCTGAATGACCTGACCGGCCGGGTGGACAGCGCGCGCGAAGCCGTGGATACCCTGATCGATAAGACGGTCAACGGGTTTGATATCGGCACCCAGACCATCAACATTACCAACCTGACCAAACTGACCGGGCAGGGTACGATCAATGGCAGCGGCAACGGCAGCGCCAACGGGTCCGGCAATGGCAACATCAACGGCACCATTGAGCTGGTGCCCACCCCGGAGCCGACCGAAGAACCGGAGGAAACCCCGGAACCCACCGAAACGCCGGCTGTGACGCAAGCGCCGGCCGTGACGGAAGCCCCCACCGCGGCCCTGACCCGGATCCGACTGCGGCGCCTGCTCCGGAGCCGGACCAGCCTGACGACCAGCCCGCAGAGCAGAGCGAGGACGACCGCGAGGGCGAAGCACATGGCCGCCCCCGCCGCAATGAACCCACTTTTGATGTGGATCTCGATTTGGCGGGGAAGGCGACGGTGACGCTGGCGGCGATGCGACCATCGACCATGGCGGCGAAGGCCAGATCGACAGCAACATTGACCTGACGGTGCCCAGTATTACGCTGAGCGACCGCGATTCCATCACCGCAGCCCGCAGCAGCCTGAACGGCAGCCTGGCTTCCATCATTGACGGTGTCAGTAGCCTGAACACCAACACCGGCAGCCACACCCAGGCTTTGATCCAGGATGTGCAGGCCATCAGCAGCCAGCTGAACAAAATTGGCGATACACTGGCTGGTGCTGCAGACCAGAGCGAGGACGATAACAACCTGTTTGAAGATGTTTCAGACAGCGATACCGATGGCGATACCGAAGGTAAAGTGTTCAACTGCATGAACCTTGGCGAGGTAAACGCCGATATCAATGCAGGCGGCATTACCGGCGCATGGCCCGTGAAAACGACCTGGACCCCGAAGATGATACAAAACCAGCGGCAGCAGCTCGCTGAATGTGACCTACAAGACTCGCATCGTGGTGCGGGACTGCATCAATAAGGGGGCTGTCAATGTTAAGAAAAAAGGCGGCGGTGGCATCGTTGGCAGCATGGATATGGGTTCGGTGCTGCAAAGCTATAACTTTGGCAATCTGGAATCGGACGATGCGGATTATGTTGGAGGTATTGCCGGGCAGAGCAAGTCCATCATCCGCCGCAGCGCAGCCAAGTGCCGCCTGAGCGGTGATAACTATGTCGGCGGCATTGCGGGCAGCGGCTTTACCATTACCGGCAGCTGCAGCTTTGTGCTGGCGGATGGCGACGAGTATGTCGGCGCAATTGCCGGTGGGCTGGAAAGCAGCAATTCCATCACAAACCTGAACAGCGCACTTCAGGATTCCGAGTCCGAGCAGAGCGGCAACTATTTTGTCAGCGAAACGCTGGGTGGCATTGACGGCGTAAGTTATGCAGGTCAGGCGGAACCGCTTTCGTTCCAGGAATTCTGTGACCTGACGGCACAGGAGGGCATGCCGGATGAATTCCGCAATGTTACCCTGAATTTTGTTGCCAGCCAGGTCACGGTGGCAGCCGTTACGGTAGAGTACGGTGCGGCCTTTGATATGGCCAATGCGCCGGAGCTGCCTGCCAAGGGCGGCTATACGGCAGAATGGTCGGACTTTGACCATGATCATGTTGTGTTTGACCAGACGATTGAAGCAGTATACACCCCGCTGGATTCCGTGGTGCAGAGCGGCGATACCCGCAACGGCCTGCCCATCCTGTTGGCAGAGGGCGCTTTTGGCACGGCGGAAGTAACGCTGACCCCGTCCAGCGAAAGCCCCGGCGCGGTGGGAACGCTGCTGGAATGCTGGGAAATCACCCTGCCGGAGGACCGCTCCGACAGCCATGTGCTGCATTATCTGGCACCTTCGGACAATACTGTGGTATACCTGCGCGATGCTGACGGCAGCTGGCGCAAAGTAGACACCACCGAGGACGGCAGCTATCTGGTGTTTACCGCCATGACGGACGAAACGACCCTTGCCGCAGTAGAAAAGCCCGGCATTCCGCTGCCGATTCTGATCGGCGGCGCCGTGGCAGCGGTGCTGCTGGTTATCCTGTCCATTCTGGGCCACAAACACCGCAAAAAGCGCCTGACCGAAAAAGCAGAACAGGAACGCAAACGAGCCGAAGAAACCGAAAACGGCTGATTCTACTAAAAAATAAAAAAGCGCAGAACTTTCAACGTTCTGCAAAAATAAAGTTGAAACATCCCCCGCAGGTGCAGCAATCGCTGACTTGCGGGGGATGTTTTGCGCTTTAGTTTACAGTTTGCGGATGAACAGGAAAGTTAAAAATATAAGGCAATACCGCATAATTCTAAGTGCCGATACGGCGAGCGAGGTGCGGCAGCTGCTAAGCCAAAAGCGCAGATAATACTATGTGTATTATCGAGCATTTTGGCAACGCAGATGCCGTGCCGCAGCCGCCGGAGCGGTGCTTAAGCCGTAAGGCGGGAATTGTGCGGTGTTGCCATAAATGTCTTGGTAAGGGCGAACATCGTTCGCCCACGGCTGTTTGCTGTGTGTACGACTTGTTAAAATATGTGACGTTTTTGCGTTGGCATTGATATGCCGCCAGGTTGGCGGGCATACAATGTGCGCCCCGGTGGTCACGGTGGAATAAAACACATTAAAAATGCAGTGACAAAACAAACGGATTTTCTTAGGCAATACCGCATAATTCTAAGTGCCGATACGGCGAGCGAGGTGCGGCAGATGCCAAGCCAAAAGCGCAGATAATACTGGATGTCTTATTCGAGCATTTTGGCAAACGCAGATGCGTGCCGCAGCTGCCGGAGCGGTGCTTAAGCCGCAAG
>ENA-OQAX01000304-OQAX01000304.1-human-gut-metagenome-genome-assembly--contig:-NODE-304-length-11842-cov-1.795988_pt1 | contig 11842 bp, 17 predicted proteins | sample MGYA00242741_ERZ504539 | MGnify/ENA primary metagenome ERZ504539 (study PRJEB26092, sample SAMD00036277) | human gut metagenome | host: Homo sapiens | study: EMG produced TPA metagenomics assembly of... | reverse complement strand
TTGGGTCTCGGCAGGCAAACCCTGCCCCTACAGCAGGCGATGGGATAGACCGGTTTAGTTTTGACACACTCTCATGACAGAGTTCATAATAAGGAACCATGTGTTCCTTACTTACAATGACACTATACAAAAATGGGAATGCATTATATTATACAAGGAATATTCGTATTGGTAGGTTTACTTGCCATCCTAGCTTCCTTACTCAACTGGGAATGGTTTTTCACCGCACATAATACACAATTTATTGTCCACAACGTAGGCCGCCAACGTGCACGCTTATTTTACGCTTTATTAGGACTGATGATGATAGCCACCGGCGTTTTACTTCTTCCTCAATGTACAAGGTATCGTATGATAAAGTTAAAGAAATACCTGAACCGCCCTACCTATGCAGTAGATAGACCATGGACACTTGCATTACTGAATGCCACCACCATAGGATTGATTCTTGCTATTTTCGAACCTTTTCATTATAGATTAAACAGTATCATTCAATTTGGAGTATTATGTGTTTTTATCGGGCTTACATTCATTGCTTCCGTTCTAGGATTCGTTGTAGCCCCTAAACTGTTCAAGCGTTTTTATGATCCTGAACAATGGACTATAAAGAAAAACATCATACACTGCTTCTCCTTCTTATTGTTCATGGGAGTCTGCACCTTTATCTACGACCATTATTTTCTCATTAAAGCCAATTTTTGGGATGATTTGGGGACACCCGAATTCTACAAGATACTTTGCATTGATATGCTTGCGGCATTCACTATCGGTGCAATTCCACTTTATTTTTGGTCTTTTCATTGTAGAAAACAATGCCTTGAAACGTAACTTGTTGGAAGCACAAAAGCTGAACAAAGCGCTTTCCGAACGACATAAAGACGAAAAAGGAAGCAATGAAATGATTACTCTTTCAGGAGAGACAAAAGACTCCGTCACCCTGTTGCCCCAAAATATTTTCTATATGGAAGCATCTGGGAATTATGTCGATATTTATTATAAAGAAGAAGGGAAAGAGAAACACAAAACTTCTACGATCCACCATTAAACAGATGGAAGAAACAATGCAGCCTTTCGAATACTTCGTCCGTTGCCACCGAGCCTACATTGTCAATATTAATCATATCATACATATCAGTGGGAATGCGCAAGGTTATCGTTTAAACCTAACCGAAACAACCGAAGAGATTCCTGTATCCCGTACTTACCTGAAGAATCTGAAAAAGCTGAAAGATATTATAAACTAGCAGTAAAGACCTTGTCTTTTATCCCAAAAACATGGGATAGAACACATCAATAAGTGTTTTATCACTAAACATTGATGTATATCCCTCTTATTTGCCCTATTTCTTGTCCACTCTTACTTTTGCTGGAAATAAACCACGAAAATTATCAGCAAAATGAAAAAGAATGTAATTAAAGGAACAAGTATTTGTGTACTATTATTCTTGGTAACAGCAACCAATCTCATGGCTCAGCATATCTGTGGCACAGTAACAGATATGCAAAATCAACCGATAGGATTCGCCAATATCGTTTTATTATCAGCCCGCGATTCTTCATTCATTCAAGGAAGTATCAGCCAAGAAGACGGCAGTTTCGAAATAATTGCCCCATCTCCGAACACATATATAATAAAGGTATCTTCCATAGGATATCAAACCACATATCAAAAGACCCAAAACAGCAAAAAAGAACACATAGTTTTGTCCAATGACACGTTTATATTAGAAGGAGTGGTCATTACCGCCAACGTCCCGACTATCAAATAAAAGACGGCAACCTTGTTACCCGCATTGAAAATAGCCTTTTTAAGTAAATCGGGAACAGGGAATGATGTACTGAAACACATTCCGGGCATACAAGAAAAAGAAGGAAAATTCACAGTATTTGGTAAGGGCACACCAATTATCTACATCAATGGCAGAGAAATACGTGACCTTTCCGAACTTGACCGGTTAAGTTCAACAGAAATTCGACAAGTGGAAGTCGTCACGAATCCGGGAGCAAGATATAAAGCAGATGCAAAAGCAGTAATCCGTATTAAAACAGTAAGACAAAGCGGTGACGGAATAGGAATTGACATCCGTTCCACTTGGGGACAGTCTGAAAACAGCAGACTGAATGAGCAGTTAAACCTGAACTACCGACATAACAGCCTTGATATTTTTGGAACTTTCCAATATATACACAATGAATATTTACTCACCCGCCGCGTCACCCAAGATATTTTTGTCGATACCTTATGGCAGCAAAAAAAATATCATGAAAGAAGCTTCCCTATACAACAATTATAAAGGAGAGTTAGGAATGAATTACCAAATCAAATAACAATCAATCTGTAGGTATCCGTTATTCACTGTCTGCTTCCCCTAAAGATAAAGTGTGGTATAAAGCAGAAAGTGAGATTCTTGCCAATGGAGATTATTATGACCACTTATTGAGTAGTAGCAACAGTGTAACAGTAAAAAAAGCCGTCACAACAAATAAATGCATATTATTCAGCTACCTTCGGCCAACTGACTATTGACTTCAATGCCGATGCACTATGGAGTAAAGTAAGAACCACAAACGAAATAGAGGAAACCAGTCACAAACAGGCAAGCCGCATGATACAATCAACAAATAAAGTAGACAACAAACTTTATGCAGGAAAAATTGCTTTTCAGCTATCCTATAGCTGAAGGTACATTCTCATTTGGTTCCGAATATACCCATACCCACCGTTATGACCTATTTGCCAACCCACAGGAAATACTTCCTACTACTGATAACCATATTAAAGAAACTCATACCGGATTCTTTGTGGAATACAACCGTTTCATAAAAAATCGCATACCTGAATATTGGATTACGTTATGAACATATATCTTCGGAGCACTCCTATAGCAACTTCTTCCCTAATATCTCGTTAGCTACACAAATAGGCAAATTTCAAACCCAACTAAGCTATACTACTAAAATCAAACGCCCTTTCTACAACCAACTATCCAGTAATATGAGATATATGAACCGATTTACCTATATGAGTGGTAACCCAGATTTAAAACCTGAAACAATCCATGACCTCACCTTATCCGGCAGCTACAAATGGCTACAGTTTATGATAAGCTACCAACGCGAGAAAGATGCAATTCTCTATATTACAGAACAATACGAAAAGAATCCCGCTATTACCACCGTTACCCACCGTAACTTCAACCGTATAGATAATTTCTCTGCATTCCTGACTGCTTCCCCTGCAGTCGGCAGCTGGCACCCCCAACTCACAGTAGGTGTACAAAAACAATGGGCAAAAATAGAGCATAACGGAGAAACACTTCAAATGGATACCCCCTTATTCTTCTGTACACTCAACAACGGCATCCAACTGCCATATCATTGGACTCTAAGTACAGACATAAACTTCCAAAGTAAAGGGGATTATCAGAATATCTATATGTATCAAAATGTATTCATGATGAACGCCACACTCACCAAATCGTTTCTCAACGAGCACTTATCCATTCATTTACAAGGTATAGACCTGACTCATGGCCGCAAGGACGGTAACCGAATTTATAATAAACACATGAATATGGATGTAGCCAACGTTTCTGACAGTCGTGAACTTCGTTTCACTATCCGTTACAAATTCAATACGGCAAAGAGCAAATACAAAGGGAAAGGAGCTGCAGCAGAAGAAATAAAACGATTATAATATACAGAATGGAGGTGTGTCAAAATTCCCTTTTTATCGAATCACCCTCGCTACAACTACCTGTGGCGAGGGTGATTTTTAGTTTATGAGAGTTTCGACACACCCTCATTCACTTTTTATTGTTCTATCAAAAAAGGCAAGTATCAGTCTACTTGTCCCAAAGAATTTCCATATTCCATTTCACCCTGCACCACGAAGAACACATCATCGGCTTCATAAGGGCCCATACCGTCATTCGCAGCTTCTTTGACTACGTAATTCACGATTTCATCCTGATCGATGTTAATGTATCCTTCCGCATCCGGCTCTACATCCAGACAACCACTGGTGGTGTAATAGTCAACAATCACGTCGAGGATGTAATACAAATCATCATCCGTGAACTTGTTCTTCAATTCCTGAGGCAGATAGTTTTTGATAAATTCTATCGTTTTTGCATCATCCTCATCTTCCAATAAGAAATCGTCTTCAATTCCCATAGCCATAATGTATTAAAGAGGTGAATATTCTTTTTGATTAAAGTAAAGCTTTCAGCTTTTCTTCCAATTCTGCTTTAGTAACTGCACCGACAGTCTTGTCCTGCACCTTGCCATCCTTAATGAAAAGAACAGTAGGAATGTTGCGTACACCAAAGCGACCTGTCAATTCATCATTGTCATCAACATCACATTTACCGACAACCACCTGATCTTTGTACTGTTCAGCCAAAGCTTCAACATCCGGAGCAATCTTTTTACAAGGTCCACACCATGTTGCCCAAAAGTCAACTACCATCGGTTTTCCTGCATTCAGCAATTCATCAAAATTGCTATCTTTAATTTCTAGTGCCATAATTGTAATATGCTTATAGTTTAAACTTGATTATTGACGCAAATATACTAATTTATTTTATAGGAGAGCATTGGTTGGCTCTTTAAATATGTCATTATATCTTTTTGAACTGCAATCTTTACCACGCGAGACATCAAATTGACATACATCTGACCATCTTCATCCTGTACGTGGAAATAAAGTTCCGCATTACCGGGATTTGCCTTCACCAAAGCCGTAAATTCTTCAATCATCTCTTCATCAATGGCAGACAGAGGTGCTGTCACCGTCAACTTTTCAATAATCTTTTCTTTCACCTCAGGCAGAAGTTCAATTGAGTTTATCTTTATTTCCCATTCCTCCTGACGCCACTGCTTCGGCTGACATTTTCCTCTTAAAAATAAGAACATGCCGTTCATGAAAAAGTTTTTCTTTTCCACCCATTCATTACCGAAGAAAGCAAATTCGGCAGAACCACTATAATCTTCTATTTTCGCAATACCATATGGCTTACCAGTCTTGGTGTAACCCTCGCGGACTCCGGTCACAATCCCTCCCATTGTCACATCTTTGTTTTGCAGCGGAGTCAGATCGGTCAATTCAATCATGTGGGTATTGCATACATTCTCCAAGATAACAGCATACTCATCCAATGGATGGGCCGAAAGATAAATTCCTACCAAATCACGCTCCTTGTTGAGACGTTCCAAATCTCCCCATGTCGGTGCCGGAACTATTTCGGGAGTCGCTACTTCTATCTGGTTCTCACCGCCAAACAAAGAGTTGGATGCAGCAGCCTTATCCATTTGATATTTATTTCCATAGCGTCACAATCTTACGTAAGTTCATCTTTGGCATTCTTCACAAAGAAATCTTCACGCTTGATGCCGGGAAAACTGTCAAACGCACCTGCCAAAGCCAGATTTTCAATATTCTTGCGGTTACAAGCCGAGAGGTTTACACGCTGAACGAAATCAAAGATATCTTTATATTCTCCATTTCTCTCCCGTTCCTCCAAAATAGAGTGAACAGCACTTTCTCCTACGCCCTTGATGGCTCCTAAACCAAAACGAATATCCCCCTTGCGGTTTACTGAAAACTTCAGATAACTTTCATTCACATCCGGACCTTTGGTCGTGATTCCGGTCGCTTTACTTTCGTCCATCAGCTTCGTGATTTCAGTAATGTTCGAAATATTCCGGCTCATGGTAGCCGCCATGTACTCTGCCGGATAGTTGGCTTTCAGATAAGCAGTCTGATAAGCTACCCACGAATAACAGGTGGCATGCGATTTATTGAATGCGTATGATGCAAACTTTTCCCAGTCCGCCCAAATCTTTTCAAGCACTTTCGGATCATGCCCATTCTTCTGACCTCCCGAAATAAACTTCGGCTTCATGTGATCCAGCTTGTCTCGCAGTTTCTTACCCATCGCTTTACGCAAAGCATCAGACTCACCGCGAGTAAAATCAGCCAGCAAACGTGACAGCAGCATGACCTGTTCCTGATACACTGTAATGCCATAGGTGTCCTTTAAGTATTTCTCCATGATAGGAATATCATACTCAATAGGCTTACGCCCGTGTTTACGGTCGATAAAGTCAGGAATATAGTCCATAGGACCCGGACGATAAAGGGCATTCATGGCAATCAGGTCTTCAAAAGTACTCGGTTCGAGTTCACGCAAGTATTTCTGCATACCGGCAGACTCGAATTGGAAAGTACCGATTGTCCGTCCATCACTATATAATTCATAAGTTACCGGATCTTCAATATCGACTTCATCAATATCCAACACAATTCCCTTACTGTGCTTGATATTTTCTACCGCCTCCTTGATGATAGACAAAGTCTTCAACCCAAGGAAGTCCATTTTAATCAAACCGGTATCCTCAATCACCGAACCTTCATATTGGGTAACCAGCATTTTCTCTCCGGTTTCTTTATCATCGGCCGTACTTACCGGAACCCAATCCGTTATATCATCCCTACATATAATAGTGCCACACGCGTGCACTCCCGTGTTGCGGACATTCCCTTCCAACATCTTGGCATATTTAATCGTATCGCGCAAAATGGGGTCGGGTGACACTTCTGCCGCCTGCAACTCGGGAACGTATGCAATGGCATTGGGCATGATTATTTTTTTATCTGGTATTTTTATCGGGAACCAGCTTACACAAACGGTCGGACTCCGACAACGGCAGCTTCTGTACACGGGCAACATCCTTGATGGCCAATTTTGTTGCCATTGTACCATAAGTAATGATATGGGCCACTTTTTTCCTGACCATACTTTTTCCGTTACCCAGTTCAACACACGTCCGCGTCCGTCATCATCAAAAATCCACATCGATATCAGGCAAAGAGATACGGTCGGGATTCAAAAAACGCTCGAACAGCAAATCATAAGCAATAGGGTCAATCTTTAGTGATACCCAAGCAATAGGCCACTGCCGAGCCGGCAGCAGAACCACGTCCCGGTCCCACTGATACATCCAGTTCCTCACGGGCTGCACGAATAAAGTCCTGCACAATCAAGAAGTAACCCGGAAAACCCATGGTTTTCATAATATGAAGCTCAAACTTGATTCGTTCCTGCACCTCCTCACTCAGCACTTCTCCATAGCGTTTGTGAGCTCCTTCCAATGCGAGTTTTTTCAGATAATCCGCTTCCAGCTTAATACGGTAAAGCTTATCATAGCCGCCCAGTTTTTCTATTTTGGACTTAGCAGCATCCTCGCTCATCACCACATTGCCGTTTTCATCCTGCGTAAATTCATCGAACAAATCCTTTTCCGTGTACTTTTTCCTATACTCTTCCTCTGTTCCAAAGTCCTCCGGAATGGCAAAAGTAGGCATAATCGGAGCATGGTCGATACTGTAAAACTCCACCTGGTCACAAATATCTACCGTATTAGACAACGCTTCGGGTACATCGGCAAAGATTTCATTCATTTCCGCACGCGTCTTCATCCATTCCTGCTTGGAGTAAAGCATACGGTTGGGGTCATCCAAATCTTTTCCCGTACTCAAGCAAATCAAACGGTCTGTGCTTCGGCATTCTCCTCGTCTACAAAGTGAACGTCATTGGTGCACACCAGCTTCACATTATATTTTTTGGAATACTCTATCAGTTTCTCATTAGCAATCTGTTGCAGTTTTATACGCTTCGTGATTGGCACGGGGTACGGTGGCCTTATGACGCTGCAACTCCAGATAAAAGTCATCGCCAAAAACGCGTTTATACCATTGGATAGCCTCTTCAGCCTCTTCATACTTTCCGGCAATGATATTCTTAGGCACTTCACCGGCAATACAAGCCGTACAGACAATCAGTCCCTCGTGATATTTCTCCAATTCCACACGGTCGGTACGCGGACGCATATAAAATCCTTCCGTCCATGCCTTAGATACCAACTTGATAAGATTATGATAGCCTTTTTCATTCTTGGCAAGCACCACCAAGTGATAACCGCTTTGATCCGGTTTCCCCTCCTTATTAAATAGACGGCGGCGTGCCACATACATTTCACAACCAAAAATAGGCTTGAATAATTTCTTCTTCGCCGCTTCCAGTTGCTCCCTGCATACTGCCAATTCAGCTTCGGGATTCTCACATTCCACCGTACCTTTTTCCAGCCCGGCTATCTTCTTCTTCAAATCTTTTATCTCGCCGTTGGTTCCTCCATTCTTCTTATTTACATAGTTAAAGAATTCCTTGATACCGAACATATCACCATGGTCGGTGACTGCTATTCCTTTCATACCGTCAGCAATCGCCTTATCGACCAAACGTGGAATAGACGCTTGTCCGTCAAGAATAGAATACTGGGTATGGACGTGTAAATGGACAAAATCCTGCATAATTTCTTCTCTCCTAAAAATTCGGTTAAAGATACTCCGCTTTCACAAAACCTGCAAAAAGATAAAGAAGAAGTTATCAACATTCGCTTTTTTTTATCTTAAAAGAGACAGAAATAGGCATTTCTAACAACTTTTATTTGCAGGGTTTTCAAAATAAGTATATTTTTGCACGATAATTGGTTTTCTTATATCATGAACCGACTGAAGAAATTAAAGAAAATAAGACTACATAGAGAAGGAACGGAGATTTTAATTGCAAGTGCTCTATTACTGGCAGGCATAAATGCATTGGTATTTTGGGCATTTGACTGCAAAATCCTGTTCTATCTATTGGCAACTGCAAGTATCATCATCTATTTGCTGATGGTGAACTTTTTTCCGTTGTCCTATCCGCCTGTTCGAACACGATACCGAAAAAGTAGTTGTTGCACCTGCCGATGGCAGGATAGTAGTAATCGAGGAAGTGGACGAACATGAATATTTTCATGACCGCCGTTTAATGATTTCCATTTTTATGAGTATTGTGAATGTTCACGCCAACTGGTATCCGGTGGACGGAGTAGTAAAACATGTAGATCATCACAATGGTAAGTTCATGAAAGCATGGCTTCCGAAAGCCAGCACGGAAAATGAACGTTCCATGGTGGTTATCGAGACTCCCGAAGGACATACCGTTATGGCGCGCCAGATTGCCGGAGCCATCGCACGCCGTATTGTCACTTACGCAGAAGTAGGAGAAGACTGCTACATTGACGAGCACATGGGATTTATTAAATTCGGTTCACGTGTAGATGTTTACCTGCCACTGGGCACTGAAGTATGTGTCAAAATGGGACAAGCAACCGTCGGAAACGAACCGTCATTGCTAAACTAAATAAAAAAGACCTAATGGCAAATTGTATTACACGCCACATACCCAACACTGTTACTTGTTGCAACTTATTTTCCGGCTGTATTGCCAGTGTAATGGCATTTAAAGGAAACTATGAACTGGCGATTACCTTTATTATAATAGGAGCAGTATTTGATTTCTTCGACGGGATGTTGGCACGTCTGCTTAAAGTTTCGGGACCATTGGGAAAAGAATTGGATTCACTGGCAGATGATATAACATTCGGTTTTGCACCTGCTGCCATTGTTTTCTCTTTATTTAAAGAAGTACATTATCCCGATTTCCTGTTACCCATAGCAGAATATATGCCTTACACTGCATTTCTCATAGCTGTTTTCTCAGCCTTGAGACTGGGCAAGTTCAATATCGACCCGCGTCAAAGCAGTTCGTTCATAGGTATGCCGACCCCGGCCAATGCATTGTTTTGGGGTTCCTTGGTAGTGGGTGGCCACTCCTTTTTGATATCCGATTCTTTCAATGCGATATACTTATTTATTTTAGTGCTAATCATGTCTTTACTGTTGATTGCCGAAATTCCGATGTTCTCTTTAAAATTCAAGAATTTGACATGGAGTCAGAACAAAGTGAGCTATATATTCCTGATAGTATGCATTCCTTTACTGCTTATTTTCAAAATCAGCGGCTTTGCAGCCGTTATTATCTGGTATATCATTCTATCTCTTTTTAAACTAAAAAAAAAGAGCGTAAACAATACGTGTGGCACACTTGTTGTACGTGATATACTAAAAAAAAGAAATTACTATGTTTGGATTTTTAAGTTTTTCTACTTATTCTTTTCCTGCTGATTATCTTTATCGGCTTTTCTATTCTAGGCAATATTATGCGTGTATTGTTTGGTGGCGGCAACAAACGCAGCAATTATCAAAGCCATACATACACCAACCACGAAAATTTCAACAGACAGCAAGATGCCAATGACAGCTATGCTGAAACCGACTCAGCTTCAAACACACATCACAAGTCAAAAGGCAATAAAAAGAAGATATTCGGTGATGACGAAGGAGAATATGTTGATTTTGAGGAACAATAACTCTTCTCCTATCTCCGGTTATCATCGTCTTTTCTTAAAGAAGTCCTTCATCAATTGAGCACATTCATCTGCAAGCACTCCTTTGATTACTACTGTCTTGGGGTGCAAGGCATCAGGTGCATACTTTTGATAACCGCGTTTATCATCGGCAGCCCCGAAAACCAATTTACCTGTCTGTGCCCATGCTATAGCTCCGGCACACATTACACACGGTTCTACTGTTAACATACAGGGTACATTCATTCAGATATTTGCCTCCCAAATTATTGGCAGCAGCGGTGATAGCCTGCATCTCGGCGTGAGCTGTCACATCATTCAACATCTCTGTCAGGTTGTGTCCGCGCCCGATGATACGGTCACGACAAACAACAACAGCGCTACCGGCACCTCCCCCGATGCAAACGCTTTCTGCGCTTCCATTAAAGCTTGCTTCATATAAAAAGTATCATCTGCCATACAACTCCTTACCGTCTCATATCATGTTCATTGAATAATGTGGGATAATCTTCCTCCATCTTTTGATGAATAAAAGTCAACACTGTTTCACGAAGCCAACGAGCTTTATTTGTTATCTTATACTTCTTAAGTATAACAATCCACTATTTTCAGCTCCTCTTCACTCATCAAGCACACCATACGTTGCTTTCTTTTGGGCGTAGATGAGGGGACTTTCACTCTCTTTTTTACGTTGTTTGCCATATTCTCTGCAAAATTAGCTTTACTTCTGTAAATACAAAACATAAAAATGAGTATTTTGTGCAAAATGTAACAGAATGGCAGAACACAACGAATTTGGCAAGGAAGGGGAAACCGCAGCAGCCGACTTCCTTACAGAAAAAGGCTACTCCATCCTTCATCGTAATTGGCGATGTGGCAAGAAAGAATTAGACATCGTAGCCAAATACAACAATGAGCTAATCGTTGTAGAAGTTAAGTCGCGCAAAGACATACGGTTTGGCAATCCGGAAGAGGCAGTTAACGATAGAAAAATCCGACATATTATAGCCTCAACCGATGCTTATCTCCGCAAATTTGCTATCGACCTGCCTGTCCGCTTTGACATTATAACGGTGGTAGGACAAGAAGCACCCTTTCAAATCGAACATATTGCCGATGCCTTCTATTCACCTATTTGGTAATACTATACTTATTTATATATGGATATAGAAACAATTCGAGATTATTGCCTCGCCAAAAAAGGGACAACAGAAGGTTTTCCTTTTGGAGAAGATTTTTTAGTATTTAAAGTAATGGGGAAAATGACCGCCTGCATCAAACTGGAATGCCCTGATTTAATTACACTGAAATGTGACCCGGACTATGCTTTGGAACTGCGTGACCATTATCCGGGGGTAGAAGGTGCTTATCACTTCAACAAAATATTGGAATCAAGTACACTGAAAGGAGATATAGACGACAAAAATGATTCTACATTTTAAATAGATCATTCATACGAAGAAGTCATCAAAGAAATTCACCCCGTAAACTAAAACAAGAATACAATGAATTGCCCGACTAACCCGAC
>ENA-OQAX01000303-OQAX01000303.1-human-gut-metagenome-genome-assembly--contig:-NODE-303-length-11877-cov-4.553106_pt1 | contig 11877 bp, 18 predicted proteins | sample MGYA00242741_ERZ504539 | MGnify/ENA primary metagenome ERZ504539 (study PRJEB26092, sample SAMD00036277) | human gut metagenome | host: Homo sapiens | study: EMG produced TPA metagenomics assembly of... | reverse complement strand
GTCGGCCATGTGCGTTACTATGACTTCAAGAAAGAGCTGGCCCGCTGCATGGACATTTTGCAGATGGATGCTTCTTACGCAGAGCGCAGCCTGAACGTGGTTTTTCCGGCGGCGAAAAGAAAAAGGCCGAGATTTTGCAGCTGATGATGCTCAAGCCCTCCCTCGCCATTCTGGACGAGACGGACTCCGGCCTGGACGTTGACGCCGTGCGCCTGGTTTCCAAAGGCGTGGAAGAATACCAGAAAGACCACAACGGCGCTTTGCTGATCATCACCCACAGCACCCGCATTCTGGATGCGCTGTCTGTTGATTACACCCACGTGCTGGTCAACGGCAAGATTGCTGCAAACGGCGATGGCAGCCTGGTGGAAGAGATCAATGTGAACGGCTACGAGCGCTTTGAAAAGATGGCGGAGGCCTGAGAATTATATGGCAGAAGTAAACGAAGCAAAACGCGAAAAATCGCAGGTTGAGGACATTAACCGTAGCCTGTATGATTTCCGCTATGAGGAAAAAGACGCCTACAAGGTAGACGCTGGCCTGACCCCCGCCATTGTAGAGCAGATTTCCCGCGAGAAGAACGACCCCGACTGGATGTTGGAGCTGCGCTTGAAATCGCTGGAGATCTATAACAAGACCGGTATCCCGGAGTGGGGCCCGCCGATTGATGAGCTGAACATGGATGATATCATCACCTATGTGCGCCCCAACACCAAAATGAGCGCCAAGTGGAGCGAAGTGCCCACCGACATCAAGGATACCTTTGAAAAGCTGGGTATCCCCCAGGCCGAGCGCGACAGCCTGGCCGGTGTCGGCGCACAGTATGACTCCGAGCTGGTATATCACAACGTGAAAAAAGAGGTTGCGGAGCAGGGTGTTATTTACACCGACCTGGAAAGTGCCATGCACGGCCCTTATGCGAGATGATCCGCACCCATTTCATGCACCTGGTTCCCCCCACGGATCACAAATTTGCCGCCCTGCACGGCGCGGTATGGTCTGGCGGTTCTTTTGTGTATGTTCCGCCGCATGTGCATGTGGAGATCCCCCTGCAGTCCTATTTCCGCCTGAACGCCCCCGGCGCTGGCCAGTTTGAGCACACGCTGATTATTGTGGACGAGGGTGCTTCGCTGCATTTCATCGAGGGCTGCTCTGCCCCCAAGTACAATGTGGCCAACCTGCACGCCGGCTGCGTGGAGCTGTTTGTGGGCAAGAACGCCAAGCTGCGGTATTCCACCATTGAGAACTGGTCCAAGAACATGTACAACCTGAACACCAAGCGCGCCATTGTAGAAGAGGGCGGCGTGATGGAATGGGTTTCCGGTTCTTTTGGCTCCCACACCTCTTACCTGTACCCCATGACCATCCTGAAGGGCAAGGCTCCCGCATGGAGTTCACCGGCATAACCTTCGCCGGTCATGGCCAGAACCTGGATACCGGCGCCAAGGTTGTTCATACCGGCGCGGATACTTCCAGCTATATCAACACCAAGTCCATCTCCAAGGACGGCGGTATCAGCACCTTCCGCAGCGCGTGGTCATTAACAAGGATGCCAAGAACAGCAAGGCTGCGGTTTCCTGCCAGTCTTTGATGCTGGATACCATCTCCCGTTCGGACACGATCCCCCGCAATGGACGTGCGCACCCCCCGATGCTGACGTGGGCCACGAAGCCCGCATTGGCCGCATCAGTGATGACGCCGTGTTCTACCTGATGAGCCGCGGCATCCCCGAAGAGGAAGCCCGCGCCATGATCGTGAGCGGCTTTGCGGATAATGTTTCCAAGGAACTGCCGCTGGAATACGCAATGGAAATGAACAACCTGATCCGCCTTGAGATGAAGGGCAGCATTGGGTGAGCAAAGGAGTTGGGAGTATGGCAAATGAAACAATGACCGTCAACCGGCTTCCCGCTCTGACGTGGAACTGGCTGAAAATGAATGCAGCCCGGTTGGAAGCAAACGCTCCCGCCGTGGGTGCCGCCCCCAGCTTTGTGCAGACCGCACAGCTGGCCCGCAGCAGCGCTGCACAGGACTGGGCCATGGAGACCGGCATGGGCACCGACGTTGACCTTTTTCTGGCCAACAGCCCAGCAGAGTACCTGACCCTGGGCGAAAACGAAGTGATGGATGCCCCCGCGGTTATCACCTATACCTACCAGCCCGGCACCCCCGCCGGTGACCGGCTGTACCTGGAAGCCAAGGCTGGCAGCACCATGCAGGTGGCTGTGATCCTGCGCAACGAGACCGCTGGCGAGGGCCTGGCCGCTTTGCAGATCAAGATCAAGGCCGAGGCTGGCGCTGTGGTCAAGCTTTCGATGGTGCAGGTACTGGATAATGGCTTTACCTGCCTGAGTGATATCGGCACCACCTGCGCAGACGGCGCAAGCTTTGAGCTGACCAAGCTGGAACTGGGTTCCGGCAAGCTGTATGCCGGTGCTGCCGCCGATCTGATCGGCAAAGGCAGCAACTTTACCGCCAGGATCGGCTACCTGGGCCAGGGCGAACAGCGCCTGGACATGAACTATGTAGCCCGCCACCGTGGCAAAAAGACCACCTGTGAGATGGATTCCACCGGCGTACTGGCCGGTAAGGCATTCAAGCTGTTCCGCGGCAGCATTGACCTGCTGCCCGGCGGTTCCGGCGCCAAGGGCCAGGAGCAGGAGAACGTTCTGCTGCTGGGCGACGGCGTGGTCAACCAGACCATTCCGCTGATTTTGTGCGGCGAAGAGGATGTGGAAGGCAACCACGGCGCAACCATCGGCCGCCTGGACGAAAAGATGCTGTTCTACCTCGCCAGCCGCGGCATTCCTGAAGAGGCTGCCCGCAGCCTGCTGGCCCGCGCCCGCATTGAGGCCGTAGTTGACCTGCTGCCGGAGGCACTGGCGGAAGAAGCACACAAATTCATGGAGGCGCACACCGATGAGCTTTGATTTTGTGGATTATAAAAAGGACTTTCCCCTGCTGATGCAGCAGGACGTCGCCTATCTGGACAGCGCCGCCACCGCGCAGCGCCCGGCCAGCGTTTTGCAGGCAGAGAAAGAATTTTACGAGCAGGCCAACGCCAACCCTCTGCGCGGCCTGTATGAACTGGGCGTGGAGGCGACTGACCGTTACGAGGCCGCCCGCGAGCGGGTACGCAAGTTCCTGAACGCCCGCAGCGATGCCGAGATCATCTTTACCCGCAACACCACCGAAAGCATCAATCTGGTTGCTTACAGCTATGCGCTGAACAACATCCATGCCGGGGATGAGATCGTCATCACCATCATGGAGCACCACAGCAACATGCTGCCGTGGCAGATGGTTGCCCGCCAGACCGGTGCCAAGCTGGTTTACCTGGAATGTGAAAAAGACGGCAGCCTGCCGGATGAAAAGCTGGAAGCCGTCATCGGCCCCAAGGTAAAGCTGGCCGCCATTGGCCATGTTTCCAACGTGCTGGGCTGCGTAAACCCGGTAGAGAAAGTGATCGAGCTGGTACACCGCAACGGCGGTGTTGTGCTGGTCGATGCCGCCCAGAGTGCCCCCCACATGAAAGTGGATGTGCAGGCACTGGATGCTGACTTTGTCGCATTCTCCGGCCACAAGCTGATGGCTCCCATGGGTATTGGCGTTTTGTATGGCAAGGAGAAGCTGCTGGATGCCATGCCGCCGTTTTTGACCGGCGGCGAGATGATTGATTCCGTCACCCGCGATGGCGCTGTGTATGCTGAGCTGCCCCACAAATTTGAGGCCGGCACCGTGAATGCAGGCGGCGCGGTTGCGCTGGCTGCGGCCATTGATTATCTGGAATCCGTTGGGCTGGAAAATGTCCACGCCCAGGAGCAGGCCCTGACCCGCTATGCTTATGAGGGCATGAAGAAGATCCCCGGTGTGAATATTCTGGGCAGCGATGACCCGGACAAGCACTGCGGCATTTTGAGCTTTACGGTGGACGGTGTGCACCCGCACGACATTGCCACCATTCTGGACAGCTGCCATGTGGACGTGCGTGCCGGGCACCACTGTGCACAGCCGCTGCTGGCTTATCTGGGTGTGCGTTCCTGCGCACGCGCCAGCCTTGCATTTTATAATACCACCGCTGACATTGACCGCTTTCTGGCGGCGCTGGGCGGCGTAAGAAAGGAAATGGGTTATGCCGAGTAGTACGTTTTATAATGAGGTGCTGACCGACCACAACCTCTACCCCGCCCATAAAAAGCCGCTGCCCGGCGCAACATGACGCTGGAGGGTGTGAACCCCAGCTGCGGCGATGACATTATTTTGCAGCTGAAAGTAGAAAACGGCAAGATTGAGGACGGCAGCTTTGTTGGTGACGGCTGCGCGATTTCCCAGGCTTCGGCAGATATCATGCTGGACATGATCATTGGCCGCAGCGTGGATGAAGCCAAAGACCTGGCCGAGACCTTTTTGAAGATGATTAAGGGCGAAGCTACCGATGCCGACATTGAAAAGTTGGAAGAAGCCGGTGCGCTGCAGGATATCTCCCACATGCCGGCCCGCGTAAAGTGCGCAGTGCTGGGCTGGCACACCATGGAAAAGCTGCTGGATCACAAGGACGAGCAGTGATTCCTGGCGGAGGGCTGATTCTTTCATGTTGGCCCTGAAAGTGATTTTATAAAATAAAAGCCAGGCGTGTTTTGCAAAGTCGATTGCTTTGCAGGGCACGCCTGGTTTATTTTTTTTGCTCTCTTATTTGTTTTATTGCGGTTGGATAAACGCATCTGCGAACGCTTTATCCACGGCGGGAAAAGAGAGCCGGGAGCGTTTTTGTACCAGATGTTTGCAATGCCGTTCAGGATGGCACACACCGGGGCACTGGCGCACAGGGCCACCACCGCGGGGATGATAAAGCACAGCCAGGTAATAACGGCAGGCAGACCGTGGGAAGCACAGGCTTCGTAACAGCCAAGTTGAACCAGAAGCGCGTACAACGGCATGTGCAGGATGTAGATGGGCAGGGTTCGCTGGCCCAGGCTGGCAAGCGGCTTGATGAGCCCCAGAATGGGGGTGATGGCCAGCACAGTGCCAAAGCCCAGCAGGTAGAACACTGCGCGATCCTGCATCAGGTAGCCGCCCACCGCATAGGCGTCGGACTGGAAGATGCGGGCTCCCTCATACACCGGGGTTTCGGCGGTGACGATGCGCTGGACGGTTACGGTATAAAACACCACGATGGCCGCCGCCAGCGGGCCCCAGGCATACCAGCGCTTTTGCCAGCTGCGGAACGGCTCTGCAAACAACACACCGAACGCAAAGAACGGGAAAAAGGAAAACACACGGCCCAGATCAAACGGCCAGTTGACACAGCCGCCCAACAGGCCTATGGCAATGGCCGCGGCCATCCCTACGGTGCTGGCCAGCAGGCCGCGCCGCTGGATGCGCGCAGCAAAGGCACGGTGAGCATCCAGAACATGAGGGCATACAGATACCACATGTGCCGCCATGGCAGCAGTACATTTTGCAGCCAGCCGCCCTGATCCACAATGTTATCTTTCAGGGCAGCCGCACGGAACGCCGTGATGCCCGCCTGGCTGATAAGGTAGAGCCATAGCTGCTGCGTGACCAGCTTGCGCAGGCTGAACTTAGCCACCAGGCCGCTGGCTGTGCAAAAAAATTGCCATATGGAACAGGTAAATGCAGGTAAACAGTGCGTTGATGCCCGGCGCGGTACCACGGTGATACTCGATAAAATGGCCAATGACAACGCACAGGATGCCAAAGCCTTTCATAGCGTCCACATAGGGTTGGCGCTGGGCGGCAGTTTTCTTGTTTGGCAAAGGTCGGCTCCTTTCTTGAAACGGCGCTGGCGTGGTTTATGGGTTCCAGTATTCATACACCAGCTGGCCAAGGGTCTGCATGGCCTGGGTGGGTTCTTCGGGGAAGTCTACATTTTCATCTCCCTGGTCTGTCATGCAAACAATCCAGTAGGGATGCTTGGCATACACAATGGCAACATCGTGATATGCGTAATCCCAGCTGCCATACTTTTTTGGCGGCAGGCACGCCATCCGGCACATACAAAATATCATGGTCGGCGGCCAGCATACAGGTTTTCAGGTAGCTGCGGCGGCGCTGCCTGAATCCAGATAATCATACACCGCGGACACAATGTTGGCAAACTCGCCAGTGGAAGCCATACCGATAATGCCGGTTTGCGGGGTAAGGTCGCAGGTTGCGGCATAGGCAAAGCCGTAATCCGCCAGGAACTGCTGGAAGCCGCTGGATTCATTGGCTGGCCAGTGGGTGGTCAACAGGGTGACGGCGTTGTTATCGCTGTGGGCGATCATAGCACGCATGGCGGCTTTGGCCGGGATGGTCTCGGCATCGTTATAGGCTTGCAGCGCCGTATCAGACAAACGGCCGCGGAACTGGTTGGGCAGTTCATCTTCCAGGTCCAGTGTTCCGGCATCGGCCTGGCCGCACAGCCAGAACGCATAGGGCAGCTTGAGCAGGCTGGCGGGGTAATACAGGCATCCGTGTTATAAGTATAGCTTTCCCCCGTTGCCGGATTTTGCAGGTAAAGCGAAAAGCTGCCCGGCTGTGCGGCGCAGAATTCATCCAGCAGCTCGTTCAAGTCTGCGCTGGGGGCTGTTTCCCGCGTGGCAGCAAGGGCGGATTCCAGCTTTTGGGCTGTGGACCAGTATTCCAGCTCTTCCGCCGCAGTAGCATAAACGCTGCCATTGGGCACCCATTGCACGGCCATGGCGGTTTCGGCTGTGGCCTGTTCATTCAAATCCACCGTTGCGCCGCAGCCCGCCAGCAAAAGCGCGGCCAGTGCCGGGGCGATGCACGGTACATACCAATGTTTTCTTTTCCCCATAGGATTGCTGTTATGTTTCCTTTCCCGATTGACCGCGGGCATGGGATTCTCCTTAATGCCACGGCAAAATTCCGATACTATTGTAACACATGTTCGGCAAATTGTGGCAAAAAATCCGAAATTTCTTCATTTCCGGATGGCTGGCTTTTTCGAAATTCCTGTGCTGCGTTCTGGAAGCATTCGGTTCGTCTCCCCTGTCACGCTGCTATACTGCCGCACGGGCGTATCTATTCTTTCCGTTTTCCTTTTCACCGGACCAATCCCAATGAAACAAAAATCCCGCTGTATGCGGCTTTTCAGGCTGCACACAGCGGGATTTGATTTTAACTCATTAGGGAGCAGCTTCCCAAAGACTTACCAGAGGTTCACGACCTCATTGTACAGGCCCTCATAGCTCTTGGCGGAGTTGGACCAGCTGAAATCGCATTCCATGGCGCGCTTGACCAGCACGGGCCAGCCTTCCTTGTTCCAGTAGCCTTCCTTGGCACGCCAGCAGGCTTCGTACAGCTCGTGGGCGTTGTAATTGGCAAAGGTAAAGCCATTGCCATAGCCATCGCCGGAGTCGTGGATGGAGTCGCGCAGGCCGCCGGTCTCACGCACAACGGGGATGGTGCCATAACGGCAGGATACCATCTGAGCCAGGCCGCAGGGTTCGGAGCGGGACGGCATCAGGAAGATATCGGCACCGGCATAAATGCGCTGAGCCAGCTTGGCGTTAAAGCCAATGTACACGCCAACGCGACCGGGGTTGCGGGCGCACAGCTCGTTGAAGAAGTTCTCGTACTGGCTCGCCGGAGCCGAGGATCACCAGCTCAATGCCTGCTGCAGCAGACCTTCAGCAATGCTGCGCACCAGGTCAACGCCCTTGTGACCAACCAGACGGGTAACCATGGCCATGACCGGGCTGCCATCCTTGTTCAGGCCGAACTCATCCTGCAAAGCTGCTTTGCAGACGGGCTTGCCCTGCTGCACCGTGTTGGCATCATAGTTCTGCGGGATATCCGGGTCGGTGGCGGGGTTGAAAACATCCACGTCAATACCGTTCAGGATACCGCACAGCTTATACTGCTTCTGGCGCAGCAGGCCATCCAGACCATGGCTGAACCACGGGTCCAGGATCTCCTGTGCATAGGTAGGGCTGACGGTGGTGACCTTATCAGCAGTCTCGATTGCGCCCCTTCATAAAGTTGGCGCAACCATCATACTCCACAATGTGGGCATCGCGTGCGCCAATGCCGCAGGTATCCTCCAGGATATCCATGCCATACTTGCCCTGGTAGGCAATGTTATGGATGGTGAATACCGTCTTGATGTGGTTGAACTTGTCCAGGTGGCGGTAGTACAGGTTGAGGTAAACCGGGGTAAGGGCTGTCTGCCAGTCGTTGCAGTTGATGATATCCGGCTCAAAGTCGGTATAGAACAGGGTTTCCAGAATGGCGCGGGAGAAGAAAGCAAAACGCTCGCCGTCATCATAGAAGCCATACAGGCCGCTGCGCTTAAAGTAATATTCGTTGTCGATAAAGTAGAACGTCACGCCGTCATGCTCGGCCTTGAACAGGCCGCAGTACTGGCTGCGCCAGCCCACGGGCACGCTGAAATTGGTAACATAGGTCAGCGTATCCTTGAACTTGAGATCGCCGTACAGGGGCATGATAACGCGGCAGTCAATGCGTCATGAACCAGAGCCTTGGGCAATGCACCGGCAACATCGGCCAGACCACCGGATTTTGCATACGGTGCAGCCTCGCTGGCTGCATAGAGAATTTTCATGGGTACCTCCTTGCAGAGCCGCTGGAGCGGCTGTTTGCAACGCCTGCCGGGCAGGCTGTTATGATAAAATAAGGAAAGAGCGGAGAAGCGTGTTCACTCCCCCGCCCTTTCCTGCAAACTACCCGCCGGGGAGAGTTGGCGGGAAAGTTCAGGGCGTAATCAGGTTACACCGTGTGCCTTTTGGCAACAAACACCGGGAAAGAATCCGTGCCGATCAGCTTTTTATCTGCCGTGATGTGGACATTCTTGTCGGTAACCACATACTCAACGGAGCTGTTCTCCTCCACAACGGTATCCTGCATCAGCACACAGTTGCGCACAACAGCACCCTTCTTGATCTGGCAGCCACGGAACAGCACACTGTTTTCAACGGTGCCTTCCACCACACAGCCGTCAGCCAGCAGGCTGTTCTTGACCTTGCTGCCTTCCAGGTAACGTGTGGGGTTGTCGTCACGAATCTTGGTGTAGATGGGGTTGCCTTCGTTAAAGAGCTTATCGACATTGCCAGCCTGCAGCAGGCGCATGTTCTCGTCAAAGTAGCTCTTCATATCGCTGATGCGGGCCACATAGCCGTCAAACTCATAAGCCTGAATATTCAGCAGGTTCAGGTTGCGGGCCAGGATATCGCGCTCAAAATAGACCAGACCGCGCACAGATGCATCGCGGACAAGCTGGATCAGGCTTTCGCGCTCGATGATGTACAGGTTCATGGACAGATTCTGGATGCCGGGACGATAATCGTTGGAAAGCAGCTCAGCCACACGGCCATTATCAATGCGGATGGTGTAGTTATCGGTGCGGGCGCATCGGGGATTTCGCCGCGGTTGTATACCATGGTAACGTCTGCGCCGGACTTGACATGAGCTTCGATCAGCTTGTTAAAGTCGAAGTTCATGGCAATGTTGCTGTCAGACAGGATCACATAGCGCTCTTTCTGGTCCCTCAGCCAGTTCAGAACGCTGGCCAGTGCATCCACACGGCCGCTGTACAGCTTGATGCTGCGCTCTGCAAAAGGCGGAACAATGTTCAGGCCTCCGCGCTTGCGGGTCAGGTCCCATTCACGGCCTGCGCCCAGGTGGTCCATCAGGGAATGATAGTTTTTACGGACGATGACCGAAACATTATCCACACCGGCGTTTGCCATGTTGGACAGAACAAAGTCGATCATGCGGTAACGCCCTGCGAACGGGATGGAGGCCATTGTGCGCTCCGCTACCAGTTCGGGGACAAGGTTATCATAAGAGTTTGCAAAAATGACGCCCAGTGCGTTTGCGTTGCTGCTTACCATTGTTCCTCACCATCCTTTACATCATTGGAAATCATTGCCTTGGGGCCAACCGTTGCGCCCTTGCCGATCTTGACACCGGAGCCAACCGTTGCAACATCGCCGGGTTCGGTAATATTCAGGCCGCTTTCCGGCATTTTGCCCACGGTAGCACCCTCTTCGATGGTGACATTTTCGGCCACGATGCAGTGTTCGACCTTTGCGCCAGCCTTGATGACAGTGCCGCCCATAACAACGGCTGCTTCAACAGTGGCGCCCTTTTCGACCACAACGCCGGGGAACAGGATGGAGTTTTTAACGGTGCCGTCAACCTGGCAGCCTTCGGTGATCATCGAGTTCACGATGTCAGCGTCCGTGCCAATGCGCTGGCAGGGGCGGCCGGAGTTGCGGGAGTAGATCTTCCAGTTTTCATCAAACAGGTTGATGCCGGAATGGGTCGGATCCAGAACCTCCATGTTGGCCTGCCACAGGCTGGAGATGGTTCCGACATCCTTCCAATAGCCGCTGAAACGGTAAGCGTACATGCGGCGGTTATCACGCAACAGTGCGGGAATGACATTCTTGCCGAAGTCGTTCTCACTGTTGGGATCGTTTTCGTCCTCGGTGAGGTACTTTTTCAGGATATCCCAGTTGAAGATATAAATGCCCATGGAAGCCAGGTTGCTCTTGGGGTTCTTCGGCTTTTCCTGGAATTCGCTGATGCGGTCATTCTCGTCCGTAACCATCAGACCAAAGCGCGGGGCTTCGCTCCAAGGCACTTCCATAACGGCAACCGAGAACTCGGCGTTCTTCTCTTTGTGGAAGCGCAGGAAATCAGCGTAATCCTGCTTGCAAATCTGGTCGCCGGACAGGATGATGACGTACTGCGGGTCATAACGGTCAATGAAGGAAATGTTCTGGTAAATTGCGTTGGCAGTGCCCTTGTACCAGTCAGAGCCGGTGGCCTGCTGGTAGGGCGGCAGCACATGGACGCCGCCATGCAGGCGGTCAAGGTCCCACGGCTGGCCGTTGCCGATGTATTCATTCAGGACCAGCGGCTGATACTGGGTCAGGATGCCAACGGTGTCAATATCAGAGTTGACACAGTTGGACAGCGGAAAGTCGATGATACGGTACTTACCGCCGAACGGAACCGCCGGCTTAGCCAGCTTCTGGGTCAGCGCGTAGAGGCGCGAACCCTGGCCGCCAGCCAGGATCATTGCGATCATTTCTTTTGCCATAATTGTTCTCCCCTTAAACTTGTTTATCTCCACGGGCCGCACCGGCTGCGGGTTGCCGCCGGTACCGCCCTTACACACCAGACGTTTACGATTCCGTTACCGGTGTTTTGGGCTTGGTTGTTTTTGCCGCTCTGGGCTTTTTAGCAGCCGGTTTTGTTGCCACGGGTTTGGCTGTGCGCTTTTTGGGGGCGGCAGTTTTGGTGGCCGCAGGCTTGGCTGCCTTTTCGGGTTTGGCTGCTTCGGCAGTTTCTGCCTTGGCGGGCTTTCCTGCCTTTTTGCGGGCAGCGGGAACGCTGAAATAGATGGTGGACAGCGGCGGCAGGGTTACCTCAATATGCTGGTCAAAGCCGTGCATCGGGCCCTTGACGCTCTTTACGCTGCCATTTTTGACACCGGTACCGCCATACTTGACGTCATCCGAGTTGATCAGCTCTTTGTATGTACCGGGATTGGGCACGCCCATCGAGTAGCTTTCGCGCAGGACGGGGTTAAAGTTGCAGGCAACCAGGAGCATCTTGCCCTTGGCGTCCCGGCGCAGGAACGCGATCACGCTCTGTTTGTTATCATCCGGCACGATCCACTGGAACCCTTCCCAGCTGTAATCGACCTGCCAGAGAGAGGCGGTCTCACGGTAGAAGTGGTTCAGATCCTTGACGTAGGTTTGCAGTTCATGGTGCTTATCATAGCCAAGAAGCATCCAATCCAGCTGCTTTTTCTCGTCCCATTCAATGAACTGGCCGAATTCCTGGCCCATGAACAGCAGTTTTTTGCCCGGATGGGCCA
>ENA-OQAX01000302-OQAX01000302.1-human-gut-metagenome-genome-assembly--contig:-NODE-302-length-11900-cov-2.022084_pt1 | contig 11900 bp, 12 predicted proteins | sample MGYA00242741_ERZ504539 | MGnify/ENA primary metagenome ERZ504539 (study PRJEB26092, sample SAMD00036277) | human gut metagenome | host: Homo sapiens | study: EMG produced TPA metagenomics assembly of... | reverse complement strand
CTGCGAATACAAGTACCTGAAGCATATTTCCGTTTGCGAAAGCTGCAACCGGGTTGGATGGGATCAGGTTTTTGATGGTGTCCAGAATGCTGGTCATCTCAGTTGCCTGGATGTCGGAAGTTGCCATCTCGAATTTAACACCCTCACCGAGATGGATCAGCCGCGGGATGATCAGTCCTGCCAGGCTGGCAAGGGCTGTGGTGCACAGGAAAAAGATCATGGCACCGGCTGTGATCTTGCCGGTTGTGCGGGCATTTCCGATACTGGAGATACCCATGATAATGGAACAGAAGACCAGTGGAAAGATCATCATGTTCAGGGCATTCATGTAAATGCTTCCGATAAGGCTTGTGATGGCAAGTACCGGTTCGAAACGGTTTGCCAGAAACAGTCCGGTAATGATACCAAGGATCAGACCGGTAAAGATTGCTGCGGTAATATGTTTTTTATACCACGAATAGAATTTTTTCATTTGTTCCCTCCTCTTTTATTTTCATTTCCTGTAGGCGTTTGCGAAAACGCCACAAGCCGCATAAATACGGCATTTTTTGTTACCTATAAACAAATAACTCCTCACCGGATATGGTATAATAGAGTTGACTAAAAACTATAAACCTACATCCAAGAAAGGAGTTATTCTGATACTTATGATACCATATAAACAGCTTTCTTTGGCAGATATTTTTTCAGATTGCCATGAAAAAATTTGAAAATGACAAACCTGCTTTTCTTTCTCTATTAGAAACCCATATCGATATTGATGAGTTAATTCCGATTTCTTTTAGAAATCATTTCTATGCATCGACGGGCAGAACCCGTAAATACCCTTTGCAAGCTTTTCTGTGGGCTTTGATTATTCAACGTATTTTCTCTATCCCTACGGATCAGCTTCTCCTGACTTTTCTCGCTTACTCAAAATCACTTCGGGAATTCTGTGGTTTTACTAAAGTCCCAGACGCTTCCAAAATCACCCGATTCAAACAGGATTTTTTAGATGACCTCCAGCTTGTTTTCGATAACCTTGTTGATGTTACCGAGCCTATCTGTCAGGCGATTGACTCTGCAAAAGCGGATATGACCATCTTTGATTCTTCCGGCATAGAAGCATTTGTTACCGAAAATAATCCCAAGTATGCTAACAGGATCATCAAACAGCTTAAGGCATACGCGAAAGCTCAGGGCTTTGATAAATCCTATGATCCTTATAAAGCTGCCTATGATTCCATGCCTTCTCATGCTTCTGCTAATCCTGAGATTAAGCAGCTCTATATCAATGGGCATTTTTGCTATGTCTTCAAGTTCGGCATTGTCACTAACGGATTGGGCATCATCCGCCACATATCTTTTTATAACAAAAACTTTATGGCTTCACATCCTGATATCGTTGTCGAAAAGAAATCCGATTCCCCTGACGAAGATAAATGTGTTCATGATTCAAAGCTTTTAATCCCCACACTTAAGGACTTCTTTTCCAAGCATCCTTTGATTAATCCAAAAACCTTCCTGGGTGATGCTGCTTTCGATACCGCACAACTCTATAAGAGCCTTCTTACCGGTGACACTTTTGGTAATGACAAACATTTCTCGAAAGCTTATATTCCGCTGAATGCAAGATCCGGACTTGAAAATCTGGATTGTTCCATCAATGAAGATGGTATTCCGTGTTGTCCCCATGATCCTTCTTTACAAATGAAGTACGAAGGCACTTCCAAACTTCACAGTGGAGTAACAAGATATAAATTTGTCTGTCCAAGAATGAAATGGATTTATGATAAATCAACTCAAAAATCCCATCGTCATTGTTTCTGTGACAACCCTTGTACTTCTTCTAAATGTGGGCGGATGGTCTACATCTACCCGGAAAAGGATCTTCGTGCTTATCCCGGAACGATCCGCGGCACCGAAAAAATGGGATGATACCTATAAAATCAGGACTGTTGTCGAAAGAGATATCAACCACATCAAAGACAATCTCTGTCTTGCAGGACGCCGAACCCAAAATGAGAGGACTCTGCATGCTGATCTGATTCTTGCCGGGATCACACAACTTATTACTGTTGTTCTCGCAGATAAGATCAATCACCACGAATATATTCGAAGCATAAAACCACTCATAGCTTAGGACTTACCACTTTCATAAAGTCCATAGCTTATTAAAGTGCGCCTAACATGTGCGATTATCCATTTTTATTCCACAAGTCGTGCTCTTCGCGAATTCTTCCTTGTTTTTGGTTCAAGGTTACGAACGAGCACGCGAGTTTCGCAATTACCTATTATTATATGGACTTATTCCGCAAATCCTTGCTGTTCCATTTCATGTTCTATTTTACCTTCATTTTCCTGACTTGCTGATACGAACAGGTGACGGAATACGAATCTGCAGAATGGTCCGACAACCAGGATCTGCAGTGGGTAGGCTATGATGAAGTTCAGGCAGATGGTCTGGAGCCAGATGAAGATGAGATTTGAAGTGATTCCTGAAGATTCGATGGTTCCAAGCAGGCTCATCAGCGGTACCATTGTGCAGACGGTGAAGGTCTGGATGCAGAGGATGATGAAGATCGGGCGGTCAGTTGGTTTGGCTACGCGGAACGCGAAATATTTGGATGTTTTGCTGGCGATGAAGAATGCGCAGAGGAATCCGATGAACCATTCCAGCGGAAAAGAATGCAGTGCGTGACTGAATGTAGCCGCCTGAAGTCCACCGGTGTGGATAGCGACGTTATAAAACGCCCATGATAAAGATTATACAGCCGGATGTGATAAGGGTGAAAATAAATTCCTGAAATTTTGTTTTTGGCATAGTTAAGCCCTCCTCATAAAATAATAAAAAACTCCATATAAACGCAAAAATGCCGCCTACCCGTCTGACAATGGATAAGCGACATTTTTTGTCGTATTTATTCTATCAGTTATTGGGATTCTATGTTATGGGAATTTTGCACAAAATATAATCGTGAAATAATAGCTTTAGAGTCTTTTTGACAAGGGATAGGAACGTTTATTCATGGATGAGGATAAAATAAAGTATAAATAGAAGTTACAAATTCACTTGACAACCGAATAATTTTCTGCATATATTGTAAAAAATGAGATATTAAGTGACTGAGAAGTCTGATTATGGTTACTGGTTATTGCGTTCTCAGTAACGGATTATGAAAAGCAGTCTGACATAACGAGCGACAAAAAGTCACAAGGATCAGCAGAAAGGGGCAAAACTATGGATTTAAAGAACTACTCAACAGGGGTACAGCACATTGGAATTCGACAAATGACATTGGTAAAACAGTAGAATTTTATCACAAATTAGGTTTTGAAACAGTCATTTGAGACAGTAAATGAGGAAGCAAACGAGAAGGTTGTTTTCCTGAAACTGGGAACTCTGGTAGTGGAGACTTATGAGAACCATGCAGCGAAAATGGAGCATGCGCGATCGATCATGTTGCACTTGACGTAAAAGATATTGAAGAGATTTTCCAGTATATCAATGAAGCTGGTTTAAATTCTACACAAGATACCATTCATTTCCTGCCATTCTGGGAAAATGGAGTGAAGTTCTTTACAATTGAAGGACCGAATAAGGAGAAGGTGGAATTTAGTCAGTATCTGTAAATAAAAAGGAAATAATCATTAAGGGTCGATACATTGACGGAAACAGTGTATCGGCTTTTTTGGTAATGTTGGATTAATAAGTGGGGGTGGTGCGAATGCGTAAAATATCATGAGCTGTCTTTGGCGAAAAAAATTTTCTCTTACAAGTATTGGCTTCTTTTTTTCTCACAATCCTTGTATTAACTGTATTGATTCAGTTTTTATACGAAAATCAGTATTAAATATCACCAGCGAAAGCTATAAGGAAAAGTTTGAGATAGTGTCTGATAACAGTCAGAGTATATTAGAGAATTCGGGAAAGATAGCTAAGGTAATATTAACAGATGAAGCAATACAAAACTGGTTTTTACAGGATTCTGAGGAATCAGCAGATCAGTTAAAATATAAAATGCAGGTAGAGAAACGTCTGGATTATTTGGATGCATTGTATCCAGATAAACAGTATAGCAGTATTTCTGTTTTTGACTCATATGGACATATGGTAAATTCTAACAGTATTCGATCTGAGGCATCAAAATACGAACAGTTTTTTAACATAATAAAAGAGAATTATAACGTAAAATGGTTGGATTTATATGAAGTATCCCTGGGAGATTATGAGAAAAATGGAATTGGTTATATCAGATATTATAGAGATTACGATTCGGGACTTATTAAAGGATATGTTCTTATAGAATATCAGTCGCCACTTCTGATAAATAATTTTGCACATATCAGATATGGGGAGACAGGCAGTTATCTGATTGCTGATACAGATGGAAACAAAAAAATAGAAAATGATCAGGATGTATCAGGAAATATTTCGGAAGAAGAGTATTTTCAATGGGCTGAAGATAATAAAAAAGGAGGAAAAGTATTCAGGATTGACGGTAAAAGATATCTTGTGACAGCGTCAGTAATCCCTACACTGGATTGGCTTATGATTGGTCTGACACCAGTGAATGAACTTACAAAAGCCGGGAAAGCGATGACACAGATTATTTATGTAGTAGGAATTATTGCTGCTTTAATCAGCACATTTTTTTCAGCCTGAGGGTTTCTCACAGTGTAACAAAGCCTTTGATATATTTGACAGATACCATGAAAAAATTTGGAAAAGGAGATCTTTCTGTACGTGTTCCTGTATTGTATGAGGATGAAATTGGAATATTATCGGAAGAGTTTAATAAGATGTCTGAACAAATCAGGCAGCTGGTTGATCAGGTATATAGAGAGCAACGGGCAAAAAGAAAATCTGAGCTTGCAGCACTTCAGGCACAGATTAATCCACATTTCTTATATAATACATTGAATAGTGTAAGTTCGCTTATCAAAATGAATTGTCCGGATGAAGCATTTATCATGATTCAGGCGATTGGTACATTTTATAGAACTTCACTTAGCGATGGAAAAACATTAATACCGCTGGAACAGGAAATAACAAATATAGAGAATTATATAAAAATACAGAAAGTCAGATATGGAAATAAAATAGAATATGAGATTGATATAGAAAATGAAATTTTGCAGGAGTGGATTGTAAAACTGACACTTCAGCCATTGATAGAAAATTCTATATATCATGGTATAAAGGAAATGAGGGGAAAAGGAATTATCCGAATCAAAGGATGGAAAGAGAAGAATAAGGTTTTATTCAGGTGTCAGATAATGGGCTTGGAATTCCAGAAGAAAAATTAGAAGAACTGTTTAGTAAAGATTACAGAGAAAAAGGCTCAGCATTTGGATTATTTAATATTCAACAAAGATTGCAGATTTATTTTGGAAAAGAATATGGTCTTACAGTAGAAAGTAAACTGAGTCAGGGAACGAAGGCAACAGTGTGCATTCCTGTAGATTTTAAGAGAGAAGAGGATAGAAAATGAGGGTATTCCTTGTAGATGATGAATTTTTTGCAGAGAGCGTTAGTGAAAAAAAACAGTTGACTGGAATAGTCTGGGTATGGAAATATGCGGAGAAGCAGAAGACGGAGAAGAAGCATTAAAGAAAATTTTGGAAGAAAAGCCGGATATTTTAATTATGGATATTAATATTCCATATATGAATGGAATTGAAGTATCTAAAAAAGTAAAGGTTATTTTTCCAGAAATACAAGTAATTATATTGACCGCTTATGGTGAATTTGAATATGCAAGGGAGGCACTTTCTTTTGGAGCAGTCAGTTTTGTGCTGAAACCGTTGGACCCTGAAGAATTAACAAAAGAGCTTCAGAAGTGTAAAGAAAAACTGGAACATATTTATAGACAGAAATCTTCTGTAAAGAAAATGCAAAAGGATCAGTTTCTTTTAGAACAGCTTTCAGGTATGGTACCTTCTGAAAATCAGCAGAGTAAATGGGAGGAAATGAAGATTCCGTTTGATAAACCATTATCAGTGGCTTTGATTAGACCTGAAAATAAACAACAGAATAACAAAATGGCAGAAGAAATGGAAGAAATAATCCAGGATTATTTTCCGGTATATGAAATGATTTCTATGAACCAAGGATATGCTTTTTATTCTATTTGGAGAAGAGAATATGGAATATCAGATTCAGCTTCTCTGTACTTATATGCAGGAAATTATGAATAGTAAAAGGAACTGGAATGGAGGAATCAGCAGGGTATTTTCAGACATCAGAGAATTGAAAAGCGGCCTATCAGGAGGCATATTCTGCAGCCAGAAAAAGGAAAAAACAGAAACAGAAAATTCTGATTTTACGAGCCAGTAGATATGTTTTCAATTTTATACGATCATCGTTATATGATTCGGAAGTATTTTTGTATTATATCAGAAAAAATGAATATGAAATGCTTACAAAAAGAGATAGGTGAAATGTTTTATTCAAATGGAAGAACAGAATGTCCTTTCTGACACAGCAGTATATATATCTACGGATATTCTGATCCATATTTGTCTGTATATGTCTGAACTGGGAGTTGATTTTTCTTTAGTTGTGGAAAAAGAACAGAGACAATTTAACAGGATTGCAGAATAATGGTGGAATTGAAGAAATTAGAAGTGTATTAATGTGTATATTGGAAAAATGCCGCATATGTGCAGCAGAAAATAAACTTCCTGCAACAAAAGAAAAAAGTAAATGATGCAGTAGATTTTATTGATAGTAATTATAGTAGGATTGATATGAGCTTGAATCTGGTAGCAGATACAATTGGGGTGAATGCGAGTTATCTAAGTAATATATTAAAAAAGAAAAAGGATGTTCATTAAGTAAGTATTTGACTCAGACACGTCTGGAACAGGCAAAGAAAATATCTTACAGAGTATCCGGATAAAACACTTATAGAAATTGCAGAGTCAATAGGATACAGTGACGTTTATTATTTTAGCAAGAATTTTAAAAAGTATTATGGTATTTCTCCGTCTAAGTACCAGGAAGAGAGAAAAATGTAATTATCCAAAATATTTCCCAGACGTCCAAAGAATCTACATTCACGTAATAGCACAAAAATGGTAATCTTGTCTCATCAAAAGACAGGAGGTAAAAGGAAATGGCTGAAAAGGAAATTCCGTTTCGACAAATTCATCTGGATTTTCACACCAGTGAAGCCATTGAGGGGGTCTGCTCAGAATTTGATGCGGAAGAGTTTGCCCAGACTCTTGCGGATGCGCACGTGAATTCTATTACTTTGTTTTCTTGTGGACATCACGGAAATTTATATTATGATTCCAAAATGTTTCCGGAAATGGTCCATCCTCATCTGGCACACAGAGATTTGTTGAGAGAACAGGCTGAAGCCTGCAGAAACGTGGAATACAGGTAAACCTTTATACAACCATTCGCTGGAACAAGAGAATCGCAGATATGCATCCGGAATGGATCTGTATTGATGAAAACGGAGCACTTCAGGACTATAAGGGAAAGGGGTTATTTTGAGGCTGGTTTTTATAAAAACCTTTGTGTAAATACACCGTATCGTGATTTCCTGAAAAAGCAGTTCGGAGAAGTTCTGGAAACGATTCCGGGAGATGGAGTATGGTATGATGCAGCTTTTATGAATGAATGCTGCTGTCCATCCTGCCAGAAACTTATGCGGGAAAAAGGTCTGAATCCTGCAAAAAAGGAAGACCGTCAGGAATTTGCAAGGTGGACTTATTATGATATGGTCGAAGATCTGACCGCATTTGCAAAAAATATAATCCAGATTTTCATGTCTGCTATAACAAAGGACATGTTGGATATCTCGATAAACCAGTGATAAAGGATTATTCGTATTTTTCTTTTGAATCTCTTCCGGGAGTAGAATGGGGATATCTTGATTTTCCTGTTTCTGCTAAATATATGAGGAATTTTGGAAAAGAGTGTCTTGGACTGACAAGCAGATTCCACACAGAATGGGGCGATTTTCATGCATTTCGTAATGAGGCAGCTATGGAATATGAAGTATTTTCCATGCTTTCCCATGGATGCAAATGTACGATTGGTGACCAGATGGATTACTGGGGAAAATTGAATAAGGATATGTATCAGCAGATCGGAAGGGTTTATAAATCTGTAGAAGAAAAAGAACCCTGGTGTGAGAATGCAAAACCAGTATCTGAAATTGGTGTTTTTACAGCAGAAGAATTTTATGCTACAGGCGTAGCAGGACAGATTCCAGGTGCATCTGAAGGTGTGGCAAGACTTCTGATGGAATATGGATATCAGTTTGATTTTATTGACAGTACTTCTGATTTTGGAAAATACAGGTTGTTAATTTTACCGGATGTAATTCCTGTAGATGAAATATTAGGCCGGAAACTGAGTGCTTATATAAATGCAGGAGGCAAATTACTGGCAAGTTATCAGTCTGGTCTTGACAAAGATCACCAGAAATTTATGATCTCAGAACTGGCAGTAAAATATCTTGGAGATGCACCATATAGTCCGGATTTTATATGGCCGAAAGAACATCTGGCAAAGGGTCTTGCAGATGCAGAACATGTAATGTATGACAAAGGAACACTTGTAGAAGCGACAGATGAGGCTCAGTTTGTCCAGAAAGTAATCCCGCCGGTATTTAATCGTACATATGAACATTTTTGTTCTCATCTTCATTCTCCATCAGGAAGAAAAGAAGTATATCCTGGTATTGTGGAAACAGAAAATACAGCGTATTTTTATTCATCCGATTTTTACAACATATCAGAACTGGGCACCTGCATGGTATAAAAAGATCCTGAGAAATGAATTAGACAGAATGCTTCCGAATCCGCTGATTCAGCATAATGGACCATCAACAACACAAGTTACAGTGTTAGATCAGGAACAAGAGAACAGAAGAATTGTACATGTACTTCATTATGTACCGGTGAAGAAATGTAAAAATCTTGAGATTGTTGATGATATTATTCCTTTATATAATCTTAAGATTACTATGACAGAAGAACGTGAAGTAGAGAAAATTTATACAATACCCGATAAACAGGAAGTTCCATTTGTACAGGATGGAAAAAAACTTGAATTTACTCTAAAAGAGATTAAGGGACATCAGATGACTGCTGTTTGTTACAAAAATTAGTAAGGAAAGAGGAGGTTTTTATATGAAGACGAGGAAAAAAGTTTTAGGGGCTGTATTAGCAGCAGCAATGGCATTATCATCTATTACACCGGTATTTGCAGCAGATAAAGTTAAGATTACATTTATGAGTCGTGACAGTGGTGATACACCTATGGCAAAGGTTTATGAAGACCAGATTGCAGCATTTATGGAAGAAAATCCTGATATTGAAGTTCAGAACGATTCTGTTTATGAGGAATCTGCTTATAACAATAAACTGAAAGTTGCATTATCTACAGGAGAAACACCAAATATCTTTTATTATCCGGCAATTGCCGGCCTGAAAGAATGGGCACAGAATGGAGTTCTGTTGGATCTGACAGATTCACTTAACGAAGATGAAGAATGGAAGAACACGTTCCTGGATGGAGCATTAGATACATATGATCTGAGTGCTTATGGAGTGGATGGAATCTATGCATTGCCAAATGAACTGAATGTGGATGCTATTTTCTACAATAAGGCTTTATTTGAAAAAGCCGGTATTGAGAAAACTCCAGAAACAATGGATGAACTGTATGAGGATATTGATAAGTTGGTTGCTGCCGGAATTACTCCGTTTGGAGTAGGCGGAAAGAATACCTGGGTTATGGGACATATCTTTAATAATATTCTTGCTAAAAGAATCGGAAGAGATGGCATTATAAAATTGGGTACTGGCGAGAAAAAATGGACGGATGATGATGTAGTAGAATGCCTGCAGATTACAAAAGATTTAAAAGATAAAGGTGCTTTTGCAGAGGGATTTGAAGGAATGGATTATAATACTCAGATGAATCAGTTCCTCACCGGAGAAGTAGCAATGATTTCTCACAGCAGCCCTATCATTCCTGAAATGTTTAATTCTGAATCAGAAATTTTGGATGATATTTCATTCTTTGCATTCCCATACTTTGAAGATAAACCAGAGTATAAAGATACACATGTAGTATATACTTCCGGATGGATGCTTTCAGGAACTATGAGTGATGAGGAAAAAGAGGCAACTCTAAAACTGGTGAAATATATGACATCTAAAGAGTCTATTCAGGAACGTATGAATGCAGCGATGAGAGTTGCTCCATATAAAGATATTGATGCACCGGAAGACGCACCGCAGATTTTCAAAGATATGGTTGAATATACAGGTATATTACAGATTCTGTAGGAGAATATTTTGACTATGATACCTGCTCTACATTAGTAGATACTTCAAGAAATGGAATTTTGAACATGATGCTGTCTGATTCCGCTGAGAATACAGCACAGACTATTCAGGCAGATATTGATGCAAACCGTCCACAGAGCTGACAGATAAAGCAAAAGGAAGGGGGGAGAGCACCCTTCCTTTTGTTTACTCAAAAATAGAAAAGAGGAGGGGTTATTTTGGAAAAAATAAGGAAAAATAAGAAAGTTATTGCGGTATTTTTGATACCTGCAGTATTGATCTATCTTTGTTTTGAATTGATACCTGTAGTTATGTCTGTCTATTTTTCATTTAATGACTGGCCTGGGCTTCAGGCGGTGCCGCTTAAATTTGTAGGATTTAAGAATTATAGTAATCTGTTCCATAATGCAGTTTTTCTTAAGTCGTTGCAGAATGTTCTTATTTACGTTGTTGTAAGTGTTATTTTGCAGGTTCCTATTGGATTTGGACTTGGATTACTGATCCATCATTTCAAAAAGGACAGAGATTTTTTAAAGCTGCATTTTTTATTCCTATGATTTTATCAGTGACAGCAGTAGCATTGTTATGGAATTTTATTTATTTTCCTACTGACAAGGGAATTCTGAATAGTCTTCTTATTAAAATTGGACTTGGAAATTATATTCAGCAGTGGCTGGTTAATCCTAAAACTTCTTTGATATGTCTGATTGTTGTCAGTACATGGACCAGTGTAGGATATTATATGATCATTTGTTTGGCTGGTCTTACTTCTATACCGGATTCTGTTTTGGAAGCAGGAGAATTAGATGGAGCAACTGGCTGGAAAAAGATTTGGAATCTTTATATTCCAATGCTTTGGGAACCATTAAAAAATGTCTACGATCATGGTGATCACTGGAGTATTAAAGATTTTTGATACTGTATACATTCTGACACCTACAGGAGGAACCAGTAACTGTACTATTGTACCAGCACTTTTAATGTATAATGAAGCTTATAGATATGGTCATTATGGAACTGGAAGTGCGATTGCTACGGTCATCTTTGTATTAAGTGCTGCTGTTTCTATTTTTAGTTTGAAACTTATGAATCAGAAAGAATCCATAGAATATTAGGGGGGATAGATCATGAAAACAAAAAAAACATTCCGCAGGGTATTATATAGGATTTCTGATATTTATTATAGTTGCTTTGATCAATATTTATCCGATGGTATTTTCAATCTTCTGTTCTTTTAAAGGAAATTTGGAAATATTTTCATCATTACTGCTTTACCTAAGAAATTACGGATAGAAATTATTTAACTGCATGGAATGTGGAAATATAGGAAGATATTTTTTGAATACAATTATTCTTGCAGTTGGAACTCTTGCGATATCAGGTCTTTTTGGAGCAATGGCATCGTATGTTCTGGCAAAATTTAAGTTTCGCGGAAAATCAAAATATATTTACTGTTTATTTCAGGAATGATGATTCCTATTCAGGCGGTATTAATTCCGTTGTCTTATATTTTTGGAAAACTTGGAATTATGAATAATTATCCGGTATTGATTTTGCTTTATGCGGCGTTTTGTTTTCCAATGACAATTTTGATTCTTACTGGA
>ENA-OQAX01000301-OQAX01000301.1-human-gut-metagenome-genome-assembly--contig:-NODE-301-length-11909-cov-4.837040_pt1 | contig 11909 bp, 14 predicted proteins | sample MGYA00242741_ERZ504539 | MGnify/ENA primary metagenome ERZ504539 (study PRJEB26092, sample SAMD00036277) | human gut metagenome | host: Homo sapiens | study: EMG produced TPA metagenomics assembly of... | reverse complement strand
CTGGAAAAGCGCCGCCCGGTGTTCAACAACATCTTTGCGGGCCTGTCGGCCCGGCGGTGCGGCCCATTGCCCTGCGCATGGTGTGGCAGGCCGTGGGCGCTGTGAACATCCCGGTGGTGGGTCTGGGCGGCATCGCCACGGGCCGTGACGCACTGGAGTTCATTATGGCCGGTGCTGCGGCGGTGCAGGTGGGTGCCGCAAACTTTGCCAACCCCCGCGCCATGGAGACCATTGCCGACGAGATGGCCGCATGGATGGACAAGAACGGCGTGAAAACGCTGGACGAGATCCGCGGATGTGCCCGGAATGCTGAATAATCCAATTGATATACCAGCAAAATGCTGATTTATACGCATAAAAACAAAGCCACTGCATAAATTTGCAAATCACGCAAAAGCGTGGTACAATACCGTTCAAAAGACATTTTTATAAAAGAGAGGGAGAAGTACAATGAGTGAAGCACTTGAGATCCTGAAGAGCTGTGACGCGTTCCTGGAAGGCCACTTCCTGCTGTCCTCCGGCCGCCATTCCAGCGCATACTGCCAGATGGCCTACCTGCAGCAGTACCCCGACCGCTGCGCCGAGGTGATGAAGACCGTGGCAGATAAGGTCAAGGAAATGGACGTGGATGTGATCGTCGGCCCGGCCATGGGCGGCATCGTGTACGCCTACGAGCTGGCCCGCCAGACCGGCAAGCGCGCCATCTTTACCGAGCGCGTGGACAATGTGATGACCCTGAAGCGCTTCGCCATCCACCCGGGTGAGAAGTGCCTCATCGCTGAGGACGTGGTCACCACCGGCATCTCCTCTCTGGAGACCAAGCGGGTCATTGAGGAGAACGGCGGCATCTGCGTGGGCATCACCTGCGTGGTGGACCGCACCAAGCCCGAGGCTCCGTCTCCCATTCCCATCGTGGCAAGCGCCCTCAAGCTGGATCTGCCCAACTACGCACCGGAAGAGTGCCCCATCTGCAAGGAAGGCAAGCTGCCGCTGGTGCATCTGGGCAGCCGCAAGATGAAGCAGGAAGCAAAGCAGACCCTGTAATGTGTTGAAACGAGGAAAACTATGAACGCATATCTTCTTTTGGCAAATGGCATGGTCTTTGCGGCCAGTCGGTGGGTGCCGAGGGTGTCACCGTGGGCGAGGTGGTCTTTGCCACCGGCATGGTGGGCTTTCAGGAGACCCTGACCGACCCCAGCTACTATGGCCAGATCATCACCCAGACCTACCCCCTTATCGGCAACTACGGCATGAATAAGGACGACATGGAGTCCGACCGCATCTGGGCAAAGGGCTACATCGTGCGCGAGGCCTGCACCACCCCCTCCAACTGGCGCTGCGAGGAAACGCTGGACAGCTTTTTGAAAAGAACAACACCATCGGCATTGAGGGCATCGACACCCGCCACCTGACCCGCATCATCCGCGAGAGCGGTGTGATGAACGGTGCCATCCTGACCACCTTCGACCCCGCCGACCCGGCCAACAAGGCCGAGACCGAGGCTCTGCTGGCCCAGATCCGCGCCTACGCCGTCACCGATGCGGTGAAGAACGTGACCTGCGCTGCCCCCGAGGTGTTCAACCCGCAGGGCGAGACCCATATCGTGCTGATGCACTACGGCTGCAAGCGCAACATCGTGCGCTGCCTTGTCAAGCGCGGCTGCAAGGTGACGGTCATGCCCGCCTTTGCAACGGCAGAGGAAATCAAGGCCCTTGCTCCGGACGGCATCATGCTGTCCAATGGTCCCGGCGACCCGGCGGAACCCGTGGAGGTCATCGAGAACCTCAAGCACATCTTTGAGCTGAACATCCCCACCTTCGGCATCTGTCTGGGCCACCAGCTGAGTGCTCTGGCAGCCGGTGCCAAGACCATGAAGCTCAAATACGGCCACCGCGGTGCCAACCAGCCCGTGACCGACTTTGAGTCCGGCCGCACCTTCATCACCAGCCAGAACCACGGCTACGCTGTGGTGGGCGACGAGCTGCCCGCCGAGATGGGCGAGGTGGCACAGGTGAACGCCAACGACGGCACCTGTGAGGGCATCAAGTACAAGAAGTGGAACTGCTTTACCGTGCAGTTCCACCCGGAAGCAAACGGCGGCCCCAAGGATACCGAGTTTCTGTTCGACCGCTTCCTGAACAACGTCAAAGCAGCAAAAAAGGAGGCACGCTGAAATGCCGAAGGACCCTAGAATCAAGAAGGTGCTGGTCATTGGCTCCGGCCCCATCATCATTGGTCAGGCTGCGGAGTTCGACTACTCCGGCACGCAGGCCTGCCGCGCCCTGAAGGCAGAGGGCATCGAGACCGTTCTGCTGAACTCCAACCCCGCAACCATCATGACCGACCCGGATGTGGCCGACCATGTTTACATCGAGCCCATGACGCTGGAAGTCGTGGAGCGCATTCTGGACATCGAAAAGCCGGACTCCGTGCTGCCGAACCTCGGCGGTCAGATGGGCCTGAATCTGTCCATGGAGCTGGCCCGCTCCGGCTATCTGGACCGCACCGGCATCCGTCTGCTGGCCTGCAAGCCCGAGACCATCGACCGGGCCGAGGACCGCGAGCTGTTCAAGGAGACCATGGAAAAGCTGCACCAGCCCATCATCCCCTCTGAGGTGGTGGAAACGCTGCAGGATGCTCTGGCCTGTGCAGACCGCATTGGCTACCCGGTCATCGTGCGTCCGGCCTTTACCATGGGCGGCACCGGCGGCGGCATCTGCGAGAACAAGGCAAAGCTCATCGAGATCGGCACCAACGGCCTGCGCCTTTCCCCCATCCATCAGATCCTTGTGGAAAAGTGCATTGCCGGCTGGAAAGAGATCGAGTACGAGGTCATGCGCGACCACAAGGGCAATGTGATCACCGTGTGTAACATGGAAAACCTCGACCCCGTGGGCATCCACACCGGTGACTCGGTGGTCGTGGCACCCTCCCAGACCCTGACCGACCACGAGTACCAGATGCTGCGCACCGCTGCGCTGGACATCATCACCGAGCTGGGCATCGAGGGCGGCTGCAACTGCCAGTTTGCTCTGAAGCCGGACAGCTTTGATTATGCGGTCATCGAGGTCAACCCCCGTGTGTCCCGCTCTTCCGCGCTGGCCTCCAAGGCCACCGGCTATCCCATTGCCAAGGTGGCCACCAAGATCGCCATTGGCTACACGCTGGACGAGATCACCAACGATGTCACCGGCAAGACCTGCGCCTGCTTTGAGCCTGCGCTGGACTACATCGTGGTCAAGTACCCGAAGTGGCCCTTTGATAAGTTCGTCTACGCCGACAAGTCTCTGGGCACCCAGATGATGGCCACCGGCGAGGTGATGAGCATTGGCAACAGCTTCGAGGCTGCCATGATGAAGGCAGTCTCCTCCATCGAGCTGGGCATGGATACCCTGACCCACAAGCCCTTTGAGGAGCTGACCGATGACGAGATCGTGGCCCACATGCATGTTCAGGACGCGGAGCGCGTGTTCTGCGTGTACGAGGCCCTCAAGCGCGGCATCGACCACGAGACTATTTACAAGATCACCAAGATCGACTGGTGGTTTTTGGACAAGATGCAGCATCTGGCAGATCTGGAAAAGGGTCTTGCTAAGTGCAACGGCGTGCTGACCGAAGAGCAGTACAAGACTGCCAAGAAGTACGGCTTCCAGGATAAGACCATCAAGCGTCTGGCACAGGTGGACACCCTGCCTGTGGAGAACTACCGCGCCGGCTTCAAGATGGTGGATACCTGTGCTGCCGAGTTCTCGGCCAACACCCCCTATTTCTACTCCACCTACGACGGCGACAACGAAGCTGCTGAGTTCATTGCCGAGAAGGAAGCCGAAGCATCCGCCAAGGGCGAGCCCAGGAAAAAGAAGGTGCTGGTCTTTGGCTCCGGCCCTATCCGCATCGGTCAGGGCATCGAGTTCGACTACTGCTCGGTGCACTGTGTGTGGACCCTGAAGAAGCACGGCTGCGAAGCCATTCTGGTCAACAACAACCCCGAGACCGTCTCCACCGACTTTGATACCGGCGACCGTCTGTACTTTGACCCGCTGAACCCGGAGAGCGTGGACAACATCATTGCCACCGAGAAGCCGGATGCCTGCGTGGTGCAGTTCGGCGGCCAGACGGCCATCAAGCTGGCAAAGCACATGGACGAGATCGGCCTGCCCATTCTGGGCACCCCGGCAGATGCCATCGACGAAGCAGAGGATCGTGAGCGCTTCGACGAGCTGCTGGAGCGCTGCAGAATCCCCCGCGCACCGGGCCGCACTGTCTTTAATCTGGACGAGGCTCTGGCTGCCGCCGACGAGATCGGCCTGCCGGTGCTGATGCGTCCCTCCTACGTGCTGGGCGGTCAGAACATGATCGTGGCCTACACCAAGGCGGACGTGATCGAGTACATGGGCGTTATCACCGAGCATGTGGACATGGATCACCCTGTGCTGCTGGATAAGTATATTCTGGGCACCGAGTGCGAAGTGGATGCCATCTGCGACGGCGAAAACTTCCTGATTCCCGGCATTATGGAGCAGGTGGAGCGCACCGGCGTGCACTCCGGCGACTCCATCTGTGTCTACCCGGCACAGCACCTGACTCAGCCGAGATCGACACCATGGTGGATTACACCGGCCGCTTTGCCCGCGAGCTGCATGTCAACGGTCTGGTGAACGTGCAGTACGCAGTTTCCAACGGCAAGGTGTACGTCATTGAGGTGAACCCCCGTTCCTCCCGTACCGTGCCGTATATCTCCAAGGTCACCGGCGTGCCCATGGTGGATCTGGCAGTGCGCTGTTGTCTGGGCGAAAAGCTGGCAGATATGGGCTACGGCACCGGCCTGCACCCCAACGCACCTTATGTGGCCGTCAAGGTGCCTGTGTTCAGCTTTGAAAAGCTGCACGGTGTGGATACCCAGTTCGGCCCCGAGATGAAGTCCACCGGCGAAGTGCTGGGCATTGCCCCCAACTACCACGATGCCCTGCTCAAGGGCCTTATCGGCGCGGGCTACACCTTCAAGACCCCCGGCCCTGCAAGCTGCTGCATCTTCACCGTGAAGGACAGCGACAAGCCGGAGTTCGTGGATATCGCATGGAAGCTCAAGAGCATGGGCTACAAGCTGTACGGTACCTCCGGCACCTGCGCATGGCTCAACAAGCACATGGTGCCCTGCAACGAGGTGCGCAATATGTCCGGCGAGTCGCCCAACATCGTGGACCTGCTGCAGAGCGGTCTGGTGGATTATGTGTTCTCTACCAGCGCTAAGGGCCGTGACCCCAAGCGCGACTCCGTGCGCCTGCGCCGCAAGGCTGTGGAGCTGAGCATCCCCTGCATCACCGCAGTGGATACCGCCAACGCTCTGGTGAACTGCCTGCGCAGTGATCACAGTCTGGAAAATATCCCGCTGGTGGATATTGCCACCCTGTATCACCGCAAATAATTACCTCACGAATTACCCGTAAAATGCTTTTTTGCAGCGCCCGCCAAAACAGCGGGCGCTGTATTTGTGAAGGACGGATAGAGATTACATAAGTTCGTGCGCAATAAATGACGTTTTGTGCGCAATCTGTCGCAAACAGTGTGTGAATTATGTTATACTCAACAACGCAAAATTTGCCAAAAAGACGTTACTTTTGGACACTCCAGGAGGATATAGATACATGACCCGTTCCCAGATGATCGAGACTGTGGCACGCAAGACCGGCTTCACCGAAGCACAGGTCGAGACCACGATGGATGCAATGTTTGACCAGATCGCCGACTGCCTGCGCGCAGACGAGAAGGTGACCATCGCAGGCTTTGGCCGTTTTGAGATGCGTCCCCGCAAGCCCAAGGCCTACACCAACCCCAAGACCAAGGTTTCCAGCCGTCTGGAGTCCACCTCCATCCCCGGCTTCAAGGCCAGCGGCCGCTTCAAGCAGAAGCTGGAAGCAGGCAAGGCTGCCAAGACTGAGGAAGCTGTCTGATCCTCAAATCAAATGCAAAGAGCTGTGCCCTCCACTCGGGGCGCAGCTCTTTTTGTTTAGAACTCCCTCAGTTTCGCATTTGCTCAACAGCTCCCTCGGAGAGGGAGCCTCGCCGTGCGGAAAAGTCTCCCTCTGGAAGGAAGGTGGCATCGCATTAGCGATGACGGAAGGAGTTCGTTAAGAACCTGCTGACAAGTGCGGCATTTCATGCTATACTGGGTTCAGAATATAAAATGACAAAGGAACGGAGAATCAGATGCTTTACAGTGAGTTGCAGTGCAGCGACGCCATCCACAAGGCCGTGGAGCGCATGGGCTTTGCCGAAATGACCGAAATTCAGGAAAAGACTATCCCCGTCATGATGGCGGGCTATGACGTGATCGCAAAAGCCCCCACCGGCACCGGCAAGACCTGTGCCTTCGGCATCCCGGTGGCGGAGCATATCTTACCGGAAAACAAGTACCCGCAGGCCGTGATCATGGCCCCCACCCGGGAGCTGGCCCAGCAGATCGCGCAGGAGCTGGAAGAGCTGACCTATTTTATGCCCGAAGTGCAGGTGGCCTGCGTGTACGGCGGTGCCAACATGGAAAGCAGCAAAGCGCCTTGCCGAGGCTGCCAGATCGTGGTGGCAACGCCGGGCCGTCTGGATGGACCACTACAAGCACCATTCCATTGATATCTCTCATGTGACCCAGATCGTGCTGGACGAGGCCGACGAAATGCTGAACATGGGCTTCTATAAGGATGTGCGGCATATCATTGAAATGATGAAGGCCCGCAAGTCCCTCTCCATGTTCTCGGCCACCATCAGCCGCGAGGTAATGGACATCGGCTGGCTGTACCAGCACAACGCCGAGGAGATCACCGTCCAGCCCAAGGAAGAAAGCCAGCCCAAGATCACCCAGTATATGCTGGAGACCTCTGGCCGCAACAAGCTTTCCGACCTTGCACAGATCATCATTGGTGAGAATTACAAGCGGGTGATGGTGTTCTGCGATACCAAGTTCAACACTGCCACTCTGGCCAACCAGCTGGCACGGCTGGGCTTCTCGGTAGACTGCCTCCACGGCGACCTCTCCCAGAAGGAGCGCAACCAGATCATGCAGAACTTCCGGGACGGCAAGCTGGCCATTCTGGTAGCCACCGACGTTGCCGCCCGCGGCATCGATGTTTCGGATGTGGATGCCGTGATCAACTACGATGTGCCCAGTGAGAACGAACATTACACCCACCGCATCGGCCGCACCGGCCGTGCCAAAAAGGAGGGCGTGAGCTACCTGTTCTATGTGCCGGAGGAGAAAAAGCGGGTGCAGGAACTGCTGCGCTTGACCCGCAATACCGACCTGTGCACCCCGGTGCACTTCGACTTCAACCATGAGCACATTGTGGTGGAGAAAAAGCAGGACAGCGCCGACCGGTTCCAGATCAAGTGCTACTTCTGATAAAATAAGAACTCCTTCAGTCTCGCATTCGCTCGCCAGCTCCCTCAAGGAGGGAGCCTTTGGCAGTGCGGCAAAGTTTTATGTTTTGCCAAAGGCCCCATCTCCGAGGGGGCTGTCTGCGAAGCAGACTGGGGGAGTCTCACTTTTCTATTAAAATCTATTGACCTTCCCCTTTCTGGAAGGTGTAACATAGGCACGTAAGGAGGCACCGGAACCATGAAGATCAACGAAGTGGAAGCCGCTGTGGGCGTGACCAAAAAGAACATCCGCTTTTACGAGGAGGAGGGGCTCATTACCCCCAGCCGCGAGCCGGGCAACGGCTACCGCAGCTACTCGCAGGCGGACGTGGAACGCCTGCGCCGCATCAAGCTGCTGCGCAAGCTGGATGTGCCGCTGGCCGAGATCCGGGAAATGCTGGAAGGGCAGAAGACGCTGGCCGAGGGAATGGCCCAGCAGCTGGAACGTCTGAGCACCCGCCGCAAGGATCTGGACGAAGCCATCGGCTTCTGTACCGTATTGGAAAAGGCTTCCGGAAACCTTGAAGAACTGGATGTGGAGCAGACGCTTGCGCGCCTTGCTGCACGGGAGAAACAGGGAGTGACCTTTGTGAACATTGAACGCACAGACCGAAAAGGCGAGCGCATCCGCGGTGCCTGCATCGGCGCTGCCCTTTTTGTGGCGCTGATGGCTTTTGTGATCGCAACGATGGCGTGGGCCTTTTACAGCGACCCGCAGGAAGCGCCGCCGCTGCCGCTGCTCATCGTATTGTTCGGCATCCCGGTGGGGTGCATCGTGGGCACGCTGAAGGTGTTGCTGGAACGCATTGAAGAGATCGGAAAGGGAGAAGAAGATGCTTATCGTAACTATTAACGAGGTGCCCGGCAAAAAGCTGGAAGCGCTGGGCGTGGTGCGCGGCAGCACGGTGCAGAGCCGCAATCTGGGCCACGATCTGATGGCGGGGTTCCGCACGCTGGTGGGCGGTGAAGTGACCGACTACGCGGATATGCTCACCGAAGCCCGGCAGATCGCCACAGGACGCATGGTCAAGGATGCAGAGGCCCTTGGAGCGGATGCAGTTGTAGGGATGCGCTACGCTTCCGCCAGCGTCATGCAGGCGCGGCAGAGGTCATTGCTTATGGAACGGCGGTGAAGTTCGTATGACCACAAAAAGAAAAGCAGGGCTTCGGCCTTTATTTCCTGTTAGCATTTGGTCTGGCATGGCTGTGTCAGGTCGGCGGCTGCATGGTGCTGCTGCAAAAGCAGAATGCCGTGCTGTATCAGTTGGCGCTGGTCGCCACCATGCTCTGCCCGCTGCTGGCGGTGCTGCTGGTACAAAAGGTCTTTCTGCGCCAGCCCACCGGCATCGGCTGGAAGGTGCAGGGCAAGCGCCGCTACTGGCTGGCGGCGTGGTTCGGCCCGGCGGTATTTACGGTGCTGGCCGCAGTGCTCTATTTTGCGGTGTTCCCGCATCGATTGGACCTCTCCGGCAGCTGGCTGACAGCGCCTACGGCGGCGAGATGGACGCTCAGACCTGCGCAGGGAGCTGGGCGTATCCAACCTCAGCTACATGCTGGAAACAGGTCTGTTTGCGGTCACGCTGGCTCCGGTCATCAATATGTTCGCAGCTTTGGGCGAGGAAGCCGGATGGCGCGGGGTATATGATGCCTCACCTGAAGAAGCAGCTCGGCCTGCTCAACGGCCGCCTGCTGGGCGGCGTGATCTGGGGTGTCTGGCACTGGCCGCTGATGCTGCTGGTAGGCTACGAATACGGCACCAACTACTTGGGTGCGCCAGTGCTGGGCCTTTTTCGTGTGGTGCATAGTCTGCTTTGCGCTCAATACCCTGTTGGACTGGCTCTATGAAAAAGACCGGGTGCATCTGGGTTCCGTCCATCGCACACGGCGCATTCAATGCGGTGGCAGCGCTGTTTGTGGTTTTGACGAACCCGGCAGACAGCTATTACAATGTATTGGGTCCGGCACCCATTGGCCTGATCGGAATGCTGCCCATGCTGGCTGCTGCAGTCTGGCTGACCCTGCGAAGATCCTGAAAACCTGAATACTTCCGGGAGAGGACTCTTCCGCTTTTGCCGCCGCAGCTGCAATGCAGCTGCGGCGCAGTTTTTCCTGCGGCCTGCTGCTGTTTTGGGGTGCACGCAAAAAAGAATGGAAAAAATCTGTCAAAAAGTGTTGACAAGGAGGCGGGGGGTGTGGTATTATACTTGAGCGCCAAGCGCTGAGGCAAAAGAATGACTTCCGAAGCCTCAGCAGGAAGCCCTTGAAAAGAACCAATAGACGCTGAAAAGTTCCAGTTTGTTCTGAGGAACTTCTTAGATGTCCAAGTTCAGAAAGTTCAAAAGCTTCTAAAAAATAAGGCTTGACAAAAAACCACTTCGGTGGTAAAATAAACAGGTCGTCAGCCGCAAGGCTGAGGCGCACAGGACCTTGAAAATTGAACAATATCGAAAAACTTGTAAGGAACCTTTTAAGTGTTTGGAAAAACACTAAAAAACAATTCCAAAAGTAATTCACACAGGACGCAAGCGATTGCGTGCTGAGCGAACAAGATTTAACACTTTTAAGTGATAAATATCATTTATAAAGAGTTTGATCCTGGCTCAGGACGAACGCTGGCGGCGCGCCTAACACATGCAAGTCGAACGAGCGAGAGAGAGCTTGCTTTCTCGAGCGAGTGGCGAACGGGTGAGTAACGCGTGAGGAATCTGCCTCAAAGAGGGGGACAACAGTTGGAAACGACTGCTAATACCGCATAAGCCCACGGTGCCGCATGGCACAGAGGGAAAAGGAGTAATCCGCTTTGAGATGGCCTCGCGTCCGATTAGCTAGTTGGTGAGGTAACGGCCCACCAAGGCGACGATCGGTAGCCGGACTGAGAGGTTGAACGGCCACATTGGGACTGAGACACGGCCCAGACTCCTACGGGAGGCAGCAGTGGGGAATATTGCACAATGGGGGAAACCCTGATGCAGCGACGCCGCGTGGAGGAAGAAGGTCTTCGGATTGTAAACTCCTGTTGTTGGGGAAGATAATGACGGTACCCAACAAGGAAGTGACGGCTAACTACGTGCCAGCAGCCGCGGTAAAACGTAGGTCACAAGCGTTGTCCGGAATTACTGGGTGTAAAGGGAGCGCAGGCGGGAAGACAAGTTGGAAGTGAAATCTATGGGCTCAACCCATAAACTGCTTTCAAAACTGTTTTTCTTGAGTAGTGCAGAGGTAGGCGGAATTCCCGGTGTAGCGGTGGAATGCGTAGATATCGGGAGGAACACCAGTGGCGAAGGCGGCCTACTGGGCACCAACTGACGCTGAGGCTCGAAAGTGTGGGTAGCAAACAGGATTAGATACCCTGGTAGTCCACACCGTAAACGATGATTACTAGGTGTTGGAGGATTGACCCCTTCAGTGCCGCAGTTAACACAATAAGTAATCCACCTGGGGAGTACGACCGCAAGGTTGAAACTCAAAGGAATTGACGGGGGCCCGCACAAGCAGTGGAGTATGTGGTTTAATTCGACGCAACGCGAAGAACCTTACCAAGTCTTGACATCCCTTGACAGGCATAGAAATATGTTTTCTCTTCGGAGCAAGGAGACAGGTGGTGCATGGTTGTCGTCAGCTCGTGTCGTGAGATGTTGGGTTAAGTCCCGCAACGAGCGCAACCCTTATGGTCAGTTACTACGCAAGAGGACTCTGGCCAGACTGCCGTTGACAAAACGGAGGAAGGTGGGGATGACGTCAAATCATCATGCCCTTTATGACTTGGGCTACACACGTACTACAATGGCGTTAAACAAAGAGAAGCAAGACCGCGAGGTGGAGCAAAACTCAGAAACAACGTCCCAGTTCGGACTGCAGGCTGCAACTCGCCTGCACGAAGTCGGAATTGCTAGTAATCGTGGATCAGCATGCCACGGTGAATACGTTCCCGGGCCTTGTACACACCGCCCGTCACACCATGAGAGCCGGGGGGACCCGAAGTCGGTAGTCTAACCGCAAGGAGGACGCCGCCGAAGGTAAAACTGGTGATTGGGGTGAAGTCGTAACAAGGTAGCCGTAGGAGAACCTGCGGCTGGATCACCTCCTTTCTAAGGAGTCAGGCGAAAGAGCGACATCGAAGATGGAGATCTTTCGGACAGGTAACAAACAAGCAGAGTAGATATTGTTCGATTTTGAGGGCCCTGAAAAGGGAACTCAAAGACGTACCTTGAAAACTGAATAATAACTGCGAAACAAAGATTATAGTAAGTTCTTTTTTAAGAAATATTACAATTTCAAAAGGAAGGGTAACAATAATCTTCGTTGGCAAGAGAGAATCAAGAGGATACCAAATGTTCCAAGAGAACGTTTGAAAGGTCAAGCGAACAAGGGCGCAGGGCGAATGCTTGGCACTGGGAGCCGATGAAAGACGTGATAAGCTGCGATAAGCTTCGGGGAGCTGCAAATAAGCATTGATCCGGAGATTTCTGAATGAGGAATCACCTGGTTCATACTCAGGT
>ENA-OQAX01000300-OQAX01000300.1-human-gut-metagenome-genome-assembly--contig:-NODE-300-length-11924-cov-2.212596_pt1 | contig 11924 bp, 17 predicted proteins | sample MGYA00242741_ERZ504539 | MGnify/ENA primary metagenome ERZ504539 (study PRJEB26092, sample SAMD00036277) | human gut metagenome | host: Homo sapiens | study: EMG produced TPA metagenomics assembly of... | reverse complement strand
AATTCCTTGGTGATGTGGCCACCGGTGACCTCGTTGACGAACTCGTAGGTCTCGCCCTCTTCGGTGTTGAGCGGCTCGAAGTTCATCAGGACCTTTGCGAACTGGCCGGAACCACCGGTCTGCTTCTTGTGCGTGTATTCCTGGTTCATGACGGCCTTGCGGATCGTCTCGCGGTATGCAACCTGCGGGTTACCGACGTTGCACTCCACCTTGAATTCACGACGCATACGGTCGACGATGATGTCGAGCTGCAGCTCGCCCATGCCGGAGATCAGGGTCTGGCCGGACTCTTCGTCGGTCTTCACCTGGAAGGTCGGATCCTCGTCGGACAGCTTCGCCAGAGCGATGCTCATCTTCTCCTGGTCGGCCTTGGTCTTCGGCTCCACGGCCACCTCGATCACAGGATCCGGGAAGGTCATGGATTCGAGGGAGATCGGGGACTTCTCGTCGCACAGGGTATCACCGGTGGTGACGTTCTTCAGACCCACGAAGGTGTAGATGTTGCCGGCTTCGGCGGCATCCACCGGGTTCTCCTTGTCGGCGTGCATCTGGAAGATCTTGCGACGCGTTCCTTCTTCTCCTTGGTGGAGTCGAGGACGGTGTCGCCCGGCTTGACGGAACCGGAGTACACGCGCACGAACACGAGCTTGCCGTAGAACGGGTGGGTGGAGATCTTGAAGACCAGTGCGGAGAACGGATCATCGGTGGTCGCTTGCGGTCGATCTCGATGGACTCGTCCTGCGGGTCGAAGCCGACGATGGACGGAACGTCCTCCGGGCTCGGCAGGTAGTCGACGACGGCGTCCAGCATCGGCTGCACACCCTTGTCCTTGAAGGCGGAGCCGCAGAGCACCGGGTAGGCCTCACGGTTGATGGTGAGCTTGCGGATGCCGGCGCGGATCTCGTCCTCGGTCAGTTCGCCGGACTCGAGGTACTTCTCGAGCAGCTCCTCGTCGGACTCGGCGACCTGGTCGAGCAGCTCGGAACGATACTGCTCAGCCTTGTCCTGCAGGTCGGCCGGGATGTCGGTGGTGTCGTAGTGGGCACCCAGATCGCCGGAAACGTCGTTCCAGACGTAGGCTTCATGCGGATAAGGTCGACGCGCCGGCGAAGTCGTTCTCAGCGCCGATCGGCAGCTGGACGACCAGCGGGGTCGCGCCCAGCTTGGTCTTGATGGTGTCGACGGAGTAGTAGAAGTCAGCGCCGAGCTTATCCATCTTGTTGATGAAGCAGATACGCGGAACGCCGTACTTGTCAGCCTGACGCCACACGGTCTCGGACTGCGGCTCCACGCCTTCCTTGCCATCGAACACGGCGACAGCACCATCGAGCACACGCAGGGAGCGCTCCACCTCGGCCGTGAAGTCCACGTGGCCAGGGGTATCGATGATGTTGATCTGGAACTTCTGCTTCTCGTCATGGGTCTGACGGTTCCAGAAGCAGGTGGTAGCAGCGGACTGAATGGTGATGCCGCGCTCCTGCTCCTGAGCCATGAAGTCCATCGTCGAGGCGCCATCGTGGGTCTCGCCGATCTTGTAGTTCTTACCGGTGTAGAACAGAATACGCTCGGTGGTAGTGGTCTTACCGGCATCGATGTGAGCCATGATGCCGATGTTACGGATCTGGTTGAGATCATTGAGCACGTCTAGTGCCATGATTGTTCCTTAACTCTCGTTCTCGACTAATTACCAGCGGTAATGAGCGAAGGCCTTGTTGGCCTCTGCCATCTTATGAGTATCCTCGCGGCGCTTGACAGAAGCACCGAGGCCGTTGGAGGCATCGAGGATTTCGTTGGCCAGACGCTCAGCCATGGTCTTCTCGCGACGGGCGCGGGAGAAGTCGGTGAGCCAGCGCAGGGACAGCGTGTTGGCGCGGCCCGGCTTCACTTCGACCGGGACCTGGTAGGTAGCGCCACCGACACGGCGGGAGCGAACCTCGAGGGACGGACGGATGTTGTCCAGAGCGCGCTTGAGAACGGCGACCGGCTCCTGGTCGGTCTTCTCCTTGACCATGTCGAGAGCGCTGTAGACGATGTCCTCGGCGATTGACTTCTTGCCGTCAAGCAGAATCTTGTTGATGAGCTGTGCCACAACGGTGGAACCGTAGATCGGATCCGGCAGCAGCTGATGCTTCTTGGAAGGTCCTTTACGTGACATATCTCTTACTTCGCCTTCTTTGCTCCGTACAGGGAACGACCCTGCTTGCGATCCTTCACACCCTGGGTATCGAGGGCGCCACGAACGATGTGGTAACGAACACCCGGCAGATCCTGACACGGCCGCCGCGCACGAGCACGATGGAGTGCTCCTGCAGGTTGTGGCCTTCGCCCGGGATGTAAGCGGTGACTTCCACACCGGAGCTCAGGCGCACACGAGCGACCTTACGCAGTGCCGAGTTCGGCTTCTTCGGGGTGGTGGTGTAAACACGGGTGCACACGCCGCGACGCAGCGGGCTGCCCTTCAGGGCCAAAGTCTTGGACTTCTTCGGCTTTGCCTGACGTCCCTTACGGACGAGCTGTTCAATAGTAGGCAACTTGAATTCTCCGATTCAGTGGTTTCTCTTGTTTTTCGTGTGACCGCCGCACTGCACCCACACTCCACGACACTGAATCGTAAAGATAGCCACAGTCCACCGGCCCGATGGCCCGTCCCTCTCTCACCGCCGCATTGCTGCGCGTGATGCAATCGAGTTCCGGGATATCCAACCCCGCACGCCTGTCACATAAGGTACATGGCACACAGCTGTTACATTTCTGATCTGTTTTTTTACGCGGATATCTGTCTCACCTACAGAAAGCGGTGTGACAACTCCTTTTCTGATCCACCTTTGCAACATGTACATTGTCAGAAGTCCATACCAGCTCTCCACCACTTCCCTGAGGGCTGAAGGTCCATGTCAGTGCATGAGCTCCACTGTCAATTGCCAGGGTCAGAGTCTTATCACTGAGAGTAATCCCCTCCGCAGGGGCAGTTACCGTTACCTGACAGGTACCCTTGGTACCATTATCAGAAGTCAGGGTAATCTCTGCTGAGCCTGTGCCAACAGGAGTTACCTTTCCGTTTCCGTCAACAGCTGCCACTGCAGTATTTGAAGATGCCCAGTTCAGGGAAGAAGGTTTCGCGCATTGGAGAAATGGTATAATCCAGTGTTCTGGAACCACTTTTTGTTGAAAGCGCCAGGCTTGACGGGGAAATGCTGATACCTGTAATGTCAACCGGTCTGGAAGATACGGAAATATTACAGGTTGCATAAACACTTCCGGAAACCCTGGCAGTGATAACTGCCGAACCCTCCCCTGCTGCTGTTACCACTCCGTCATTTACCCTTGCAACAGAACTGTTGGAGGAATTCCAGGTCACTGTTCCCACTGAATCAGAAGGAAGGAGTGTATAAGTCAGGGTATAGCTGTCCCCTTTGGAAAGAGAAAGCTCAGAAGCATTCAAAGTAATATGCTTTGGTGATGCCGGAAGCCCGGCCTCAACGGCCTTCAGCAGCTGGGTTGCTTCATAAACCCTGTTTGCAGAAGCATCCAGAGTAGTCAGTGCGCTGTCTGCCTCAGCATAGGCTCCGGAGAAACCGCTGGCCTGTGACCATCTGGAACGCTCCGCATTGGCTTTTCCCATCATACGGATCAGCTCGCTTTTATCTGCGGCTTCAAAAATCTGTTTATTATTGTTATACGGATCACAGCCGGTGATATCCGTACCGCCACACAGGGCAAACATGACACGAAGTACACTTCCGTCTGAAGGATGGCTTGCCCCCATGCCTACACCCATAAAATACATTATCAAGAGTATAAGTCCAGCCGGAAGCTGAACAATAGGAAAACTCTGTCAGATCCGGAGAATATTTATTTCCTGTCAGCTTATAGGGCTCTCCTGTCCATGTAGATGTTTCCGCCAGAACTCTCTTGATACATTCCGGCGTATTCAGGCTGCCACTGTCACAGTTTGCAATTCCCCTGAGATAAAAACCATAGCTTGAATTTGTGTCATAAAGGGGTGTGATCCCATTTTCGCTTAATCCACGCAGCAAAACATCTGCACAGGTTTCCCCTTTGGAAAATTCTACCTGTGTAGGTTCCAGAATCATACCCTGTCCGATAGTATTCTTTTCCACTGTCAGAGTCAGAGTGTCTGCCAGGACATCTGTCTGTCCAAGTGCAAAGATTCCAACAGCCATTCCGGCTGCCAGAGTCAGGCCTTTCACAGCCTGTAACAACTTATTCTTTGTCATTTTCATTTTCCTCCTTATTTTCGGGCCGCTGCAACAGCCCGTATTTTCTTTTTTCACTTCTTTTCCCTAGTTTCTTCCAGCCAGAGGTCTGCTTAAAGATCCACAGGAAAATCACTGTAGAAGTTGCCTGTACCAGATCCACCGGTGCACCCAGATATAAAAATGCGATCAGACTTTTTCTTAGTGATCCGTCCATAAGCCATCAGGATAGATGCCGGGTTCATAATTCCTCCAAAGATCAGAAACACACTCAGGAATCCGTAGATACACAGATCAATCTTTCTGGCTTTGAGAATCCCTTTCTGAAAAAGAATTCCAGCCAGATATCCGATCATTCCATAGGAGAACATCTGCCACGGAGTCCAGGGTCCCTGCCCGAAAAACATATTTGAGATCATCATGATCAGACAGGCGCAAAGGAATCCTGCCTCACCGCCTAAGGATACTCCGGTAAGGATTACGATAGCGGCGATAGGCTTAAAGCTTCCAATCATAAAGAAAGCGCTTCTGCCTGCCACTCCAAGGGCGGCCATTACAGCAATGACCATAATCTCTCTTGCCTGTGGATGCCGCCCCTCAAATACCATAAAAAATGGAATCATGGAATAGGCAAGCACTAACAGCTGATGATAACATCATGTTTGCCATGAAACTTATGTACCAGGATAAAAAGCACCAGTGGCACAAATGCCAGAAACATGACCAGTCCGATCCAGGTACGCTTCTCGATCTTTCCTTTGTGTATAGGCTGAATAATGATGCCATCCTCTTTCAACTCATATTCTTCCAGATCGTCTTCGGAAGTGTCTGCCAGAGAACTTTGTTCCACCACGGACTTTCCGGATTTTAAAAGCTGTTCATTCCGGGTTTCTCCCCAGAATCGATCCATAAACTGGTCTAAAGCCTTTCCTTCAAGCACGCAGCCACCTCCTTTCCGGTAACTGCATCAGGAAAGTAATGTCTCGCCATACGGTTTGCAGCAGTAGTGTAGAAACTGTTTCCTGCAAAAAATTCTGCCGCCGGTTTGCTGGTCACCACATTTCCCTGGAAAAACAGACCAACCCTGTCTGCATACTCTGCTACAAATTCCACATCATGGGAGATCATAAAGATCGTGATGCCATGCTCCTGAAGTTTCTTAAGGATTTCCCCCAGTTCCTGTTTATACTCTGCATCCAGCCCCTTGGTTGGTTCATCCATCAAAAGAAGCCGTGGCTGCAAAAGAAGTACTTTTGCCAGTGCCAGACGCTGCTGTTCTCCTCCGCTTAGATCATAAGGATGACGATCCAGCAGCCCTTCCAGTCTGGTCAGGCTTACGATCCCTTCGATGGCTTCTGCCTTCTTCATAGAAGCTGTATATTCCGGAGATTTCTTCTCTTTTGCCCCGCCGATGATGGAATACAGATCTTCCCGGACTGTCTTTCGGATAAACATACTCTGGGGATTCTGCGGCAGAACACCCAGATAGCCTCTGTAAAGCTGAATATCTGTATATCTGCGGATATCAATACCATTTAGCAGGATCTTTCCACGGTATGGTGCCCGGACACGGCTGATCAGAGATAAGGTTGTGCTTTTCCCTGTTCCGTTCCCACCGACCAGCGCATAAAATTCACCCTGTTCCACTTCCAGATTCAGATCCTGCACCACATCCCTTCCCTCTTTTTCATATCGGAACCATACATCCTTTACCTGAATTGCCGGCGGCACAGAAGTTTCTGACCTGTGCGGCAGTTTATTTTCTTAAACCATTGGATGTTTTTTTGTAGTTTTGTGTTACTTTTTTCCGGCCTGCCGCTCTGTGCCTTCTGCATCACCTGAGTGATCCAGTTTCTGCCATCTCTGACTGTCAGAGGGCAGGGCAAATCACTTTCTACCTCAGCATAGATCTGCATGGGAACCGGCATGGACAAAAACATTCCATGATGCTTCTCTTTCAGAAATTCTCCGATTTCCCCGGGAGTTCCCTGTGTGAGCAGGCCCCCCTGATCCAGCACGTATACTTTGTCTGCCCAGGGAATCACATCCTGCAGACGATGCTCTGTAAGGATTACAGTTGTACCAATATCCCTGTTGATCTTCCGCACAGTTTCCAGAAAGTCAGAGGCAGCAATCGGATCCAGCTGAGACGTAGGTTCATCCAGAATCAGAAGTTTTGGATGCATGGCCATAATCGCTGCCAGATTCAATAACTGTTTCTGCCCTCCGGAAAGTTCGGACACATTTTTATAAAACCACTGATGGATGCCGAAATAACTTGCCATCTCTGCCACCCTGAGGCGGATAGACGGTGTATCGTATCCCAGACTCTCCAGTCCAAAAGCCAGTTCATGCCAGACTTTATCTGTTACAATCTGGTTCTCCGGATTCTGTAATACATATCCGATCTCCTGACTCTGCTGTCTGTGATCAATCTCAGTCAGATTCTGACCATAATAGCAGATCCGTCCAGATTTGCTGCCATAAGGGGGCCAGATCTGATTTTTAGCTGCCGCAGCAGTGTGCTCTTGCCGCAGCCGCTCTTACCACATAGTACATTAAAGGTTCCTTCCTCTACATCCAGCGTTACATTTTCCAGAGAATCCCTGTCCCCATTTGCAGTACGGAGAAAAATTCTTCACTTCTATTATCTTCATTTGTGCTCTCCTTCCATTTCATTTGCAAGTTCTTCATAAATCTGTCTGTAGGTTACCGTCATCTCACTGTGTACATGACTGCGGCTCTTTTTCATAGCGTATTCCTCGCTGAGATCCAGCATCAGCGGCAGAAAACAGAAAATCCCAAAACTGATAAACGTAATGACCGCAAGTACCGGACTGCAGGACTGCCTCGGGACACGTCCGAAAATAGTAAACCCTGCCAGAAGGATTCTTGGATTATATTGGGAAAAAGCAGCGCCATGACAACATCCGTATCCGGAAACCACAAAAAGCACTGCCAGCATCCCGCCCAAAATCTTATCTCTCCGATTGAAACGATAAATAGAAAAAGCAGTCCGGCCTTTCAGTCCATATCCTCTGCTTTTCATAGAATCTGCTGTCTCAATCGCATTTTCCACGCCCATGTCACAAGAATTGATACCATATTTAAGGCATACCGGACTTTCTTAAACCATTTTCCATTGCTCACATCCATTCCCACACATTTCTGTCCATTGCGGATTACTTTCAGCTGTGCAATAAAAATGCGGCACAAACCGAAGTGCCATGGACAGCATCAGGGACATTGCCGGAATGATCCTGCCGAAAGGTAGATAAATTTGTCACTGGTCATGATCTGGTTATAACAGGAGAACCACAGGATCATGATAAAGAGCACACATCCCAGAACAATTCCATATACCAATGCTTCCAGTGTAACCCAGTTTCCACTGCTCTCGATATAAAGCAGCGGTGTCACTCCATAATGGTTAAACATCGGATTCAGCAGTGCGACGATCAAAAGACTTGGAATTGTCAGGAGAAAGTTGATCTTCAGGACCTTTCCCACTCCGTTCAGCCACATGGAATATGCAGTAGCAGCCACAAAAGACACTGCCAGATAAACCGGATGCTGGATAAACATGGTAAACCCCAGCACCACGGCAAAATAAAAGAAATTCAAAATGGGGATGGCATCTGGAGAAGGCATCAGTCATAATACTGATCCCCCACATCCCTGCCAAGATTACAGGTATAACGCCATTCTACAGTATCCCCGTCTTCCAGCGTATACTTGGAACATCCGTAATTTGGATACCAGCCATTAACACAGTACATCCATCCGGAGTCCTTGCCACAGTCAAATTCATACAGATTGTTGATACCTGAAACATAATAACTGTTATACATAGGAGTCCATTCCGATTCCATCTGGATTCCAGCCTCATTGCACACACGTTTCAGTACATCAAATACAGTTTCGCCTTCATAGAATTCCACTTCAGAAGGATACAGGATCCATCCGTCTGCAGGGACAAACTCTGCTTTGGACTCCTTCAGGTCATTCCAGTTATTCAGGATCGTAGAACATTCGATAGAGAAGGTACAGGTCATTGCTGTATCTTCATCCGAACTGTCTCCGCTGCCTGATGTGTCCCCGGAACTGTTGTCTGCAGAAGAACCATCCTGCCCGGAGGTCGGGTTTCTATCTGTATCTGCCTGGTCTGAGGAACTACCGGTAGATTTATTGTCTTTTGACTGTGTATCTTCTCCTTTTGCATTATCTTTGGTATTATCTTTGGTTTCATCATCCGCCTGGTCGTCTGCAGCTTCTCCTGTGGTGGAGCCTCCGATCAGATAAAAATCTCCGCCCGTTTTTGTTACATTAAAAGTAAGGGTTGTCCGTTTTACTTTCTTTTTGCCACTTTCCCTGGTAGAGATCTTCGCAGTATCCAGTTGATAAATCTTTCCATTCTCTTCCAGACAATAGAGAACTTTATCTGCGTTCCATTCTTCTTTCAGATTAAGGGTCAGTTTTGCCGGAGCAGCCAGGTTCATCTTCTCCAGTGTAACCTTCAGTGCATACGGTGCATTATTGGCAGCTTTCTTTATTTCTTCTGTCCCGTCCTCTGTACACTGTACCAGAAGCTTCTGTTCTACAGGATTCTGAATCTGGCTTCCATTGTAGGTCCATTTATATCCAATACCACTGTCTGTTTTTCCCACAAAATAAAACTTCTCATCTTTTCCCGCAATGGTCTCCATCTGCGCCTGGGTGATAATCCCATCCTCCGGAAGCTGCGTCTTTGTTTTTAATGGTTCTACATCTGTATCCTGTTCCTCATCGGAACTGCTCATGATATCTGCTCCCTTTTGGGAAAGCTGTGTCATATTGTCATTTCCGCTGCCGCAGCCTGTGAGGGAACTTACTCCCAGAAACAATGCAAGCCACAGAGCAAGTCCCTTTTTTCTTTCTGCTCATTTCTTCTTCCTCCGCTTACGTATAAGAGCTTTCACTCCTGCTTTAATGCCGCTTCCTGCCAGACCTCCTGCCAGAGCACCAGCTGCTGCAAATCCAAAGATCATACCATATTCTTTCTTATCAGAAGTCAGAACACCGGATCCGGTATCCTCTGCTGACTCTATGCTGCCATCTGCATGGTCATCCGCCAGAGAGGTTTCCTCTGATTCCACATAAGGCTCTGCCTCAAAATCCCACCTACGGAATTTTTACCATTCTTTGACTTGCTGTTCTTTGATTTACTGTTTTTGGAACTGCTTTTAGAGTTCTTATCCGAAGAGTTACCAGAAGCACTCTTTCCTGAATCTCCTGCATTGCCTGAACTTCCTTTGCCTGATGACTTGCCGCCCAGAGATTTACCGGAACCACCGGGCTTTTTTCGTATTTATATTACCGCTGCTTCCCGATGGGTCTGCTGCAGGAGCAGAGGTTGGAGTTGGAATAGGAGTCGGCTCCTTTAAACCAGTGCCGGTTCCGTCACCCTTTCCCCCTTTACTGATACTTACATCTGACATATCATAAAGACCTGTTTTTCCGTCTTTCAGACGCTGATAAGCCACCAGTGCATAATACCCCTGTTCTGTAGCCATACCATCCAATGTACCTGCAGCAGCACCGCCATTATTTCCGGCGCCTGCTTTTACATGCATGAATCCACTTCCTGCAATATGATAAGTAATGAGATTCTCTATTGTCCAGTGTCCGCCCTTTATAAAACGGGAATCTGTTTCCGGATCAATGCCCAGACTGCACAAAGCAGTAATGACCTGTGCACAGGATTCCTCTGTTTCGACTCCCATGGTAGAATAACCACCACTGTCGTTCTGCATTTCAGACAGCCGGGCAAGTCCACGGTCAATGGCAGCAGTCACATTTTCATATCCTGCTTTATGGTAGTATGGTGCCAAAGCCTGCAAGGTCATTCCTGTAACATCCGAATCCGCATTACTTCCCATCAAAGCCCATCCACCCCCGGACAGCTCACTCTGCAGCAGGAAATTTACCAGTGCAGCTTCTGAGTTCTGTTCTTTGGCAGACGGATTATCAGGAAAAGAATATTCCGGATGACAGTTCACTGCCAGAAGTGCCCAGATAGGACCATTTAATCCCTGCTCCTTTACCAGACTAAGATCAGAAATGTATTTAAAAAGATTGTAACCGCCTACATTACGGGCATCCTTCCCTTCTGCAGTCAGTACAAGAACCCTCTTGGAATACTCCGTATATTTGGAAGTATTGGTCAGAATTCCTTTCTTTTCCTCAATATAATTTGCTGTATGATTATAATAAGTGGAGAAATATTTCTCCTTCAGACTCAGTCCACCCCTTGCCAGCCCCAGCACATACCATCACTTCCTACCGAAGGATTGGTATCTGTGGCACGCATATAGGCACTGGTCTCAGCCATGACCTGACTGACAGATTTCTTCAGGGTATTCGCCCCCTGCATAACAGTTACCTTACAGGTCGCTGTCATCTCCGGATGCTCTGCTACTGTCGCTGTGATCGTAGCTTTGCCATTCTTTACTGCTGTGACAACTCCTTTTTTTTGCTTACCTTTGCAATAGAAGTATTTACTGCTCTTCCAGGTAACATTGTAATTTTCCGTAACGGATTCCGGTATTGGAACTACTTTAAGGGTATGTTTCTGGCCACGGTTGATCTTTATGGAGCTGCTGTTAAGAGAGATTCCCTGCAGACCTGCCGGAAAATCTGCACGATCAGATGCGTTAAAGTTCTGGCACTGTCCAGATAGAAAGTTCCGTCTTCCTGCATCTGTGGGGTCAGTTCCATAAAAGAATCTTCCGCAGATCTGAGGATTCTCGGTTTTGTCAGGCTCTCATACCCTTCCGGTACAGGAAAGGCCAGCGAGATCATTGTCATGGGTTGATATGCTTCTCCTGTACGGATATCTGTATAGGAAATCTCTATGTCATAAAGAAGCTGCGGCAGAGTACCCGGATAAGTTTCTGACAGCTGCTGCATTGTCTGCTGTCCATCAGAACTCTCCTGTACATGAAGCTGCACATACCAGGGATTCCCTGTTACTGTTACTCCATTGACAGAAGAAATCTGAGCTGCAATACGGTTCCGGACAGTTTCCAGTGCCTCTCTGATCCCGGAATTCACCGCTGCCTGCTCATCCTCTGTCAGACTGTCGTAAGTGTCACTGGCAAGACAGAAATCTGCGATCATCTCTGAATCCAGATCTATTTCCTCTGCTTCTGCAGCTTTCTGAATATAAGAACACATGGTCTGTATATCCAGCATGGTTCCGTTGTCTTTCTTATTTTCATTTTCCGATGTTTCTTCTTCATATGCGCCAGTTTCTGTTTCTGATCCGGACGGTTCTGTTTCAGACTGAAACTCATCCGCAGCAGTCCCCTCCCTGTCAGAATCATCACTGTGTACTGCGGCAGAACTTTCTTCGGCCTGTTCTGTATGTATCTGTTCTGCCGGTGGCTCCTGTGCTCCCGGTACAGGACATGTAGTAACTGCCATTCCTGCACTGAGAAGCAGTGCCATCCATTGTTTATTCATTTACTTGCTTCCTCCGCTTTTTCTGATTCTACAATCAAACGGATAAAATCCTCCGCTTAGCAATTATTCGGTTAAATCACAAAATGACAGATGATTCTCTCCTGCAAAATGACAGGAGAGAAATAACATCTGCCTTATTTTTATTTATCTTTTTTTTTCCGAATTTAACAGCAATTATCATGCTATTACAATGTTTATCACAAA
>ENA-OQAX01000299-OQAX01000299.1-human-gut-metagenome-genome-assembly--contig:-NODE-299-length-11925-cov-2.613663_pt1 | contig 11925 bp, 18 predicted proteins | sample MGYA00242741_ERZ504539 | MGnify/ENA primary metagenome ERZ504539 (study PRJEB26092, sample SAMD00036277) | human gut metagenome | host: Homo sapiens | study: EMG produced TPA metagenomics assembly of... | reverse complement strand
TGCCTTTGTGTACTTTGACGTAACTTTTGGTATCTTTTTGTCTCTAAAACGGCTCTTTGTAGGTGAAAATTTTCACCTACGAAACTCGACACTTACTGTTACCATTTTGGCTTTACATGGCTCACTTTCTAAAATTTGAAGGTGAGCTTTTTCTTTTGCAGAAATCGGGAAGGAGGTTTTCTACTCCTCTGCTGCGGACCCCCTCTATCTGTCCGCAGCAGAACAACAAAATGCAAAAAGCCCAGAGCGATACCGCTCCAGGCTCCGTTGTCTGTATGTACACATCATCTTATAATGTCCGGGGCGGATATTGTCAAGGGAAGTGAACGGGGTTCATCTCTAGGTGCCCACCGATTCATTCTTGTTTGGTGTTTTGCATCCACCGCACCAGCGCTTCGGCGTCCTGTTTGCCTTTGGCGTACATTTTTTCAAGGCAGGCGCGGTTCTTGGTCAGGGTGGACATTCCCTCGGTGGCTGTCCGGGGCGATGATGCAGACAAGGCCTGTCGCTCCAGCTCCCGCGCCCGCTGGACAGCCGTGTTGTACCGCCATGCCCGGCGGCGCAGCCCTCGGCTGCAGCGGGGTAATGCGACTGCAGCAGGTGTGCCAGATGCTTGTCCCGGGCATCACTACTCACCAGCCCGATGGGCTTGGTCAGGATGAGAGCCACCCGGTCGCAGCCGTGGGCAAAGGCCCATTCCAGCGGGACGGGGTCGGCCAGGCCGCCATCAAAATAAGGCACGCCGTCGATGACGCAGGGCTGGTCGATGACCGGGATGCAGCAGGACGCCATGAGGACGCGGTAGTCGTCCGGGGTGGAGGTCTGCCTTGGTGAAATACTGCGCCTCGCCGTTCTGTGCATTAGCGGCCACCACGCAGAGCTCTGCCGGGCTGCGGGCAAGCGCCGCGTAATCCAGCGGATTCTCGCCGCCTGCATTGCTGAGGGTGCCGTAGACATAGCCCAGATCGAGATAGGAGTGCTTGCGGATGAGGTTGTGCACGCTCATGTACTCCCTGCGGAAGGAGTATTCATCGTAAAAGGCTTGTTCCGCCCATGCTGGCCTGCCAGATAGGACGTCATATTGGCGCTGCCCGCCGAAACGCCGATGCAGAGATCGAAGCGGAGGTCCTCCTCCAGGCAGCGGTCCAGCACGCCAGCGCCGTAAATGCCCCGCAGGCCGCCACCCACATCGATGACACCGTATTTCATGGTCTGTTCCTCCATCGTTTAATTCCATTTCCCTCCCAGTATAACGGGACGGCGGGAAATACTCATTGAGCAAACGGCGGGATCTGATGCAATTTGCGGCAGAAAGCAGGATCTGCCGCAATGGGGGCAAACAAAAACGGCCAGCGTATCATGTGCTCTGTGATATGTACCCCTAATTGAAAAAATCCATCCGCATATGTTCCGGCACGCCTTCGTCAGCATTCTGTTGTCTAATCCCAATATCGGTGTGGCAACGGTGGCCGCAGAAGCCGGACGCGCTCAGCCCAGCACGACCCTTGCAATCTACACGCAGGTCTACGACAGACGACGTGATGAGATTCGGAAACAGATGAGCAAAGAATTGTACAAGTAAAGCGCCTATTCATGCAAAAAGAAAAGCACGAGAGCAAAATCTCGTGCTTTTTTGGTGGGCCAGCCAGGACTTGAACCCGGGACCAAGCGGTTATGAGCCGCCAGCTCTGACCAACTGAGCTACTAGCCCGCATATTCTGCGCTGCGGCACTTACAAGTATACCAAAAACAGCGCAAAATGAAAAGCATTTACACAAAACTTTATTTGGTGCGGTGGGCATCCAGCTTCTGCTGCATAAAACGATCAAGCATTTCCTGCGGGAACAGCGGCTCCTTGTAGCCAAAGGCCTCGCGGATGAAGATCAGGGTCACTACGGTCTGACGACCGGGGTCCAGCCGGAGGGTATACAGGGTGTCCAGCGGCTGCTGGGTGGGCTGGTGCAGGGTGAGATGCAGCAGAAAGCCGCCGCCCTTTTCCCGGCGGCACTCGTACACGAACTCGTCGGCATCCCTGTGCTCGTCCAGCCGGTCGAAGCACTCGTCCAGCGGCAGGTCGGTGCGGAACTCCGAAAGGCCGGCGGGGCCGTACTGGCTGCGGCGGGTATTCTCGCGCCGGGACAAAAGAAAAACGATCACGCCAAGTACGGCGGCAAGCAGGACAATGGAAACTGCGGCGTTCATGAAGATCCTCCTGAAGAGTTTTTCTTATTGTAACACAACCCGCATACTTTTGTGCTATAATATTTTTAATTCTTTGAAAATTTTGTCAGGAGCCTGCGCACTGCTGCAGGCGGGAGGAACACAATGAAGCTCAAATTTACACGCAAGACCTGGTATTTTTTCCTGCTGGCGGCAGCGGCAATGTCCATGCTGGGCGGCTTTGCCGTGCTGGGCGGCATGGATTTTTCGGGGCTGGAACTGATCGTGTTCTGCATCACCGGCATTGCAGTGCTGTTTTTGGCCGCACAGAAGGGTGCTCCCGCCAAGGATAAGCGCAGCTACACGCTGGTGTTCGTGCTGCTGATGCTCAGCAAGCTGGCTGCAGGCGGCTGGGCGGGCGACCTGTGCTCGGCACTGGTGTGGCCGGGCCTGCTTGCCATCGAGTACGGCCACGGCAGGCCCGTTCAGCGCCCGCTGCAGCTGGTGTGCATCTCGGAAGCGCTGCGCCTTTTGTTCTGGCTGCTGACGAAGTATGCGGGCATGAGCGCCCTTGCCTTCTGGACGAACATCATGTTCGTGCTGCTGGCCTGCGCCCGGGGCTGGGCAGCGCTTGTGCTGTATAGACCCAGGAGGAGACCCTGTGACCCAGCGGCGCAAGTCCAAAAAAACGGAAGCGGAACCGCGCCGTGTGAACCGGCGCACCTTTCTGGCGGGGGCCGGTGCTGCTGCCTGTGTGGGTGCGGGGCTGTGGCTGCGCAGAAAAAAGTTTCCAAACAGGACAAAACGAAAGCAGAAAAACAGCCTGTTGAGAACCCTGCCCTGCCTGCAGGCGAGTGGCGGGCCGTATGGGTGAGCTATCTGGAATGGGCAGCAATGGATTTTTCCTCGGCGGATAGCTTCCGCGCCGGGTGCGTGCAAATGCTGGAAAACTGCGCGGGCCTTGGGCTGAACACGGTGCTTGCGCAGGTGCGGCCCTTCGGGGATGCACTTTACAAAAGCCAGCTGTTCCCGTGGAGCCATCTGTGCACCGGCGTGCAGGGGCAGGACCCCGGTTTTGACCCGCTGGACATCCTTTTGCAGGAGGCCCACGGGCGCGGCCTTTCGGTGGAAGCGTGGCTGAATCCCTACCGGCTGCGGTCCTCTGCAGCCATGCCGCCGAATCTGGCAGAGAACAACCTTGCCAACACCCACCCGGAATGGGTGTGTGCAGTGGGCGACGGGCTGTATCTGAACCCGGCCGAGCCTGCAGCGGCGGACTATGTGGTGCAGGGCGTGGCCGAGCTTTTGCAGAACTACGCGGTGGACGGCATCCACTTTGACGATTATTTTTACCCTACGACCGAAGAAAGCATCGATGCGGCGCAGTTTGCGGCCAGCGGTGCGGCAGACCTTGCAGCATGGCGGCGGCAGAACGTGACTGCTCTGGTCAAGAAGGTGCACGACACGGTGAAGACTGCAGACCCGACGCTGCGCTTTGGCATCAGTCCGCAGGGGAATCCCGACAACGACCTCAACAGCCAGTACAGCGATGTAACGGCGTGGCTGGCTGCGGGCGGGGAAGAACAGGCGGTGGATTATCTCTGCCCGCAGATCTACTGGGGCTATGGCTACACGTTGCAGAGCGGCAGCACCCGCTTTGCCTTTGAGAACATCGTGCCCGCGTGGCTGGCGTACCCGCGCGCAGAGGGCGTGGCGCTCTATTTTGGCTTGGGCGCGTACCGCGTGGGCACCGGTGACGGCGGCGCGAACCCGGACAGCGTAAGCGGCTGGAGCACCGGCGATGTGCTGGCCCGGCAGGTGCAGGACCTGCGCAGCCAGAACGCGGGCGGCTGGGCGCTGTACCGGTACGGCAGTCTGTTTGGTACAGGTGCGCCGGAGCAGACCGCTGCCGAGTGTGCTGCCTGCGGGCGGTCACTGGCAAAGAAAACGTAAAATCAGGCGGCAAACCGCACAAAAAAGAAAAGCCCCGGCGGGGCTTTTCTTGCAGTACGGCACAGGACAAATGTCTTGTACAGCGCCGAAAAATGCGGTATACTATATCTGTATCTGCTCTGTACAAGAACAGGGCGGAGGGATGAAAAACAAAGAGAAGCGCATTGCTTCGTGAGGAAACGTATGAAGATGAAAAAAAGGATCGTTGTGCTGCTGATGGCGCTGGTGCTTGCAGTGGGCCTGATCGGCTGCAAGGACACCCTGAAGAGCATCGTGCACAAGGCATCGGGCACTTCAGACGAAGTGCAGGAAGAGGACACTACCCGCTGGGCCGACCAGACCAGTGATCCGCTGATCATTCAGGGCATTGCAGACTCCTCGGCCAAGTTTGCCACGGCCACGGCGGATGGCTGCCTGTATGCAGTGTTCAACGGCATCTGGAGCCGCCAGACCAGCTACTTTACCGTGCCCTCCGGCACGCTGAGCATTATGGGCTGCGGCACGGCTGAGGGCACCCAGCGGTTCAAGGTGGCCGTGTGGAAAAAGGTGGACGGCGGCGCAGAGTATGTGACCGACAGCACCTATTATATCCATACCGACGGCACCGACTACCGCTGCACCATCTCCGGGCTGGACCCGGCGGCGCAGTACCGTGTGACCATCTCCTATGACTCCAGCAAGTACTACCTGTACGGCCTGCTGAAGGTGGAGGGAATTGGCTGATGAGCACACAAACCAAGAACTCTCTGCTTTTGCTGCTGTGCTCCCTTATTTGGGGCACAGCCTTTGTGGCCCAGAGCGCCGGTTCCGGCATGGGAGCCTACAGCTTTCTGGCCGGGCGCAGCTGGCTGGCTGTACTGGTGCTGATCCCCACGGTGATGGTGTTTGATGCCATCCGCCGCAAAAGCGGCACCGATGCAAAGCCCAAAACTGCTGCCGAGAAGAAAAAGCTGCGGGCGGCAGGCTTTGTGTGCGGCACCCTTCTGTTTGCTGCTTCCGCTGCACAGCAGATCGGCATTACCATCAATCCGTCCACGGCAAAGGCTGGCTTCCTGACCGCCATGTACGTGGTGCTGGTGCCGGTGTTCGGCCTGTTTCTGGGCCGCAAGGGAAGCGCGCAGCTGTGGGTGAGCATGGTGGTAGCCGTGCTGGGCCTGTACCTGCTGTGCATGAAAAACGGCTTTGGCAGCATCGAGTCCAGCGACTGGCTCCTGCTGAGCTGCGCAGTGCTGTTCAGCTTCCAGATCATTGCGGTGGACCACTTTTCCCCGCAGGTGGACGGCGTGCGGCTGAGCCTTGCCGAGTTTCTGGTGGTGTCGGTGGAAAGCACCGTTGCGGCTCTGCTGTTCGAGACACCTTCCGCAGCGCAGTTCGCGGAGAATGCGCTGCCGATCCTCTACTGCGGCATCATGTCCAGCGGCGTGGCTACACCCTGCAGATCCTGGGCCAGCGAGATCTGAACCCTGCCATTGCCAGCCTGATCATGTGTCTGGAAAGCGTGTTCAGTGCGCTGGGCGGCTGGATGCTGCTGCACCAGAACCTTTCTGCCCGGGAAGTCTTTGGCTGCGTGCTGATCTTTGCTGCTGTGGTGCTGGCCCAGCTGCCGCTGGAAATGTTGCACCGGGCAAAAAAGACTACCTGACCTCATGGCGGGCAGAAAGCAGGAGACACAGCTGCGCACGGCAGGCGGCATCCAATACGAGCTGACCCGCAAACGGGTCAAGAACCTGAACATCCGTGTGCGGGAGGATGGCACCGTGGCGGTGAGCATCCCCCTGCGGACAAGTGCAGATGCGGCAGACCGCTTTGTGGCCGCACGCGCCGACTGGGTGCAGCAGGCCCGGGAACGTGCCATGCGGCGCGCAGCGCAGGAAGCGCGGCCTCTGCCGGATAAGGAAACAGCGCTGGCCTATTTTACGGCCATGAGCGATAAGGTCTACCCGGCCTTTGCCGGAGTGCTGGGCGGGCACAAGCCTGTTATCAAAGTGCGCAGCATGACCAGCCGGTGGGGCGTGTGCTTTATGGCAAAGCGGCAGATCACCTTTGCTTTGCAGCTGTATCATATGCCCCCGGCGGCGCAGATCTATGTGGTAGTGCATGAGTACTGCCACTTTTTGCAGCCCAACCACAGCCCGGCGTTCTGGGCCGAGGTGGCAAAGCTGCTGCCGGACTGGAAAGCCCGGCGGGCGCTTTTAAAGTGACTAAATAGTGGGAAAGCGGATGCGGGCAGTCACAGACCGGCCCGCATCCGAATTGTAAAACAGGAGGGAAGTTCCCTTGGAAAACGAAAAAAAGTCCGGCGATAAATATTCAAAGCTTGCCGGCAACACATTGATCTTTGCAATTTCCAGCTTTTCGTCAAAGCTGCTCACCCTGATCGTCCAGCCGTTCCTTACCTATGCAATGGCGGAGATCTCCGATCTGGGCCTTTCCAAGATCCTGAGCCAGTACGCGAACCTGCTCATCCCGTTCGTGTCCATGGGCATGTCCAACGCCATCATCCGCTTTGGTCTGGACAAGGGCAACAGCGAAAAACAGGTGTTCACCAACGGCCTGCTGACCATTCTGGGCGGCTTTGGCATTCTGGTGCTGTGCTGGCCCATTGCGCAGTTCCTGCCCGATATGGCACAGTACGGCCTGCTCATTTACATCTATGTGCTCATGAGCTGCCTGCGCACCCTGTGCACCCAGTTCGTGCGCAGCCGCCAGTGGAACAAGCTGGTGGCCGTGGACGGCGTGCTGTGCACCGTGGCCACCATGGCTTTCTACGTGCTGTATCTGGTGGGCTTCAAGTGGGGTGCCAACGGCTACCTGCTGGCCATCATCAGCGGCGACCTTTCCAGTGTGCTGTTCCTGATGTTCACCGGCAAGCTGTGGAACTATGTGGAGCTGAAGGGCATCAACAAGGATCTGTGGAAGCAGATGCTGCGCTTCTCGCTGCCCATGATCCCGGCACAGATCAGCTTCTGGATCATCAACGCATCCGATCTGTTCTTTGTGCGTGAGATGTGTAACGGTCTGGACGGCCGCGACGGCAATGCATGGAGCGGCCTGCTTTCCACCGGCTATTTCCTGCCCACCATCCTTACTACGCTGGGCTTGATCTTCTACGATGCATGGCAGCTTTCCGCTGTGACCGAGGAAGAGGGCCGCGCAAAGTTCTTTACCAAAATTTTCCGCACCTATTCCAGTGTGCTGTTCTGCTGTGCCGCCGGCATCATCTGGCTGTGCCGTCCGGTGATGCACATTATGAAGTCCAACTACTACTACGCATGGCACTTTGTGCCGTTCCTTGTGCTGGCTTCCACCTGCAGCTGCTTCAACCAGTTCATGAACAGCGTGTATGTGGTGAATAAAAAGTCCGCCCGCAGCATGATCACCATGATGGCGGGTGCTGTGAGCAACTGCATCATGAACTACTTCTTCATCAAGTGGTGGGGGCCTGTGGGCGCTACCTATGCGTCCTTCCTTGGCCTTGCGCTGGTGTTCACCCTGCGTGCCATCGATGCCCACCGCATGATCGGGATGCAGGTACATCCGGGCCGCGTGCTGGTGAACGCCGCCGCGCTGGTGATCGAAGCCTTTGTGCTGCTGGCCGAAACGCCGCTCTACGGCCTGTGGACCGGCATCATCACGGCGCTGATCATCCTGTACAACTTTGCCGGTGTGTGGGCCATGGCCCGTGTCCTGCTGCCCAAGCTTCTGGGCCGCCGCGGCAAGGCGCTGGTAAATGTGATCGACGGCTGGATCGCACCCAAGAAAGCATAACAGCATAACTGAAAATAAACGCAGAAAGTCCCCGGAACGCTGGTTCCGGGGACTTTTTCAGCAATCGGGAAAACTTTCAGTGCCGGGCATTTTTGCCGGTCAGGCTGGCAAAAAAGTGCCGCCAGCCATTAGGGCAAAAAAAGTACCGCCATTCCTCAGAATGACGGTAAAACGGATGCGGCAGATCAGGCAAGATGCTTTTCCAGCCAGCTGCCGATATCTTCAAACACTTCCTGATGGTTCGTTTCCACCAGCAGTTCATGCCGGGCACCGGGGTACAGCTTGCACTCAATGTTCTGCACACCGGCATCTTTCAGGCTCTGGATGGCGCGCTGCACGCCCTTGCCCTGTTCGCCCACCGGGTCGGCATCGCCAGCCAAGAACAGCAGCGGCAGGCCTTTGGGCATCTTTGCAAGGAACGCCGGGTCGTGCAGGCGCAGGATGCCGCTGAACATGCTGTAGTAGGCGTTCAGCGTAAAGGTAAAGGTGCAGCGTTCGTCGGCCAGATATTTGTCCACCTCGGCCTGATCGCGGTTGAGCCAGTCGTGGGTGGTACGGCCCTCCAGCCCTTTGTTGTAGCCCATAAAGGACATGTTGGCCACGAACTTGCTGCGGTACTGCCAGCCATGAAAGACCGCCAGCACCCGGCAGAGGGTCTTGGCAAACTGCACCAGTGCCTTGGGCTGGAAGCCGGTGCCCATGATGATGGCTCCGTCCAGCTCATGGCCGTATTCGCACAAATACTGCCGGGCATAGAACGAACCCATGCTGTAGCCCAGCAGGAAATAGGGTACCCCCGGGTACAGCTCTTTGGTGCGCACGGTCATGGCGTGCAGGTCGGCCAGAACGGCGCGGTTGCCGTCCGGCTCGGCAAAGTAGCCGTAGTCCGCTTTGGTGCGGATGGAGCCGCCGTGGCCCAAATGGTCGTGGCCGGTAACAAGAATGCCCGCCCCGGCCAGATATTCCGCCAGCGGCTTGTAGCGGTCAATAAATTCCACCATGCCGTGGGACAACTGCAGAACCGCCTTTACTTCACCCTCCGGCACACAGCGGAAGGCATGCAAAGTCCGCCCCGGCACAGTGGACGGGACGGTGAAATCGATCATCTGGCTCATAGCAGAGCCTCCTTTTTGTGTGTTTTACAGTGCACCGATCTTGCGGCGGCAGGCCGGGCAGATGCAGTAGCCCGCAAACTGCACCGAAGACTCATCCACCTCGCCGCAGAAATCGCAGCTGCCGGCGGGCCGATGCTTTTTGAGCACGATGGAGTCGCCATCCACAAAGATCTCCAGCTTGGTGTCAGTGTCCAGATGCATACTGGTGCGCAGCTCCTTGGGCAGAACGATGCGGCCCAGCGCATCGATGCCGCGGACAATTCCGGTACTTTTCATAGTATTCCATTCTCCTTTATCCTTTTCCTGTGATAGCCAGTCTGTGACACAATAGGAAAATTGTTCCAGTGGCGCTATGCTCAGTATACAAAAAATAACAGGGTTCGTCAATGATTGCGTGACATTTCGACAAAAAACAACCTTTTATGCAACTTCTTCCGGCTTGTTCTCCACACGGGCGCTGGTGCGTCCCTCGGGACGGATCTCTCCAGCGGCAGTCAGTGCGATCTTGGTCAGCGTGGGGCCTGCCAGCTCATACACCAGCACCGAGAACAGCACCACGTTGCGCACCATGTGGCCGTCCGAGAGCTGGGCGGCTGTGGCAGCCATGCCCAGTGCCACACCGGCCTGCGGCAGCAGGGTGATGCCGAGGTACTTCTGGATATCATCACTGCAGCGGGCCGCGCGATCAGCGAAAGGGAAGAACGAAAAGGGAGAACGCAGCGCAGCCAGAAAAAACGCATATACGTCCAATATACTATCCGCCCAGACAAAAAGCAACCGGAATATGGAGCCCCGGCAAAGAGCTCCGGTCGGGCAAATAAAAGAAACTCCTTCCGTCATCGCTGCGCGATGCCACCCATTCCCCTTCTGGCACTTTCGTGCCACCTCCCCGGCCGGGGAGTCTTTCTCACGGAGGGAGGCTCTGGCGAGAAGGAGAGGTGTTCCATTCTGCCAAAGGCTCCCTCTTTGAGGGAGCTGGCACGGCGTAAGACATGACGGAAGGAGTAAATTTCAAACAATCAGTTGAACTTGAAGACCTTGCGCAGCTGGCGGTACACGCCCAGAGTGAGCTTGTCGCCGCCGGGGAACTTCAGGTCGGTCAGACCGCCCAGATTGTAGCGCACGGCACGGTAAACACCGGTGCTTACGTGGCCCTTGAGGTACTGCCACAGCCCGGTGCGCTTGGCCTTTGCCTCGTCGCTGCCGTCCAGCAGCAGGAAGATGTCGCTTACGGCCATCATCACGGACAGATAGTGCACCATGTAAGCGTGCAGACGTTTCTGATCCTTCAGCTCATCCAGATTCTGACAGTCGATCATGTGCCGGGTGACCCGCAGCTGCTGATCCACCCGCTTGACCATGATGCTCTCGTTCACGCTCTGGTCGCACGGCCAATGAAGTAGCGGTACAGATCCAGATCCATGTAGTACATGCTCTTGACATAGGGCAGGGGCTGGTAGACAAAAATGTTGTCCACATAGAAGGTGTGCTTGGGCAGCACCATGCCGCACTTGCGCAGCACCTCGGTGCGGTACATCACCGAGTGCATCAGGATGTTCTGATCCGGGCGGAAGTGGCCCACATGGGTCCAGTTGAACAGGCGGTTCTGGGGGAACACGTTGGTGTAGCGCACGGTCAGGGTGGTGCTGTCCTCCACATGCTCGTACACATAGTTGCAGATCATCATGTCCGGCGCGGTGCCGCGGGCCACCAGAGTGGTCAGGCGGGCCAGAACCTTTTTCAGGGCGTCGGTGTCCAGCCAGTCGTCGCTGTCCACTACCTTATAGTACAGGCCTGTGGCGTTGCGGATGCCTGATTCACACCCTCGCCTGGCCGCCGTTCTCCTGATGGATGGCCTTGACGATGGTGGGATATTTGGCGGCGTACTCGTCGCAGATGGCGGGGGTATCGTCCTTCACGGAACCGTCGTCCACAAGGATGATCTCGGCCTGCTCTCCGGCAGAAAGCAGGGTCTCGACGCAATGGCGCATATATGCCGCCGAGTTGTAGCACGGAACGGCAAAGGTGATGAGTTTCTGCTGCATAAGATGATTGCTCCTTTTTCTATCAACAGTCGGCGCACAAAAAACGCCGGACATGGAGTTATGTGCTCCTATTATATCATTTTCGCGCCTGAAAAGCTATCATTTGCAAAAATTACCTTTGACATTTCGTGCTTTTTGCCGAAAAAACGGCTCTGCACCTGCGCAAAAGCCCGGCTTTTGTGGTATACTGATATGGTTTTGAAGACATTGCGCAGAAAAAAACCTATTCTATGATACGGAGGGACCCATGGAAAACCCGCACTCGATCTTAAAAAAGGTATTCGGCTACGACAGTTTCCGCCCGGGGCAGGAGGACATCGTCCGGCGGCTGCTTGCCGGGCAGGATGTACTGGCGGTGATGCCCACCGGTGCGGGTAAATCCATCTGCTATCAGGTGCCGGCGCTGCTTTTGCCGGGCATCACCATCGTGGTGTCGCCGCTGGTCAGCCTGATGAAGGATCAGGTGGGGGCACTGGTACAGGCGGGCGTGGCGGCGGCGTTTCTGAACAACAGCCTGAACGATAACCAGAAGGCCCTGATGCTGCGCCGCGCTCGGGAGGGCTGGTACAAGATCATCTATGTGGCACCGGAGCGGCTGGAAATGCCGGGCTTCCAGCGGTTTGCACAGGAGCGGGAGATCAGCATGGTGACGGTGGACGAGGCCCACTGCATCAGCCAGTGGGGACAGGACTTCCGGCCCAGCTACCTGCGCATCAAGCCTTTGTGGACAGCCTGCCCAGCGTCCGGTGGTGGGCGCATTCACGGCCACGCCACGCCCATGTGCGGGACGACATCCGGGAACAGCTGGCCTTGCAGAAGCCCTACGAGGTGACCACCAGCTTTGACCGGCCCAACCTCTATTTTGAGACCCCGGCGCGCCCTGC
>ENA-OQAX01000298-OQAX01000298.1-human-gut-metagenome-genome-assembly--contig:-NODE-298-length-11933-cov-4.191428_pt1 | contig 11933 bp, 13 predicted proteins | sample MGYA00242741_ERZ504539 | MGnify/ENA primary metagenome ERZ504539 (study PRJEB26092, sample SAMD00036277) | human gut metagenome | host: Homo sapiens | study: EMG produced TPA metagenomics assembly of... | reverse complement strand
CTTCGGTTCGCTGCATCCGCCACTGGCGGCGCTCACCTTTGCAGCATCCAGTATTATCTGCGCTTTTGGCTTGGCATCTGCCGCACCTCGCTCGCCGTATCGGCACTTAGAATTATGCGGTATTGCCCAAGCATCGTCCCCTACAAATGGTTTGCATCGTTTGTTGCAATCAGCAAGGTTTCTCCGCGGCAGGATGAGGGCATCCCGCCCTACAGCACATTTATTGGAAGGCAGCACATAATAAAAATGCTCTGTAGGGAACGGTCAAGACCGTCTTCTGCGAATGTTGTATCCTGTGCCACAATCAATTACACGGATTCTGCAATTTTGCCGCGGAACCGCCGCGGGTCTGGCCGGAGCCGTGGATGATATATTTGTAGCTGCACAGCTCGGCCAGGCCCATGGGGCCGCGGGCATGCAGCTTTTGGGTGCTGATGCCCATTTCGCACCCCAGGCCAAACTCTCCGCCATCGGTAAAGCGGGTGGAGGCGTGACATACACGGCGGCGCTGTCCACACAGGTGATAAAGCGGTCTGCGGCGGTATCGTCCGCCGTGATGATGGCCTCACTGTGGTGGGTGGAATGGCGGGCAATGTGGGCAATGGCAGCATCCACATCATCCACCACGCAATGGCCAGGATGTAGTTCAAAAATTCAGTGTCAAAATCCTGCTCGCCGGCGGGTGTTCCGGGAATGATGGCGGCGGCGCGCTCATCCAGCCGCAGATCCACCGGAACCAGCCCGGCAGCTGCGCGGGCATCCACCAGGCGGGCTTTCAGCAACGGCAGAAACCCTGCGGCAACATCCTTGTGTACCAGGCACACTTCCTCGGCATTGCACACGCTGGGGCGGCTGGTTTTGGCGTTCTCAATGATATCCACCGCCATGTTCAGGTCGGCGGCTTTGTCCACATATACATGGCAGATGCCGGTCCCGGTCTGGATACAGGGCACCGTGGCGTTTTCCACACAGGCGCGGATCAGCCCGGCACCGCCGCGGGGAATCAGCAGATCCACCAGACCGTTTGCCGTCATCAGCTCGTTGGCGGAAGCGTGGGTAGTGTCCTCAATCAGGCTGACGGCACTTTCCGGCAGGCCGGCACGGGCCAGACCGCAGCGCAGAGCGTTGACAATGGCATGGCAGCTGGCCCAGGCATCGCGCCCGCAGCGCAGCACACAGGCGCTGCCGGCTTTCAGGGCCAGCGCGGCGGCGTCGGAAGTCACGTTGGGGCGGCTTTCATAAATAATGGCGATCACGCCCATGGGCACCGAGGTTTTTTCAATCAGCAGCCCGTTCGGCCGCACAATTTTGCGTAGCACGGCACCCACCGGGTCCGGCAGGGCGGCAACCTCACGCATGCCCTTGGCCATGGCGGCCAGCCGGGCAGGGGTCAGGGCAAGACGGTCCAGCATTACATCGCTGATGCGCCCGCGTGCGGCGGCCAGATCCTGCTTGTTGGCGGCCAGAATTGCATCGCTGTTTTCCACCAGGGCAACTGCCATGGCTTCCAGCGCAGCGTTTTTGGTATCGGTATCCGCCAGCGCCAGCGGCAGCTTTGCCGCCTGTGCCGCTAACAGAATTTCATGCGTAGTCATAGCAGAACTCCTTTGGTTGTAATTAAGAATGAATAAAGAATAGAGAATAATGGTTGAGTGACGCCCGCGGCGTCACATTTCAATTAGGCTATTTCTCCGGTAAACCAATATCCTAACCGGAGCTGTCCGCCTATTTTATTCGCGCCGCCGCGGGCGTGCACCAACATTATTCTTTATTCATTATTATTTGTTATTTTTTCCAACAAATCTCGTCCCCACATCCTTGCCGTCCACAATGTCGTACAGCACATTGGCGTTGGCACCGTTGGCGATGACCATGTCAACACCGGCACCAGTGGCAATTTTGGCGGCGGTCAGCTTGGCGGACATGCCGCCGGTGCCAAGGCCGCTGTTGGAGCCGCCGCCCAGTTGCTCAATTTCGGGGGTAACGCTCTCTACCCGGTGGATCAGCGTGGCTTCCGGGTGGGTATGCGGGTCGGCGGTGTACAGGCCGTCAATGTCGCTCAGCAGCACCAGCAGGTCGGCGTGGGTGTATTTGGCAATCAGGGCACCCAGGCGGTCGTTATCGCCCAGGGAGTATTCCTCGGTGGAAATCGGGTCGTTTTCGTTGATGACCGGCACAGCACCCAGCTGGATCAGGCGCTCCAGTGTGTTTTGCAGGTTGTTCAGCCGGTGGGGATGGTCAAAGTCCTCCCAGGTCACCAGCAGCTGGGCAACGGTGTGGCTGTATTCGGCAAACAGCTTGTCGTAAGTATACATCAGCTCGCACTGGCCCACGGCTGCGGCGGCCTGCTTTGTCACCATATCTTTGGGGCGGGAAATCTGCAGCTTGCCCACGCCAAGGCCGGTTGCGCCGGACGATACAATAATCAGCTCGTGCCCGGCGTTTTTGATGTCGCTCCACACTTTTACCAGTGCTTCGGTGTGGCGGATGTTCAGCCGCCGCCCGGATGGGCCAGCGTGCTGGTGCCGATCTTGACAACAATGCGCATCAGTTTTTCCCCATTTCCTTTGTTTTGTCATAGGCGGCCAGGACGGCATCGGTCACTGCGCCGCGGAACGCGTGCTCTTCCAGCACGCGCACACCCTGAATGGTGGAACCGCCGGGGCTGCACACAGCATCTTTCAGTACGCCGGGGTGGCTGCCGCTTTCCAGCACCATGCGGGCGCTGCCCAAAAGGGTCTGGGCGGCATATTCCTGGGCCTTGGCGCGGGGCAATCCGGCAGCAACGCCGCCGTCGGCCAATGCTTCAATAAACTGGTATACCCACGCGGGGCCGCAGCCGGAAACACAGCAAGCGGCGTCGATCAAATTTTCCGGGATGGCATCCAGCCGCCCGGCCGGGGCCATGGCACCCAAAAAGGCGAACATCTGGTCATCGCTCACGCCGTCAGCGCAGTACTGGATCATACCGGCCCCCAGCGAAACCGGGGTGTTGGGCATGATGCGGATGATTGGATATGCACCGCCGGCCATCTCGCGCACGCGGGCCATGCTCAGCCCGGCAGCCATAGTAACTAGGACAAAACGCCCGCTGCGCTTTGCCAGGATGGGGGCGATGCCGGCCAGCATATCGGCCATCATCTGCGGCTTTACGCCAAGGAAAATTACATCGCAGTCCTGCGCGACCACATCGTTGGTGGCGGCACGGCAGCCAAGTGCTTCGGCCAGGGCTTCAGCCTTGGCCGGGGTGCGGTTGGCCAGCACAACATTTTCCGGCCCAACGCCGCGGCACACTGCGCGGGCAACCGCACCGCCCATGTTGCCGCAGCCGATAAAACCATAACGCATAGGAATTTCCTCCCTCTACTATAACGTGTGTATCCTTTATAATGTACCAACAAATACCCAATGAATAGTCTAATCCTAACGCACAGCAGGCGTAAAGTCAATAAAAAAACGGCCAAAAAAACGTGACAAGTAAAGCCTTGCCTGCTATAATAGTGATACTTTGCATAACCGTCCAGGCGGGGCAGGGCACCCCCCGCCGCAAAAAGGGAGAATGAAATATGCAGTATGTTGATTTTGGCCGCACCGGGCTGCGGGTTTCGCGCCTGGGCTTTGGCGGCATTCCGGTGCAGCGCATTGATGAACCTGGCACCCGCGCCATGCTGAAAGCCGCGCATGAGGCGGGCATCAATTACATTGATACCGCCCGCGCTTACACCGTCAGCGAGGAGTGGATCGGCCAGGCGCTGGAGGAACTGGGCCTGCGGGATGAATTTATCCTTGCCACCAAGTGCCGTGCGCTGACCAAGGCAGAGATGGAAGCCGAGCTTGCCGCCAGCCTGAAAAACCTGCGCACCGATCACATTGACCTGTACCAGTTCCACAACCCCAGCCCGGAAAACCTGGATAAAATCCTGGCCCCCGGCGGCGCCATGGAAGCCTGCTGGAAGCCAAGGCCAAGGGCGTTGTGGGGCACATTGGCATTACCGCCCACCTGAGCCAGACGTTTGAAAAGGCGCTGAAGGTGGACGAAATCGAAACCATTATGTTCCCCTATAATATTGTGGAGCAGCAGGGCAAAGAGCTGATCGACCGCTGTGCGGAAAAGGGCAAGGCCTTTATTGATATGAAGCCGCTGGCCGGTGGTGCCATTGAGGATGGACGGCTGGCGCTGCGGTATGTGCTTTCCAACCCGGCAGTCACAGTATCCATCCCCGGCATGGCCGCGCCGGAAGAATTGGAACAGAATGTGGCGGGCAGCGCCAACACCGCCCCGCTGACCCCGGAGGAGAAAGCTGCCTGCCAGAAAGTGCGGGATACCCTTGGCACCCAGTTCTGCCGCCGCTGCAATTACTGTGCCCCCTGCACGGTGGGCATCCAGATTCCCAGCTGTTTCTTGTTCCATGGCTACCTGGAGCGTTATGGCCTTGCGGGCTGGGCGCACGAACGGTACGATACCCTGACGGTGAAAGCCGGTGCCTGCATTGGCTGTGGCAAGTGCGAGACCCGCTGCCCGTATAACTTGCCCATCCGGGATATGCTCAAAAAAGTGGCACAGGATTTCGGCGAATAAACATTATATTTTGGAATTAAGGAGTACCCCTGCATGAAACAACAGCCCCCCGAACGCACCAAGCGCCTGGCCGTTATTGCGGCAGCAGCCGTAATTCTGGTTATGGTGCTGCTGATTATTGAAACATTCCGCCTGCTGTTGCCGGGGTTATGGACTGCATTTTCCAGCGGGGACGAACAGGCTCTGAGCGATTATTTGACAAGCGAGGGGCGGCTGCGCAGCTTTTTGACGCTGTGGTTCCTGGCGTTCGTGCAGGTAGTATCGCTGGTAATCCCGGCCATGCCGGTCCAACTGGCGGCGGGGATCGCCTATGGGCCGTGGAAAGGCTTTGTGACCAGCTTTTCGGCATCGGTGGCGGCAAACTTTCTGGTGTTTCTGTTGGCGCGCCGCCTGGCAAAAGTCATTGAACTGCTCACAGCGAACAGCCCCAAGGCGAATAAGTTGCTGAACAGCGTGCGCAACAGCAAGAACCCCTGGTTTTATACCATTCTGGCGTTTATCACACCGGGGCTGCCCAACGGCATCATTCCCTATGCCGCCGCTCACGCCAACATGAAGCCGAAACAGTTCTTTGCGGCTATCTGCATCAGCATGCCGATCCCCACCCTGCTGACCTGCCTGGCAGGCAGCTACCTGGTAACGGGGGACTGGCTGTTTACTGTATTGATCGAGGGCGGTATGTTTGCCGTGGTGGGCCTGTTGTTCCATAAGCGCAGCGCCGTAATCGGCCACGCCCACGAAGTAAAGGACCGGCACACAAGATAACACAAAAGAAGCCTCTCCGGCGTGCGGCCAACCCCGCACGCCTTTTTTTGTATGGCGCTACTTGTGTTTTGCGGGTGTGGTGTGTATAATTTACTATGTATTACTATGGAAAAGAGCGAAGAAAAATAATAAAGAAAAAAGAATAATGAATAATGGCTGTGTGATGCCCACGGCATCACATTGAAAACAGGTTCGGCGCTCTGGCAGGGCTGTTGCATGCCAGAGTTTGCTGCCTGTTTTATCTGCGCCGCCGCGGGCGGCGCACCAACATTATTCTTTTTTAATTTGATTTAATTTTACGCGTAGCGAAACGAGGCTTTCTCATGCTGTTGGACCCTGAACTGCATTATCTGGATAATGCCGCAACCACCATGGTGGACCCGGAGATTGCGGGTGCCATCCATGAAGCACTATTAAAGGATTGGGCGAACCCCTCCAGCCTGTACGAACCGGCGGTAGAAACCCATGAAGCCCTGACCACGGCCCGCGGGCAGATTGCCCGCACCCTGGGCTGCCAGGCCAAGGATCTGTATTTTACCTCCTGCGGCAGCGAGAGCAACAACCTTGCCGTGCAGGGCCTTGCCATGGCACGCAAAAACTGGGGCAGCAAAATTGTGGTTTCCGGTTTTGAGCACCCCAGCGTGCAGCGGCCCATCCGTGCACTGAAAGACCGCGGCTTTGAGGTGGTGGAAATCCTGCCCGAAGCAGACGGTCACCTGGATGTTGCCAAACTGGCTGCCGAGGTGGATAAAAATACCGTTCTGGTCAGTTGCATGGCGGTCAATAATGAAACCGGCACTTTGCAGGATATTGCCGCTCTTTCCACAGCCGTCAAGGCCAAAAACAGCCGCTGTGCGGTGCATGTGGACGCCGTGCAGGCATGGCTGCGCATCCCCATTGACCTGAAAAAGTGGAAGAACGTGGATACTCTCTCGGTATCCGGCCATAAAGTGCATGCCCCCAAGGGAATCGGCGCTTTGTTCATCCGGGACAGCGTGCGCCAGACGCTTTGCCCGCCCTACCTGGGCGGCCATCAGGAGCGCGGCCTGCGCCCCGGCACCGAGAATACCCCTTATATCGTTGGCCTTGGCCTTGCTGCGGCAAAGGGGGCCAAAAACCTGAGCGACCGCAATGCGCATATCCGCGCCCTGAACGCCCAGCTGCGCACCGGGCTGGAAGAGCTGGCCCAGCAGGCACCCATCACCCTGAACTCCCCGGCGGATGCCGTGTCGGAGGTGCTGAACTTTTCCACCAACTGTGTCAACAGCCAGACCTTTATTGAATATTTGAGCGGGCGGCACATTTATATTTCCGGCGGCTCCGCCTGCGATAAGGGCGAGCCGAGCCACACCCTGATGGCGATGGGCGCGCCGGACCTTGCCGTGCGCACGCGCTGCGCGTCAGCTTTTGCGGGGACAACACCCCCGAAGATGTGCAGGCCCTGCTGGACGGCCTGAAAGACGGCCTGAAAGAGTTGCAGCACATCTGAAAAGGTAACGCTATTGAATGAAACCATAACACCAGACACGAAAGGTTTGCCATAAACATGAAAGAAATCATCCTTGCCTATCAGGGCGAAATGACCCTGAAAGGCCTGAACCGCAGCAAATTTGAAGCCCGCCTGGCCAAAAGCATCCGCTACCGGCTGGAAGACCTGGGCAAATTCAAGGTGACCCAGGCGCAGTCCACCGTGTTCATTGAGCCACTGGAAGATGACCTGGACATGGACGAAGCGTTCCGCCGTATTTCCAAAAATTTTTGGCATTGTCAAAATGAGCCGCGCTGCCTGCTGCAGCAAGGATTTTGACGAGATCTGTGCCACGGCGGAAGCTTATCTTGGCGAAACGCTGCGCGGCATCCGCACCTTTAAGGTGGAAGCCAACGCGCGGATAACGTTCCCGATGAAAAGCCCGGAGCTGTGCCGCGAACTGGGCGCTTACCTGCTGGGCAAGCACCCCCACCTGCGGGTGAACGTGCATGAGCCGCAGCTGGAAATCATGGTGGAAATCCGCGATAAAGGCGCATATATCCATGGCCCCAAGGTGGAAGCCGCGGGCGGCCTGCCCGTTGGCACCAGCGGCCGTGCGCTGAACCTGCTTTCCGGCGGCATCGACAGCCCGGTAGCAGCTTATTGCATGGCGCGCCGCGGGCTTGCACTGCACCACATCCACTTTGCCAGCCCGCCGTACACCAGCCTGCGCGCCAAACTGAAGGTGCGCGCCCTGGCCCGCGAACTGGCAGAATATACCGGCAACTGCCAGCTGTTTGTGGTGCCCTATACCAAGCCGCAGGAGTATATCCGCGATAATGCGCCTGATGTGTTGTTTACCGTGCTCATGCGCCGCAGCATGCTGCGCATTGCCAAACTGGTGGCCGACCAGAGCGAGATGGAAGCTTTGATTACCGGCGAAAGTCTAGCACAGGTTGCCAGCCAGACCATGCAGGCCATTGCCTGCACCGACGCCGCGCAGAACCTGCCGATTCTGCGCCCACTGATCGGCATGGATAAGACCGAGATCATTGCTATTTCCCGCAAGATCGGCACCTTTGATACCTCCATTGAGCCGTATGAGGATTGCTGTACCATCTTTACCCCGCCGCACCCCAAAACCAAGCCCAGCCTGGCGGAGATCGAAGCGCCGAAGCCGGAATGCCCGGCCTGGCAGAGCTGGAACGGATTGCGGCGGAAACTGTGGAGAAAATCCCCATCCGCATCGGGGATGACCCGGAGTTTTAACAGCGCCAGATAAAAATTACCCTTGGATAAAGGACGGAACAAACCATGACTGCGGAGATCATTTGTGTAGGAACCGAGCTGCTGCTTGGCGATATTGTCAATACCAACGCCCAGTTTTTGAGCCGCGAACTGGCGGAACTGGGCATCAGCGTGCTGCACCAGCATGTGATTGGGGATAACCCTGGCCGCTGTGTGATTTGGTAAAGGAAGCCAAAAGCCGCAGCGATCTGCTGGTGTTTTCCGGCGGGCTTGGCCCCACGGAGGACGACCTGACCAAGGAGACCGTGGCCGAAGCCTTTGGCGATACCCTGCACTTTGATGAAGCAGAATGGCAGAAGATCGTGGACTTTTTGCCCGTACCGGCCGCGGCGGGCGCACCCCCACGGCCAACAACCGCAAGCAGGCCATGGTGCCCACCAAGGGGCACAAGCTGCCCAACGCCCATGGCACCGCACCCGGTGCCTGGTTCGAGGATGACGGCTGCATTGCCGTGCTGATGCCCGGCGTTCCACGTGAGATGAAGGCCATGTGGGCGGAGGATATCCGCCCGGTGCTGCTGCAGCGCCAGAACTGTACCATCCACTCCAAAACGCTGCGGGTGCTGGGGGCGAAAGCAGCATTGCCAGCAAGGTTTCCCCGCTGTTCGCCAGCGAAAACCCCACGGCAGCCATTTATTGCAAAACCGGCGAGAGCGAGATCCGTGTGACCGCCCGCGCCGCAACCGAGGCGGAAGCCGAAACGGCCTGCGATGCCCGCATTGCGGAGTTCCGCAAGATTTTGGGCCCCAATGCGTATGATGTGGATGTGCCGGGGCTGGAATACACTGTGGTGCACCTGCTGCAGCAAAAAGGGCTGCATGCTGCCACCGCGGAAAGCTGCACTGGCGGCCTTGTGGCAGAAAAAATCACCAATGTGCCCGGCTCCAGCGAGGTGTTCGGCTATGGCTTTGTGACCTATGCCGAAGCCGCCAAGGCAAAGCTGCTGGGTGTTGACCCGACTTTGATTGAACAGTATAACGTGGTTTCCGGCCCGGTGGCCGTGGCGATGGCTTACGGCGCTTTGCAGGCATCGGGGGCAGATCTGGCCGTGGGCATTACCGGCATTGCCGGGCCCGGCGGCGCACTGCCGGGCAAACCGGTAGGTACCGTCTACCTGGCCGGTGCGGATGCCCGCAGCGGCAAAGCCTGGCTGATGCGCCTGGAACTCGGCGGCTATGCCGAGCGCAGCATCATCCGCACCCGCGCCGCCCTGTACGCCCTGGACCTTCTGCGCCGCATGGCCCTTGATATCCCTCCCGAAAAACGCCCACCCCGTCCCCTCCAAAGATGTCAAACCCGAAACCCTTGATATTTAACAATAACTTTAATAGGCAATGAGAAAGCAAAAACCACCCACCAATTACTAATTTCTCATTCCTAATTTCTAATTTGTTTTCTGCCAACTTTGTGGCACGGCAAAACTCCTAACTCCTCCCTCCTGACTCCTAACTTCAACTTTCCACCAAAGGGGTGTTTTAATGCTGCAAATCCAAATGCGAATCCTGCGTGTGTTTGGGCTTTCCAAAGCGGAGATGAACTCCATCATTGAGAACGCCCAGGCCGAGGGCAGCCCCAGCCTGCGCCTGCAGGAGCGCGATGGTGAATACCTTGTCTGCGTGCAGGCATCAGCCCCCACCCAGGCAATGGCGGATGAATACTGCGAAAAGTGGGTGCAGAAACTGCGCACCCGCTTTGGCGATGCCTGCTATGGCTTTGAGGATACCACCCTGGCCCAGGCCGCGCTGGATGCCCTGCTGAAAAAGCGCCGCCTGCTTGTTGCGGCGGACGAAGCCACCGGCCGCCTGTTGGGCAACGCCCTGCGCGGCCTGCAGCACAGCGAAGCAGCGTTCGATTTTGGCAACCAGACCTACCTGAACCCGGCGAACGCCCGCCGCATTGCCGCGCCGGAAGCTCTGCTCAAAAAGTTCCCCGGCGATATGGTTCAGGCCGCTGCAGGCCGCGCTCAAAGCGCTTTGCTGCTGGCCAATGCGGATTATGCCGCCGTGTATATGCCCGCAACAGTGGGGCAGGCGCCTTTTGTGCTGCTGTGCAGCCGCATCGGCGCGGCAGCCTGTGCCCTGAGCCCCGAAATCTCCGATATGGCAATCGCCAACCATATTCTGGACTTGGCCCGCCGCCGTGCATTGGGGATGCACCTGGGACCTTCCGCTATTACCTTCAAGCCGGGGCGGGAGCGCCCGCTGCTGCTGGTCAGCGGCGAAGGCCAGCCGAGGCCAGGTTTGCGCTTTACGCTGCGCCGCAAGGCTGCCCCGGCCAAACCGGCGGTTAAGCCCAACGCCCCGGACAGCTACGATGCAGAACCGGTCCCCGATTACGATGCGCAGCCCACTGAACCCAAACCGCAGGCTACCCCTACCGGGACCATTACCTTTGAACGCCCCATCGCCCAGCCTGCCGCGCCGCAGCCAACACCGGATCCGCTGGACCTGCGCACCGCAGGCCCGCAGGCCGCCGCCGAAGCGCGCGCCCGCCGCGCCGCAGAAAGCGAGCTGGACCCGGACCTGGGAACTGTGTGCCACCCGCACCATCAAAATTTCCCGTGCAGATTTGGAGCAGGCCATGGCGGCTCAGCAGGCAGCAAAGCAGCAGGAGCAGCCCAACCCGGAACCGCCCGCTGCACCGCAGCCGGAACCCCTGCCGGAGCCGGAACCGCCCGCCAACCTGCCGAAACCAAAAGCTTCTATCCTGGATGATGATATCCCAGATTTTTCGGCAGGGTTGGACCCCGCCGCGCTGGAAGCAGCCCGCAAGGCGGACGAAAAAGCCCCGCCGCGCAGCACCGATGAATTCCAGCGCGCCGCCAGCCAGTTGTTTGAAGACGATGAGGATGACGGGGAGGACGAAGAGCCCACCATTACCTTCCCTGACCGCCGCAAAGCCAAACCGGCAGTGCCGCGCCCCCTGGCAGCAAAGCAGGAACCCAAACAGGATGCCATCCACAACCGCAGCCTTGCCATGATCGAGCGTGCCGAGCGCCGCCACCGCCGCAAAGCGATTGCCGCAGTGGCTGTTATTGCCCTGCTGGTTCTGGTGGGTGCTGCGGTGCTGCTGGGGCTGACCCGTGGATGCACCGTGAAAGCCCCTGCCTATAAAAATTACGGCACAGAGCAGTTTGATACCCAGGCGCAGGCATATTTGAAATCCGCTGCGGCAGAAAACGAAAAAATTATCGGTTATCTTGCGTTCCCCGGTCAGAACGGCCAGCTGGTGTACAGCGGCTCCCAGCCGGGCGATGGCGCTGCCATCAGCGGCACCAACTACCTGAACGCTTCCATGCCGTCCAACACGGTGCTTTCCTGCGCGGATGCCTCGCTGGCAAGCCTGACAGACCAGACAAACTTCAGCCAGAATGCCGAGTTCACCCTGTACCTGAGTGATGTGACCTACCATTTCCGTGCTGTGGCAGTGTATAATACCGATGCCGCAGGCACCGAGAATGCCTTTACCCCCGCCAGCTATGGGGAACTTTCGGATTATTACAGCTATGCGGAGTTCAGCCAGAGCATTAAGGAACGCAGCCTGTTTGATACCGGCAATACCCCCGGTGATAAGGAAACCTTCCTGACCCTGATGAGCACCGGCGGCACAAACGGCACGTTTGTCTGTGTGACCGCTGTTCTGTTGCCGGATCAGGCCCAGTAAGCTTGGATATACCCAGGAATGATTAAGCCCCCCGTTCCCGTACATATACTAGGGTGTGGCGGAATAAACCGCTGCACGCTGGATGGGGAAGGGGGTTTTGGATTGAAAGAAGAAGCGGCACTGGCCCGTACGGTCATCAAAAAGCGGCTGG
>ENA-OQAX01000297-OQAX01000297.1-human-gut-metagenome-genome-assembly--contig:-NODE-297-length-11940-cov-6.831118_pt1 | contig 11940 bp, 10 predicted proteins | sample MGYA00242741_ERZ504539 | MGnify/ENA primary metagenome ERZ504539 (study PRJEB26092, sample SAMD00036277) | human gut metagenome | host: Homo sapiens | study: EMG produced TPA metagenomics assembly of... | reverse complement strand
CCGCCAGTGGCGGAAACAGCGAACCGAAGCAGGGGCAGCGGTCGCAGAGTGCGAGGGGCTTTTGCCCCCGAAGCACGATGCGGGTACCGCAACCCGACATTATCGAGCATTTTGGCAACGCAGATGCGTGCCGCAGCCGCCGGAGCGGTGCTTAAGCCGCAAGGCGGGAATTGTGCGGTGTTGCCCTAAACCTTACTGCTGATTCTGAGCGCTTGCAGTGTTGGCAGCCTGCTCAGCAGTCCAGGTCTTCTTGCGCTTGATGGCAACAACCAGGCGCCAGATGCACAGCACGGTCAGAACAGCCAGAACGGTGTCCAGAGCGTACAGGGCGGTCTTCCACCACGGGGTGATGACCTTCAGGCGGTCAGCGGAGGACCAGCCGTTCATAGCGTTGGAGTTGGCAACGGTGTATAGGATCTTGTGCATGGATTCACGCATTTCGGTCACGATGTAAGCATCGTTCTCGTACTTCGGAGCCAGGGTGGTGTGGATGGTCGGGTCCGGGCTATCCCAGATATCGGAACCGGCAATCAGACCATCGGCCAGATCCATGTATTTGCTGGAACCGGAGTAGTCGGTGATGATCATGCCGCGCATGCCCAGTTCGCCGCGCAGGAAGCCGGTCAGCAGGTTATCGTAAGCGCCGCACCAGTAAGCGCCCCAGCGGTTAAAGCCGGTCATAACGCTCCAGGCGCCGCCATCGGTGATGGCCTTGTCGGCAACTTCCAGGTAGATTTCGCGGGCAGCCTGCTCGTTCAGCCAGGTGTTCACGCCGCGGCGGCTGGATTCAGAGTCGTTCAGGGCAACGTGCTTCAGGTAAACGTAAACGCCCTTGGACTGGATGCCGTTGACTTCGGCAGCGCAGATGGTGCCGGCAACGAACGGATCAGAAGCATAGTACTCGAAGTTACGGCCAGAGTAAGCGGTGCGGTGCATGTTGATGCCGGGGCCATACAGACCAGAGTAACCCATGGCCAGGCAGTCTTCACCAATGCAGCGGCCCACATCGTTGATCAGGTCAACGTTGAAGGTGGCGGCCATAACGTCTTCGGAGGTGTAGCACATAGCGGAAGCGCCGCCGGTCAGTGCTGCGGTCAGGCCCTGCGGGCCGTTTTCGTCTTTGGTACGGGTCTTGCCGATGGATTCAACAGCGGCAGTGTTGTGGAAGCCCAGGGTGATGGTGTTGACCATCTCGTTGAAGGTCAGCTGATCCAGCAGGGTATCCCACTGGGGATCGTCATAGTCGGCACCGATCATGGAAACCAGAGCCAGACCATTGTCAGCGCCCAGGGTGGGCATTTCAACGCTGTCAGCCTTGCTGCCGTCGTAACGGGTAAAAGCCAGGTGATCAGCCAGGGTCTGGGTTGCGTTCAGCACAACAGGCTGGGTGGGGAAGGTGGCAACCCAGTTGGAGCGGCTCAGCCAGGTAACTTCGCCGGGTTCGCTGCTGCTCTTGTTGGGGTCTGCTTCATCAAACAGGTTGGTGATGGCAGTGCCGTTTTCGCTGGTGGCGTAGGTGGTGCTGTCCAGAGCGGCGTTGGCCCACTTGTAGGTCAGGGCAACGTCGCCATCGGCGGTCATGCGGCCATCGGTGTTCTCAACGGTGTAGCCCTTGGCAGCAGGATGTTGTTCACAGCGTTGTGTGCATCGGTGGCAGCGGTGAAGTAGTAGTCGCCAGCATCAACAATATAGGTCTTGGCGTTGTTGGCATCATAGGTGCGCAGCTCACTCTTGTCAACGGTGATGTTGACAGTCTCGGAGTGCCGGGAGCCAGGATATCGGTCTTGGCAAAGCCGCACAGCTCAGCAGAAGCCTTCTCGATGCCGTTGGCCTTGTCGTAATCGGTGTAGGGGCTCTGGAAGTACAGCTGAACGGTTTCTTTGCCGGAGTAGGTGGAACCGGTGTTGGTGACTTTCAGGGTGACATTGAAAGCATCAGCAGACTCGGTCACGTTGAAATCGCTGTACTCGAAGGTGGTGTAGCTGTCGCCATAGCCGAAGGGGAAGGCAACAGTGGTGGACCAGTTGTAGTCGCCGGCATTGCCGGTGCCCATAACAGCGTCCTCGTAGCGGGTCTCGTAGTAACGGTAATCCAGGTAGATGCCTTCCTGATACACGCTGTACATACCCTGCACATCAGGGCCATCGGTCAGCAGGTTGTAATCTGCTGCGTTGGGGTAAGCCTGGGTGTAGAAGTTGTACATGGCGGGGTTGGCCATGTTGTCATACAGGTAGGAATCAACCAGGCTGCCGGACGGGGTAACCTCGCCAGCCAGCAGCTGGGCAACACCGTTGATGCCGGTCTGGCCCACGTCGCCGATCCACATAGCGGAATCGATACCGTAATCCTCGCCGCAGATCTCCGGGTTCAGGAAATCCATCTCAATGGCGTTGGAAGAGTTGATCAGAACGATGATCTTCTTGAAGGTGCCGTTGTCCTTCAGGGTCTTCAGGTTCTGGAGCAGTTCCTTTTCTTCAGCGGACAGGGCCAGGTAGTTACCGTCGCCCTCCTGGCCTTTGATCCAGGAATCATTGGTGCCGTTTTCGCCGCTGGGCAGGTCAGCGCCCTCGCCGCCGGAACGGGAGAACACAACGATAGCAGCATCACCGTAGTCAGCAAAGCTGGACTCGGCGCTGGACAGCTTGCTCCAGGGAGCTTCGTTCACAGCGTACTGGGTGTTGGCTTCCAGGGTATCGGAGATGGCAGCCGGGGTGATGCGGCTGTAGTTCTTCATCATATCGTCAGAAGAATACAGATCCCACAGGGTGCTGTTGACCTGGATGCCCTGATCTTCCAGAGCCTGCTTGAAGTTGGGAGCCTTGCTGGTGTCCACGGAACCGGAACCGGTGCCGCCGTACATCAGGTCCACGGAGCCGTGGCCGAACAGGCTGACCTTTGCACCGCTTGCCAGGGGCAGGGCGTTGTTGTCGTTCTTCAGCAGGGCTGCGCCTCGGCTTCAACCTGTGCGCACAGCTCAGCCTCATAGGACTCGCGCTCTTCATCAGAGGTGAAATCGCTCTTGAAGTACTCAGTGTCTTCGTCGCTGTTGCCCTTGATGATCTTATAGGTGTCGGCGTCCAGGTAGTTATTAACGGTGGTCGTATAATGGAACGCAACCGTCGTGCCTACAATGGCGCCTGCGGTCAGGACGGCGGTAACGGCGGTCAGGCCGGACCACATCCCAACTTTGGGTTTCTTACTCATTGTGTTCTCCTCCTGTTAGAAAATGCTCTATAACAAACTGTATTAAGCGAGAACAAAATACAGAGTGTTCAAAATAGATTATACCCAGTTTGCACTCTTGGATTTGGTCTTGTGCAGCTTGTACTCCGGGTTGGGGGTATCTACATGGCGGATGACGGACTCATCGGTGCGGTCACCAGCCACGGCCTGAATGTGCAGTTCGCCGTTCAGGGGAACCTTGAAGGTGAAAACATGCTCGCCGGTCTGCTCGCCTACCTTGTTGCCGTTTACATACAGGGCAACGGTGCTCTGGTTGGAATAAACCTTTACGGTAGCGGTGCTGCCGGTGCGCTCCACAAAGCGCTTGGAGCAGATGTGCACAAAGGCTTCATCGCTCCACCATGCTTTATACAGATAGAAGCTGTCCTTCTTGGTTTTGCGGTCAAAGGTCACAAGGCCCTTGTGGTTCATGCCCGGCTCGCCGCCCTGGTCACGGGCGTCTGCAGCAAAGTCAAACATGTTCCAAACGTGGGTGGCCCACATCCAGGGGTGGCGCTTGAAGCAGCGCAGCATGTACTCATGGTACTTGGCCTGGTATTCTTCGGTGTGGTCGCGCGGTGGGGGTGTGTGCTGTGCAGGTTGGGCATGCCCTCCGCGCCGTATTCGCTGTAGCCGAACGGGCGGTTGGGGAAGCAGAGATGGAAGAAGCCCATCCAAAGGTCGTTCAGGATAAAGCCCGGAACGTACCAGCCCAGGTACAGGTTCCAGCTGACCATATCGGTAATGTGGGCCGAACGGTTGAAGGGACCGCACATGGCGTAGCAGGCCAGGGTGGTCAGGCGGGTCTTGTCCATCTCGTGGCACAGGTCGTTCAGCTGGCGGTGGTTATCCAGCATGTCCTTCTTGTCCTTGGTGGAGATGGTGATCTCGTTGGAAACGCCCCAGCAGACGATGCAGGGGTGGTTGTAGTTCTGGATGATCAGCTCTTTCATCTGGCTGATGGTGTTCTCGCGGCCGTTGGGCATGTGCTCACTGATGTAGGGGATCTCGGCCCAAACAACCATGCCGACCTCGTCGCACAGATCATAGAAGTACTGGTCGTGCTGATAATGAGCCAGGCGGATGGTGTTGGCACCGATCTCTTTGATCAGGGCCATGTCTTCGTCGTGCATCTCGCGGGTGATGGCGTTGCCCAGGCCCTTGCGGTCCTGATGGCGGGAAACGCCGTGCAGCGGGTAAGACTTGCCGTTCAGGAAGAAGCCCTTCTTGGGGTCAACCTTGAGCTGCGCACGCCAAAGCGGGTGGTGGTCTCATCTTCCACCGTGCCGTTCACCACAAGGCGGGCCTTGCAGCTGTACAGGTACGGATCCTTAACGCCGTTCCACAGGTGTGCGTTGAAGATGGTCAGGGTGATGTCGGGGCCTTTGCCGGTGGCAACGGTGTTGCCGGCAGCGTCCAGCAACTCAATGCTCACTTCGCCTTCGCCGTCATGCCAGGTGGTAACCTGAACGCTGGCATCTGCGCCCTGCACAGTGGGGGTGATGCGGATGCCGGAGCCGCCGAAGTAATCCAGGGTGAAGTGGTTCTTGCTGACCACCATCAGGCTGACATCGCGGTAGATGCCGCCATAGAAGGTGAAGTCAGCTTTCTGGGGGTAAACGCGGTCGTTTTTGCTGTTGTCGACTTCCACGGTCAGCTCGTTTTCATCCCGCAGCAGTTCGGTGATGTTGGCGCGGAAGGTGGAGTAGCCGCCGTCGTGGTTGCAGACGGGGGAGCCGTTCAGAACCACATGGGCGCTGGCGTGACGCGTCAAACTGAATCCAGACCTGATGGGAGGCGGTGTTAAACTGGGGAGCAGCGGAAACGGGTGCGGTAGATGCAGGTGCGCGCCAGTAGTCATTGCCGCCGTCCTGACCGTCGCGGGCGTTCCAGGTGTGCGGAAGGTCCACCGTTGTGGTGGTGCCGTCGGGGCCGGTGAATTCCCAACCCTTCATGATTTGGTGATTTCTCGCATGGCGCAGCCATCCTTTCTTTTTGCTGTTATTATTGTAACGAACAGCGAAAAAGGTCGCAATGGGTTTTGCATAATCGGTCATTTGCGTGGAATAAACGGTTTTTGCCTGACAAAAAAATAGCCCTTGCATTTGTGCAATATGTACAAATGCAAGGGCGTAAATCTTATACCTGAAATTTTGAGGGAACTTTATTGGACCGGGAAAACGGCTTTTATCGCAAAAAAACCACCGTTGGATTCGGTAGTCAAAAAACCATTGTACTTCTGGATAATGCGCTTGACGATCTTTAGCTCATCGCAGGTTTCGCGGCCAGGATCCGGGCCATCGGGCACCGCGCTGATGATATTCAGAACAGCAAACCCCTGCCGCCTGCAGACCAGCAGGTCAATCATCCGCTTTTCCGGCTCCGGCAGCTTGCGGGTCAACTCAATGGCATGATCCAGTGCGTTGGCAAACAGAGCGTACAGATCGGCCGGATCCATAAAGTGCAGGCAGGTACCGTCCGCTACATTGTTGATGCTGATGTGGTGGGCTTCGCACAGCATGCTCTTTTCGGTCAGCACAACATCCAAAACCTCACTGCCGGTCTGGGTGCTGGCGTCATACTGCCGGGCGGCGGCTTCGGCTTCGTTCAGGCTCTGCTGCAGCGCGGCGTTGGGGGCCATGCGGCGCAGATCAGCGATCTGAACTTTCAGCTCATGGCATTTGCGGTTGATGATCTGTACGTTCCGCTTGGCCACCTGATACTGCTGGCGCTGGCGTTCATACAGCATGTTCAGCGAGTTCATCTCTTTTTCCATGGCCGCCTTTTTGAACAGCTCAGTCTGCAAATATAAAAGGGTGATGCAGTAGAGCTGGCAGAGTGCCAGGGGGACAACAACGAAGATAGAAGTTTCCCGTGATACTCCGGAGTTGGTGACGGTCTGCATTGTTAAAAACAGCAGAACGAACATGCCGCCCAGAATAATAGCGCTGATTTGCTGGCGGGGACCGATGTGGTAGCTGCCTTCATATGGCATGGAATGGGCAACAGTTACCCGCAGCAGGCAGTACGCAGCGGCAAAAAACAGCAGTTGCAGCAGCAAAGCAGAGGGCTGATCCAATGGCAGGAATATGTTTACCTGTGCCAGGCACCAGACAAGAAGCCGCCATAACTCAAATGTCGTCAGGGCACTCAAAATTCCCCAGATGGCGCAATAATTGGCGCCGGACCAGTCCAACTGGGTGCAGCTGTGGGAAGCGAAAATCATCCACATACAAAACAGAATATACGCCCCCGCCCGCAGGAACAGCGAGGAAGGCGTGTGATCCGCCCATAATAAAAATGTGGAAAGGGGAATGGAGGGAATCAGGCAAAGCAGCGCCCGCTGCCAAAAGTGCGGCGAGTGCCGGAGCGGGAGCCAGTAGGTCAGTGCTGCGCCCCAAAGCTGTATCCCACAGACAAGAAGAGAAAGAAATTGTTGGAGATTTGGCAGCATTACATGGCCCCCCCAACATAGGCGGCGACCGCAGCCAGGAAGGCAGCCCGCTGGCGGCGGCTGATCTCCAGCCGGTCCTCCCCAACCTGGACCATATCGTTCTGGACCGCCCGCACATACCGCAGATTGACAAGGTAACACTGGTTGCATTTGGCAAAGTGGTAGGGGGCCAGCTGCTTTTCAGCATTTTGCAGGCTGGAACGCACGGACCATACTCCGGTGGAGGTATGGTAATGCAGCATACGGTCCCGCGTTTCCAGCCAGTAGATGTCCTCGGTGTTCAGCAGCTGTACGCCCCCAGCGGTCTGTAATGCAATCTGCCCGCCTTTGCGGCGCTGCACCCGCTGCAAAGCGCGGGCCAGCTTGGTGCTGAACTGGTAATAATTGACCGGTTTGAGCACAAAATCCAGGGCGTCGACCTCATACCCGCGAATAGCGTACTGCGCCATGTTGGTAACGAACACCAGCACCACATCCGGATCCACCGTGCGAATGCGCTCGGCAGCGTCCATGCCGCCAAGCTCCGGCATTTCAATATCCAGAAAGATGATGTCGAACCCCTTGCAATAGTTGGTTATGACCTGGGAACCGTCCGAAAAAGCGGTAACTTCCAGCATACAGTTGTTCTCGCGGCTGTATTGGTCAATCATGCTGCACAGCTGCTGCCGCATATCCGGCTGGTCATCCACCACGGCAATGCGAGGCATCGGGCGGCCCCCCTTTCTGTTTGGAATCCAAAGCACCCGGCAAGCCCGGAAAACGGCTGTGCCATGCGCCTTTACTTATAATATATAAATACATTATAGTTGGCGGTGCGAAACCTTGCAAGAGAATTTTGCAGAAAACGGGGCGGTGCAGGGAATCTGGTTGTGATTTAGCGCTGCGTGTGGTATCCTGTAGGCAGCTTTTGGCGGCGGGCGGGGCAAGAAGAATGCCGGGATAAACAGGCGGAGGTTTGCTGCAGCTGCTATACCATGTATTACATATTACACCATTTGCCAGTAACTTGAGTGGAAATTTATGGAAAATGTGTAATTTGGGGACAAGATTGAAAAGAAAAAATAGGCAACACCGCACAATTCCCGCCTTGCGGCTTAAGCACCGCTCCGGCAGCTGCGGCACGGCATCTGCGTTGCCAAAATGCTCGATAAGACATCCAGTATTATCTGCGCTTTTGGCTTAGCATTTGCCGCACCTCGCTCGCCGTATCGGCACTTAGAATTATGCGGTATTGCCAATAAAATAACGGATTACAGTAATATTGCGGCTTCGAGATGTTTGAAAGGATATGACGGGATGACAAAAATATTATTCGTATGCCACGGCAATATCTGCCGTAGCCCGATGGCAGAGTATGTGATGAAAGACTTGGTGCGACAGTCGGGGCGGGAAGATGAGTTCGTGATTGCTTCCGCAGCAACCAGCCGGGAAGAACTGGGCAACCCGGTGTATCCACCGGTCCGACGCAAACTGGCGGAGCATGGCATCCGCTGCGATGGACATGCGGCCCGGCAGATGACCCGCAAGGATTATGAGGAGTTTGGTTACCTGATCGGAATGGACCGGATGAACCTGAGCAACATGGCCCGCATTTGCGGCGGCGACCCGGAAGGAAAGTGCTCGCTGCTGCTGGCGCACGCCGGGCAAAGCGGCGATGTGGCTGACCCGTGGTATACCGGTGATTTTGAAGCCACCTGGCAGGATGTCAACATTGGGTGCCGGGCATTGTTGAAAGAGTTAACGGAAAAAAAGTAAAATGAAAATAGCAAGCGCTTTATGTTGCACATGGATCCCCTGAGAAGAGAAAAACCAGCGATGATGCGCTTGCTATTTTATTGCTTTATAGAGCGAATGTTTCGATAATTTACCCGTTTTGGCGCTTCCACTCATTGGGGGTCAGACCGGTATATTTTTTGAACTGGGTGGAAAAGTACGAAAAATTATCAAAGCCCACCTGGGCAGCTACTTCGCTGATGGTGTTAGCTTCATCACGCAGCAGCAGCTGAGCTTTCTGCATTCGCAGGTCGGTCAAGTAGTCCTTGATAGACAGACCATAAGCGTCTTTGAATACGCGGTTGGCGTAATCCGGCGTCAGGTAAACGGCATCAGCAATTTCGCGGTTGGAAATCTTTTCAGCAAAGTGTTCCTGGCAGTATTGGCGGATCTTGCCCGCAATGCTGTTGACCTGGTGTGTTTCCCGGATGGTACGCACTGCACGGTCGGCGGCAACGCTGACCCATTTGATCATGTTCATAATGGAGCTTTCTGCGGTTTGGTTTAACCGTACACAGGCATCATCGCGGAACAGTTCATGTGCTTGTATCTCGTTGGCGCTGAGCACGCTGTACAAAACCTGTTGGAAATCCTGGTGAATCTGCTGCATCAGCGCGGGAGAAAGCATTTTCTCCTCTGCAAGGGTGGAAAGATCCTTACGAATCAGGTTGGTAATGGCGGGTACGCTGCCCTGAGCGAACAGCTGTTCCAGTTTGGCAACATCCAAAGAATACTGCGCTGCGTTGTGGGGACCGAGCTGGTCAGTTTCCAAAATCAATTCGCCGCGGCGGGTAATGTTCTGGCGGTCGCGCTGCTCCATGGCTTCGCGCTGGGCGGCTGCGGTGTGCCAGGAAACGCTGTGGGTCACATAGCAGGTTACTTCGCACCGCAGGCAGCTGCCGCCAAGCTCGATCAGGGTGCGGCAGCGCTGGGCTACAATATCCGGCGTCAGGCTGCCGTCCAGCCAGGCCAGGCAGAAGTGCATATCCTGCCGCAGAAAGTGGAATACATGGGCGGGGGCATTCTCACACAGAAGTTCCGTGGCAAGGTTACGGAACGCATAGCCGAACAGTTCCGGTTTCCAGCTGGTATCGTCAGCAGGTTGAGGAGCGGTGACCAGTACCATGTGGATGGGCTGGAGGGCATCCACCGCAAGGCCCAGGTCCTGGAAGCGCTTGTTTAGTTCAATTTCGGTCATCAGGGTTCCATCCATGAACAATCCGTGCAGGAAGGATGCCTGGGCCAGGCTGTGGGCTTCCTCCCACTGCTGGCCGGCACGGCTTTTTTGCAAAAGCTCCTGGTGGTAGCGCACCTGGGAAGCAACTTTACTTAACGTTGCTTCAGTTTGGGCAATGTTGAATGGCTTAGTGATGTAATCGGCAGCACCGTATTGCAGCGCGGTTTTGGCATAGTCAAAATTGGCATGGCAGGTCAGGAACACAAACTCGCAGTCACGTTTTTTCTTCCCGCAGCCAGCGCAGCAGGTCCAGACCACTGCCGCGGGGCATCTCGATATCACACAGGATGATATCCGGCTGGCTGGCGCAGATCTTATTTTGGGCTTCGGTATAATCATAAGCGGTTTCTACACGGTCAATGCCCAGCAGATCCCAGTGCAGGGAAGTGCGGATGACCTCAACAGTGGGGATGTCATCATCCACGACTAGGATGTGCATGGTTTTCCTCCTCTGGCAAAAAGATGGTAACGCGAGCACCATTCGGTTCGGCGTTGCTGATGTGCAGGCTGGCGGCGGGGCCATAAATCAGCTGCAAGGTGTGGTAGAGGTTGCTTAACCCCACATGGCCGTTGTTTTCTTTCACAGGGAAGCTGGCCAGCATTTCTGGGGAAAATCCGCAGCCGTTATCCTCCACCGTCATGCGCAGGCCGCGCACGCCGTTTTGTTCTTCCAGTGCTGATTCCAAAAAGATGCTCAGGAACTGCTCCGGGCTGAACCCGTGCTTGAAGATATTTTCCACCACGGTTTGCAGCAAAAATTGGGGATGCGGATATTCTCGGTGCCGGAGGCAAGCTCAAACATATAAAAAAATCGTATCGGGGTATTTGATCTGCTGTAACTGGATAAAGGATTTGCAGTGCTTGGTTTCCTGCTGCAGGGTAACCTGGGTATCGCTGCCACTGAACAGGTAGCGCAGATAATCGCTCAAAAAGTCGATGAAGGAGCGGGCGTCCTGTTTGCGGTCCTGGTAGATCAGGCTGGAAATGGTGGTAATGGCGTTGAGATAAAAATGCGGGCGAATCTGTAGTTGCAGGTAGCGTAGCTCATTGCGGTGGCGTTCCAGCTCGGCTTCATAGGCGGAGATTTTTAAGTCATGTACTTCCAGAATCATGTGGTTGAAACCGCGGAAGAGCTGCTGGAAATCCTCAATTTGAGAGGAAGTTTCCAGCTGGTAATCCCAGTTGCCGCGTTCCACCTCGCGCACACCCTCGGTCAGCTGCTGGATGGGGACGGTAATGTGGCGGTTGGTGTTGAGCAGCATGGTGGTGATAAGGGCAAGAGCAAGCAAATTGAGCAGCAACAGCCACCCGAACGATCCGCTGAGCTGGTGCAGAAGATCTGAGGACGGACGAAACAGCAGCAAAGTGCCGACTTCAGGAACTGTGTGGCTTTCCACAATCAGGCTGGCAGGAATGTGACCGGCCAGGCTGGTGCCGCAGGCCATAAGGTCCGGCTGGCTGGAATAAACGATGGTGCCATCCAGCCCGGCCAGGGCAAAGCCACTGTCCTGCACAAGGCCGGTATCGGCATACAGGCTTTGCAGCAACGTTTTGGCACGCACGGCTGCGCCGACCCGAACCTGGGATACATTATAATAGTACATCAGCCAGGTTTCGCCGTTGCAGGTAACAGAAAACCAGGTATTAGCGGGCTGGGTAGGTGGCAACATCAGGTATTGATTCCAGAAATAGCTGCTGCCGGTGGATGGGCGGTTGCTCAGCGCGGTCAGCAGTTCGTCACTGTCCGTGCGGTAAAAGAAATAGAGATCACTGGATTCTACATAGCGAATGCGGTCCTGCAGGTGGGTCAGGATATCCTGCTGGGTCAGGTAGCGGCCCAGCGGGCTGCTGGTATAGTAATTCTGGGAGCTGGCGGCCAGCGAGACCAATTCCAGCGAGCCAGAGTTGATTTTGTCCACCTTGCCGCTGATCTGTTCCGTATAGATCTGCGCTGTGCTGGAAAGGCTCTGCCGAAAATTGCGCAGCATTAAATTAAAGCTGTAAGCGTTGGTGATGACCGTAATGGCTACCAGTGCCGCTGCAATAACTACCAAATTGACCCCGCTGCGCCAGCGGAGGGAATTGTGCTGTGAAGACATAAGGCACCCCGGAAGAACGTTAAGAGTTAATTAGGGCAATACCGCATAATTCTAAGTGCCGATACGGCGAGCGAGGTGCGGCAGCTGCTAAGCCAAAAGCGCAGATAATACTGGATGCTGCAAAGGTGAGCGCCGCCAGTGGCGGAAACAGCGAA
>ENA-OQAX01000296-OQAX01000296.1-human-gut-metagenome-genome-assembly--contig:-NODE-296-length-11948-cov-2.153540_pt1 | contig 11948 bp, 15 predicted proteins | sample MGYA00242741_ERZ504539 | MGnify/ENA primary metagenome ERZ504539 (study PRJEB26092, sample SAMD00036277) | human gut metagenome | host: Homo sapiens | study: EMG produced TPA metagenomics assembly of... | reverse complement strand
CCCTGTTTCTCATATACGAAATTACTGATCAGAAGGTCAACTGTCTGCGGACCTCTGAGCAGTTCATATAAAGTTTTCAGAATCTGTACATATGCTTCTTTATTTACCCAGTCATCACTGTCCACTACCTTGAAATACAATCCTGTAGCATTTCTGATTCCTGCATTGACAGCTTCTCCATGACCACCATTTTCCTGATGGATTGCCTTTACAATTGTCGGATATTTCCTGGCATAGTCATCTGCAATCTCAGCAGTTCTGTCAGAAGATCCGTCATCTACTATAAGAATCTCTACTTCTTCTCCTCCCACCAGTAATGACTCTATACAACTCTCCATATAATCCTGGGAATTATAACATGGAATCGCAATACTTAACAGTTTCATCTTGTTTCCTCCTTGATATACTTTGCATACGCTCCAAAAGCAGATGGAATTGCGTATTGTTTACCTGACTGTTCTTTACTTACAAAAATGAGTTCTTTATCCTGTGTTGTCTTTAGGGATGATACCTTTATTCTGTATGCCTGCATTCTCCATTCAATATGGGAGAAAATATGTTTCGCAGGCGGAAGTTCTTCTATATATAATGGATCAAGTCCCAACTCTTTTACGTACAAAAGCGCATCTTCGCTTTTTAAATGTCCCTGAATATTTGGCAGTTCATATAAGCCTGCCAAAAGTCCTTTCTCAGGTCTTTTCCTGATAGCTGTGCATTCTCCGTCCTGAATGATAAACACAGTCCTGTTGTCCTGTGTTCTGGCTTTCTTAGGTGCTTTTACAGGAATCATATCCGCTTTATCATGTCTGTGAGCCAGACAGGTAAATGCAATCGGACATTCTGCACATTTCGCCTGACCGTTGGGAACACATATCACAGCTCCCAGTTCCATCAGTGCCTGATTAAAGTCTCCCGGACAATCTGAGGGCATGATCTGCGAAACCTGCTGTTCTATTTTTCTGCGGACAGACTGCCGGCTGATGTCTTCCGTACTCTCTGTAATTCTGGAAATCACACGCAGTACATTCCCGTCTACAGCCGGAACCTTTTCCCCATATGCGATCGATGCAATGGCACCGGCTGTATAACTTCCTATTCCCTTTAACGACAAAAGCGCCTGATAATCTTCAGGCAGTCTGCCATTATATTCATCTTTTACAGTTTTCGCCGCTTCCTGCATGTTCCGAACGCGGTTATAATATCCCAGTCCCTCCCATAACTTCAGAAGTTTCTCTTCAGGACATTCCGCCAGTGACTGAATATCCGGGAGTCTGTGATAAATCTCTGAAAATAGGGTTTCACTGCCTCCACTCTGGTTTGCTGCAGCATAATCTCCGACACCCATGTATAATAAGCATTGTCCTTATCTCTCCATGGAAGAATCCTCTTATTATCCCTGTACCATTTTACCAGAGGCCGCACAATCTCTTCAAGTACCATAATTTATCTTTTCCTCGTTTTATTTACTGTTCACTCCATTCTCAGTAACGCCGCCAAAATTCATTTCAGATTACCTGTGGCAATTGGATTTTGGCCTGTATGTCATTTTATCACAAAACAGAAAAAAACGCTAATACATAAAAATAAAAAGGACCGTACACATTTTACCGTATCTCGATCCTTCTTGTCTTATTCATTATTTTTTACATTTTAATTTCAAATAACACACAAGCCCGACAATAATGATCAGAAGTGCTGCTATGTAAGCTATTTTAAAGGCCAGTGCTGTAGTAAAAAGATCTATAGCAGAAACAACGCCAATCAAAATAAGCGCAACTCCACTTGCTTTTGCCATCTTCTCTTCATCATAAAGCTTCTTACTGATGTCCGAGTTTCCACCTTTCAGGAAAATATCCCCATGTCCTGTCAGAAGCATTATTCCTACTATGAAAGCGGCAATTGTCAGTATGATGTTTAAAGAATCAAAATTCATAACCTTCCCCTTTCTTTCTGCATTTTACCATACAGAACCTTTTTTCTTTTTATAGAAATCCGGGACTATTGTTTCGCATACAATGATCCCGGAATATCCATACCTGTTTTATTTTCAGAAACTGTTCAATGCCTCCAATTAAAGATTACAGAAAAGTAATTCCTGATCAATATTAATAGAAACATACGATTGGAATATTGCAGTCAATAATATTATAAAGTTCTGCTGCTTTCTCCGGCGGCATATTGATACATCCATGCGAACCGCCTTCCATGAAACGATCTCCACCAAAGTATGGCTGCCAGTTTGCATCATGGAAACCAATACCGCCATTAAACGGCATCCAGTACGTTACCGGCTGTTCATATTCGTATTTACCATTTGCCAGCTGTTTACCTCTGAGCACATCCGGGCTCTTCTTATAATAAATCGTATAAATACCGGCCGGAGTCTGACGGTCAGAATATCTCATATCACCGGAAACAATATCTGACTCAAAGATATCTTCTCCGTTCTGGTAGAAATACATATGCTGTTCGGACAGATCCACTTCAATATAAGTATTTCCTATATCATTGTAACCATGTGCATTTGGCTGTCATAGAATAAACCGGCTCTCTGGTTGTCTGTGTCCCTGACTGGATTTCCTGTGTCAGCTGTGCAACCTCTGAAACCTGGTCTATCTGCCATCCATATGCAGAACCGTATACACTGACAGTTCTCCCACTTGTTGTCTGGAACTCTCTTTCAGTTCCCACCGTATCATGGGCCGCTGCAAGCTGCGCCACATAATCTGCGATGTGCTGTCTGAAAGATGTATCATCCATGATCAGCTGTCCTTTTTCATCAAAATTCAGCCAGTCCTTGATCGTATTTCCATCCAGGGTTTCCGTTTCATCTCCAAAAGTATACGTAATGCTTGCTTTTTGTGAAATTGTTACATGCATTAAGAGACGCCTGCAGATCCGGATTGTCGCTGGCAATATCTGCTTTTACATACACGTCCGGCTCACTGTCGAAATCAACCGAAGTTTTATTTCCCGAAACAGCTTCCGAAAGCACGTTATAAGCATTTTTCAAATCCAGCTTACTTCCCTCTGTCTCCGAAACAATCTCAAACTGCGAATCTCCATATGCGACATATGCATTCTCAGGAGCTACCTGATTCTCTTTCTGTGCACAGTTAAGTGCCTTCACCTGTTTTTTCAGCTTTTCTTTATCGTAAGTCGTGTTCTCAGCGGCTGTATAGCTCTTCTTTTCAAAAAACCTCTGATCCATTCATAAGGTTTCTGATCTTTCAAAAGTTTCAGAACACTTCCATCAGAAACATAACTATAGCCGATCTGATCTCCGCTGATCGTCTGCGGATCCAGATTTCTGGAATCAACCTCTATGGAATAGTTCTCTACTGTCTTCGCAATCTTCTGTTCTGCCTCATAAGCAGTTTTACCCGAACAGTCAATACCATTGATCGATGTTCCTTCAAAGAATTTATCCGAATAATAATATGACATACCCCGCATATGCAGCTCCGGTGCTTACAATAACCATTGCCACTGCGATTCCTGTAATCTTCAATCCTTTATGCTTCTTTCGGCAGGTGGTTCATAAGGTGCAAGATCTTCATCATTGATCGGTACATACGAAATTCTCCCCGGTCTTGCGGATTTATGGCGTCTGCCAGTTGTTTCCTTACTGCCATTTGGGACTGTGTTGTTTTTTTCCTCTTTGTTGCCCATCTATTTTTCTCCTCAACATAAATGTTACCGTTCATTTTTCCTGAAGCCTATTTACTTTTGAATCATATTACTGTTGATTCGGTTAATTAAGAGGCTTGCTATAATTCTTAATAATACGCTTCACAATACACAGAATTTATGTACTGATCACATAAACCTGCGCTGCATGTTTCATTATAACATAATTCTTCCAATTTGCACCTACTATTCACCTTTTTCTCATTTTTTATTACTGTTTGCAGGTAATATCCCCGAAAAATGTTTTCTTTGGCAAATCCCTTGTGATTTTTCTTATTTTTACAGGCCAAGTCTGCGTTTCATATCCTTCATCACATAGAAATACATGATGATCAGAAGTCCTCCTGCAAGCACCCATGCCATCGGACTGGCCATACATGCTCCAAAGTAACTCTTATGAGCTGCCGCAATCATGGCAGTGATTCCACGTCCTGCCAGTTCTGCAACACCGGCAAGCATTGGAAGCAGTCCGTATCCCATACCCTGGATACCATTCCTGAGCGCATTGACAAAGTGAAGTGGTATGAAAAATACTGCCACGCATTTCACATAAGTATCAACCATAGGAATGACTTCTGCGGCATTATCTGAAATAAACAGATAAGACAGATATTTGCCAAAGAAGAAAATGATCACACCTGTAACAATAGCATAGGTAATTCCTATAATATGCGCACTGTTAAATCCCTGTCTGACTCTGTCCAGTTTACGTGCTCCTATATTCTGTGCATTATATGTTGCCATTGTTGTTCCGATTGCAACATATGCCTGGGTAAAAATATTCTCAATCTTATTTCCTGCCGTAAATGCCGCTACTGCATAGGAACCAAGAATATTCAGCGCAGACTGTACCATCATGGTTCCGATCGCAGTGATGGAATACTGCAGTCCCATGGGAATGCCCACAAGAATTTCTTTTTTGGCAATCTCTGAACGAAATCTCCAGTCATCCGCCTTCAGTCTCAATTCCGGTACGTATTTTATAATATAAATCAGACAGAGCACTCCGGATACTCCCTGTGCTGTGATCGTCGCCCAGGCAGCCCCTGCAACTCCCATATGGAAAACAATAATAAACACCAGGTCAAGTACTATATTCAAAAGTGCCGCCAGAATCAGAAAATACAATGGTGTCTTACTGTTTCCCAGTGCTCTCAGAATACTGGCCAGGATATTATATAATACCTGTGCAAAATACCTCCGCATATGATCATAATGTAGATATATGCATCCTGAAAAATATCCTCCGGTGTATGCATTAATGTCAGAAGCGAGTGCATCCCCACCATACTGACAGCCGTCATTATAACCGATATGATAATTGAAAGTAACGCCGCATTTCCCACTGACTGGCGCATCTCATCCATCTTTCCCGCACCGAATTTCTGTGAGGTCAGAACTGTAAAACCGGCTGTCAGTCCCGTAAGAAAACCTATGATCAGAAACATGATCGTTCCTGTTGAACCAACCGCTGCCAGCCCTTTTGTTCCTACAAATTTTTCCTACGATTATGGCATCTGCCATGTTGTAAAACTGCTGGAAATACATTACCTATAAATACAGGTATCGTAAAGTCAAGTATCATCTTCATTGGTTTCCCAACTGTCATGTCTGTCTGCATTCCAATAAACCCTCCCAATCCTTTTTTAATCCTCTTTATTTACTGTTTCCGACATCTGTTTTATCAGATATCAGAGCGATTATAGTTGAAAAATTTTTTTCCATTTCAAGATGTGTTTTTTAATTCCATGATTTTCTACATAATCACCAAAAACAGACAAAAAACCCTCTGATTTGTGTCAGAGGGTTTCGTCAATATCACGAACTGCTGATGTCTGCCAAGCAGTTCTCACAGTTTTTGTATTATATTATTTCTCTACAAGAAGAGATTTTCCTGTCATTTCTACAGGCTGTTCCATTCCCATAAGCTGGATCAGTGTAGGAACGATATCTGCAAGACATCCGTTCTCGCGCAGTGTGTATTTCGGATCTGCATTTACAAGAATGAATGGTACAGGATTTGTTGTATGTGCAGTCCACGGAGCACCTGTCTCATAGTCGATCAGCTGTTCTGCATTTCCATGGTCAGCACAGATAAACATCTGTCCGTCCACTTCTTTAAGAGCCTCTACTGCTTTGCCAACACATTCATCAACAGTTTCCACTGCTTTGATGGCAGCTTCCTGTACGCCTGTATGTCCAACCATATCCGGGTTTGCAAAGTTAATCACAATCACATCATATTTGTCAGATTTGATCGCATCTACCAGTTTTCCGCAAACCTGAGGTGCACTCATTTCCGGCTGAAGATCGTAAGTTGCAACCTTCGGAGATTTAACCAGGATTCTGTCCTCTCCTTTGTTCGGCTCTTCCACACCGCCATTGAAGAAGAATGTAACATGTGCATATTTCTCTGTTTCAGCAATACGCGCCTGAGTCATATTGTGTGCTGCAAGATACTCACCAAATGTATTGTGAAGCTGAACCTTGTGGAATGCAACCTGTTTATTCTGAATGGTATCATCGTAATCTGTGAAGCATACGAAAGTAACCTGTGGTCTTGCTTTTCTTTCAAATCCCTGGAAATCATCATCGCAGAATGCTCTTGTGATCTCACGAGCGCGGTCAGGACGGAAATTAAAGAATACAACAGAATCTTTATCAGATATAACACCTGTCGGCTGTCCGTCTTTCTCGATAACTGTAGGAAGAACAAACTCGTCTGTCTTATCATTGTCATAAGAAGCCTGAACTGCTGCCGGTGCATCTGTTCCCTTTACGCCTTCTCCTGTTGTAAGAGCATTGTATGCAAGTTCTACACGATCCCAGCGGTTATCACGATCCATCGCATAGTAACGTCCGGAAACAGTAGCAATCTCACCTACACCGATCTTCTTCATCTCTGCTTCAAGAGCCTCTACAAACTCTTTACCTGATGCAGGAGGTGTGTCACGACCGTCAAGGAAACAATGTACGTAAACCTTCTCAACGCCCTCTCTCTTAGCCATCTCAAGTAATCCATAAAGATGTGTATTATGACTGTGCACACCACCATCAGAAAGAAGTCCCATGAAATGTACTGCAGAATTATTCTCTTTTGCGTTCTTCATTGCTGCAAGAAGAGCTTCATTCTTAAAGAAATCACCGTCCTGGATTTCTTTTGTGATTCTGGTAAGTTCCTGATATACGATACGGCCTGCGCCCATATTCATATGTCCTACTTCAGAATTACCCATCTGTCCGTCCGGAAGACCTACTGCCAGTCCGCTTGCGTTTCCTTTTACAAATGGATATTCTGCCATCAGCTTGTCCATAACCGGTGTTTTAGCCAGATATACAGCGTTTCCTTCCTTTTTGTCATTCAGACCATATCCATCAAGAATCATTAATACGGTTGGTTTTTTGCTCATAATGTTCTCCTTTTATGTTTATTCATAATTGATAACTGTTTTGCTGATATCAGGAGCAGAAAACTGATCATCTCTGCACAATAAATCTTTTATATCTGACATCTCTTATATAGTATCAAAATCTCAGGATTTTTCAATTCTTTTTTTGTATCTGTTTCATTTTCATTACTATAATATATGAAAAGAACAGTAACTTATTTTCCATATACACGAATGATCGTGGAAATCTTTCTTACGGAATCCCTGTTTCTCAGTTCTTCGATGGCAGTTCTAAAATCACCTTCTCTTACCTTCTCAGTGATCACAACTACTTCCGCACACCCTTCCACCTTGGTATCTTTCTGGATAATCTGTGCAACACTGACCTGATATTTGGCAAAAATAGCAGTCATCTCGGCAAGAACACCGCAGCGATCCTCTACTTTGAGACGGAGGAAATAACGGTTATGTGTATCTTCCATTTTCTTAACAGGGATATTCTTGTAACAGGTACATCCGATTCTGCCGCAGCATCCTGCAAGAATATTTTCTCACAATATCAAATACATCACCCACAACTGCACTGGCTGTAGGAAGTTCTCCTGCTCCTCTTCCGAAGAACATGGCATCCTCCACTGCATCTCCATGGACAAATACTGCATTATAGGAATCATTTACAGTTGCAAGCGGATGGGAACTGGGGATCAGCATCGGGCACACATATGCTTCAATTCCGTCTGCTTCGTTTCTTGCAACACCCCAGAAGCTTGATATCACGTCCCATTTCTTTCGCATAATGAATATCTTTTGATGTGATCTTGGCAATTCCCTCTGTATATACATCGTTAAATACCACACGTGAGTTAAATGCCACAGATGCAAGGATCGCTACCTTACGTCCTGCATCCAGACCTTCGATATCAGCAGTCGGATCAGCCTCCGCATATCCAAGTTCTGTTGCAAGTGCCAGGGCATCCTTAAACTCCATACCTTCCTGAGTCATCTTTGTCAGAATAAAGTTTGTGGTTCCGTTTACAATACCCATAACTTCTGTCATGTGATTTCCTGCCAGACACTGTTTCAATGGTCTGATGATCGGAATACCACCTGCTACTGCTGCTTCAAACAGAAAATCCACTTTACTCTCATGTGCCGCATCCAGAAGCTCATGACCATGTACTGCGATCAGATCCTTGTTTGCAGAGACTACATGCTTACCGGCTTTTAATGCAGAAAGGATATACTCTTTTGCAGGATTAATCCCACCCATCAGTTCAATCACAATCTCAATCTCCGGATCATTTATAATCTCATCCCACTGGCTGGTGAGCAATGAGGCGTCTTCTATCTTCGCTGCTGCCTTCTCTATATTTCTCACAAGGATTTTCTTTATCTCAACTTTACAGCCAATCTTGGCCGACATTTCCTTTTCCTGATTCTTCAGTACCTTATATACACCTGTTCCTACTGTTCCAAATCCTAACAGTGCGGCTTTGATGACATTTTCATTCATTTTGCAGGATTCCCCTTTCGTTTTCGTTGGTTTTTATAGTATGGCAGAATTTCCTATTTGTCAAGTTTGTCTGCATTTTTAAGCAAAATCTTTATCATATTTTCCAGTTCTTTGTTCCGTCTGCGAAGCCATCTCACATACCATAATATCCCCACTCCTGCCACCCAGGCAGAAATACAGAATATTCCATCCAGGATCATATAAACAGTTCTCTCTGTTCCCCCGGCAGGGGCTCCACTCAGGAAGCAGTAATACATTGCCACTGATATGCAGGCTGCGGCCACGCCTTCCATTATCTTTCTGATCGTCTTCATTATATCACTTTCCTTCTCAATAGTGTCTTTATAAGACACTGTTACAAGACCTATTTTAACCCGATAATAAACATGAATCAAGAACAAATCGGACGGTTATTACATATGATAAGCTATAGAAAATTATGGAAGACTATGAAGGAGCGGAAAATCAGCCAGTATGCCCTGTACACTCACTATGGCATAAGCACTTCTTTTCTGGATAAACTCGTCATAATGAAAAATGTGGAAATCCGCAGTCTTGATATCTTATGTTCAAATCCTTTGACTGCGATTTCGGTGATATTGTAGAACACATTCCGGATAATGCTGAACCTGAGGAAAAATAATTTTTTCGGGTTCAGCATCAATATGATGTAGTTGTGTCCTTTCGTAGAACTATTTGTTCTTTTTATGTTCGGGAAAAAGGTATTTTACCCCTAACCTGATATCTTCTCATATCTATAATATATTTTGCTTATCATATCCTGCAGAAAGTCAGGCGGATATTCGCAATCTCCACAGGGGACTTACCTGATTCGGTTAAAACATTATTTATAATGTTATCCTATAAGTCCATTCACAAAAACATAAGATTTTTTCATTTATTTATGATATACTTATTACTGTCTCCTTCGTTCTCAGTAACGCAGACTTATCTATGGCATTCTCTTCAGGCGCATAATATCATCCGCTTCGCAATTTATCAGTTTAAATAGTGCGTTCAGGAGACTTGCTGCAGATTTACAAAATATTTTTACCTGAAAGGATCGTAGTATATATGAAATATGATGTAGTGATCATCGGCGCAGGACCTGGCGGTATTTTCTCTGCCTATGAACTGATGAAGCAAAATAACGATTAAAGATTGCTGTTTTTGAGGCTGGAAATCCTCTCAGTAAAAGACATTGCCCAATTGATGGTGACAAAGTAAAAACCTGTATCAAATGTAAAACCTGTGCTATCATGAGCGGATTTGGCGGTGCCGGTGCTTTCTCTGATGGCAAATATAATATCACGAATGATTTCGGCGGAACGCTTTATGAACATATCGGAAAAAAGAAGCTCTTGACCTGATGCGCTATGTAGATGATATCAATGTTGCCTATGGCGGTCAGGATACAAAAAATGTATTCTACTGCAGGAACCAAATTCAAAAAGCTTTGTATGCAGAATAAGCTAAAACTTCTGGATGCTTCCGTCCGTCATCTGGGAACAGACATTAACTATGTAGTTCTTGAGAACTTATATTCAAAATTAAAAAGAACATGTTGATTTTTATTTCAATACTCCTGTAGAACGTCTGGAAGTGCTGGATGATGGATACCGCATTGTTACAAAGAATGATACCACTGACTGCAGTAAATGTATCGTATCCGTAGGCAGAAGCGGAAGCAAATGGATGGAACAGATCTGTAAAGAACTTGACATCCCAACCAAATCAAACCGGGTAGACCTGGGTGTACGTGTAGAACTTCCTGCTGTTATCTTCTCACACCTGACAGACGAACTGTATGAGAGTAAGATTGTCTACAGAACAGAAAAATTCGAAGATAATGTGAGGACTTTCTGTATGAATCCTTATGGCATCGTTGTAAACGAAAATACAAACGGCATTGTCACAGCAAATGGCCACAGCTATGAAGATCCATCCAAACAGACAGAAAATACAAACTTCGCACTGTTGGTAGCCAAACATTTCTCCGAACCATTTAAAGACAGTAATGGATATGGCGAAAGCATTGCCCGTCTTTCCAATATGCTGGGCGGCGGAGTGATCGTACAGCGTTTCGGCGATCTGGTGCGCGGAAGAAGGAGTACGGTTGCACGTATCGAAGAAGGTATGGTACGACCTACTCTCGCAGCTACTCCCGGTGATCTGAGTCTTGTTCTCCCGAAACGTATCCTTGACGGAATCATTGAAATGATTTATGCTCTGGATAAAATCGCTCCCGGGACAGCTAATGATGACACCCTCCTCTATGGTGTGGAGGTTAAGTTCTATAATATGGAAGTTGATATTGATGAAAATCTGGAAAGCAGATACAAAGGCCTGTATATCATTGGAGACGGAAGCGGTGTAACCCATTCCCTGTCCCATGCTTCTGCAAGCGGTGTATATGTAGCACGCCAGATTGTTGAGAATCTGTAAAAGACCGGATTTCTTCTGAGGGATACCTCTAACTACAGCAATCAATAACCTTAAAGTCCCCATCTGTCTCTTACAGTTGAAACAGATAGGGACTTGTTTATTATATTTTCTGGTATGCCATCCATTTATCCATTCCCAGACGTTCAAATGAACCGCAGTACTGAAATCCGCATTTTTCCAGAAGTTTCTGCATGGGGATGTTATCGCTGTATGTATCCATACGGAGATTCAGTGTTTGAGCATAGGCCCAGTCCAGACAGAATGATGCGGCTCCTCTTACTATTCCTGTGGACGCTACCCTGTGAACTACTCCATAGGGTTCTTCATTCAGCCATTTTCCATTAATTTCTTTATAATCTTCATCTTCTTCCGCCGCATAATAGAAAACACAGGCAATCCGCCCTTCTGACATGCACAGATACATTTTATCAATATCATGCTCTATCAGCTCTGCTGAGGGGTAATCTTCACCCCACTGTTCTGCATTGCCATTTTCTCTCATAAATTTGCGGGCTTTATCATAAACTTGCATGATCTGCCCAAGATCCTGCACTGATGCTTTTCTTATTTCCATGAACCTTCCTTTTCTTTTGGTTATTTATATTCTTTAGTATTTGTATTCGTTTTGATTTTTCATCTGTTTCTCAAATTTTTTCGTCAAAAGACAAATATTTTCACAATGGTCTGTAAAACTGAACATATCTACCGGCTGTATTTTTCTCACATCATAGCCATGTTTTGTCAAATACTCCAGATCTCTTGCCAGTGTTTCCGGTCCACAGGAGATATATACGATTCTTGATGGATTCAGTTTGATAACAGAGGACATAAACTTTTTATCACTGCCTGTACGTGGCGGATCCATAAATACAACATCTGCATGTTCTCCGTTTTCTGCCATGTTTTCCATA
>ENA-OQAX01000295-OQAX01000295.1-human-gut-metagenome-genome-assembly--contig:-NODE-295-length-11975-cov-2.301317_pt1 | contig 11975 bp, 16 predicted proteins | sample MGYA00242741_ERZ504539 | MGnify/ENA primary metagenome ERZ504539 (study PRJEB26092, sample SAMD00036277) | human gut metagenome | host: Homo sapiens | study: EMG produced TPA metagenomics assembly of... | reverse complement strand
AAACAAATAAAAGAAGATTTGGAAATAAGCCATATCCCGGTTATCCTGCTCACTGCACGTAATGACGAAGAAAGCCAACTATATGGTTATAAAAACGGAGCAGACGCCTACATCACAAAACCTTTTGAAGTAAGTATGCTGTATGCAATTGTCTGTAGCCAACTGCATAACCGGGAACGGATGCGTACCCGCTATACAGACATCGGTCCTCTGCCGCCACCCGAAGAAGGAACCTTCAGTTCGGCCGATGAAGAATTTTTAAATCGCCTGAATCAGATAATCACAGAACATCTGGATAACGAACAGTTGGGTATTCCATTCATTTGCAAACAAAATAGGAATCAGCAGAGCTTCTTTTATACAATAAGCTGAAAGCATTGACAGATATGGGAGCCAACGACTATATAACCAAAATACGTATGGAGAGAGCTATCTGGCTTATTCTCCATACAGAACTCAGCGTCAATGACATAGCAGATAAGACAGGATTCTCAACCGCCAGATATTTCAGTACTGTATTCAAACAGCATACAGTTGCTCCCCTACTCAATACAGGGAGAAACCGCCTGTCAGCACTCAATAACCCCATAAAACCCTGTTTTCATTCCATATTGTGTTAATTTCCGACCATTTATAATAATAAATGATATATAATATGGAATAAAAGCAGAAATATAGTGCATAATCCAAATGAAAGAGCTTACTTTGTCCAACAAACAATTAGAGATTTATTCTAGTTTTATTCTCATCATGTATCTTCTCAGTTATCCACATTGAGTATATTCATTCCTGATTTAGAGCTTCTTGAAATTTCGTTGTTAGATTATTAATTTTTTATATTGACAGTTATGAATATGTATGTTGGAAACCTTAGCTACAACGTTAAGGAAGTAGATTTGAGAGAAGTTATGGAAGAGTATGGAACAGTAGGCTCAGTCAAGTTAATCATTGACCGTGATACAAGAAGATCAAAAGGTTTCGCCTTTGTCGAAATGCCGGAAACTTCAGAAGCTTCAAACGCTATCAAACAGTTGAACGGCGTAGAATATGCCGGTCGTCCAATGGTAGTAAAAGAAGCCTTACCCAGAAATTAATAGAGTAAACTTGATAGACAAAGAAAAAGGATTTTCCTGCATGGAAAATCCTTTTTCTTTGTCTATCAAGTTTTAATGAATACTGCTTACATACACCAGCTACCACTCTATAAATTTACCACGAGCTCTGCGTTCCGCCAACATCTGTGTAAGAAAAACGCTGGCGGTCCTTGGCTATGTACGCCGGGCAAAAATATTAGGAACAGCTACCCCCAAGGCTATACAGAAAATGATAAGCGCCGAGTTAATACCATTGGAAAAAGCAAGTGTCACTTCTCCTACCACTCCACGCATATTGATAAGCGCCAGCAACGAACGATACATCAAGACACCAGGTACCATCGGAATGACAGAAGGAATAGTCAGCACATGATTAGGGACATGAAACCAATGAACGGCTTTGACAGCTATCAAACTCACGACAAAGCTTCCCATAAACGAACCGATCACCGGACCATATCCTAATTCAAAGTTTACAAAGTTACGGGTGCATACTGCAATAATTCCACCTACAGCCACCACCCACAACAAACGTCTCTGCACATTAAAAATAGTAGCGAATCCCATAGCCGCAATAGCAGCCGCAACAGCATATACCCAATAAGCATCGTGCGGCACCATGCTCAGTTCACTGAACTTCTGGTCGATAGTCACATCACTCATCACCAGCAGCCTCAAGGCAAAAGCGATACCAAACGCCATGCCTCCTACCATCATTACCGTGTTGGCTGCACGCGTAATACCTACCAACAAGTGATTGTCAATCATATCGTCCACAAAAATTTTATCAGCGGCACACCGGGAACTATATATAAGGTACAGGCCAGCAACGGATGATACGGAGTGGAAGATAAACCTGAAAAAGAAAACGCATAAGCCAGACAAGTACATAAAAAATGCAGAGATCGCAATACTCATATATACATTGATACCGAACTCAATACAACGGGCACGGGTACGGAACCCCACAAAAGTACAAATAGCCGTAATCAGAAAAGCAATCCAGTCACCACCAAACAGCTTGCAGAACCCTCCACAGGCAAACCCGGTACAGATTGCCACGACATAGGGGGTATAATTACGCTCCTGACGAGCAATCTTCTCCAGTTCTTCCTCGTATTTATCCAATGAATAATCCTGCTCAATGGCACGCCACGAAAGTTTACTGATTTTTGAAATGGCTTCCATATTGATGCCATGTTTCTCGCATTTCTGAAACTTGGAAAAAGAGTGCTTCTCGTCACTCACATTGACCATCAGCATCGTCCACCGGATATCAATATGCAGTTTCTCTTCCGGAATGCCCAGATAAGCGGCCACGCGCTTCATGTTTCTTTCAATCCGGTTAGTGTCTGCCGCACTCTCCATCAGCAGCTTGCCGGTACGTAATAAAAGGTCTAGTTTACGGCGCAATAGCAGCACCTCTTGTTCATTTGTTGTCTCGTTCATCTTCTTTTTACCTCAATTTTGTTTACTCTGACAGGAAACAGGTCGTTTTTTTTTCGGGGTGCAAAGGTACAAAAAGTATATGATATTCATAACTAAATGTAGGAACAGAAATGAAATTGTCGTATCTTTGACCCGAAATAATTAAGTTAGATATGGTAACATTCAAAGAATTCTTTTCATTCAAGAATAACCGCTTCTTCTGGCTCAATCTGATAGCGATGGTAGTGGTCATTGTGGCAGCAGCCTGGGGAACCCTTCAATGGCTGGACAGCTATACACGCCACGGCGAAGCAGTGGTAGTGCCCGATGTAAAAGGAATGAATCTGCGGATCGCAGAAAATGAACTCGACAAGCAGTCACTAAAATCAATCGTCATAGACTCCAGCTATGTAAAAGGAATAGCCCCCGGTGCTATTCTGGAACAGAATCCCGCCGGTGGCTCCAAGGTGAAGTCGGGCAGAACCGTCTATCTGACCGTCAATGCACGACAGCGCCCCCAAGGTAGCCATTCCCGATGTCATGGATAATAGTTCTCTCCGCCAGGCCGAAGCCAAATTACGTGACATTAGGTTTAAAATAACCGAACCCGAATATATCAGCGGCGAAAAAGACTGGGTATACAGCATAAAATACCGAGGACGCGACTTGAAAGCCGGAGAAAGGTCCTCACGAAGCCGTACTGACACTCACGGTAGGCAACGGCAATGAAACCATGCCCGAAGATTCTGCATTGGTAAATGAATCCGGAACTGCGAACGATGACAAACCGGTGGTAGACGAATCTTGGTTTTAAACTTAACACACAGTGATGATGAAAGAAGAATATGTGGATGAACTGGACGACACACTGGATGATGTGGAACCGGTAGTGGACAACCCTGCCGAACTGTATGAACATTTCCGTGTAGTAGTAGACAAAGGACAGTCACAGGTGCGCGTGGACAAATATTTGTTCGAACGGCTTGTCAACTCTTCGCGCAACCGTATTCAGAAGGCTGCCGACGCCGGTCTTATCATGGCGAACGGCAAACCGGTGAAAAGCAGTTATAAAGTAAAGCCTTGCGACGTGCTGACGGTGATGATGGACCGTCCACGTTATGATAATGATATCATTCCCGAAGATATTCCATTGGATATAGTCTATGAGGACAACGATTTGATGGTAGTCAACAAACCGGCCGGACTGGTAGTGCATCCGGGATGCGGAAACTACCACGGCACGCTGGTCAACGCCATAGCATGGCATCTGAAAGACAATCCCAAATACGACCCTAATGATCCGCAAGTGGGATTAGTCCACCGTATAGACAAAGATACCTCAGGCCTGCTCGTGGTAGCCAAGACCCCCGATGCCAAGACTCATTTGGGACTTCAGTTCTACAACAAGACCACCAAACGTAAATACAATGCTCTGGTATGGGGTATCGTAGAAAATAACGAAGGAACCATAGAAGGGAATATAGGGCGAAACCCCAAAGACCGCATGCAAATGGCCGTACTGAGTGACCCCGCCCAAGGAAAGCACGCCGTCACCCACTATCGGGTACTGGAACGTCTGGGCTATGTCACGCTGGTAGAGTGTGTACTTGAAACGGGACGCACCCACCAGATACGTGTCCACATGAAGCACATCGGACACACGCTGTTCAACGATGAGCGTTATGGCGGAAACGAAATTTTAAAAGGAACTCATTTTAGTAAATACAAACAATTCGTAAACAACTGTTTCGAGACCTGCCCCCGCCAGGCATTACACGCCATGACGCTGGGCTTTGTCCATCCCCGTACAGGCGAAGAGATGTTCTTCACCTCTCCGCTGCCCGAGGATATGACAAACCTGATAGACAAGTGGAGAAACTATATCAGTAACAGAGAAGAACTATGAAACGTACTATTGCCATAGTAGCCGGAGGAGATTCCAGCGAACTTGTCGTTTCCTTGCGCAGTGCACAGGGACTTTACTCTTTCATTGACAAAGAGCGTTATAACCTATATATAGTAGAGATGGAAGGGCATCGGTGGGAAGTAGTCCTTCCGGACGGCTCCAAAACCCCGATAGACCGTAATGACTTCAGTTTCATGGAGAACGGCGAAAAGAAACAATTCGACTTCGCCTACATCACCATCACGGAACTCCGGGGGAAAACGGTATCCTGCAAGGTTACTTCGACCTGTTAGGAATCCCCTACTCCAGTTGTAACGTACTGGTATCGGCCATGACTTTCAATAAATTCACCTGCAACCAATACCTGAAAGGCTTCGGTATCCGCGTAGCCGAATCACTGATCCTGCGTAAAGGATTTGAAATTACAGACGAAGAAGTAATCAACAAAATCGGTCTGCCTTGTTTCATCAAGCCCACGCCGGCGGTTCCAGCTTCGGTGTCACCAAAGTAAAGACTAAGGAAGATATACAACCCGCCATCGAAAAAGCTTTCGAGGAAAGTGACGAAGTAATGATTGAAGCCTTTATGAGAGGAACGGAAATCACCTGCGGCTGTTACAAGACCTCGGACAAGGAAGTGGTATTCCCCATCACCGAGGTGGTGAGTGCCAACGAATTCTTTGACTATGGAGCCAAATACAACGGCGAGTCACAGGAAATCACACCTGCCCGCCTGCCCGAAGATACAGCCGAACGTGTACGTCTGCTCACTTCGGCAATTTATGACATTCTGGGGTGCTCCGGCCTTATCCGCATTGACTATATCATTACCGAGGCGAAAAAGTAAACTTGCTCGAAATCAATACCACTCCGGGCATGACAGCTACCAGCTTCATTCCCCAACAGGTGCGTGCAGCAGGATTGGATATAAAAGATGTGATGACTGACATTATAGAAAATAAATTTTAGTGATATCACTGACTAACCTTTATAAATTATGAACATACCAGCTGAATTTAACGAGATTCGTCCGTACACTCCCGAAGAGTTGCCGCAAATCTATGAAGAATTAATCGCTGATCCCGCTTTCCGGACAGTGGTAGAGTCTGTTATGCCGGGCGTACCTTTCGAAGGTCTTGCCATGAAGATGCGTCAATGCAAAACAAACCTGGAATTCCAAAAAGCGTTCTTTTACGGACTATTATGGGATTTAGTGAAAAAAACAGCCAACGGACTGACATTCGACTGTTCCGCCTTGTCCGACTTAACCCGGAACTACACTTTCATCTCTAATCATCGTGATATTATTCTGGACTCGGCTTTTCTATCTATCCTACTGATAGACAACGGAATGACAACCGTAGAGATCGCCATCGGCGACAACCTGCTCATCTACCCATGGATTCATAAGCTGGTACGTGTCAATAAATCATTCATCGTGAAACGCGGCCTCAACATGCGGCAGAAACTGGAAGCATCTGCTTTGATGTCGCGCTACATGCATTTCGCCATGAAGGAAAAAACATGAGAATTTATGGATAGCGCAACGTCAGGGACGTGCCAAAGATTCCAATGACCGTACCCAGGACAGTGTATTGAAAATGATGGCCATGGCAGGTGAAGGCGATGTTACCGAAAGACTGAAAGAACTGAACATCGTTCCGCTAGCCATTCTTACGAATACGACCCGTGTGACTTCCTGAAAGCAAAAGAGTTGCAGCAAAAACGCGAACGACGAACATTTCCAGAAAAGTCCCGAAGACGACCTGATCAATATGCAGACCGGCCTTTACGGATACAAGGGACGCATCCATTTCCAGACTTCCGCCTGTCTGAATCATGAACTGGACGAACTGAAAGAACACAATTTGCCTAAATGTGATTTGTTTACCGCCATATCGGAAACCATAGACCGGCATATACACAGCAGTTACCGCTTGTTTGCAGGTAATTATGTGGCGTGTGACCTCTTGATGGGAGACAACCGTTTCACGGCCGAGTACACAGAAGAAGAAAAAGAGCACTTTGAAAAATATCTGGAACAGCAGATTGCCAAAGTCGATCTTCCCAACAAAGACACCGCCTTCCTGCGTCATGCTTTGCTGACTATGTATGCCAATCCGCTCATCAATTACCTGAAAGCGGCAAAAGGATAAGAACGTTTACCGTAAAGGGTGGATGTTACAGTCCACCCTGAAAAAGAAAATAATAAACATGAGGAAAGTCGTTATTTTATCTTTTCTAACCTCTTTGCTTCTCGGCGCGTGCGGTGAAGACGACTATGTATATCCTAATGTTCTGACAGATATGATCGACTTGAAAACCGACCATACAGGAACCGGACGGTATCTGATAACGGATGAAGGGACAGAGTGGCGCATCCAGTCACGTACCGGTCTTGACGGACTGGCACCAGACACCACGTACCGCACGGTTACCATGTACGCTCCATTGACAGACTCGGAAGAAGCAGAAAAAAGAAGCCATGCTTTACAATACCCAACTGGTTATTTCTCCTGTTCCCTTGTCCGAATCTAAATTCAAGGAGATAAAAGACCGACCCGGTAGCCATTCAAAGCATTTGGCGGGGTGGGAATTACCTGAACCTGATTTTACAAGTCAAAGTCAAAGACCAGAAACACGGTTATCACTTTATTGAGAACAAACTGGAGAACAAAGACGGAGAACAAACATTATACTTGACACTCTATCATGACAGGAATAATGACATCGAAGGTTCAACCGTAAAGTCTATCTGTCTGTTCCCTTGTGGGCATACGCCGGCAAACTGCATAAAGGCGATAAGATTGTATTCAACATCCGTACTTACAAAGAAGGTATGACCAGTCGTATCTTTTATTTTTAGCAAACAAAAACATCAAAACATTCCATTTTATGATAAAGACCATCTATTTTGTATTCTTCATCTGCGCATTCTCACTAGGATTATGGGCATGTACCGGCAAAGACAGTGACAAATTCAAGAATCTTTCCTCTGACCAGTTTGAGGAAATGATACAGGACAAGACCATCCAACTGATTGATGTACGCACGGTAGCCGAATATTCCGAAGGCCATATACCGGGCAGCATCAATATCAATGTATTGGACAATGAGTTTGGTACAAACATCGAGAAGCTTCTTCAAAAAGACCGTCCCGTAGCCGTTTATTGCAAAAGTGGAAGGCGCAGCCGCAATGCGGCCAATATTTTGGTAAAAAAGGATTAAAGTGTATAATCTGGATAAGGGTATCCTGGACTGGAAGGAATTAGGGAAGGAAATAAGTTTTTTAACCGTTTTTTTCCTTCAAATTCTTCATTATGGCTTAGCAAGTTGATTTACTGCCACTTATTATGAAGGATTTTTTTTCAATCCTTCATAAATTCTTCATCTCTGTAAGTTTGTCCGTAAGCGTCTCCGCGATTCTATATAGTATATTAAAAGTAAAAAGTCTAATGATCCCTTTTTAGTCATTAGCCTTTTCCCATCTGTCAGGAAGCAGTTGCCTGTATTTTTCCAGTGGTGTATTCGGTTGCCATTCGGCAGTTCTGTTTATGATATCCGTGAGATACTCAAACAGATTCACTTTATTCATCCTACAAGTAAGTGCTATCGTGTATAGTATGGCGCCCCGTTCGGCTCCCTTATGGCTGCCGAAGAACAATGAGTTTTTTCTTGATAAGGATATGTAGCGGTTCATCCGTTCAACTATATTGTTGTCCAGGTAAGTGTCACCATAATTAAAGATGTCCACCACGGCATTCCACTCATTGCGAAGATAGGTGATAGCTTCCTTCAGTTCGCTCTTAGGCAACAAATCTCCCCGTTCTTCTATATCATCAAGCACATCTTTTATTTCTCCGAGTATGTCCGGCGCATACTTTTTCCGATGGACAAGATTCTGTTCTACCGTCCATCCGTCAACCCCGATCTTATGCTTATGTTCATTTTGATAAAGTGTGTTTATCATCTCCACGATTCTTTTTGCATCCGGGTCATCCTCACCGCAATCTATAAATTTCCGTTTTATATGTTGCAGGCACGGAATGCGTGTGATATGGGGATAAGCATCGCTTTCGAGCTTCCGGTAAGGTGAGTATCCGTCGCTTTGTATGATACCTTTGCAACCGCCTAATTCGTTAAGAATAACTTTTTCAGAGCGGGAGCCGTCATCATAGAGCAGGTATATCATCCTGGTGTTTATGCCCACAACCACCCAGAGGTATCCCTTGCGGACTCCTTTTCCCTTGCTGTTCTTTTCCGGGACGAGTATTTTGTAATAGGTTTCGTCGGCTGCCTTATAAGGATCACTCAAAGCTGTCTGCCGGATACACTTATAAAGATTTTCAAAGAGGCTTGAGGCTTTTTCCATCAACTTATGAGCCGTAGGTTTCTTCAGCGTAAAGCCATGACTTTCGAAGTAGTTGATGATTCTTTCAACCGGTAGCGATTGTATATAACGCAATTCCATCAGCCCGGCAATGAATGAGCCGTCATAGCTGGAATTCAAGAAAGCCGAGACCGGTGTTTTTCCCTCAAAGAGACAACCGTCTTGCGCGTAGGTGTGTATCTTGTAGACGTGCTTGATGAAGCGCATGGGTACACATTCATAGCGGACACATATTCTGGGAGCGGTGGTAACCAGCCGGGCTTTATTGATGTCAAAATCAGGATCGTCGGGATAAACGTCATGTTCCTCCTGCTCCATCTCATAATGCATGTCACGTTTGGCCCCATTGTTCTTTCTGGCTTTACGCTTATCTGCTTTTTCTGCTTCTCTCTTCTGCCGCTCTTCCTCCGGCAATGCAGGTTGAGGGGGTTGTTGCTGTTCGGATGTGTTTGATACAAGTTTGGCGATCCCCTTGGTAAGACGCTGTTGCTTGCCAAGAGATTCGCCTTTTTGAAGGAGTGCCTCTTTAAGGGAAGAAACCTCCTTTATCAAATCATCTATCTGGTCCAGGAGTCTGTTGTTATCATCCCGCAACTCCTTGATTTGCTCCTTCAATAACTCTATGACCTCATCCTTTTTCATGGCGTAAAGATACAAAAAAATCAATGAGTCGGTCCAAAAATAATCGGATGGTAATTTAAAATCAAACAGTTAATATACAGTATTATTACATTAATCCTAAACGTTTTCGCAACCGTACAGACTTCAATGACACTCCATTTAAGATAAAAGACAAAACCTGATAAGAGATCTCATAATTGCCTGTATGGGGGTTAAATGTCGGCAACTCAAAACTTCCACCTTCCAGACGCTTGTAGTACAGGAGAAAGCCATCACCATCCCAACGCAGTATTTTTACACTCTGCCGGTTTTTGCCAAAGAATAAAAATATATCTCCGGAAATGGGGGACAGCTCCTTCATTTGAGAGCGTATGATTTTGAATAAACCGTCAATGCCAAGGTTCATACGGACAAAGCCCTGGTACAGATAGTAGCGATTGGCTGATGTTAGAGAATACATGGATCCCCCTCCTTTCTTTCGTAATCGCGTAACATTTTAATAATACCCCCGGGAGTGGCCCGTTTGACCGAAATGGTCGTTCCGCTGTTAAAGGTGATTGTGATCCCGGAAAGACTAAACTCTTCTTCCGACAACATGACGGGGGCTATTTGAGTGAACGAAGGAGAGGAAGTTGTCGGTCGGGAGGGTTCAACGCCGCCATAATAATCACGGACACATCCGCCTTGGCTTGTTTAACGCTATAACCCCGTCTGGACATCCAGGAACTCATACCTCCAAGAGTGGTATGCTGATCACGGCAAACATCGGCTAAAGAACAATTGTAGTCTACTTTCAATACTTCAAGGAAATGTTTCCAGGTTTTCCAAATCGATTTTCTGCTAAATCCATAATGCCTCATTTTTATATATGGCAAAAATATAAGAATGAAAAAAGGGCGACAAGATAGAATCGCGGAGACGCTTACGAACAAAAATATGGGCTGGAAGTAACTGACAGGAAACTGAAGGTTCTCCTATCAGGATACTTCCCTATTTTACAAGCAGTTATACCGGCTGAATGAACTGAAGAAGCACTCCGGTTTTCATGTATTGAAGCCCCTTTTCCGTCATTACAGCTGGTTCACCGCCGTCAAATACTTATCCATCGTTGTAGCCTTCTTTATTGCTTTCTTTATCTTCCGGTCCGCATCGGGCAGCAGGTATTCCCAATAAGGCTTCATTTTACTCAGCAATTGCGCCTCTCCCTGTAAATGGGCTTCATAATATTGAAGAAGGCGTGCGTGAAGCGCCTTCACCTTTTCATGCAGCTCATCGGGAGAAAAAACGGCTCCGTTTGCATATTCCCAAGCCAAAGCAGGATTGGCCAGCAACCCGCGTCCAGCATGACACCCTCCAGGCGGGGAAACTCCTCGTCCACCTTCCGGATATCTTCCACCGTCAGCAAGTCACCGTTATACACCAACGGATGGACGCACTCCTCATAGAAAGCGGTGAACGCAGCCAAGTCCACCTCTCCTTTGTACTGTTGTTTCCCGATACGAGGATGCAGAACGATCCGCCGCAAGGGGGCAGCGTTCAACAAAGGCAACAACGGCCGCCATTCATCCGCACACTCCCATCCCAATCTCATCTTGACGGAGAAACCCAATTCCGGATAGTGCACCAGCTCTTTCAATAAAAGCTTCCACCTCGGCCGGATACGGCAAAAATGCCCGAACCCTTATGTTTCCCTGTCATCAGGGGAAAAGGACAACCCATATTGATATCCGCTTCCTTGTACCCTTTCTCTATAAACAAACCGGCCAGCCGTTCCAGTTCGGCAGGAGTGGAAGCGATAAGCTGGGGAATCAGCCGGGACACAGTATTGTTTCCAGAAGCGATCTCCCGTACATCCTTGTTACGGAACTCTCCTTTCTCCATCCGTACAAAGGGGGTATAATAAGCATCTATCCCACCAAAAACTTCCTGATGAAGATTTCTCCAGGGGGCTTCCGTAAAACCTTGCAAAGGGGCAGCGTACAGTTTCATTTGTTTCTTTTTTAAGTTTATCTGCAAAGTAACACATTTTTCTTATACCTTTGCCTTATGGAAAAGTATATTTATGAACTGAAGATGAAGGTACGCGACTATGAATGCGACCTGCAGGGTATTGTGAACAATGCCAACTATCAACATTATCTGGAACATACGCGCCATGAGTTTCTCACATCGGTGGGCATCAGTTTCGCACGCTTGCACGAAGAAGGAGTGGACCCGGTAGTGGCGAGGCTCACCATGGCGTTCAAAACTCCGCTGCGCAGCGGTGACGAATTCGTGTCCAAGCTCTATCTGAAAAAAGAAGGTATTAAATATGTGTTCTATCAGGACATTTTCCGTCTGCCCGACATGAAAGTGACTGTCAAGGCCACTGTAGAATCAGTATGCGTGGTAAACGGCAGATTAGGGGACAGCGCTCTATTGACGAGACCTTCGCACCCTACCTGAGCGAATGACACAAGACGAACAAATTTGCAGCCTGGCCCTGACCGGATACCGGGATGGGGTGACAGGTGCACTCAAACTGGTCAGCAACCTGG
>ENA-OQAX01000294-OQAX01000294.1-human-gut-metagenome-genome-assembly--contig:-NODE-294-length-11979-cov-6.332771_pt1 | contig 11979 bp, 13 predicted proteins | sample MGYA00242741_ERZ504539 | MGnify/ENA primary metagenome ERZ504539 (study PRJEB26092, sample SAMD00036277) | human gut metagenome | host: Homo sapiens | study: EMG produced TPA metagenomics assembly of... | reverse complement strand
CCACGGGACGATGACGAGCATCGCCCCCTACAGATCAAGGATTTGGCTTGCGGCATATCCTTCATGTTTCTCCCCGGCGCGATAAGCGCATCGCGCCTTACAAAAGAGTGGCCGTCTGTCCTAATTTTCAACACCGAGCCTTCCCCTAGCCCCAATTCCTAACTTCTCATTCCTAATTCCTAATTAAACTCTTCCCTCCTACTTCCTAACTCCTAACTATCTCACAAATTCCGCTGCCATCTTCAGGCTGTCATCGGCCTGGGGGTACACGCCGCATTTATCCACAAAGGCGTGGCCGACGCGCAGTAGTTCACCCAGGTAACGGGCACATGGGCGGCGGCAAGGTAATGGGCATAGGTTTTGGCCTGGCTGGTCAGATAGTCGTACTGGGCGGTGATCAACAGCGTGCGCGGCAGCCGGAAAATCGCTGTCCCACAGGGGCGAAACGGACGCCATGCGGGAGTTGACGCCCTCCGGCAGGTAGTTATCCTCGCTGCGCTTGCCTGCGTTCCAGATGGCCAGGATGCGCGGCACGATCCACTCACTCTGCGCATCATCGTAAATATAATCTTCCAACCCAAAGTGATAGTCCTTCAGGCCGTCGGTTTCCCACACGCTCAGCGCGGGGTAATACAGCACCTGGCTGTTGACCATGCCAAGGCTGCGGTCACGGTCGCGGTGGGCGCACAGAGCGGCCAGGTTGCCGCCGGCGCTGTCCCCTGCCACAGTGATTCTTGCGGGGTCAATGCCCCTTGTTTCGGCCTGGGCATGCAGGCGGCAGAGCAGCTGCCAGCAATCTTCCAGCGCAGCAGGCCAGCGGTGTTCGGGGGCCAGATGGTATTCCGGTACCGCCACAACAGCGTTGGCCTGCTCGGCCAGATAGCGGCAGAAAGGCAGCACAACCTTGCGGCTGCCGTACTGCCAGCCGCCATGCAGGTACAAAATGCAGGGGCGGCCCTTGGGCGGGGTGGGGGTTTGGGGTTGGCAATAGGTCATATCAAATGGACCAGACGGTCCGGCCATGCTTTCTTCCCACTCTTCTAGTTCGGTGGTGGCAAGTTCTTTGCCCTCGATGTGTTCATTTTGCAGCTGGCGCACCAGCTGAACGTTGCCGCTGCGGATGGCCATGATCTTGGCGTCCGGTTTGCCGTTGGATTCCCGGATCTCCGCCAGAATTTCATCGCTCAGCGCACCAATGCGCCCACCGGGCAGCAGCTTTACAATATGATTCACGCCGTTCTGTTTCCATTGCAGCGCAGGCAGCGGGGTGTTCATGGGGACCTCCTTTGGTTAGGTAGGAGTTAGGAGGGAGGAGTTAGGAGTTGGTGACGGGACAAAGCCGTGCGTCGGGAGAATTAGGAATTTGTAATGAGGAATTAAAAATTGGTGGGGCAGCATGTGTGATAGACATTGATTGCACATTATAAAATGTTCTGTAGGGAACGGTCTTGGCCGTTCCGGGGCGGTGGAATAAATGGCGTGATTGAATTTGTGGCAAGGTCCGTCCGGGGCGTCGGGGACGCCGCGGTCCACCACAATTATTCTTTCTGATTTATTCATGATTCTTTTCCGGCACCGGGGTCCTCTCCCCTGCCCCAATTCCTAACTGCTCATTCCTAATTTCTAATTGAAAAAACTCCTACCTCCTAACTCCTACTTCCTAACTAATTTACAGGTGTGCGTCCCACTTGCCGCAGAAGGCATCCACGGGGCTGTGGCCCTTGAAGGTGCTGCGGCCGGTGAGTTTTTCTATCAACTGGTGCAGGCAGTGGTCGTTATTGCTGTAGCAGTTGATATAGGTCTTGACGCGCGGGAAATCCTGCAAATGGTAGGGGTTTTCTAGCGAGACAAACACAGTGGGAATATCATTCATATAATGCCCGCAGTCCGCGCCCATGGGCTGCTTCCATTCAATGCGCACCACGGTCTGGTTGCTCTTAGTGGAAAGGTTCGCCACGTATAAAATCAGGTCGTAATTGTTCACGACTTCTTCGTACTTGGTGGTAAAGCCTTCACCATAAGGCTGGGGCACAAAATCGTCGATCTCAAAGCCTTCTTTTTCCAGCATGCGCGCAGCTTGGCGCAGGCCGGGGCAACCTTATAGTTGCCCTCACCGCCCGCTGCGGGCTCGATGGTATAGAACAGGATCTTCTTGTAGCGTTCCGGGGTGATGGGCAGCACACCAGGCTGCTCTTTAACCAGAGTGATGGCCTTGTCGGCACATTCCTCGGCCCACTGCTGGTGCTTGGCGCAGCGACAATGGTTTTGGCTTTTTCCACATCCAGCTCCGGAGCGCCGCGGTGCAGGCCCAGGCAGCCTTGGTGGCCAGGATGCGGGTCACAGCTTCATCCAGGCGTTCGGGGGTGATGATGCCATCCTTGATGCCCTGCAGCATAAAGCCATAGTCTTCTTCCAGGTTGCGGGCAAACAGGAACATATCGGCACCGCGGGCAATACTTTCGGGCACAGCGCGGCGGCGGCTCATGGCCAGGGTGTAGCCCGCCATCGTGGTGGCATCGGTGCAGATCAGGCCGTTGAAACCCAGTTCCCCGCGCAGCAGGCCCTGCATCATCTCACGGCTCAGGGTACCGGGCATGATGTCCTCATCCTTGATACCGGGGTTCAGGCGGCGAGTCCAGGCGGGCTGCATGATATGGCCCACCATGGCGGTCAGGGCACCGGCTTCAATACCAGCTTTGTAGCTGCGCCATAGGTGTTCATCCAGGGATCGCAATCCATGTTGTTAATAGAAAGTGACCAGGTGCTGGTCGCGCTCGTCCTGGCCGTCACCGGGGAAGTGCTTGATGGAAGCGGCAAGGCCCATCTTCTGCACCTCTTCCACATAAGCACGGCCCATGCGGCGCACCCGCTCCGGGTCGCTGCCAAAGGTACGGGTGTTGGTGATGGGGTTGCGGTAGTTCGTGTCAATATCAATAATGGGAGCAAAAGCCCAGTTTGCGCCAACGGCGCTGGCTTCGGCGGCACAGGCATGGGCCATCTTGGTGGCCATGCCGATATCATCCGTTGCGGCAATTTCCATCGGTGCACGACCAGTGTGCCCTCGGTCACAATGCCGTTGCCGCCTTTTTCCAAGTTGGCGGCGATCAATGGTGGCACCTTGCTGCGGCTATAAATGTTCTGGGTGGCGGCGATGGCGCGCTCGGTGGGCACCACTCGGTACATACATCCGCCCGGTTTGAGGATATTGAACACATACTCAAACTCCTCGGGCTTACATTCCTTGAACAGCACACAGAACAGCTGGCCAGCCTTTTCTTCGGTGGTCATGCCGGCCAGGGTAGTGTTCACCCATTCAATATCTTCCGGTTTGAGGTAAAATGGTTTCGCAGCCAGGTCGATCATAATTCTCTCCCTCTCTCAAATAGTATCGTCATCGTTCACAAACAGTTCGGTCAGGGGGTCGGTGGGCAGGCCGTCTTTTTTCGTGCTTACGCTTACCGAAGTAGGCGAACGCGCCCACGCACGCCCCGCCGGCCAACAGGCCCAGCACGGGCAGAATTGCTTGGAGTACAGTCATTTATTCCGCCTTCTTCCGGTACTGCTCAGGCCGTAACGGCTGTACATTTCTTCGGGGGCATCGTTCTCTTCAAACGCAGCGGTCATGGCGGTCAGCAGACGGTCAGACTGTTCAGCATCCTCTAACACATGCTCCTGATGGGGGTCGCTCTGCAGATCAAAAAGCATATCGCCGCCTTTCAGGGTGTGCAGGAAACGCGGGTTGGGCCGTGCCTCGATCTTCATCACCGGGGTACCCTTGGTGTAGCTGAAGCCCGGTGCCATGGTGGCGGTGCGCATCTCCTCCACACTAAACATAGCGCGCATGTGGGTGGGCATCTGGGTGTATTCGTAGGTCTTTTCGTCAAAGTCCTTCACATCGCGCAGCAGGGTGTAGCGGCCATCGGTAATGCCAACGGGCATGCTGTGGTAGCCGAACAGCGCGTATTCCCGCACGGGGGTATCATCGGCCAGGGTCTGGGTCAGCGGGCGGCCCAGCATGTCGGCGGGGATCTCGATGCCAAAGTAATCCAGCACGGTGGGGGCCAAATCAATGGTTTGCACCAGCGCGGGGCTGTGTACGCCCTTGCGGCCGGAGCGCGGATCCCAGATGAACAGCGGCGTGTGGACCAGTTCCTCATAGTTGGGGCTGCCGCCCTTGCCCCAGTAGCCGTGCTCGCTGAGGAAGAAGCCGTGGTCAGTGTTGACGATGAGCATGGTATCTTTCCATAGATCCAGCTCATCCATCAGATCCAGCACGCGGCCCAGCTGGCGGTCGCAGAAGCGAACGGAGGCTTCATACTTGGTGCGTATTGCTTCAATCTCTTCGTGGCCTTCGGTCACATCTGCATACGGCGGCCAATCGGGCTGGGTAGCACAGTCTGGGTCAAAGTGGGAGGTTGGAGAAGTAAACGGTTCGTGCGGGTCAAACGTTTCGATCTGCAGGAACCAGTTATCGTACCGGCCATTGCGGTTGAGAAAGTCGATGCCATCCTCAAACGTCTTGCTCATCGGGAAGTCCTCTTCACTATGCAGGCGCTCGCGGTTGTGCATGTTCTGCCAGCCGCCATGGCGGCGCATTTCACGCAGCGTGCCGGTTGCTCCTTCAGGGCTGAGCTGGTTGGGTGCAAACTCGGTGGGGGTGGGGGCCAGATCGGCCACCCAGTTATCACTTTCCTGGCCACGGTAGCAGCTCCAGCTGGAATAACGGCTGTGGTAGGTGCAACCGCCATCCTCGACATAATGGTAATGGTCGGTAGCAAGGCGGCTGTGGATGCCGTGCTTTTTCAGGATTTCCGGCATGGATCATCATACGGTTCCATGGGGCCCCAGCTGCGGTGCAGGAAGTTATAGCGGCCGGTGTGCAGCTCTCTGCGGGCAGGCATGCAGGGCAGACTGCCCACATAACTTTTGTCAAAGCAGACGGTATGGGCTGCCAAACGCTCAAAGTTGGGGGCCGGGATGGGGCCGCCGTATACGCTCAACAGGTCCCGGCGCAGGGAGTCATACATGACCATCAATGCTTTCATGGGTGTTCTCCTTATCTTAAAAACTCAATGGCGGAAGCTGTAGGGACGCATGCGGTCCAGCACTTCCGGATGTTCGTCAATCACGTTGTGCAGTTCCTGGGGGTCGGTTTCCAGGTCATACAGTTCATCGGTGTCGTTATAGCTGCGGATCCACTTGTAGCGGCCGTCAAACAGCATGGTGCAATTGTGCAGTTCGCTGCGCTGCACGGGGCGCAGGGGTTCGGTGCTGCCGTTCAGCACCGGCACCAGGGAAACCGCGTCCATCTCGCGGCGGTTCCAATCCGCACCGGCCAGTTCCAGACAGGTGGGAGCCAGGTCCATCAATTCAGCCAGGGCATCACTGTCCCGCCGCTGGGTCATACCCGGCAGGTGGACCAACAGGGGGATGCGCAGGCAGCCTTCGTACATGCAGCTCTTTTCCAATAGGCCGTGGTCGCCCAGCAGCTCGCCGTGGTCGGCGCAGAAGATGACGACCGTATCATCCTTATGGCCGGAGGTCTCCAGCCAGTCCAGCAGTTTGCCGATCCACCGGTCGATGACCCGCACGCTGCCGGCGTAGCAACGTTTGACCTGCTGCAGATCAGCCTGGGTCATGCCGCCGGTCTGCTGGGCCGCGCGCCGGCGGATCCAGGCGGGCTTGCCTTCCATATCATTGGGGATGGGATCCGGCCACAGGGTATCGCCCACAGCGTCATAATCCTCCTTCGGGGGATCCCAGGGGTTGTGCGGCCCGGCAAAGCTGACGGTCAGGTGCCAAGGAGCACCTGTGTTATCGTGTTCGTTCAGCCATTCCAGGGATTCACCAATGAAGGTATCCAGGAACACCTCATCTGGCAGCACGCTGGGCTGGGCGTGATAGCGGGGCTTCTGGCGCATATAGCTGCGGTAATCTTTTTCCAGGGTGCGCATCAGTTCCGGGTCTTTATCCATCAGGTATTTCTGATAGGGACCCATGGGATAGATGCTGCCGTCCGGGTTGGTACCGTACCAGGCGCTGTTCATTTTGCCCTCGGTTTCCACCGGGTCGGTAAAGCCGTAATGGTACATGCTGGGCAGATCGCCCTTTACGCCGCAATATGTATCGCGCTTATGCAGGTCAGTCTTGCCCACAATGCCAACGCGGTAGCCGCTGTCCCGCAGGGCCTGATAGAAAGTAGGCTGCTCCGGCGGCAGCACCGCATCATGGATGGGCACGCCGCAGCGGCTTGGGTACCGCCCCGTTGCCAGGGATGCCCGGCTTGGGGTGCAGAGCGGGCAGGTGCAGGATGCACGGGTAAACAGCACGCTTTCGTCCATCAGGCGGCGCAGGTTAGGGGTCTGGATGCCATCCCCCATCCCCTCCAGCGTTGCCGTGCGGATCTGGTCGGCCATCAGAAATAAAAAATTGTAATGTTTCATAAAGCACCTCTGGGGGTAGGCAGGAGTTTGTTTCAATGAGAAATTAGAAATTGGAGGTTGTTTTGGAGGTTGTCTTGTCCCGCCTTAAATTACTCATTGCTAATTTCTAATTCCTAATTTTCTTCCCCTCCTACTTCCTCCCTCCTAACTAAAAAATGAGGCGCGGGCCTTTTTTTGACCCGCGCCGCTGATGTTTGGTTATGCCGCAACGGCGCGCTGTGCGCGGGTCTTACGAGCCAATGCGATGCGTGCATGCTTTGCTTTGATGTGGTCGAACTTGTCTTCGTTCATACGGTAGATCATAAAAATCAGCCATACGCTGTACTTGATGCAGGTCTGCATATAATCGCTGACGCCGATGGCGGTGAACTTTGCCAGGCCAAGGATCAGGAACTGTACGCTCAGGGAGCCAGCCAGGATGCCAACCACCGGGTTGGATTTTTTAGCCAGCCAAACGCCGACTGCATGGGGAACATGTTGGCGAACACAGTGCTGTTGGAGTTCATGCCCAGCACAGGGACCAGGCTGCTTTTGTAGGCGGTGTCAAACACACCGGCGATGGCAACCAGCGCACCGGCTGCAACGTAGCACAGGAAAGCGTTCTTGTAGATGTTGATGCCTGCATCGTGGGCCAGCTTCTGGTTGCCCTGGATGGCGCGGCGGTTGTAACCAAAGCCGCTGTACTGGAACAGGTAGGTCATAACCAGCATGACCAGCAGGGTAACAACGATGATGAAGCCCCAGTTGGACAGGATGGAACGCCCGGCTTACCAAACAGGTTCAGGCCCTGCTGGTTGTACATGCTGAAAGAGATGCACTCGTAAACCAGCGAGATGCCAAGGCCGAGAACCATGGGCAGGATGCGCATGTTGATGAACAGGAAGCCAACGAAACCGCCGGCCAGCATGCCGAATACCATGCTGAACACCAGAACGCCAACACCGCCAAGGTTCAGGGACAGCGCGATGTTACCGCCGATGATACAGGCCAGGTACATCTGGGAGCCGGTGGAGGTATCCATACGGCCAACGGGAAGGTTGCAGTTCAGGCCCAGCGCAAAGCAGAAGGACGTGACCAGGTTGCGCATCAGGGTGGTGTAGTCTACCGTGGAATTCAGGGTGTGCACGCCGCAGAAGGCGAGGTTCAGCAGCTCCATGATAAGCCACACCGCTGCCGGAATTGCCACAGTAAATGCAGCGTTCATGAGCAGAACGTGTTTTTTCTTAAAGGATTGCCAGTTGCTCATTGTTTTTCTCTCCTTATCCGTTCAGGCGTGCCGCCGCAGACCTTTTGCGGGGATCAGCCCATCATCTCTTTAATCTTTTCATAGCTCAGGCTCTGCATGATGGCATTGATGTCATCAGAGGTACGTCGGGGTTGACGGTAACGAGCATCTGATCAACGAAGTCCTTGTTGGCAATCCAGTTGCCGGTTTCTTTTGCATCCCAGCCGGACATTTCAGTCAGCTGCTCAGCGCTGGTGATGGGGATGAAGTTGAAGGTGAAGTAAACGGGCAGGCCGTCTTCGCCGCGGCAGGCGCGGCACTCCGCACCGGAAACCAGTGCGTTGTAGGTAGCGGCAAACATAGCTGCGGTCTGGGTAGAAACAGCCTTGATAGCAACCAGGTCAACGCTGGAGTTGCCGGAAGAGTCTTTGGTGTTGAATGCGGTTTCCAAGGTGGTGCCCAGGGCGCCGACGCTGGCGACCTTGATGTTGATGCCGAAGCTCTTTTCCACTTCGTCAACCACGGTAGCACTCTGGTTGTAGGTCTGGCCGGAGCTCAGGAACATCTTGTAGTTGCCGGTCTGCAGCAGGGTGGAGATGCCGGGCAGCCAGGTATCCTTGTTGGGGGAACCAGGGTACAGGGTGATCAGGATGTTTTTATCGTTCTCAACATTGGTGGTTTCGCTGGAAGCGATCAGGTCATCGATGCTCTTGGTATAGGTGATGCCGTACTTCTGCTGCAGACCTTCCAGGATAGCGCGGGTGATCTCAACGTGCTGGGTGTTGCCCTGGGCAGCCAGGCTGGTGGAGATCAGGAAGCCTTCGCTGCCGTCCTCGCTGACATTCTCCTCCAGCCAGTCTCCAAACAGGGAACCGATCTGAGCGTTGTTAGCGCCGATGCAACCTGCAAAGTTGGTATAATCAGTTGTGAGCAGCTCCGGATGCTGGGTGTAGTTGCCGTTGATGGTGTAAACCAGGCCGTTATCCATGCAGAGCTGAGCCATCTGACCGGAGGCAGACTTCATATCGATGATGGCGTCTGCGCCGGAGTCGATGCAGTTTTCAATAAAGGTCTTGGTGGCTGCATCGTCCTTCAGGGTCTCGGAGAAGATGAACTTGACGTTGTAAGTGGGGGCGATGAAATCTTCCAGGTAAGCGCGGCGGGTGGTAACTTCGTCGTTGGCCTGGGCTTCGGCAATGCCGATGACATACTGCTTGGTAGCAGCCGGTGCAGCGGAGTCGGAAGCAGTGGAGGCTGCAGTGCTGTCACTGCCGGTAGAGGCAGCGGTGGAAGCTGCCGTAGAGGAAGCAGAGCTGCCGCAGGCGGTCAGCATGCCGCCTACCAGCATCAGCGAAAGCGCGGACTGGAACAGTTTGTTCTTTTTCATGGTGTTTTCTCCTTTGAATTTGTTTTTCATGTGTGTTCAAGGGTGCCAGGCACCCGATATACAATTTTGCAGTGGGGAATCAGAACTGCACGCGGGAAGGCAGCAGATTCTGGCGTTCGCTGTTCATCCAGACCAGCAGCAGGAAGATCACGCCGCGGATGCCCTGGATGAATGCGCTGGAAACACCGACCATCAGCAGGCCCTTGTTCAGGGCTGCAACGGTCAAAGCGCCCAGCAGGCCAGCGTAAGCATTGGAGCGGGAACCGCCGAAGATGGACATGCCGCCCAGAACGGTTGCCAGCATAACATCCATGCCAAGGCCACTGCCAGTCTCAACGCTGACTGCGGAAACATTGATCACACTGAACACGGCGGCCAGGCCAACGCCAACGCCGGTCATCAGGAAACTGATGTAGGTTGCGCGAGAGTTGGAGATGCCGGTCTGTGCGGCGCAGTTTTCGTTGCCGCCCAGGAACCGCAACTCACGGCCAACACGGGTAAAGTGGTAAATGACCACGCAGAAGATAAAGTACCCGAAGAATGCAACGTAACGGAAGCCGCCGTCTTCCAGCATAGCGGCAACGCTCATATCAAGGTCGATCTTGCCGCTGCCGCCGATCAGCAGGGTGCTGATTGCGCCGTAAATCTGGGTAACCACGATGCAACGGTGATGGTTTTGATGTTGCACACAACGGACATCGTGCAGTTGAACGCCATCAGGCCCAGGGCCACGGCCACCGTTGCCAAAATCATGACAACAACGGACTGTGTTACGTTATAAGCCTTAACGCCCAGTGTGGCGGCAAGGCCAAGCACCGCACCGATGGAGATATCCAGGTTGCCGTTGGAGTAGATAAAGGCAACGCCCGTTGCGCAGGTACCAATGATGATGGCCTGGCTCAGGATGCCTTTCATGACGGAGAGTTTGAAGAACCGTCCCGCCGTTGCAACGCCGAAGATCAGGATCATGACCGCCAGCATTACGATGGGGAACAGCATGAGGAAGTAGCGGTTATCCCGGATGATGTTGAGTTTGTCTTTCCAGGAAAGGTGCAGATCCTCTTTGGTCATTTTGGTCTGTTTTGTTGCTTCCATGGCTGCTGCCTCCTTCCGTTAAATCATCCGCTCGATCAGTTCGCGGTCATTGTAGCCGTCCTTGCGGTAAAACTCGCCGGAAACGGCACCGTCGCGCATGATCAGCAGGCGGTCGCACATGCCCATCAGTTCGGGCAGCTCTTCAGAAATCATGATGATAGATTTGCCCTGCTTCTTCATATCGTAAATCAGCTGATACATAGCGGCTTTAACGCCGATGTCAACGCCGCGGGTGGGGCAGTCCAGAATCAGAACGTCTGCATCGTCAGCGCACCATTTGCCGAAGACGACTTTCTGCTTGTTGCCGCCGGAAAGTGCGCGCACCGGCTGGTAAGCATTCTGGCACTTGATCTGCAGCGCCTTGATCTGCTTGTCCACGTAGGCTTTTTCTTTCCAGGGCAGGATGAAGGGGCCGATGTTGTTTTTGTCATAACCGGTAGAGGCGATATTGGCAAAAATCGAAGCGTTCAGTTCCAAGCTTTCGGTGTCGCGGTTCTTAGAAACGTAACCCATGCTGTTGCGGAAAGCAACCTGTGCGTTCTTGATCTTCACGCCGGTCTTGGGCAGCACCACTTCGCCGTCTACGATCTCGTCCAGGCCGTACAGTGCCCGGCCCAAGGTGTGCATGCCACAGTCAGACAGACCACCGATGCCCAAGATCTCCTGCTTGTGCAGCTCCAAATCGAAGCAGAGCAGACTTTCCATAGTGGTGATGCAGTCGGCTTTCAGCACAACTTCATCACTGTAGCCATCATTGTCCACGCGGTAGTAGTGGCCTTTGATCTCACGGCCGACCATCTTCTGTTTGATATCGTCGGGATCAAAGTTTTCTTTTTCAATGTTGTCAATGATCACGCCGTCGCGCAGAACCGTCAGGGTGCTGCATTGTTCCATCATTTCGTTCAGGTCGTGGCTGATGATCATAACCGCCTTGCCGGCATCGGCCATCTCGTGCATGATGCGGTAGATGATGTCACGGCCGCTCTGGGAAAGTGCGGTGGTGGTTTCGTCCACGATCAGCAGTTCGGGGTCGTTGTACATGCACTTGGCGATCTCGATGAGCTTGCGTTCCTGCATGTCATAGTGGCGGGCGGGCAGCGCAGGGTTGATGTTGGTTACGCCGATCTTTTCCAGTGCCTTGCGGGCTTCAGAGATCATGGCCACCTTGTTGATGATGGGGCCCTTTTTGAACTTATCATAGTTGCCAAGGAAAATATTCTCAGCTACTGAGATGTTTGCAATCGTGCCTGCCTCCTGCACGATCATGCCGATACCGGCTTTCTGCGCTTCCAGCATGGTAGCGGGTTTCCACGGTTTGCCCTTGTAGAACATCTCGCCGCTGCTGGCCGGCTGCATACCTGCAATGATGGAAGATACTGTTGATTTACCAGAACCGTTCTCACCGATCAGGCCGCGAATTTCACCGGTTTTGACAACAAAATCCACATGGGACAGTGCGATCGTCACGCCGAAGTTTTTGCAAAGGTCTTTTACTTCGACCAAGGTCTCGCCTTTCTGTGCCATACCGTCCTCCTCCTTTTTCAGAGCTTCCTTTTTATCTGGCGTCCCTTACGCCGTTCTTTGTATATATTATAAAAAAATCCCGATACCCCCTCCACCAATTTTGCGAGCGGTAATATCGAAAATGCGACATGATACGTTATCGGTTTTTTGATATAGCGAAAAGAGAAAACAGTTAGGAGGGAGGCGGGAGGAGTTGGACGTGTAGAAGTATACGCGGCAGAATTTGAGCATAAGGATATATAATATAATAAAATAGGTAGGCACTGGGTTTTAAGCTCTTGTTATAAGTGGGGTCACCTGTTTTT
>ENA-OQAX01000293-OQAX01000293.1-human-gut-metagenome-genome-assembly--contig:-NODE-293-length-11990-cov-2.489168_pt1 | contig 11990 bp, 17 predicted proteins | sample MGYA00242741_ERZ504539 | MGnify/ENA primary metagenome ERZ504539 (study PRJEB26092, sample SAMD00036277) | human gut metagenome | host: Homo sapiens | study: EMG produced TPA metagenomics assembly of... | reverse complement strand
TAAATACCTGGATTCCTTTACGCCGCATACGAAGTGCCATAGTCTGCAGGTAAGTTTTTCCGGATCCAGAAGTGCCAAGAATCGCAATATTGGAGTTTTTTATATTGTTTGGAGTCAAAAAATATCAGCAATCACTAAAGAGTTGTTATGCTTATTTACTCCAAATAGGATGCCGTTGTCATCGCAAATGCTGTAGCTGACGAAAGGATAGCAACTGGCAGCTCCGGTGGTTAAGACATTTCGTTTTGAGAGTTCATAGAGCTTCTTATCCAGGTTTACAAGAGGAAGGGAAGATAAAAATCCCTGTTCTTGCAGGAAGTAACAAGACCGCAGATCCATATCCTGTGAGATGAGAAGTTTTTTCATCTCCTGAATCCGCCATTGCAGTTCTTCCAGATCACCTGCCGTAATCGTAATCAAAAGATTCATGTAATAGAAATCTTCATTATTAGCAAGTCCCTGTTTGAGGAAATAGCCGGAACGGATGGCAGAATCCAGATCATCAAAATCCGCATTGGTATCAGAGGCATCTTTGATCTTTGAACGGTTGATCCGGATTTGCTGTCCAAGACGTTGCTGGATCTTATCTTTGGGCTGTTTATGCAGAAAAAAAGTTCAATGTCAATTCCTTCGCCAGCATTGATAAGCAGGGACAGCCAGCCTGGCATTACTTTTGCTTTGTAACCATCGCACGGCACCAGCAGGTAAGAATGGTAGATGCCATTTACCAGCACATAGTTACTGTGCTTAAAGTCCAAAGACTCTGGTGCAATGAATTCATTGATATGGATGTTATCCACTTCCTGCTCACGACCAGATTCCATATAGCGGGTCAGTACCTGGTTAATCCGTTTTGGCAAAGGGGTTTCGGTACATTTGGTACGGTTCAGTAAAGTGTAGAGTACATCGGTTGTAAACTCATCTTCATTGTCATGAACCAGCACATCGTTGCCGCATTGATATAGAAAGGTTTTTGCGGTCTGTGCAGCAGTTTCCAAAGCTGCCAGGATTTCCTTTTCCTCCACCTTCCGATTCACATTGAAAGGTTCGTATTCAAAGATTAGGAAAAAAACGTCTGGAAACCGCTTCTCTGGAACTTAACTGCCGGACAAATTGGATATAGTCTTTTTGTAACTGCCGGCAGTTAGGATCTGATTCCCGTTCCATTTCCAAACGAGACTGTTCCAGATGTTTGTTGATATCCGCTTTTTGGAGATCATCTTAATCTGCAGTTTCACAGGCTGATTTTTAGGTAGGAGATGAAGCTGAAAATGATCCCCTGTTGTTCCCTAGCACTGCGTAAGAGGAAATTGATCGGTTCAATCTCCAGGATTTTTACATAACGATGGTCTGTCGTGTAGATAACACCATTGGCAATCTTATCAATAGGAAGATAATCTTCCAAGGTGATTTCTTTTCGTTTTTTCTTTTTGCTTTCCCGGAAGCAGCAGATGACTGGTTGGAAGCTTTATTCGCAGTTCTTTCTTTTTTTCGTTCCTCCAAAAGTTGCTGCTTTATCTGTTGTTTTTCAAGTTTTGCCTGCCTTTTCGCACTTTTACGTGCAACGTTTTTGTTCTTTTTTTAATTGTCGGGACTCAAATTTAAGAATCCGGATGTCTTCACGAGCCTGTTTGCGTATTCCACGTTTTTGTAGAAGTATCAAACTGCCGACGTTCTTTTTTTTAATAGCAGAGGATTCTTTTGTTCTCCTCTTCGGAAGACATCTGTGAGCAGTTCTCTTCAGAAGAAGATTCTGCAGGTTGTTTTGGATGCCGTTTGCGTTTCTTGGTTTTTGGTTCTTTGTTGCGGGGCTTTTTTATCCGGTACTTTTTTTTCGGCTCCGGATGTACATCCATACGGTAAATAACCCGGCGGTTTTTCAGAAAACGCAGAGCGTTCATTAAAAACGCAGTAATGCTTTCCCCACCGATTCCAATTAGAGAAATCATAGCTGCAGGCAGAGCAGTCATACAGAGAATAATAATCCTGACAGTGAGTGTCAGAGGCAGATTGATAACAGGAATGGTGATCAGGATTGCCAGGATACCGCCTCGATGGCATTACGGATTTTAAACATTCCGCCCATAAAGGTCCCTTTTTCTATAAAATTGCGAGGGATGAAGACAGGATGTTGTTCTTCAGTATTGTTCATGGCTGCACCTCCTTTGGTTCTTCCATGGAAGGAGTTTCCGGAACTTCTGTGACAGGGGCAGCTTTTTCCGAATTCACTGAGGTATCATCATAACCGCCTTCTTGCAACTGTTCAATTTCCTCTGTTGTGATGGAAGGAAGTTTGTCATCTGTCGGACGTCATAGATGATTTCTTTTCCAGAATCAGGGGTACGTTCCTCACCGAAAAAGAATCTTCCAGTAGAGGAAGTGTAGTACACAGGAAGAACGGACTTATCCGGAAGCTGGAACGAAAAATTAATATCAGAAGCATTGGGATAGGTAGTATCATCAGCAAGGAAACGGATGGAAGTTAGAGACATCTGTTTTACGTTTTTAAGATAGGAGGTCAGTTCTTCCTGAAAAAGTTTCACCTGTTCCTTGGAGAAAAAGTCTTCCAAAGCTTCAAAATCCTGAAAGCTTATGGATTCGTTATTTTCTGCTTGTTCTGTCTCGGTATTTTCATTATTATCGTGTTGAGTATTTTCTGTCTCGGATTTTTTGTTTCCTTTTTGGGATTTCCAGATGGAGGGAAAGACAAATCCGATGATAATTAAAAAAGGCCATCATAAAAGATAGCCAGAATTGCTTTTTTTCTGTTCATAAGTGTCTCCTTTATTTTTAGCGAAGATCCAATAGGCATTTGCGGTTGCATGCACTTCCGTCATCATATCGAATTCACGGTTGATGTAGTTTTTGGAGGAACTGTCATTGGGATCATTGACTAATACTTTACCTCCAGCCGTTACACCACGAAGGACAATAAAAATGTCCGCCACTGGTAAAAAGCCCAGCTCTTTGGGAACTGATGACCGGATGACCTTCAGATAAAGCCTGAAGTACCTGGTTGGGATCACTGGTCTGTGTGACAGCCCCACACCCAAAATGATCGGACGCTGCCTGGAAATAAGACCAGTAAGTGCCGACTCCTGGTTTGTAATAGGAATTTCCGCACCAGGATATTGCATCAATAGGTGTAATGGTAGTGCCTGTAAGATAACTGGCAATCATAGCAAAGCTTGTCGGACCGCATCCGCTGCTGGCGATGGAACCCCCGCCGTATGGAATGTTTCCATAGTCTGTCTGGAGATAGTGTGGAATCTGCATACCGTTTGCGGGATAGCTGCCACCACTGGCAGTAATTTGGTAATACCGAAGGACATGATCCACATATTCTTTATCACCATACAGGTCATAAGGCCAGCTTGGTCTTGCACACATCATATCAGAGTAGGCAATCGCATTTTCCTTGGTATAACCACCGTCACGCTCCATTGCCCAGTCAATGTATGCAGAACCGTAGTTGTAACCCTGAAGAGCCAGTTTAATCCGGTCTAAGTCCGTAGGTCCGGTACAGCCGCTTTGTCGAGGGCATATTTTAATTCCTGTACTCCACATTCAATGGAGTATTCAGGATCTGTAATCCCATTTGGCACATGGGGATAGCGGGTATTAAATCCACCTTCCGCTGCTTGCATAACATCCAGCCCTCGTCCGCCAGATTCCTGCATCATGACTGCCAGAATTAAATCCACATAATCACTCATACCATATTTCGCAGCAGCTCTTTCTACAGCAGGGCGGTAGGACAATACCTCATCGCTAAGATTGATAGCAGCTACTATGCCGGAAGAAGCAGTACCAAAGAAAGCAGTCAGGTTTCGGCATAGTTTTGGCAAGTTCTTTCTGCTTGTCTGTAAGATGGAATACATGGTCTGCAAAATAGGAATCTCCAGCATAAACAACGGTATAGGTGTGTTTCGTAAAAGTAACCGTCTGTGTTTGTGCCTGCCCCTGTTCTGTGCCGGCTTCTCCTTCTGCATCGCCATCAACGGTAACTTCCATGGTAACTGTCTCGGTTGCTACATCATAAGAAAAAAGTCCTTCTTTGTTTTCACGGATGAGTTTCTTTAATTGGTTTAGGTTGATGTTTTTATAGTCATCCTGGCTGGCACAAAATTGTGAAATCAGCAGATTGGCATTGACGGAGATGCTGTATGTATAGGGGTCATTGATGGATGCAGTATCACCTTGTGGAAGACGGGAAATTGCTGCATGGATCTCTGCCAGAATGTCTTCATGGCTTTCTTCTAACACTTCAACGATGGCTTCACGGGAAGCACGGATGTTTTCACTGATCATAGAGTTGCTGTTCAGTACATCGCTTTGTTCGGTCAGACTTCCAAAGATCAGACCAGGGAGCATCACAATAAATAAAACCGGAAGCAGCAGTATGGCGAGAATAACAAGGAGAATTTTAGCGAACTGATTCCGGTTGGCTATGACTGCTCCAATCGCTGCTGAAAAAGGCCCGCCAAGGGCTGCACCATATCCTGCTTTGGAGAAAGTGGCTGCTGTTTTTAAGGACTTTAGGTGAGAAATGGTACTGGAGCCTACATCCATTGCTTCGTCAAGTCCAGAGCGTTCTGTATCCATCACTAAATCCGATCCTTTCTTGGAGGAGTAGGAGGAAGCTTTTGGACAATGGATTCGTTGTAGGCTATCTTTCCATCGCCAGCATCATAAGGAATTTTGGATACCGTATTTTCAGCATACTGTTTGTACCAGGTAGCTCCGTCTACAGATTGAACAGTTTCATAGGTTCCATGGGTAGGAGCCGTATATTGATCGGCATGGTACATAGCAAATTCCCGGCTGTCTCCATTGGAACCGGACTCAACTCCTGTTATCCTGCCGCCGCCAATTTCAACATTGGTATAGGAATGATCTGTTTTATCTTCATTTTGAATTCCCATGTAGGATTGAAATGCAGAAACAGCCCCATCACCTTTGATCGAGCCAACTTGACCATAGTTTCCCTGAGCAATATTGCTGATAACGTTATTGGCAAAATCTCCGCCCTTTTCAAGGGAAGACTGATAGAGTGCATTTCCGATACTTGGTCCTTCGGTATATCCGGTGGCTGCATTTACCGCAGAACGCTCTGTCTGCCTTCCAACGGCTCCGGCTAATCCTCCGGAAAGGAAAGAACTTTGTACTGCAGCACTTCCGGGAGAGGAAGAATGGGAACTACTATGGCTTCCACCTCCATGCCCTCGAAAGGAACTTGCAAGACCTCTTCCGGCGATTAAAAGTTCAGCCATCATATTTCCACCAGTATTTCCAACATTGACTCCCAGACTTGCCATAAAGCTGTCAATCTTTTGAGAAACCTTCAAAAAAGCAATGGCACACAGAAACCAGATAAAGACATTACCGGTGACCGTTTCTTTTCCCTGTGCATCTACAGCTTGCTGCACCTCTGCTTCTGTAAGTTCAGCGGCAAAGACCGGCATGGAAGTTACAAGAATCAGACAAGAAATCAATAGCAGGCTGCAGAGCAGTGTTTTCTTATGTTTCATAATCTCCTCCTTCCTAGAGTGATAAAGGGTTTGCAAGGAATGTTCCGACCATGGAAGTAAACAGCCGCAAACACCAGGCGTTCATTAAAGCAAAAAGAACTGTCCGCCGAGCATACGGCACCAGCTCTTAAAAACATTTCCGGTAGCCTGGGAAGCACCCGTGGAAAACGCAACAGGTGCGGTGTAGACCAGAACTCCAAGTAGTATGTAACGTTCCGCAGCTTCAAAAAGCAGCTTGATGTAATTCCAGGCAAGGATCAGTACCAGTATGAGGGCAACAATGGCAACAGCACCATTGGCACATACCCCCAGGATTACTGTGATCACAGAATTGAATTTGGCAAATTCCAGTGGTGGAAGATCTTCAGTCAGAATCCAGCTATACGGGGTTCCTGCAATATTCAATAGAAGATCCACGATGTCCTTGGCATAGAATGTCAGGAAAAGGAACATAAATGTCCGCAGTGATAATTTGATTGGATCTTCAGCATCAATCCCTGTCCCCATAAAATAATTCTTAAAAAGCTGCCAAACCCAGTTTAAAAGGATGAGTCCGATAGCCAGTGCCAGAAAAATCTGGTACATTGTTTCCGCTGCTGGAAAATAACGGAGAAAAGTATCCATGGAACATCCCAGTGCACCCAGAACAGAAGTAGTAATCAAATCCAGAATGTTCATGACCTGTTCGGCAATCCATTCTACAATTCCGTCAAGTATTCCCATGACAGAGCCACCTCCTTATCTGCATTATCCATTCCACTGCCCGCCGGCAAAGAACGGTGTAATGTAAGCCATGATAAATCCCAGACCATTGAGAATCGCCCATGTAATGATGATTCGTTTGAGCCATGCCCTGGATTCATCCACGGTTTTTCCAGATTTGGAAAAATTCATCAAGAGCAAAGCAACCGATGCAGTTACAACAGCCGCAATGGTGGAAATCAGAATAATCTGGTTATATACGTCTTTCATGATTTCTGAAGCTTTGTCCCAGATGGTAGCAGCCATAACGGGTTGTACATTACAGGCAATCAGAGTGAAAGCGAGGAAGGCAGTATAGAGATATTTTCCATAGTTCCGATGATGTTTCATGCCCGGTGGGGCTTCTTTGTGTACATGGTTTTTCAAGTAAATGAACCTCCTTCATAAAAGAGGCAAGGTAGAGATCTTTCACTTTGCCCTGGCTTATAGTTTTCCTGCCTCATAAAGCTTCAATCCGGTCAATACGGAGGAACGCTTATTCTATATTTAGTTGTGATACTCCTTTCCATGCACTAAAAAACGCAGCTTGTACCAGAGAAGAGGCATTCCCTGGAAAGCTACGTTTTCGCTACATATAATTTTGACAGTATCATTCTAACATGGGTAGATTTCCCTGTAAATCGCAGAAGTGTGCCAAGTTGGGACATAAAAAGGAATAGTATGCGCCAACGAGGAAAGAAAAAAGACAATGTAGACAAAAAATATTACTAAAAAAAGAATAAGGGTATATTGAAAATGTCTTAGATAGTTGAACATAAAAAATAAGCATATAGATTGATACTGGGATATAGCTTCGGGGATTAGGATTTATGTTTATGTGAATATGAATTTTAAAAAAGAGAATGAACGTATGGAATAAGATCTAAAATGAAAGGGGGAATGAGTATAATGAGGATTGGTGTGATTGATTCAGATGCCATATTTCAACACCCGTTTTTTTTATGGCAAAAAGATAGAAATAAAAAGAATGAATCCAGGATATTGCATTAAAAATAAAAATTTCCCATTTTCTCATGCGGAATATGTATGTGCATGTATTTTGTTGGAAAATCCTACGTCTGAGATATTACTTTATAATATAATAGGTGGCAATGCTGGGAATGAGGGAGAACTACTTTACAGAAAGTTTTGGAAGCATTAATTGAAAAAAATGTAGATATTATTAATATTAGTTTAGGAGTAGAGATTCCATTCTCAAAAGAGCTGTATGATTTATGTAAAAAAAGTCCAGTGCCAATAGTGGCAGCACATGCAAATAATAACCAAACTGCATATCCTGCATCGTATGATAATGTTATTGGTATTAGGCGTGAGTTTGACGGAAATGTTATTCTCAAAAGGAGTGGAAATCAGAATTTATTATTGAATAATAAGACTTATGTTTCGTTTAAACAGTTAGATCAAGAACATTTGATGCAAGGCAATAGTTGGTATACAGCGAAACTTACGGGAATAATAAGTTGTTTTAGAGAAAACAAAAATCTGGGGGATTGAAGATATAGTTGATTTAATAAATGTCTTCTAGTCTGAACCAGATAAGTAGCGTTAAACAGAATAATTCTGAAAATGCAATTTTGGTAACTAATAGGAGTGATAACCAGAGGCAAAAAGAATTTATCAAACAATGTTTTTCTAAAGTTCATATTATAGACATAAATAATTTAGAAGCACAAAAAATAGTTGGTTATTACGATAAGTTGTTTATAGATATTGATAAATATAGCGATTTTATGTCAGCTAAAAAAGGATTTGCTAAAATTTTTGTATATGATATCCGTGATGCTTATAAGCACTGTTATATTCGATATCCTTTTTTGGGGTATTATGATAGATACAGGTTTTTGACTGAGAAAGGAATTTTTAATAGAACAGCTATATTTTTAGTAGATGATAGGAGAGTAAATGTATTCATTAACATTAGAAATTACTAAAAGATGTAATTTGAATTGTTCATATTGCTACAGTGGAAAATAAAGAAAAAGTGAATATGAAATGGAAAACAGCACAATTGGCAATAGATATAGCTATGCGTGAGGCCATCAAGCAGAAAGATAAAACTTTAAGTGTGTATTTTATTGGTGGAGAACCTTTGCTTGCTTTCGGGCTTTTGAAAGAGATTATTTTTTATATAGAAAAGAAAAACGAACAAATTGGATTAAATATTTTTTTATAGTACCACTACAAATGGAACTGTATTTACAACAGAGATTATAGAATTTATGATTGAAAAAAGAGTACGATTCAAAATTAGCATAGATGGTTTAGAGGATGTTCATAATGAAAACAGGAAATTTGTGAATGGTGTTGGAAGTTATAGTGAAGTTAAAGAAAAACTTGTATACAAAGAAGAATTTGAGAAAATGACAGGAATTGCTGTACATGCAGCACAACTTATTAATACTAATACGTATACTAAATTTTCAGCTTCATTTAGGCATTTACATGAATTGGGATTTCGATATATAGAAACGGAGATAAATGCCTATCAGAAATGGAATAAGGAAGATAAAATTTGTTTGTTTCAGCAAATTGATGAGGCATTTGAGTATTACATTTCTTCTAGAAATAGAGGACAACTATGGGTATGGAAATTTTTATAATGATATGTTAGAAGGCTTTGTAGCAGATTATTTGCCTTTTTTCCCTTGTAAAGCAGGATTGGTTTCGTTATTTGTAACAGTGAAAGGAGAGTTATATCCTTGTATAGAAACTGGGAAAAAATATATGATAGGAAGTGTAGACAAGGGGTTAGATGCAGAGTATATAAGAAAAAATTATTAAAAATAGAGAAAACGCAAAATACGAGATGTTTACAGTGTAAAGAGTATAAAGAAAATAAAATGTAGAATTTGCAGTTGTTTATTTGGAAATTACGAAAATACAGGAAATTGTTATATACCTTCTGAAATTAACTGTGAACTTACTCGACATGTAAACAATATATTTCGAGAAAAATATAGTGAAGAACAAGTAGCAATGCTTCGAAAGCATTATAGGAGAGAGTTGTAGTATGGGATATAAATATAGGGTGGTGGAAATTGGAGAATATGTTCTAATTATCCAAAGAGAAAAAAATATTTGTTTTAAAATGAAGAAAAAAGAATTTGAAGAAGAGGGTGACATAAAGATTCGGGAAATTATAGATGGAATTTCAAAAATGCGAAAGAAATATGATGTGACATTTCCTGAGAATAAAAAACAGATGAATACAATTTATCTATTTGTTACGGATTATTGCAATCTGAACTGTGAATTTTGTGCTATGCGTTCTAATAATAAGGATATCAAAAAAGAGAAATTGTCTCAACTTGAAGTAAAAGAACATGTAATTGATAAAATTAGGAAGGCTAACCCTAGAAAGTTAATAGTCAGTGGTGGGGAACCGTTTGTCCTAGAGGACATACTAGATATTCTTAAAGAGTTGAAGGAAAATATTAATACAAAAATAATTGTTCAGACAAATGCGACTCTATTAACAGAAAAGACTATTTAAAAGCCTTAATGGAATTATTAATTCCATAGAAATTAGTACAGCCCATTATAAAAATACTGAGCAATTAAAAGAAAAGATTGCTTTTATTGAATAAATACAAAATAGATGTAGTGTTAACATTTACATATCAGAATGAAAAGGAAAAGATGTTGCTTCGAGAAATCATAGATATGGCTGCATATTACGATGCTGATTTTTTGTTGCATTTTGTAGATTATGCAGGGAGTGCAGCAGATAGAGGTTATCCATTATTAAATTATCAAGAAAGGTTAAAGGTATACTGCTATTTTGCTAAATATATCATAGAAAAGGGCTATACGAATAAACGTTTTGCCGGAAATCTTTTTCATGCGGTAGAATTGAGCCATCCATGTTCAGCATTTGGAAAAATGGCTGCTTTTTTCCCTGATGGAAATATATATTTGTGTCATTCTCTGGTTAAAGAAAAATATCGAATAGGCAGTATAGAACAAGAGACGGATATAGAGCAATCGATCGAAAAAATATTGTCTAATGACAATGTGGAAAAGTTATTTTATATGCCTAATGAAAAATGTAAGACTTGCAAATTTAATTGTGTTTGTGGAGGAATGTGTCCAGCACTTATAGAAGAAGGAGTAGATTCTGACTGCACATTAAGAAAAATTATGTTTATATATAGCATGTTTATATTTGATAAAAATGAAAATATAGCAATAAAATTTGGAAAGATTTATAAAAATTTTGTGAAGAGGAAGAGTATCAGCAATTTTTGTGATATGTATATAATTAGTGAAAACTATTTATATAAATTTTTAATGAAAGGAGGAGTCAAAATGCTGGAACATAAAGAGAATAAGGAATTAACAGAGGCAGAAGTTAATGCGTATGATCTCGTCATTATTTGCTACGGTAAACTGAGAAAAGATTGCTTAACTGATTGCTTAGACGGTACTTATTGGTTATCACCAGAGCAGTAAGATGTGCTAGGAAAAACCCATTTTCAAAATCAGAATTTGGTTTTGAAAATGGGATTTTTCGTAAATTTATATAGAATTGAGGTAGGAAAAATGAAAGGCAATAATGAAAAAAAGGTAATAGGGCATTTAGCAAGACAGGATTTGAATAGTGTGAGGTTAAAGAAGTTTTGTGGCATTTTAACGATAATATTGTCAACAGCATTAATTATAGTGGTAACACTTTATTTTGTACAAACACAACGTTTTTCAATTCAAGATGCTGAAGGTCGGTATCAAGCGACATTTATGGATGTTAATTCTAAGGTTGTCAATAAAATGAAAGCCATGAAGAATGTTGAAATGGGAGAAACTAGAACACTGGGGACATTAAACCAGGGGACTTATAAAATTACTATAAGAACAATGACAGAGTCGTTACTAAAGTTAGGAAGATATCCCGAATTAAAGGGGAAATTACCTGAAATGGAAAAAGAAGTTGTAGTAACTGATTCATATTTAGAAGAGGTTCAATCAAAGGCCAAAATAGGTGATTCTATAGAGATAGATTTAGGAGATGGAAAAGAAAGCTATGTTATTGCAGGAATTTTACCTATGCAGAGTACTGCAGATACACATTCGATATATGTATCTGATAAATTGATTGAAAGAAAAATGCCAGGGGCTTTATATAGCATATATTTTAAAATTAACGATACTCAAGGCTGGAACGAAGCCGGAATAAAGAGTGAAATTGATAAAATAGCACAACAATTAGATGTACCAAAGGATAGCATTGTTTATTCATCTTATTATTTTTCTCTTATTAGTCAGAAAAGTATTCAATATATAAGTGTTATTTTGGGCGTGAGTTTAGTCATTGCAATTATATCAAGTATAGTTATTTATAGTATATTTTTTGTTTCTGTTTTGGAGAGAATTGGAAAATATGGACAGATGAGAACATTGGGTATGACTAAAAAGCAAATCAGAAAAATAATAAAAATAGAAGGGAATGTTTTAACTCTAAAAGGTTGTTTTTGGGGATGTGTTTTGGGGGTATTATAGCTTACTTTATTCAACCAAAAGGATGGTATTTAGTGAATACTATTTTAATATCAGGTATGGCGAGTGCGTTTGTTTATTTTGTTGTAATGTTATCTCTTTATAAACCAGCAAAAATAGCATCTGCAGCCTCTCCAATAGAAGCATTACGATATTTTTGCAGATACAGAGGTAAATATAAAATAGGAAACATTCATATAAAAA
>ENA-OQAX01000292-OQAX01000292.1-human-gut-metagenome-genome-assembly--contig:-NODE-292-length-12059-cov-1.203235_pt1 | contig 12059 bp, 20 predicted proteins | sample MGYA00242741_ERZ504539 | MGnify/ENA primary metagenome ERZ504539 (study PRJEB26092, sample SAMD00036277) | human gut metagenome | host: Homo sapiens | study: EMG produced TPA metagenomics assembly of... | reverse complement strand
AGAGCCAAATTAAACAGAACTGGTAACCCATAAAAAAAAGACCCCTTTAGTATGATTTAAACACAAATTTTAATGATTTATAATTCCCCGGATTATCGGTGACCCACCTCCTTACCGGTACGATCGTCTATCACAGCGAACTGGCTTCTGCAGCGTTCCCGAAAAAGCTCATGAATTTCGATGATTTCATCCATATCGAAATACTTTTTGGGCAGGCAGAACAGCCGTCTTTTCTCATATACAAAAATAAAAAGATCAGAACACTCATAAACCTGTAAGCGCTCGTCATAGGACAGCTTGAAGTTGCGCTTTTCCTTTTCAGGATGCTCGGGATCACAGATCGTTAAGCATTTTTTTGAAACGGATACCGTATACCGGGGCCAAACCGCTAAAACCTTGGAAACATATTTTTTATCATTTTGATGTGGAAACCAAAGAGAAAAAAAGGCGCAAAAGCCCGCTACCGCCATAGTGATTACGGAAAGGAGGCGTTGCTCGGGGATGGCAATGAATTGATAAACGCCAAAATAAGCAAATAAAACCGCAATCAAAATCAATAAAATCATTTGGCGCTTAAAAAGTCCTCGTTTTCTATTATCCAGATAGATCGCCTTTTTTAACTCGTTGGCTTTTAAAGTATAGTCGGCAAAGTATGTTTTTTCTTTTTGTGTCTCATCCTGCTGGCTTCCCGCGGTTTCAGAATCCTGAGATAAAATTTGTTCCTGATCCATACCATAAGCCCCTTCTATTTAAAATTAGTCGAAAATTTATCCACTATATATATACTGCAAAGCGCGGAAAGAATCAAGGAGGAAAATAAAAAACAGCCCTTTGGCTAAAAAGGCTGTTTTTGCTGGCGTATTTTATCTATTTTTGTCACTGGGCTTATTTATCAAAAATTTATCCCAAAATCATCATGCTTTGGGAACGCTTATATTGCCTAGACTGGGGAGGCCTTTGAGACGGATTGGAAGACTCGTCACGCCGAGGCGCAGCGGCCGGTCTGGAAGACGTGCTCTTTTGTGGAGAAGCCGGTTTTTAGTGGTGTATGATAACCTCTCCATAGGCAGAGCTGGAGGAGTCGGGGGCGCTTTGGCGGAAGAAAAGGGTTTGCTGTTGAGAAACCTGACGTTTGGCTGATGAGGATTGGATTCTGGCTCTCTGGGCCGCCTGTGCTGCCGCTAGACGTTTTCTGGGACATTTTTTGCTGAAAAAGTTTGCGTAAATCACATAGCTGATACCGCAAACAGCCAAAAGATAAAGCCGATTCCTGTCCAAAGGATCCAGCCGCCATCGTTGGCGCCTGTGTTATTGGTATTGTCAGGATCATCCTTAAATACGAAGGTGCCGTCCTCCATGCCGGCGGCATTGGCCGAGTTAATATTTTCCAACAATTTGTCCCAATTATGACTGGTAGTGCCGCTGGCACCGTCAGCGGAGGTCTCAGGAAGCAAAGACCCAGTAATTGCGCTGTCGGTATACGTACTGCTGTCTTCATAGTTGTATCCATAGTCGTCGCTGCTGGGTTCCTCGTAATATTGGCTGCTAGGCTCTTCATAAACACTGCTGGGTTCCTCGTAATATTGGCTGCTAGGCTCTTCGTAAACACTGCTGGGTTCCTCTGGTTCCGTACTAGAAGAAACGGATTCAGATGGTACAGGGGCTGGCTCGGAAGACGGTGGGGGCGCTGATGAAGTGGGAACGGAATCTTGTGAAGCAAACAGAGCTTGCGGGATCCTCTGCCGTTTTGAGTTGCCTCAGCAAAGGCAGGAAATGCTAATGAACCTACTATAACAGCCACTGTGATTAATGCGGCAATTAGATGCTTTCTTTTCATGATTATCCCCCTGGTTGGTTAGAAAATTTACACTTAAAAAAGAAGCTAGACTTTACACAAACACAATAATAGCATATTTTATTAGTGAATTACAACTATATCCCTTAAAATAAACGGTAATTTTACATTCTTGATACAACCAAATTGAATAAAGGCCAGGAATGATAAAGGAAAGAAGATATTATTTCCGAAAAAGTGTTGATTCTGAATCTGTGTTATGCTATAATAAAGCACGTGTCAAAAGGCAGATTATGTTTCCTATTTATATTTATCCGCCCGTGGCGAAGCTGGATATCGCAGCAGATTCCGATTCTGAGGCCGGGGGTTCGAATCCCTCCGGGCGGGCCATGTGAACAGAGGTCGAAATTTGGAACTCAAAAATGAAACATCCGGTTTTCTCTCTCTTTTATTATGACTAAACCACAAATTGTATCGTTTTTCGGCTTACCTTCAGCTGTAGGAATGGAATCTCCAAGCAGAATAGAATGAGGGGGAGGTATTCTGGATACAGCGTATAACAAAAACTTTTTTTCTATTGACTCTCACGCAGCGTCATACCCTATACTATAGGTACACGGAAGGAGGAAACGCTATGAAAACAGTAAAGGAAGTCAGCCGTTTGACGGGCGTGAGTATACGCACGCTGCATTATTATGATTCCATAGGATTACTGCGGCCGACACAGGTCACGGAGTCCGGCTACCGTCTGTATGACGAAACGGCCTTAGAACGACTGCAATATATTTTGCTGTTTCGGGAATTGCGTTTTTCTCTAAAGGAGATCAATGGGATTATGAGCTGTCCGTCTTTTGACCGCAACCAAGCTTTGGATCAGCAGATCAAGCTGCTCCAGCTCCAGAAGGAGCATATAGAAAATCTCATCGACCTTGCTCGTGGAATACAGATGATAGGAGTGCAGGCATTTGGATTTTTCCGCCTTTGACACACAAAAAATTGATGATTACGTTGCTCAAGCGAAAGCTGTCTGGGGAAAGACGGAAGCATATCGGGAATTTGAAGAAAAAGATAAGGCCCGTACAAAAGCAGAGCAGGAGGTATTGTCAAAGCAGTTTGATTGGTATTTTTCAAGAATTCGGCGCCTATCGAGATCGGAAGCGGAGGAGGCTCCGGTACAAGAGTTTGGTACGGAAACTGCGGCAGTTTATCAATGATCATTTTTACACCTGTACACCGGAGATTTTGCGATTCCTTGGCAAAATGTATGCTGGTGGGGGGAGTATGACAGATAACATTGACAAGTCATGCGGAGAGGGGACTGCGGACTTTGCGGCTTCAGCGATTTGTTACTATTGTGAAAGCTTGGTGCTAAGCCATGAAAAACAGATTTTTAGAGGGTATCACAAAAACTGAGTCAGAGATCGCCGAGAAAAAAATAAAAGCTTATAACGATACAACTTCTTAGATAATTTTTGATGTACGCTAGGGAAACGGACAGCGCTGAGATCCTGATGAATTTAGAAGGGATCTCGGCGTTTTTTTCGTAAAACGCAGAAAAAATAACCACTAAATTTTCGAGGGAGCCAGATAACATTTTTTGCTTTACTAAAAAGGATAGGGCTGTATAATAACTACTATAAGAAACAAAGCCTGTGTTGTATATGAATATAATGGAGGGATTTACTTGAAGATTACCAATGATATTAAGTATGTAGGCGTTAATGACCACGAGATTGACTTATTTGAAGGACAATATGTGGTGGAAAACGGGATGGCATATAATTCTTATGTCATCATGGATGAAAAAATCGCGGTAATGGATACGGTAGACGCCCGGTTTACCCATGAATGGCTTGATAATATCGAAAATATTATAGGTTCCCGCCATCCGGATTATTTGGTCATCCAACATATGGAGCCCGACCATTCTGCGAATATCGCTAACTTTATGAACGTGTATCAGAATACTAAAATTGTATCCACAGAAAAAGCTTTCGCAATGATGAGACAATTTTTCGGTACGGATTTTGAAGGCCGCAAGATTGTGGTCGGAGAAGGGGATACCCTCTCTTTAGGTAAGCACAATTTGACCTTTGTGCTGGCGCCTATGGTCCACTGGCCGGAGGTCATGGTTACCTATGACAGTGCTGATAAGGTGCTGTTTTCTGCCGATGGCTTTGGAAAATTCGGCGCTTTGGATGTAGAAGAGGATTGGGCGTGCGAGGCTCGCCGCTATTACATTGGGATTGTGGGCAAGTACGGCGTACAGGTTCAGAATCTGCTGAAAAAGGCGTCTGGGTTGGATATTCAGATTATCTGTCCCCTGCACGGCCCTGTGCTTACCGAGAACCTTGGCTATTATCTGAATCTTTATCAGACCTGGTCTTCTTATGCGGCGGAAACCGAAGGAATCGTTATCGCCTATACCTCTGTTTACGGCCGATACAAAAAAGGCGGTGGAGACCTTGGCGGACAAGCTTCTAAAGGAGGGATGTCCGAAGGTTGTAGTGCATGACTTAGCCCGCTGTGATATAGCGGAGGCCGTGGAGGATGCTTTCCGTTACAGCAAGCTGGTGTTGGCAACTACCACCTATAATGCCGACATTTTCCCATTTATGCGGGAATTTATCCATCATCTTACCGAGCGTAATTTCCAAAACCGAGTAATTGGCTTGATGGAAAATGGAAGATGGGCTCCTTTAGCTGCTAAGACGATGAAGCAGATGCTTGCCGGCTGCAAAAACCTGACCTTTGCCGAGAACGTGGTGCATATTAAATCAGCCTTGAATGAGGAAAGCGCCGGTCAGCTGGAGGCGTTAGCGGCGGAGCTTTGCCATGATTATCTGGAGCAGCAAAGTGAGACCGCCAATAAATGATCTGACGGCTCTGTTCAAAACTGGATATGGCCTGTATGTGGTAACGTCAAACGACGGCAAGAAGGATAACGGCTTGATTGTCAATACGGTGACTCAGGTAACCGATACCCCGAACCGTGTGGCTGTCACTATCAATAAGCAGAATTATTCCCATCACGTCATTAAGCAGACCGGCATTATGAACGTCAACTGCCTGTCCACTGCCGCCCCGTTTAAGGTGTTTGAGACCTTTGGCTTCCAAAGCGGAAGAACAGTCGATAAGTTTGCCGATTGTACTCCGCTTCGGTCTGATAATGGCTTGGTATTTCTGCCAAGGTATATTAATGCCTTTATGTCTCTTAAGGTGGAGCAGTATGTGGATTTCGGAACTCACGGTATGTTCATCTGCAGCATTACCGAGCTAGGGTGATTTCCAATGCGGAAACGAATGACTTACACCTATTACCAAAATAATGTTAAGCCCAAGCCTCAGACAGAGGGGAAGAAGGGCTTTGTGTGCAAAATCTGTGGTTACATTTACGAGGGTGATGTCCTGCCGGACGATTTTATCTGCCCGCTGTGCAAGCACGGAGCCGCTGATTTTGAGCCCATTGGTTGACACTCTAGTTTACTTTAGCTGAATCCCGTTCAGAAGGGGTTTAGATAAGATATTAGATAAATTGAAATGCGTGAAACAGCCTGCCGCTAAAAAAGAGCTTTATTGGCAGGCTTGTTTTTATTATTTGTTTTTTTAAGCCTTCGATATAATAATAGTTAGCGCCGCGCCGTATAGGAATTTTCCTATACGACGCGCGCTTTTGGGATTATGGCTTTAAAAAGGCATACGCTAAAATAAATGCAAGCTATTTGGAAACAACGTTAACCGGAGCACCCTTTTGGAATTGTCTCAGGTTCTCCACTGCAATATTCATCAACCGCTGACGGCTTTCCTTAGGTGCCCAGGAAATATGGGGGGTAATCAAGCAGTTTTTCGCTTTCAAAAGCGGATTTATCTCCTTTTAATAGGGCTCGGTAGAAACCACATCCAGCCCGGCTGCATACACCTTGCCTGAATTTAAAGCATCGGCAAGATCCTGTTCTACAATCAACGGCCCGCGGCTGTTGTTCAAAATAATAACCCCATCCTTCATTTTTGAGATGGTGTCCCGATTGATTAACCCTTGTGTTTCCGGGAATAGGGGACAATGTAGGGAAATTACATCGGATTGAGACAGTAGGTTGTCTAGCGCCGTAAACTGATAGCCCTCCAACAGCCTATCGTCTGGCCGATAGGCATCATAGGCAAGGATATTCATTCCTAAGGCCTTAGCGATTCTGGCCGTAGTCCGGCCGGTCCGCCCGAAACCGATGATTCCCATGTTTTTTCCCGCCAACTCAATCAGCGGATAATCCCAGAAGCACCAATCCTGGTTATTTTCCCATCTGCCCTGGTGAACCGCCTGGTCATGATGGCCTATATGGTGGCAGATTTCCAACAGCATAGCGATAAGCAAACTGGCCGACAGCGTCGGTGCCGTAGGTGGGAATATTGCTTACAACCACCCCATGCTCCTTCGCGGAAGAAACATCAACAATGTTATAGCCAGTGGCAAGCACGCCGATAAATTTTAAATTAGGGCAGGCTGCCAGGGTTTCCGCAGAAATCGGAGTCTTATTGGTGTAAACAGCCTCGGCATCTCCGATACGGTTTACGATCTGATCAGCAGCGGTTCTGTCATAAACGGTCAAATCACCTAAGGCTTTTAGATCATCCCAGCTTAAATCGCCGGGATTTTCTGTGTAACCGTCCAGAACAACGATTTTCATGTTATGTCCTCCTTGATCTGTTATTTACCGACGGACACAACTCTTATTTTATTAATCCAGTTTTTTGGGGTCTTTGCCGTTCATTACGTCAATGATTACCTGAGCGGAGAATAGTCCCACCGCCTCGAAGGCTCCCAAGTATCGCCGCACATATGAGGCATCATGACAATGTTATCCAGCTCAAACAGCGGGTTATCCTTGGGGGTTGGCTCTTCTTCGAACACGTCAGTTGCGGCGCGGGCAATCCATTTTTCTTTCAGTGCTTTATACATTGCCGCTTCGTCTACGACGGATCCGCGGGCTACATTGACAAATACGGCGGAGTCTTTCATGGCCTTGAATCCTTCTCACCGAACATCTTATAGGTTTCCGGCGTAGCGGGAACGTGTACAGAAATAATGTCAGATTCTTTTACCACCGTGTCGAAATCTACGATTTCAACGCCCAGCTTCTCAGCTTCCTCATAGTTGGGGTATTTATCATAGGCGATAATCCTGGCTGAACCAAACGCCTTCACCAGCTTCGCCACATAACGGGCAATCGCTCCGAAGCCGACTAAGCCGTAAACCTTATTAGGATAATTCTTCCGGTGCTGTCACGTACCCCATTCGCCCCTCCGGACAGCGTTATCAAGAATTGACCAAATCGCGTAAAGACGCCAATACCAACAAAATAGTGTTTTCAGCAACAGAATCGGCGTTGATACCAGTGGCAATAGAAACCTTGACGCCATGACGTTTCGCGGCTTCCAGGTCAATATTGTTGTAACCGACGCCGAAACGTCCAATGGCCTTTAAATTAGGGCAAGCCTGAAAAATTTCTTCATTCCATTCGTCACAGCCGATAGTAGCGCCGCAGATATCCTTACCAACAGCTTTGATCTCATCAGCTGTCATTACGGTATCGCCCTGGTATTCGATAACTTCAAAACCTTCTTTTTCCAGAAGCTCTTTGGCGCTTTTGCAGCGCTGAGAATACAATGTGACAGTGGACAGTACTTTTTTTCTTCATGTTTGATTCACTCCATAAAAGTATAGATTTTTATTTGACGGCGGATCAGCCTTGACGGCGCCCCGCAGTAAGTCCGGTGATGATATAACGCTGGAGGAAGAAGGAAATAATGATAATAGGCAGCGTAATAACCACGGAAGCGCACATGATACCGCCCCAGTCTACGTTGGAATAGGAAATAAACTGATAAATCGCGATAGGTAGCGTAGTAGTATCGTTGGAGCAAAGAACCAGGGCGAACATAAAGTTGTTCCAAGAGAAAATGAACGCCAAAATACCGGAGGCAGAATGCCGGGAGTAGACAGCGGCAGCATGATTCGGATAAAAGTACCGAACCGGGAGCGCCGTCGATATAGGCGGATTGCTCAAGCTCTTGGGGCAAGGTTTCATAATATGGAATCATGATCCATACGATCAACGGGAGAGAGACGATCAAATGGCAAATGATCAAGGACAGATAGGTCCCGGAAAGATGCAGGTTGGTAAACAGGATGTACCAGGGAACCAGGAAGGAAACTGCCGGAACAATACGGATCATAAGGATAATGCCAGAAAAAAGATGCTGCTTTCCCCGTGCGATGGAATAAGCGGCTGGAAGTCCCAAAATTAGAGACAGAACGGTAGATACCAAGCTGACGATGAGACTGTTAATAATCGGCTTGGCAAAGTCGTAGTTGACAAACACGTTCTCGAAGTTCTTCATGGTAGGCGTGAAGTTAAACAGCTTACTCATATTCAGTATGTCGGCGTTAGTTTAAAGGAAGCCAGGAACATCCAGAAACATGGGAAAGAGAACAAAAAGAGGAGAATAACAACTACGATGTAAAAGAATATTCTTCCAGTAATCCGAGCGGATCTGGATTTCGCTACATTTTCAGTCATTAATAATCCACCTCCATCTTGCTCTTAATCTTAACGGTGATAGCAGCAATTACCATCACAACAACAAAGAATACGATCAGCATGGAAGACGCCGATCCAAACTGCATAAACTCAAAAGCTTGCCGGTAGGACAAAATATTCATGGTTTCTGTCGCGTAACCAGGGCCTCCCTGAGTCATGGAGTACATGATATCGAAGGTCTTCAGAACATCGATTAATCTTAATAAGAAAGCTGTAAAAATAGTGGGGCGGAGGAGAGGCAGAGTAATATGCCAGGTTACCTGCCAAGGAGTAGCGCCGTCCACCATTGCGGACTCAAAGGCTCAGTGGAAATAGACGTGATGCCAGCCAAAACAATCAGCATGACCTGTGGAGTCCACTCCCAGATATCTACTACGATCAAAGAATACAGAGCAATATTAGAATCACCTAAAAAGTTTACTGTCGGCATTCCCATAGACTTCAGAATATAGTCAAGAATACCGATGTTAGGATCATACATCAGCTTCCAGACCATACCGATAGCCACAGGGGTTGCCACCATCGGAATAAGGAAAGCTGTTTTTACAAAGTTTTGCCGAAGAACCGGCGGTTCAAGAACAGCGCGATACCGATTCCCAAAATCATTTCGATTGTCAGAGCGATAGCGGTGAAAATAAAGGTACGGCCAATAGCATGGGGAACCGGGAATCACTGAAGAGGTCAATATAGTTTTGGAGGCCGACATATTCCCAAGGAATATTGGCTGACATTCTCCAGGAATGAAAACTAAGAACTAAGGTATATATAATCGGAAAAAGCACCATTGCCAAAACAAAAATAAATTGTCGGCACGGTAAAGAACCATTTCAGGCGCTTATCTACCCATCTTCCTATTTTTTGCAATTTGAGATTGCCTTCCTTTGCTCTTTTTTGGATGCCCGCCCGTCTGGGAATTTGAAAGAGCCAGGTTTACTGAAACCATTCCAAATCTTTTATACGCCTATCTCCGCGCAGATTTTAAAGCCAAAATCCCCACAATACCGGTTGGCGGTTCCTAAAATGGAGCCTGCAGCTCGTAATGATCTGCAGGCACCACTTTCACATCTGTTTAGACAGGATTACTGAGAAAAGTCTTATTTCTCTTCGTCGAGAAGCTTCTGGAAATCAGCATTAGCGGTATCAGCAGCAGCCTGAACGTCACCGCCCTCAATAGCGGTTACGATGACCTGGCCGATTACGTCTCTGGCGGAAGCAACGTTGATCATGTAAGGACGGTCGGTACCGTGAGCCTTATTACCAACCGCAGCGGCCAGATCCTGGAATTCCTGCGGCCAGCTGGACAGGCCTTCCACTTCCCATACGGAGGTACGGGCGGCGGAGCTGCCGTTAGACTGCGCATCCTGCTGCATTTCAGAAGAAGCCATCCAGTTGATCAGAGCCCAAGCGGCATCCTTCTGGGTAGAACCATAGCTGATGCCCAGCGCCCAAGGAGTGATGGAATAGTTGCCGTAATCCCCATCAGGGCCGACAGGCAGATCAAAGCAACCGATCTCTTCCAAAGTAATGGCAGAGTTATCAGGATCCCAGAACCCAGGTTAGTGTTCGCGTCAAAGCGCATAGCGGTTTGTCCCTGGGTGAAGAGGCTCCAGGTTTCTGTCCATGTCATGCTCAGAACGCCGTCAGGGCCAGTGTCTCGGAGCAGCTTGCCGTAGAACTCAAAGGCTTCCACAGCTTCCGGAGTATTGATGGTAGCGGTTTTGGTACCGTCATCTGCTTCCGTGAAGAAGTCAGCACCGTAAGCGCGAAGGAAACCGGAGAATTGAGTAACAGCCGGGTTCGCCATACCACGGCAGGCGAAACCAGAAACACCGGCGTCACGGTCTGTCAGTTTTACAGCCACATCATACAACTCGTCCATGGTTTTCGGATAATCATCCTCGGTTAAGCCAGCAGCCTCCCACATGGTTTTGTTGTAATAAACAGCGCCGGACTCCGTCATAACCGGTAAACCAACAGCATCTCCGGTGGCAGGATCCTGGGTGACTTCCTTAGAAGCATCCATATAGTCGTCATAGTTGGCGGCTTCCGGATCAGCGTCTATGTAGGGCTGCAGGTTTTCCAGCCATCCATTCTGTACAAACAGTAGAGTTTCGTCCAGAGGACGGAACATGAGAGCGTCGATATCAGCGCCGCCGGCAGCCATGCTGACAGCGATCTTATTGGACGCTTGCTCATTGGTAAACTGCTGGAAATTCACTTCGATGCCGTACAGGTCGCGCAGCTCCTGCAGATGCTCTTCGTCGAAGGCGGTAGTAGCGATTACGTTGTCAACACCAATGACGTTCAAAGTTGTGTTGAATTTCTCGGTATCGCCGCCGGTGGACTCTGCCGCGGAGCTATCACCAGCAGTACTGCTGTCGCCGCCGGTAGAAGAGGTGGTACCTCCGTCACCGGAGCAGCCGGCAAATATGCCGGCCAGCAGCGCGATCATGGTGAGGGCGCTCACTAGTCTTTTTGCTTTCATAAATCTTCAGCCTCCCAAAATTTTATTTTGCCGGCCTTTCGGCACAGCCTGGTTTAAAACCGTTTTCCGGTCTCCTGATCCCTCGCATACAAAAGCCGGAAAACGCAATACCCTAAAACCAAATTAGATATGCAGCACAGCCTTACAGCTTGGTCGGATCCAAATAGTTCATCTTCTCGATAGCGTCGATCAGCTCTTTTTGCTCTTCGGGGCTGATGGTGCGCAAAGGCTCACGAATAGAATCATGGGCAATCACGCCGCGATGCTTCAGGCATACCTTATATCTGGACATGTTGTTAGGACCGCTGATGTAGTCGATCATCAGATTCGTCTTTTTCTGAAGCTTTCTGGCTAATTCGATATCACCCTTCTGGAAGGCATCGTAAATAGCTACGAAATGCTCAGGAACCACATTAGCATTACCAGAGATTGTGCCGTCGCCGCCAGCACACAGAGTGACAAAGAAGAGATCGTCGGGACCAGCCAGCACAGAGAATTTGCCGTCGTTGACATTCATGAACTTCATCAGTCTGGGCATGTCAGGATAACTGTACTTAATACCAACAACATTCTTGCAGCGGCTGGCAACTCTTTGGGCCAGTTCCGGTGTGATGTCATTCACAGCCAATTGGGGAATGCCATACAGATAGATGGAGAAATCATCGGAAAACGCTTTGGGCTACCCGAACAAAATATTCCTCAAGCTCTTTCTGATCCAGCTTGAAGTAATAGGGGGTAACGACACCAATACCATCCGCGCCAACCTTTTCCGCGTGCTGAGCAAGCTCAATGGTATCCTTCGTAGTCAGAGCGCCTACCATGGAGAACACCTGAACACGGCCGTTAGCAACCTTCAGACAGGTTTCGAGAACCTTTTTGCGCTCTTCTAACGTTAGATAGCACATCTCACCGGTAGAACCGTTGGGATATAAGCCGTGAACACCCTTATCGATCAGGTATTCGCAAAGACTTTCCAAGCTCTTGTAGTCCACCTGCTGATCAGGGGTCATCGGGCAAGAAATCGGGACATTAACACCTTTCATTGTTTTCATGACACATGTTCCTCCTTGATGTAATGAATTGCCATAAATGAAATAAAACAGTTGGTTTTGTGCGTATTTAATAAAATAAAATTAACGCACTTGTGTTTTGTAGACATATTAATCTTGTTTATACCTAAAAG
>ENA-OQAX01000291-OQAX01000291.1-human-gut-metagenome-genome-assembly--contig:-NODE-291-length-12073-cov-1.914448_pt1 | contig 12073 bp, 13 predicted proteins | sample MGYA00242741_ERZ504539 | MGnify/ENA primary metagenome ERZ504539 (study PRJEB26092, sample SAMD00036277) | human gut metagenome | host: Homo sapiens | study: EMG produced TPA metagenomics assembly of... | reverse complement strand
ATGTCTGGATGTAAATGGAACCACTCAGGTAAAGGTAGGCGACAACATTATTGATTTCAAAGCCCCGTACAAGCGTGTCACTATGCTGGATTCCATCAAGGAACACACCGGCTATGACCTGACAGGCATGAACGAAGAACAGATACGCGAAGTTTGTCAGAAACTGAACATGGAAATTGACGATACAATGGGTAAAGGCAAGCTGATTGATGAAATCTTCGGAGAATTCTGTGAAGGTACTTACATCCAGCCTACTTTCATCACCGACTATCCGAAAAGAAATGTCTCCGCTGACAAAAAATACACCGCAGCAATCCGGATTTGACAGAGCGCTTCGAACTGATGGTAAACGGCAAGGAACTGTGTAACGCATACTCTGAACTGAATGACCCTATTGATCAGTTGGAACGCTTCGAAGAACAAATGAGACTGAGCGAAAAAGGAGATGATGAGCTATGATTATTGACAAAGACTTCGTCCGTGCGCTGGAATACGGTATGCCCCCACTTCGGGTATGGGAATCGGTATGGACCGTCTGACGATGCTGATGACCGGACAGTCTACCATTCAGGAAGTATTGTTCTTCCCCCAGATGCGTCCCGAAAAGATTACTCCGAAAGACACTCCTGCCAAATTTATGGAACTGGGAATTTCAGAAGACTGGGTTCCTGTCATTCAGAAAGCAGGCTATAACCTGGTGAGCGATATGAAAGAAGTGAATCCGCAGAAGCTGCATATGGACATTTGCGGAATCAACAAAAAATATAAATTGGAACTAACCAATCCTACGGTGGACGAAGTTGCCGGATGGATTGCGAAAATTGAGAATTGAGAATTTAAAGATTGAGAATTATTCCAATTGTCAATTATCCATCATAAATAATAAGCATGAAATTGCCCGGTAAAATAGCGATAATGGGTGGTGGCAGCTGGGCCACGGCTATTGCAAAAATAGTCTTGGCTCAGGCTGAATCAATCAACTGGTATATGCGCCGCGATGACCGAATTGAAGAATTCAAGCGTTTGGGACATAATCCGGCTTATCTGACAAGTGTGCGCTTTGAAATAAAGAACATCAACTTTCATCAGATATTAACAAGGTGGTAAAGGAATCGGATACTCTGATATTTGTTACCCCCTCTCCTTATCTGAAAAGCCACCTGAAAAAGCTGAAAACCAAAATAAAGGACAAGTTCATTGTCACTGCTATCAAAGGTATTGTCCCTGACGAGAACCTGATTGTTTCCGATTATTTTCACCAGGTATACGGTGTTCCCGAAGAGAATATAGCCGTCATTGCAGGTCCGTGCCACGCAGAAGAAGTAGCCTTGGAGCGTCTTTCCTATCTGACTATCGGATGTAAAGACATTGACAAGGCGAAGATATTCGCCCGGCAGCTGGCCGGACATTACATAAAAAACTTCTGTAAGCCCGGATGTGGCAGGTATAGAATACGCTTCGGTATTGAAGAATATTTATGCTATCGCCGCTGGAATTTGCAGCGGTCTGAAATATGGCGACAATTTTCAGGCTGTATTGATTTCAAATGCCATTCAAGAGATGAACCGCTTCCTGAATACCGTACATCCCGTAGAGCGTTCTATTGATGATTCCGCTTATCTGGGTGACTTGTTGGTTACCTCCTATTCCAATTTCAGCCGGAACCGCGTATTCGGAACCATGATTGGTAAAGGTTATTCCGTAAAAAGCGCACAGATAGAAATGGAAATGATTGCCGAAGGATACTACGGAACGAAATGTATCAAGGAGCTAAACAAGCACTTGCACGTGAACATGCCTATCGTAGATGCCGTTTATAATATTTTATATGAGCGCATCTCGCCCATGATTGAGATTAAATTATTAACTGATTCATTCAGATAAAATATCAGATACAATGAAGAATATTAGTTTAAACATCGACAAAGTAGCCGGTTTTGTTTCTAAGGAAACAATCGCTGCTTACGAACCTCAGGTGAAAGCCTGCATGGAAACATTGGAAAACGGTACAGGTAAAGGTAATGACTTCTTGGGTTGGTTGCATTTGCCATCGTCTATAACAGCCGAACATTTGGCTGACTTGAAAGCTACTGCCCAGGTTCTGCGCGACAACTGCGAAGTAGTAGTCGTAGCAGGTATCGGTGGAAGCTATCTGGGAGCACGTGCCGTAATAGAAGCTTTATCCAATAGTTTCCAATGTTGAAAGCAAAACAAGACGGACCCGTCATCGTTTTTGCAGGCCACAATATCGGCGAAGATTACTTGTTCGAGTTGACTGAATACTTGAAGGACAAAAAGTTCGGTGTAATTAATATTTCCAAGTCTGGTACTACTACAGAAACCGCCTTAGCTTTCCGTTTACTGAAAAAACAGTGTGAAGACCAGCTTGGCAAGGAAATGGCGAAGAAAGTGATTGTTGCCGTTACAGATGCCAAAAAGGGTGCCGCACGTGTTACAGCCGACAAGGAAGGATATCAGACTTTCATTATCCCCGATAATGTAGGCGGTCGTTTCTCTGTCCTTACTCCAGTAGGTTTGCTGCCTATCGCAGTGGCAGGATTTGACATTGAGAAACTAGTGGAAGGCGCACGCACGATGGAAACAATATGTGGTCCGGCTACTCCGTTTGCCGAAAATCCTGCCGCTGTTTATGCTGCCACCCGCAATGAATTGTATAAAGACGGAAAGAAGATTGAGATTTTGGTAAACTTCAATCCCAAACTGCACTATATGAACGAATGGTGGAAACAATTGTACGGTGAATCCGAAGGTAAGGATGGCAAAGGTATTTATCCGTCTGCCGTCGACTTCTCTACCGATCTCCATTCTATGGGACAGTGGATTCAGGAAGGTGAACGTACTATCTTCGAAACAGTTATCTCTATCGAAAACCCGGAACATACGCTTCAAGTTCCTTCGGACAGCGAAAATTTGGATGGCTTGAATTTCTTGGCAGGAAAGCGTGTAGACGAAGTGAACAAGATGGCAGAACTAGGTACTCAGCTGGCACACGTTGACGGTGGTGTACCCAATATGCGACTGATTGTACCCGAACTGAATGAATACTACCTGGGAGAAATCATCTATTTCTTTGAAAAAGCTTGTGGTATCAGCGGTTATTTGCTGGGAGTAAATCCGTTCAACCAACCGGGCGTGGAAGCATACAAGAAAAAATATGTTTGCTTTGTTGAATAAACCGGGATACGAAGAAGAGTCTAAAGCTATCCAAGCTAGATTATAATATCAAGAACCTATTCAGAATGCCATTTATCAATGTCATTCCGAATAACAGTGAAGAATCTGAAAGCATCCACCAAATGCTTGCAGATTCTTCACTTTATTCCAATCCAACGGTCACACCTTTGGAGTAATAACTATACATTTATTCTATGTTTAAAGAAGCGATAAATAACTATCTTCATACTCATGGATACGAATCCATCGACTTGAAAGCCGTATTATTCGATATGGACGGCGTGCTGTTCGACTCCATGCCCAACCATGCTGAGTATGGCATAAAATAATGAAAACGCTTCGGTTTCGGCCTCAGCCGAGAAGAAGCTTATATGCACGAAGGGCGTACCGGTGCATCTACGATCAATATAGTAAGCGTCGGGAACGTGGGCATGATGCTACAGAAGAAGAAATAAAAGCCATCTACCAAGCCAAAACTGAAGAATTCAACAAATGCCCCAAAGCAGAACGGATGCCCGGCGCACTGGAAGTATTGACTAAAATAAAGAGTGAAGGACTGACTCCGATGGTAGTAACCGGTTCGGGACAAACTTCGTTATTGGACCGATTGAATCATAATTTTCCGGGCATATTCCAAGCCAACTTAATGGTTACCGCCTTTGATGTGAAATATGGGAAACCAAATCCGGAACCATATCTGATGGCCCTAAAGAAAGGCGGCTTTAAACCCAATGAAGCGTTAGTAATAGAAAATGCACCACTAGGTGTACAGGCGGGAGTTGCAGCCGGTATTTTTACCATCGCCGTGAATACAGGACCATTGCACGACAATGTGTTACTGAATGAAGGAGCGAATTTACTTTTTCATTCCATGCCCGATTTCAATAAAAAATTGGGAAACACTACAATCTGCATTAAAACAAGATTAAATTTTGCAAGAATTCTTCACAATCAATAAAAAAGAGCTCCTTGCTTTCACCTAGATGAAAAACAAGGAGCTCATATTATATAAAAAATCACAGCCTATCAAAATACCTGAACCTACTTTAAAACTTTGCGTAACCAAGGAATAACCAGTTCGTTTTTAAAATAATGAGAAGGGGGATCTACATTGACCGCTTCGAAATAGGTCTTTGAATCCAGTCCTTCATCAAGGTGCTCCACATCTTTTCTAACTGCCTTATCAGCAAACTTCGGATAATGATGAAACTCCGCATTTTCCGGTTTTCCACTAGCAGCATAAGCAGATTGTACCAAACGGAAATCACGGTCCAACCCTCCCTCTGTAAAAATGATAGGACGAGGAGCTAATGACGCAACAACATCTGGAAAATTAAAATACCTCCAATAACCAGGTATCAGATGACGGATAGAATTTGGAAAAGGACGCCTGTTTTCCTTGTCAGGTTTAGTCATCACAACGGCACGTTCTTGAGTCTGGCATAGAAAATCATTGTACACAAAAGCATAAATGTCCTTATCCAACACCCCCAAGACCATCATCGGTTCTGTACCTAATGAGAATCCGCTAATCACAATCCTGTCCTTTCGGATATAAGACTGGGCTTTCATCCAATTCAGCACCTGCATATCCAGATAAGAAGTATACCCTAGCCAACTCCATCCCAGTTCAAGCAAAAAACGGGAAACAACATCATAGTCATAATTCCATCCTTTATCATAACATTCCAAATCGGAGGCTTCTCCGGCAGCGGCATTATCCACCGCTACCGCCACATAACCTTCTTTAACCATATTCAAAGCCATACTTACTTTGGGATTATTATAATCCTCAGTTAACTTATCACAGATGCCGGGCTCACCAACCAATCCTTCTTTGGTCCTTCCGGACCCCGGAATGCACAAAACTCCGGGTACTGCACCCTTCAAATGTTCCGGTTTCAAACCAGAAAAGTGGAAACTGACTTTGGAAAAGGATAGAACTCCCATTTCTCTAAAATATATCCCTCTTTTTTTTCCGTTTTCACACAGACAGGAGACGGTTGTCTCTTTATCTCGGGAAACTTCATGATCTCCACCATCGCAGCACGCACTCCATCCTGCCATTGCGTAAATTCCTGTGCGGACATACCGGAACGGTAAGCATATTGGGGATGTGTATCTTTCAACATCTCATGAACAATGGCATAAGTACTTAGTAACCGTCCATCCCCACGATCTGATTTCACAACTGCATGCTTCTCAGGTTGGTAATTCTGAGAATTACCAACCATACATAAGCTGCATACAGATACTAAAAGAGCAATCTTTTCATTATCATCATATTATCTCACTATTATTCATACCCCGGAGTCTGCTTGATTTCCGGATCTCCATTCAAAAACTTCCACATTAACAGGCCACAACATCATATACGCCTTATCCTCTGTTAATATAGGCAATGAACTTCCATAATGCGCTTTAACAGAAAAGACAAAAGGTTTTCCGTTGGAATCACGTAAACGCAATAAATCAAACCAGCGGCTTCCCTCACCTACAAACTCTTTATCACGTTCCTGCAAAATAGCCCACTCATTATCCGCATAATCTCCTGCAATATATTTATGTTGTTCAAATTTATCACCATAAGCACGCTTACGTACCTCATTTATATATGCAGCACATTTATCCGGAGCTCCCAACCCGTTTTCACACTCGGCCAGCATCAACAAAACATCAGCATATCTATATACCGGTACATCTGAATCATAATAATGAGTTCCTCCATCCGTATGTCCCATCAGTTTTTTCCAACAAGCGCCACGAGTCTTTCCTTCGAACATATATTGAAAGAAAGTAGCATCCAAAACGAGTATCTTCCTTATCATAAATCTCAATAAACGGCACTTTTATACTCATAAACGTAATGGTCCGGCTGTCAATAGCTTCAACGGATCCGGACCATATTTATTTCCATCCAAGTCCGTAGCATTGGTAAACAAGGCTACATTATAGAACCAGTTCGCCCCCCAATTGGTCAATTCATTCTTATTAAAAACACAGAGCGAAAAATAATCTCTTTATTCTTCTTCCCCTCCGGAGTCCATAAAATCCGCAAAGTTTTGGAAGCAGTTCGAATTGTTGGTTCACCAAATTCAATAAAGCCTTCTTTGCTGTCAACAAGTCACTGTTATTAGGATCTACGGCAGTCAGAGTAGCTATATGATCCCCTGCAATATCATCATCGGGTAATCCTGTAGTGACTTTGGCAGACCACATATATATCTTGGCCTTCAAAAGTTCCGTTGCATAATAAGACCATTCATATTGGTCGGACATCTTCTTATCCGACTCATTGAAGAAAGCTTCGGATTTATTAATATCTTCTTTGATAAACTCTAACGTTTCCTCCGGAGTAGAACGAGCCTTATATAATTGCGTAATATCAATGCTACCCTCGGTAACTTTCGGTTCCGTCTCTAACGGCACACCACCAAATGTTCGATAAAGATAGAAATAGTAATATGCACGCAAGCCATAAGCCTGTCCCAAATAAAATGATTTCTCCGTTCCAGTCAGATAATCAATTTCTTTATCTACATTTCTGATAAACAAATTTATATGCATGATATTTGGGTACACCTCATACCAATCATCGATACCGGTATTATCTTTCGTAAGCAGATTATTAGTCATAGGCGGACCATATACCCCCTCACCCATAGAAGTAACATCACTTATCAGAATCTCACTTCTGAACTCTCCCAATGTGACAGGCATCTGATATTTATCTCTTAAATCGGCATGAATACCAGTCATAAACATTTCTACCTGAGACTTCTGATCCAAAATCATTAGAGCCATAATAATCTTCAGGAGACAGGTCCAACGCATCACAAGCAGACAATACCATCATCCCACTCAACAATATGCTATAAAATATTTTCTTCATAATCCTTCCTATTTATTAGAATGTAACATTTAAACCCAAAACAACTGTTCTAGGGAGGGGATATCCTCCATTCTGACTGACACCATATTCGGGGGTCGCCATATTTTTGGCTGCTGTAATATATCCCAAATTCTGTGCTGTTACAGAAACATCCACCTTGCTCAAACCGGATTTATGAATCCAACTCTGAGGCAAGGAATACGACAGGCTTATTTCACGAAAAGCCAAATAATCGCCACGATAACAATTAATGTCCGATATTCTGTCATAATTACGTTTGCCCAAAAAGTCAGCCCATCCATACACCGGATATTTTCCATTCGGATTACTTTCCGACCAGGAATCTTTAACTAAAGAAATGGTATTAAATGTTCCCTGCATATTACCCATAATCCAAGGAGTTTTCCAATCATGTACCCAATAGCCTAAAGCATAATCCAAACGGCAGTTCAAAGTTAACCCTTTCCATGAAGTATTAATGTTAAAGCCTCCGGTCCAATGAGGTATCGTATTACCCAATTTCACCCGGTCATAATCATCAATCACACCATCCCCATTCACATCCTGCCATTTCACATCACCAGCTGTATAGGCAGTCCTTTCTCCTTTTCGGCATCCGACAATTTAGCCCAAGCTTCAGGGCCATAAAGCACTTTGGCATCTGCTCCATTTTCCGTATAAGTGGATCTGTCTATCAGATTGCCTGGAATCTCACTCTCACTCTTATAAATACCAAGAGATTTAAAGGCGTAAATCACACCATATTCCTGTCCTTCCTGATAACCACCTACCCATTGTCTTTCATAGGTACCATCTGCCAGCTTGCGTCCCGTATAAACCTGATAGGCATCCTGCATATTATTCGGCAATCCATTGTACGGTAATGAGATAATCTTATTCTTATTATAAGCGGTATTCATACTAACTGTAAATTTCCAATCTTTGGTACGCAAAACATTGGCAGTCAATTCCAACTCCATACCTTGGTTTTGTACTTCTCCATTGTTAGAAAGGAAAGAAGAAACTCCGCTATGAGAAGGCAGGGTGATTTCTGCAAATTTATCCTGTGTATGTCTATTATAATAGGTGAAGTTCAAGATATATTTGTTATTCAGAAAACCAATATCGAAACCTGTCTCGAATGTGTACGATTTTTCCCATCTCATGGTGGGATTAGGCAAATCGTTTATCATCAAAGGAACTTTGCCATTATAGTTGGGTACTATTTTACCATCTTTATCTTTCATAATACCATAAGAACCTTGAACCGTATAATAATCAAGTCCTGTCACTACATTACCATTAGCATCCAGTACACCAGACACATTTCCATTGGCTCCGTAACTAGCACGAATTTTAGCATAAGAAAGTACATTGCTACAAGACTCCATAAAATTCTCTCTACTCAATACCCAACCGGCTGATATACCGGGAAAGGTTCCCCAACGGTTATCTTTTGGCAGTTTGGAGTATCCGTCGCGACGTAAACAAGGCTCAGCAAATATTTGGACTTATAATCATAATTCACTCTGCCAAAGAATGAAAGAATACGCTGTCTGTAATGCCAAGAATCTATTTGCCGCACTCCGGCAGCAGTCGAAGTATAATTCAAATCCTGAAAATCAGATAATGGAGATCCATAACCAGATGCCGAAAAACCTTTCTTGTATGAGTCATAATATTCTACACCTACCATCGCATCCATAGAATGATCTTGCCGGAATGTAGTCTGATAATTCAAGATTCCATTGTAAGTCTGGTCCAAAAGTCGTTCATGCTTGTTGGAAGTACTATGATTAGTGTCATACACCGGTCCTGTAGCTACAATATAGTCCCCTTTGAAGAACTCTCTGCTGTCATCAAAATAAAACCAAGTTCCTGTGGTCTTGAATGTCAACCCTTTCATTATATTAAAGGTAAAAGATGGCTCAGATTAAACTTGTCCGTAATTATTATCATAATTCAATGCATCCTCATACACTTTCACTGTAGTCCAGCCACGAGCATAAGAAGCCACGGCAGGGCCTGCCAACCAATCACCGTCCGGACTTTTCACACGGAATGTAGGAGGAACGGACAAGGTAGTACTGAAAAAATTACCTTCACCGGCATATCCTGCACCACCATCGTCCCATTTTGCATCGGTAAATGTCAAAGAAGAATTAGAAGTAAGCCAAGGCTTAATTTTATAATCTGCATTGATCGTGAAGTTCAAACGGTGATACCAGTTGTTCATCGCATTTCCTTCGCTGCGATTATAGCCTAGGCTTGCATAATAATGTCCTTTATCATTGCCACCGGATACGCTCAAGTTATAATCCTGAGTAATAGCCGGAGATTTGATATTATAATCTTTCAGTTGATTATCACAATAAAATCAATTTTTTGTCCCGGATTCACCGGGTCATCCATTGTCTGCCAACCTTGTTTTAACAGGAAAGCCAGGTCATCTGTATAATTCATAACACCCCATACGGCTGTATTATCCTTATTACCATTAAGTACATTCCCTTTTTCATCAAAATATCTGTTTCCCGTTCCGTAAGGCTGTGTTCCGGATAAAGTCGCATCACTGGCAAATCCATGCCAAGCACCCGATTTATCCTGCCATATATGCGAAGACCGATAAAAATGCCGAACGCATATAATACAAATAATCATGAGCATTCAAAAATTCATACTGGCTATGAAAAAAATTGAAACCGACTTTCGCACTCAAATTTATTTCCGTATGTCCTTCCGAACCTCTTTTAGTAGTAACAAGAATTACACCATTGGAAGCACGCGCACCATAAAATAGCCGTAGCACCAGCATCTTTCATGACCTCCAAAGACTCGATATCCTCCGGATTCACATCACTCAACGACTCGCGTACAGCACCATCGATAATAACCAAAGGTGAACCGCTACCATCCAGATTGGTACCACCACGAAGCACCAAAGTAGGAGTGGAATTCGGATTACCGCTAGTTTGCTGTACCCTTAATCCTGCCACTGCACCAGAGAGTGCTTGCGCCGGATTAGTATGGGCCCCGTACTTAAAGTAGAATTGTCAACTTTAGCAATGGAATTAGTCATCTTGGAACGAAGTTGTGTGCCCCCATAACCTGTTATCACCACTTCATCCAAAGTCTTATTGTCTTCCTGCAGTTGAACATTCAAAACGGCTTTTTCCCTACAACCATTTCTTGAGTCAGATAACCGATATAAGAAAAGACCAAAGACGCTTTTCACTTACCATTAACGTAAACTGGCCGTCTATATCAGTTATGGTACCATTGGTAGTACCTTCTCTATAATATTAGCCCCAATAATTGCTTCTCCTTTGGCATCGGTCACTATACCTTTGACAGTCACTTTATCTTGTTGCATAACAATGGGACGCGTTTCTTCTCTAGAAATGGCCTTGCGAATTATTACTTGTCTGTCACGGATATGATATTCCAAATCAGTACCGGCAAACATTTGTTTCAGTACCTCCTCTATTGTTTTTATTTCGTACATCCACATTGACACGACGAGACAAATCAATATCTGTACGATATATAAAAATAAATTGACTATTCTTTTCTACCCAATTAATCACACTCTTCAAAGTCTGGTTCTCCATGGAAACGGTAAAGCTGGTTTGTTCCGCATAACTCATTTCCGCAAAAGCCTCTTCATAACCTGTAAATGTTAAAATCATGGCTAAACTCATAACATTTTGTGAATTTAGGCATGAGTTTTATTCTATTCGTGTATTTTTTCATATATTTGATTGTTTTTTCTATTTATTTCAAGGTAAATAATTAAACAACGATTCAGTGACCAGATAGTACGGCAAATACTGTCTGGTTTTCTTTTTTTACATCCTTCTTTTATTCCATAGGCTAAAGTGTTTTAAGGTTCAACAATTCTCATTTAAGGCTCACATAGATTTCATCTTTATCATTTATTGTATAATGCAATGATAATGAAAGACATAAATTATCCATAACATCGGTAATGTCTGTTTGAAGATCCAGTTTTCCTGACAATGACAAGGTAGTAATCTCCGCATCATACCGTATTTTACACCCATAATACCGCTCAAGTTTCTTCAAAACATCTCCTACGGGTCTTTGATGAAGCAGCAATAAATTATCCTTCCAACTGATGTATTCGGACACATCAACCTTACGTACCTGCGTTTTATTACCTTTAATATCCACCAATTGATTAGGTGCTAATCTTACTTTGCTCTTATTCTCAGTAGTTACTTCCACGCTTCCACGTACTAAAACAACAGATGCAGCCTCATCCTCCCTATAGGCACAGACATTAAACGAAGTACCCAGCACGCGTATATCAAACTCTCTTGTTTTGACAACAAATGGGCAATCCTTCCTTTTGGCTACATCCAGATAAACCTCCCCCTCTACCAAGATTTCACGTTCCGTTCTTCAAAAATATCCGGATATATCACTTTACTACCTGAATTTATATAAATTCTAGTACCATCAGAAAAAGTAATATCAGCTCTTTTCCCATTAGGAACCATTATTTGATGCATTTCATTCTTTACAGATGAAGCCTGGGATATTTTAGTATTTAATGCATACTGCTGAATATTCGAACTTCCTAAAGTATCATATTTTAAAGAAGCATCATTTTTCAGATTCATAGCTTGGTTATCTGTTATCAGAATCACCTCATCACCGCAAATGGAAGTCGTGTCATTCAGCAATGCTATATCAAGCTCCGTACCCTCATCAACATTGGTACTCCACCAGTTCATAGCTAAAATCAAACCAATCGCTGCCGCTATCGACAAAGACCACCTATAAATATGACGTCTGTAGGAAACCCTCTTTTCCCTTTCTACTCGTTTCATCACGTCCTGAAAAGATTTTTCCACATCAACAAATTCCAATTCATCTGCTTCCCGAATCTTCTCAGTCAGGCATCGAACTGTTTACGAAATTCATCTGAATTATAATATTTGTTTTTTTATTTTTCATTCG
>ENA-OQAX01000290-OQAX01000290.1-human-gut-metagenome-genome-assembly--contig:-NODE-290-length-12098-cov-5.942110_pt1 | contig 12098 bp, 12 predicted proteins | sample MGYA00242741_ERZ504539 | MGnify/ENA primary metagenome ERZ504539 (study PRJEB26092, sample SAMD00036277) | human gut metagenome | host: Homo sapiens | study: EMG produced TPA metagenomics assembly of... | reverse complement strand
TGACATACCAGTAGAATATCCTATTCCAGAAAACAAACGAATTAAAAAATATAAAGAGAAATGGTGTGCATAAAAATACCTACACTCCAAAATGAAATGTAGGTATTTTTGTCGCTTACCTTTAGATTATTTCACCTGTCTACTTGACAAGGGGCATATCAGTCGGCTGCGCAGCGGTTTTTCTTTTTTTCAGATAGCATTCAAAAAGTCATAAAGTCGGGATACCTTAATTTATTTTTACCTGTCTTGTTCCTTCGGAACGAACCAACAAGAATTTCTTGTGAGTTGCCTCATAGTCCAGCTCACCGTTTTTGTATATTCCATCGATCCTCACCTTCACCATCGACTTTGAAACCTCCAAGCGTTACCGTGAAGCCAACAAGCTGCCCCACCAGTTCTGCCGTGCAGCGTGAACCGACCTGACCGTGGAGGTGTATCTGTGATGGTTCTGGAAAGCAGCTCCGTGTTAAACGCAATTCATCTCATACATGGGCAAACAAATAAGGCCCACCGCCAAAATTGACGGTGAGCCTTATTTTATGCTCGTTTTTTAACGATAGATTGCTATAAAAGCCTTATGCTCTGGGATTTTTAATAGCAGCCTGAGCAGCGGCCAGACGTGCGATGGGAACGCGGTACGGAGAGCAGGAAACGTAATCCAGACCAACGTTGTGGCAGAACTCAACGCTGGAGGGGTCGCCGCCGTGCTCGCCGCAGATGCCCAGACCCAAGTTGGGGTTGGTTGCGCGGCCGTCATGGGCAGCCATCTTAACCAGCTTGCCAACACCGATCTGGTCCAGATGCTGGAACGGATCGCTCTCGTAGATCTTGGTATCATAGTAAGCGGTCAGGAACTTAGCAGCATCGTCACGGCTGAAGCCGAAGGTCATCTGGGTCAGGTCGTTGGTACCGAAGCTGAAGAAGTCAGCTTCCTTAGCGATCTCACCTGCGGTCAGGGCGGCACGCGGGATCTCGATCATGGTGCCAACTTGGTACTTCATGTCAACGCCAGCGTCAGCGATCAGCTTGTCAGCAGTCTTGACGATGACGTCCTTGACGTACTTCAGCTCCTTCACTTCGCCAACCAGGGGCACCATGATGTGCGGGGTGATCATCTTGCCGGTCTCAGCAGAAACCTTGATGGCAGCCTTGATCACAGCATTGGTCTGCATCTCGGCAATTTCCGGATAGGTAACGGCCAGACGGCAGCCGCGATGGCCCATCATGGGGTTAAACTCATGCAGGCTGACAACAACGTTGTTCAGCTCTTCGGTGGTCATGCCCATATCCTTTGCCAGGGCTTCGATATCCTCAGCCTTGGTGGGCAGGAACTCATGCAGAGGCGGGTCCAGATAACGGATGGTCATCGGACGATCGCCCATGATGCGGTACATAGCGGTAAAGTCAGCTTCCTGGAACGGCTCAACCTTAGCCAAAGCAACCTTGCGCTCTTCAACGGTACGTGCGCAGATCATCTCACGCACAGCAGCAATACGATCCTCAGCGAAGAACATATGCTCGGTACGGCACAGGCCAATGCCTTCAGCGCCCATATCAACAGCGTTCTGTGCATCGCGCGGGTTATCGGCGTTGGTCATAACCTTCATCTGGCGTGCTTCGTCAGCCCAGCTCATAAAGCGCTTGAAGTTAGCGTTCTCGGTGGAAGCGACGGTAGCGATCTGGCCTTCGTAGATGTTGCCGGTAGAGCCATCAATGCTCATCCAGTCACCCTCATGGAAGGTGTGGCCGTTAATGGTGATAACCTTTGCATCGTAATCGATAGCAACATCGTTATCATTGCCGCAGCCGGAAACACAGCAGGTACCCATGCCACGTGCAACAACAGCTGCGTGGCTGGTCATGCCGCCGCGGACGGTCAGGATGCCCTGAGAAACCTGCATGCCGACGATATCTTCGGGGCTGGTTTCCAGACGAACCAGAACGACCTTCTTCCAAGCTTCGTCCTTGACCTTCTCTTCAGCATCTTCAGCGCTGAAGACAACGCGACCGCAGGCAGATCCCGGAGAAGCGGCCAGGCCCTTGCCGATTGCTTCAGCAGCCTTCAGGGCAGCAGCGTCAAACTGCGGGTGCAGCAGGGTATCCAGCTGCTTGGGCTCAACGCGCAGTACAGCGGTGCGCTGATCGATAACGCCCTCATCAACGAGGTCGCAGGCGATCTGCAGAGCAGCCTGTGCGGTGCGCTTGCCGTTACGGGTCTGCAGCATAAAGAGCTTGCCATCTTCGATGGTGAACTCCATGTCCTGCATATCCTTGTAGTAGTTTTCCAGGCGGGTTGCGATCTCAACGAACTGATCGTAAACCTCAGGCATTTCCTCGTGCAGCTTGCTGATCGGGGAAGGAGTACGGATGCCGGCAACGACATCTTCGCCCTGAGCATTGATCAGGTACTCGCCCATCAGCTTCTTTTCGCCGGTAGCGGGGTTACGGGTGAAAGCAACACCGGTGCCGGAACGCATGCCGGAGTTACCGAAAGCCATCTGCTGAACGTTGACAGCAGTGCCCCACTCGTAGGGGATTTCGTTCATCTTGCGGTAAACGTTGCGCGCGGGTTATCCCAAGAACGGAAGACGGCCTTGACAGCGCCGATCAGCTGTTCTTTCGGATCCTGCGGGAACTCTTCGCCCTGCTTCTCCAGGTAGATGGCCTTGAACTCCTTGACGAGTTCCTTCAGGTCCTCAGCGTCCAGCTCGATATCCTGCTTAACGCCCTTGCGCTCTTTCATAGCGTCGATACGCTCTTCAAAGAAGCTCTTGCCCAGCTCCATGACAACGTCAGAGTACATCTGGATGAAGCGGCGGTAGCAGTCATATGCAAAACGGGGGTTAGAAGTCTTCTTTGCCAGACCTTCAACAGCCTGGTCGTTCAGGCCCAGGTTCAGGATGGTATCCATCATGCCGGGCATAGACTGACGTGCACCGGAACGAACGGAAACCAGCAGCGGGTTCTCGATATCGCCGAACTTCTTGCCAGTCTGCTCTTCCAGGATTCCCATGTACTTGAAGATGTCAGCCTTGATCTCATCGTTGATCTCACGGTTGTCAGCATAGTACTGGGTGCAGGCTTCGGTGGTGATGGTGAAGCCCTGAGGAACCGGCATGCCGGCATGGGTCATTTCTGCCAGACCAGCGCCCTTGCCGCCCAGAATGTTCTTCATGGTCGTCTGGTCGCCGCCAAATGCGTCATGGCCCTCTTTGAACAAATACAAAAACTTCTTGCTCATAGGTTACCTCCAACAAAATTACGGTTTCTTCCCGGTGTGCCGCGCACACCCGCAAAATAAGAATTTTCTCTCTTGCAAAGTCCATTATAACAGACTCAGCCCGGAATTTCCAGTACATTGTTAAATAAATGGCGAATATTTTCGCCGAAAATCTTACAAGTTTTGGGGTCAGGCTCTTGCAATTTGACCAAAAATGCGGTAAATTATAATGGGTGAGAAGTTGGGAAATATTATTTTATTACATTCTGCAACACTTTTTTCAATTCATCCCGCCCCGGCAGGCTTCAGCCCTGTTCCGGGGCTTTTTTGTAGGGCCGTATACTCTTTTGGCCCAAAACAGAAAGGGGTATTTTTATGTCCGAAGCGAAAGCCAAATACCTTGCCGCCAAAGCGGCCTTTGAAGAAACTTTTGAAAAGCACCTGCAGAACGGTGTGGAGTTCATCAGCGACCAGGTTTTTATTGACCCCGAAGTTGAGATTGCACCCGGCGCAGTGATCCTGCCGGGCTGCATCCTGCGCGGCAAAACCGTCATCGGGGCAAACTGCGTCATCGGCCCCAATACCTTATTGGAGAACACCATTGTTGAGGCCGGTTCCACCGTGAACGCCAGCCAGTGTTATGACAGCCATCTGGGCCCCAACAACAAGATTGGCCCCTTTACCCATGTGCGCACCGGCACCGTGACGGATGAGGCGTACACCTGGGCGCTTATGTGGAAACCAAGAACGCCAACTTTGCCGAGGGCAACACTGTCAGCCACCTGACTTACATTGGCGATGCCGATGTGGGCAAGTACTGCAACTTTGGCTGCGGCACCGTAACCTGCAACTATGACGGCGAGGGCAAGTACCGCACCACCATCGGCGATTATGCGTTCATCGGCTGCAACACCAACCTGGTGGCGCCGGTCAAGGTGGGCAGCCGCGCCTTTACCGCTGCCGGTTCCACCATCGGCCACGATGTGCCGGACGGTGCCCTGGGCATTGAGCGCGCCAAGCAGGCCGAAGTTGCCGCCTGGGGCGCCAAGAAGCTGGAAAAATACGTTGCCAAAAAACAGAAGCTGGAAGCCGAAAAGAAAAACGACTGATGCCCCCTGACCTGCTGCAAGGAGGATTGCTGCCATGGCCATTTTGGAACGCACCTGACCGGGGATTTTACCACCATCCTGACCGAGCTGGACGCTGTTGTAAAACAAAGCGTTTCGGCCACGCTGGAAGGTTCCAGTGATTTCAACTTCAGCACCGGCCGCTGTGCCGTGCGGGTATACGAACGCTACAGTGCCATTGGCAACGGCCGTGTTACCATGAGCCTGACCCTGCTGGAAGCTGACGGGCAGATCCAGCTTTCCGCCATCACATCCGGCGGCAGCCAGGCTGTGTTTTTCAAGGTCAACACCTTAGGTGCAGAATCCTTCCTGGATACCATCCGGGACACAGTGGAACGCTTTGCCCCTGGTGCACACTAAAATCACAAAATTACTATAAGGATTTTTACTATGGGACTATTTGGAGGTGGTTCCGGGGCAGACTGGCTGATTGCCGGTCTGGGCAACCCGGAGCCGAAATATGACGGCACCCGCCACAACACCGGTTTTGCCGCGCTGGATGCGTTGGCCGAAGCCTGGGGGTGCGAGATCAACAAAAGCAAATGGCAGGGCCTTTACGGCATTGCCCAGGTGGACGGCCGCAAAGTGATGCTGCTAAAGCCGCTGACCTACATGAACCTGAGCGGCCAGAGCATCGCCCCCGCCGCGGCATTTTACAAGATCCCGCGCAACCACATTATTGTGTTGTGCGATGACATTGCACAGGAGCCGGGGCACATCCGCATCCGGCCCTCCGGTTCTGCTGGCGGGCACAACGGGCTAAAGAGCATTATCGCTTCCACCGGCGGCGAGGATTTTTACCGCATCCGCATTGGCGTTGGCGCCAAGCCGCGCCCGGATTATGATCTGGCTGACTGGGTGCTGGGCAAGTTCCCGCCCGATGACGCCAAGCTTGTGACCGGCCGCCACACCGACGTGGAAGCCGCCTGCCGCCTGTTGATGGCCGGCAAGCTGGGCGAAGCGCAGAATAAATTCAACCACTGAGCGCGGATAGGCGTTCCGTAGGGACGCACAGTGTGCGCCCATTCCTGTTTTCTGTGTAAGATGCCCGCAAAGGAAGTGTTCTCACTTCAAATTTGCAATCCATCATTACACGGGATGTGGTTTAATGGAACACCTGCAGGGGTGTGCGCACTGTGGAAAACTTTGCCGATGGTGATAAACGCTGCACATGATTGTAGGGGACGATGCTCGTCATCGTCCCGCATGACGGGTCTTGCCACATATTCCACCCTGCATACGGCCAACGTCCGCGGGCGAACAATGTTCGTTCTCACATTCTCTACAAGATAAGAGCACAGCTTTTCCAATCATACAAATGCCAAAGCGGGCGGCCCATCTGGGCCGCCCGCCATTTGTCGTTCCATGCAACGCTTCTCTCAAAATTCACTTTGCCGTTTTGCTGCAAATATAGTACAATGGTTACGCAAAGCGCTGCTCATACCGGCGCACAAAAAGCGTATACAGCGCATAGCACACCATCAGGCAGACGGCATATACCCCGCGAAGCACAGCCACGCGGCTGCGCCGCCCATCGCGGTGTTGGGCAGCAGCTCCAGCACCAGCGGGTGGGCCAGGTACAGCCAAAAGCTGCCCGCCCCCACAAATCCACGGCCTGGGCGAACTTCTGATTTTCCGCCAGGCCAACGCCCTGCGGGTTCTGCACGGCCAATAGAACAAGCACCGTAAACACGCACTCGAACCCCGCCCGCTGGAAGTTGGTGAGCACTGCCAGCAGAATGCAGAATGCCCCGTATAAAAACTGCTTGTTCTCCCGCACTGCCGCAAACGCCGCCATGCCAAGGATAAAGCAGTACAGCGTCATGACCGGCGTTTTTGCGCTGAACTCGCTGATGTTGGCTTCTGCCGGGAAAGCCGCCAGACTGCTTTCAATTAAGCCGCCGATCCTGCCCTTCACCGCAAGGCAGACCACCAGCAACGCCAGCGCACCCCAAAAGCGTTTGCACAGCCGGTACAGCCACGGGGCCAGCAGATAAAAGAACGCAAAGGCGCTCATCGTCCACAGCACGTTGCGGTTGTTCCACAGCATCCAGTTATCACTGGGCAGCCACATCTGCAAAAATACAAAGTACCGCAGGTAACCCGGCCCGCACGGCCCGCCGGGGCCAAACAGCTGGGCTGCACTGGCGCCCGCCGCCAGATAGCGTACCGCATCGAACAGCCAGCGCAGCACCAGCACCAGCCAGTACAGCGGCAGGATCCGCCGGATGCGGCGCTGGTAATACGGCAGCGGCTCCGGGTGGCGGCTCAGGCTGGCCGCGGCCAGGTACCCGCTGAGCACAAAAAACAGTTGCACCCCCTGCGCGCCAACCGCGGCGGCATCCCCCAGGCCAACTTTCTGCCCGGTATGCACGCCCAGCACCATCAGCGCCGCCAGAATACGCAGCTCATCCAGCGCTACATTTTTATGTTTTGTCATCTTTCTATATTCTGCTCCTTATTGCAGCATTATTTGATTTCTTTATTCTGCCGAACTTTTTCGATTTCTTCTTTTCAAAGAAGGGGCAAAAAACTCTCGTATTACTCGTATCCTCAAAATTATACATCACCCGCCCTATCATGCGCAAGCGCAGGAGGCACCATGTTTGACGCATTGTTTACCACCACAACCGAATACAAAAAACTGAGCCACGCGCTTTCCGGCAAAGGTGCATGCGCCCTGTTTGGGCTGCCCGCATCCGGCCGCGCACAGGTGTATGCCGCGCTGTGCCGCCAGTTGGATAAGCCGCTATGCATCGTGACCCCCGGCGAGGCCGAAGCCACCCGCTTTGCTGCTGACCTGAACACGCTGGGCATTCCCGCCGCCGTGTTCCCGGCGCGGGACTATGTGCTGCGCCCCATTGAGGGCACCGCCCGCGAATACGAGTACCGCCGCCTGGCTGTGCTGGGCGAGCTGGTAGGCGGACGGCTGCGCGCCGTGGCTGTGCCCGCGGAAGCATTAACCCAGTTCACCACCCCAAAAGAGGATTTCTGCGCCAACACCCGCACCCTCCATGCGGGGGATACTCTGCTGCGGGATGACCTGCTGGCCGCTTTGTTTGGTGCCGGCTACACCCGCCGGGCCCAGGTGGATGGCCCCGGCCAGTTCTCTGTGCGCGGCGATATTGTGGATATTTTTGCTCCCGACCAGAAAATGCCGGTTCGTATGGAATTTTGGGGTGATGAGATCGATACCCTGCACACCTTTGACCTGACCACCCAGCGCCGCGAGGATGCCATTGATAAGTTTTACCTGAGCCCCGCGCGGGAAGTTCTGTTCGGCAAACCTGCCGATGCCGCCGAGCAGCTTCGGGCCTTTTGGCCAAGCAGCGCGGCAAAAAGAAAACCGCCATGGCGGACTGCATGGCCGCCGATCTGGACCTGCTGGATGGCGGTGCCGTGCCGGTCAACATGGACAAATACCTGGCCGTGCGCTACCCCCATCCCGCCACCGTGCTGGATTATTTTGACGACCCGATCCTTGTGGCCGAAGAGCCTGCTTCCATCCGGGAAGCCGACCGCGCGACCGCCTACCGCCGGGGCGAGGAACTGAAATCCCTGATCCTGGACGGCGTGCTCTGCGCCGGGCTGGATAACCTGTACGCGGACCCAAGCTACCTGTGGTCCAAAACCGGACACTACCGCACCATCTGTGCCGAGAACTTTACCCGCAGCATGCCGGATCAGCCGCTGAAAGATATCATCAACGCCCCGGCTCACACCCTGCCTGCCTGGAATGGCGAAGTCGCCGGGCTGCTGGAGGATTTGAAACCGCTGTGCGATGCCGGTTATACCGTTACCCTGCTGGCCCGGCACCGACCGTGCCGCAGCCGGTCTGGCACGCGACCTGCGCGATAAAGGCATTCTGGTTACCACCGATGCTGCAGCAGCCCCCGCTGCCGGGCTGGTGCAGGTTCTGGCGGGGCACCTTTCCGCTGGGTGCGAATTTCCGTTTGCCAAGTATGCTTTGCTGACAGGCCGTGCCTTTGGCGAAACCAGCTCCCAGAAGAAAAAGCGTAAAAAAGCCAAAGATGCCTGAACAGCCTGACCGAGATCACGCCGGGCGATCTGGTGGTGCACCAGAACCACGGTATTGGCCGGTATGCGGGCATCCAGCGAATGGCGGTTCAGGGCGTTACCAAAGACTACCTGCGCATTGAGTACGATAAAAAAGATGTGCTGTATGTTCCCGTCACCCAGCTGGACCTGCTTTCCCGCTACACCGCGCCGGGGGATTCGGAGAATGTCAAGCTCAGCCGTCTGGGCGGGGCCGAGTGGACCAAGACTCGCAAGAAGGTGCGCGCCGCTACCGAGCAGATGGCCAAGGAACTGATTGAGCTGTACGCCCGCCGCAAAAGGGCGCACGGTCATGCCTTCCCGCCAGATGATACCTGGCAGGGAGATTTTGAGCAGCGCTTTGCCTATGATGAAACGCCGGACCAGCTTTCCAGCGCGGCGGAGATCAAACATGATATGGAGCAGCCCTGGCCGATGGACCGCCTGCTGTGCGGCGATGTCGGCGTGGGCAAGACTGAGGTTGCCCTGCGCGCCGCGTTCAAATGCGTGATGGGCGGCAAGCAGTGTGCCATCCTGGCCCCCACCACCATTCTGGCGTGGCAGCATTTCAACACGGCCATCGCCCGCATGGAGGCCTTTCCTATTCGCATCGGGCTGCTCAGCCGTTACCGCAGCGCCAAAGAGCAGAAAGAAACCATCCGCGGCCTGAAAGACGGCACAGTGGACATTGTGGTGGGCACCCACCGCCTGCTTTCGGACGATGTAAAGTTCAAAGACCTGGGCCTTGTCATCATTGACGAGGAGCAGCGCTTTGGCGTAAAACACAAGGAAAAGCTGAAAGAGAACTTTATCGGGGTGGACATGCTGACCCTTTCGGCCACGCCGATCCCCCGCACGCTGAACATGGCACTGTCCGGCATCCGGGACATGAGCACCATTGAACAGCCGCCCTTTGAGCGCCAGCCCATTGAGACCTATGTGCTGGAATATGACGATGCCATTATTGCCGAAGCCATCCGGCGTGAGCTGGCCCGCGGCGGGCAGGTGTATTACCTGTACAATCGAGTCGAAACCATTGAGCAGTGCGCCGCCAAGGTGCAAAAGCTGGTGCCGGGTGCGCGGGTCGGCATCGCCCACGGGAAAATGACGGAGGAGCAGATTTCCTCGGTTTGGCAGCAGCTGTTGGACAACGAGATCGACGTGCTGGTCTGCACCACCCTGATTGAAACCGGCGTGGATGTGCGCAACTGCAACACCCTGATTATTGAGAATGCGGACCGCATGGGGCTTTCACAGCTGTACCAGATTCGCGGCCGTGTGGGGCGCTCCAACCGCAAGGCGTATGCCTATTTCACCTTCCAGCGCGACAAAGTGTTGACGGAAATTGCCTCCAAGCGGCTTTCAGCCATCCGGGAGTTTACCTCTTTTGGTTCCGGGTTCCGCATTGCGATGCGCGATTTACAGATCCGCGGCGCGGGCAACCTGCTTGGACACAGCCAGCACGGCCACATGGAAGCGGTTGGTTACGAGCTGTATGTAAAAATGCTGAACCAGGCCATTGCAGCCGCCCGCGGCGAGCCTGCTGCGCCGGACAAGAGTGATTGCCTTGTTGACATTACGGTGGATGCCTATCTGCCGGAAAGCTACATTCCCGATGCCGCCGGGCGGATCGAAGCCTACAAGAAGATTGCGGCCATCACCACCCGTGACGATGCCACGGATGTACTGGATGAGTTGATTGACCGTTACGGCGACCCGCCGCGCAGTGTGCAGGGGTTGGTGGACATCAGCCTGGTGCGCGTGACAGCCGCCCGCGCAGGCATTGTGGAGATCGTGCAGCGCAACGACAATCTGATTTTGTACACCGATGTTGTGACCCCGGCGCAGATGGGGGCCATGATGGATGCCATGCCGCACCGCGTGATCTACAACGCCGTAGGCCGCCCCTACATCAGCCTGCATGTCCTGCGCGGCGAGGACCCTCTCACCATCCTGCGCGATGCCGTTGCCCTGCTGCCGGGTGCGTGAGTGTTTTACGGGAGTTTTTGTTCCTTCTTTGAAAGAAGAACCGAAGAAACTTTAATCGTAATATAACAAAATAAATAAAAATCAGGCAGCGGCCCTATTTTGTGGGCTGCTGCCTGTTGTCATGTGTTTGCTTTCTATGTATTTTTGCTCTGTAGGGAACGGTCTTGACCGTTCCGAAACCCATGGACAATATTCCAACAAAAGGGAAATAAGGAAAAACACCCGGAACGGTCAAGACGTTCCCTACAAATCGTTTTAAATCGCGTTACAAACCTGTAAACTCTCGGTAGGGGCGGCGGCCCCGATGCCCCGGACGGGCATAAATCTTATTGTACGGATCGTGCGGCAAGGAAGCGAACAACAGATCTCTTCAAGCACTTCCGCCCCTTTTCAAATTTTTAATTTTATCATTTCCGGTCTGGGGCCAATCACACCCCCACCACGCTCCAATGCTTATCCACATGGTTCAGCACTTCGCAGCCGGTTTCGGTCACGATGACAAGGTCCTCCACACGCACGCCAAACTTGCCCGGCAGGTATACGCCCGGCTCAATGGAGAAGATCATGCCCGGCTTTACGGTATCGGTGTTGGCGGCGCTCACATCGCCCTTTTCGTGATCGGTCTGACCGATAAAGTGGCCCAGGCGGTGGTTGAAGTACTCGCCATAGCCCGCTTTGGTGATCAGGTCACGGGCGGCGGCGTCAATATCGCACAGGCGCACGCCGGGGTGGATCATCGCCTCGGCGGCTTCGTTGGCCTGGCGCACCAGGTCATGGATGGCGGCATACTCCGGCTTCGGCTCTCCGCAGAAGAATGTGCGGGTCATATCGGAGCAGTAGCGGTTCTTGCAGCAGCCCATATCGATCAGCACACACTCGCCTTTTTCCAGCACAGTATCGTCCGGCTCGTGGTGGGGGTCAGCGGCGTTTGCACCAAAGGATACGATGGTGGTAAATGCCACACTCTCGCAGCCGGCTTTCTTGTACTCGTTGTCAATGTACTCGGCAACCTGCTTTTCGGTCATGCCGGGCTTGACGTAGTCGCGCGCTTTCAGGATGGTTTCATCGTTGATGCGGGATGCTTCCTTCATCAGCATCTGTTCTTCGGCATCCTTCACGGCGCGGCAGGCATCCACGCAGTCGGAAGCCAGCACTACCGGCATACCGGGGCACAGCTCCATCAAAGGGATCAGGAACTTGGCAGGCCATTCCTTGTCGATGCCCAGAGTCTTGGTCTTGTCCACCACTTCGGCGATCTGCTCCACCGGCTTGTCTGAGTCCGTGTGCCACACTTCGCGGCAGGGGGCCTGCGGCACAAAGAACAGCTTGTTCAAAAAGATGACCGGCTCGCCCTGCACCGGCAGGTACAGCGCCATCAGGCGCTCATACGGCTCCACACTGGCACCAGTCAGGTACCAGATGCTTTTGGAGTCGCTGATGATCATTTGGGTCAGGCCGTGCGCCTGCATTTCGGCGCGCACGCGCGCTACACGCTGTTCGTTCATATTATAATCCTCACCTTTCAGGTAAATTTAAGGCAACACCGCACAATTCCCGCCTTACGGCTTAAGCACCGCTCCGGCGGCTGCGGCACGCATCTGCGTTGCAAAATGCTCGATAAGACATCCAGTATTATCTGCGCTTTTGGCTTAGCAGCTGCCGCACCTCGCTCGCCGTATCGGCACTTAGAATTATGCGGTATTGCC
>ENA-OQAX01000289-OQAX01000289.1-human-gut-metagenome-genome-assembly--contig:-NODE-289-length-12110-cov-1.727531_pt1 | contig 12110 bp, 17 predicted proteins | sample MGYA00242741_ERZ504539 | MGnify/ENA primary metagenome ERZ504539 (study PRJEB26092, sample SAMD00036277) | human gut metagenome | host: Homo sapiens | study: EMG produced TPA metagenomics assembly of... | reverse complement strand
CAGCTGGCATATAACGAAGAGCATGGAATCACCCCCAAACAGATACAGCGTGCGCGGAATGCTGCCTTGTTGGGCAACAACAGCAACGAAGTTACCGGAACCACTCAAGGCCCCAAGGCATACATCGAGCCATCTTCCGGATACAACGGCTGCCGACCCGATTGTTCAGTATATGACCAAGCCACAGATGGAGAAAACGATAGAACGTACCCGGAAATGATGCAGGAGCTGCCAAGAAGCTGGAATTTATAGAAGCTGCACAGTATAGGGAGTGAATTGCTGAAACTGGAAGATATGATGAAAGAGAAGATGGGGGTAGGCTTGTCTCCCGATGAAGATAGCACGGATATATCGGTGAGTTCCGGGAAAAGTAGGGTCCCCTACTTGCCCTACTTTTTTCAGAACCGTACCATTAATTCCATAACAAACTTGTCTTGTTCAGACTCCTTTGCCAAAGAAAGTTTATCATAAAAATATTTTTCATAATTAAGACGCAAATCCGCTTGAAAAGCCTTTCCAAAGCTTAACGTCACACCTCCAGTCACACGCTGGCGGGAATAATCGGTAATGTAAAGTTTACCATCCTCATCCGCATTACCGTTACTATGATCTCCCATACTGTCATAACGTCCTAAAAATGAAATTTTCTGAAACAGACCTTTCTTGATAAACAAGTCGTAATTGACAAAGGCGTTGAAAGCATGTACATCATCAAATGAGTTTTTCGCATAAGTTTTATAAAGGTATTCGGCTTCTATATGCCAATTATCAAACTCGTAGTAAGTACCGATATCATACATATAAATGCTGATTTTATCGGGATGTATTTTCTGGGTACTCAAAGTCAAGTTATAATTTTCCACGGCATCAATTGAAGCTTAACAGAATAATTCAACGTGTTGTGCCACTCTTTCTGATTGGTGAGTCCGGAGCCGTTGAACAGTCCGCCTTCCAGTTTCAACGGCAGTCCCTCCTTTAAAGAGAAAGCTCCGGTAGCACCCACATCACGCACATTCCCCACCTGTTTGGCTATGAACGAACGATTGGCAAAATATTGTTGGTGGGGAGATCGATGAGCGTCTATGGTGAAAGGCACACGCATCTGTCCTAGTGTGACATTCCATGTATCATTGGGGACAAAGCGGGCATATGCATCCAGCATCTTGATGCTTCCCTCATCGGACAAGTCTATTTCAGCCTTATAAGCAATTACCGGAAGAACCTTCCCGTCCAGACTGACACGGGCGTACGTACCTGGAACCGTTGCATTCCGTTAGTGGTTTGAAGTTCATATTTACCGCGGATCGTTCCATGTACTTCCGGCAGATATTCTTTAGGAATAGTCAACTGTGCGGAAGCAGTTGCAATACTCAGCATTGTAAAAGCAGACGCTACAAGTGTATTTCTCATTTTTATTAATGTGACTTTCTTTGTTTACGGCTGCAAAGATATAGGTTCGGTATATCTGTAATATTTCATCCATATTACAAATATGTTTCATTTGATATGGGGGAATACATTTTTACAGCCACATTCTGTATGCTTCTCATCTGCTGTGAACGCAGTGAATATGACCAAAAGAAATATCGACGTACCGACAGAGTTATTCAATAATACGGGCAGTTTCCACCTTCTCCAGACGTGCACGGAGTTTTCCCATCATGGATTTACGTATCCGGAGCCTCATCAGGCAATCATATCATATGATTGCTCCAAGATGGCAGGCTCATCTTCTTTCACAATGCGCATGATATCATTCATAAAAGGATATTCAAAGGATACGGTGATTTTCTTCATCCACTGTTCTTTCCACTATATCAGCAGCAGCTATTGCTTCGGCAGCGGCTGCCTTGTAAGCGACAATCAGTCCGCTGGTTCCCAATTTTATACCTCCAAAGTAACGGACCACTATAATAAGGATATCCGTCAGCTCATTGGAATTTATTTGCCCCAAAATAGGCTTTCCTGCAGTACCCGAGGCTCTCCGTTATCATTTGCCCTGAAATCCTTCCTTTCATGCCCCAGCATATAAGCGTAACACACATGGCGGGCATCGTAATATTTTCTTCTGATACGTGTCAAGATGCTGCTTTTATTTCCTCTATGGTACGTACCGGAATGGCAATAGCTATAAATTTACTCCGTTTCTCCGTATATATGCCTTCGGCAATGTCTGTAATGGTTTTATAAGTATCTTCTTGTATCATGGGTTTCAGAAATCATAAATCTTTAATTATAACTCACAGAATCTGTCTGGCAATCCATGCACACGCCTCAGCATCAGCCAGCGCATGATGGTGATTCTCCAATTCAAAACCAAAAAAACCGGCCACCGTATGTAACTGGTGGTTTCTCAACCCTTTCAGCTTCCGGGAAGCCTGATAGGTACAATAAAAAGTCATAATCAGGATAATCCATACAATAAGTACGGAACACAGCTTTCAAACATCTCTCATCAAAGGCTTTGTTATGCGCAACTAGCGGAAGCCCCTCTATTTTAGGGGCAACCTGTTTCCATACTTCTGAAAAAACAGGAGCATGGGCAGTATCTTCCTGTGTCAATCCATGAATACGGGTGTTCCAATACAAATAGTAATCCGGTTCAGGATGGACGAGGCTGTAGAACCGATCGGCTATCTCACCATTTCTCACAATAACCACACCCACACTACATATGCTGGTACGTTCATTATTTGCCGTTTCGAAGTCTATTGCTGCAAAATTATCCATACTTTTTTCGTTACACAGACAAAGGTACGACAAAAAAGCGATATACAAAATTCTTTTTCCGGTACAATTCCCTATCTTTGAAACCTCAGCAGCAAAATAGACCAATATCTATGACAATCAGCACTTGTGAAAGCTGAAAGATTAGACCATCTTTGCACTGTTTTTGTTTTTTAACTTAAACTAGATTTATAGTAAAATGAAAAAAATGAAATTCCCGAACCCTGTTAATAGCAGCAGGGTTACTTTGTATCTCCGTTCACACAACGGCCCAACCTGGTCCCCGAAAAAAGTGGGCGTTGTTCTCAGCGGCGGAGGAGCCAAAGGAATGGCACATATAGGTGCTTTGAAAGTTATTAGAAGAAGCGGGTATCCCTATAGATTACGTGGTAGGGACCAGTATGGGCTCCATTATAGGCGGACTTTATTCCATCGGTTATACTCCCGAACAGATGGATAGCATGGTTCGCCGGCAGGATTGGTCCTTTCTGCTGAGTGACAAAATACCACGCAGCGAACAGAATATGGCGGAACGGGAGGCTTCCGAAAAATATGTATTTTCCCTGCCATTCGGTAAAAATGCCAAAACGCAAGCCGTAGGAGGATTGATAAAGGGACAGAACCTGGCAAACCTGTTCAGTGAGCTGACCGTAGGATATCATGATTCCATCGATTTCAACAAGTTACCTATTCCCTTCGCCTGTGTTTCCGAAAATATTGTAAATGGCAACGAGGTAAATTTTCACAAAGGTGTATTGGCTACGGCCATGCGGGCCAGTATGGCCATACCGGGAGTATTCACTCCGGTCCGGCTGGACAGTATGGTTCTAGTGGATGGAGGTGTGGTAAACAACTACCCTGTAAATGTAGCGCGTGCATGGGGGCGGACATTATTATAGGAGTGGATGTTCAAAATGACTTGAAACCCGCCAACGAACTGAATAGCACCGGCAGTATCTTGGGGCAACTCATCAATTTAATGGGACTGGAACTTTATAAAAAGAATCTGAAAGAAACCGATACATATATAAAGGTGGATGTGGAGGGGTATTCTGCCGCCAGTTTCACCCCCAGTGCGGTGGACACACTGATTCGTCGGGGAGAAGAAGCGGCATTGGCACAAAAAAACTCCTTGATAAAGTTGAAGCAGGAACTGGGGCTGGACAGTACCTATATGCCGAAACCCCTTCCCAGCTATCCGTACTCCCCCAACCGCAAAGTGTATATAAAAGAAAATCACCTTTGACGGATTGGACGAAAAGACAAACGGTGGCTGTTGAAGCGCTGTGATTGAAAGAAGACTCCGAAATAAGCCTCGCCGCATAGAAGAAGCAACAGCCATACTATGCTCCAATCTGGAATATTCCAGCGCCACTTACAATCTGCCCGAAGCCCCCGGCGGAGGTTATAACCTGCATTTTCTTTTAAGCAAGAAATATGAGAATAAGCTGAACGTAGGAATCCGTTTTGATTCGGAAGAAACAGCCAGTCTGCTGATTAATGTCACCAGCAATTTCCGGGGAAAAGTACCCACTACGCTGTCACTGACAGGACGATTGGGCAAACGTTATGCCGCCCGCATAGATTATGGATTCGAACCGGCTCCATTGAAGAACATCGGACTGGCATATATGTTCCAATACAATGATATAAACTTTTACCATCATGGAGATAAATCACATAACTCTACCTACGCTATCATTTGGGAGAGTTATCCTTTTCGGATGTTTGGTACAAAAAACATACGCTTTGCCGTGGGGCTGAGGTATGAATTATATGACTATGACAAATTCCTATACCAGGAAGGGAACCAAGGTTTTGACGTAGGAACAGAACACTTCTTCAGCTATTTCGCACAAATGCATTACGAAACTTTCGACAAGGCATATTTCCCTACCAAAGGCATATCGGCACGAGCGTCCTATTCACTTTATACGGATAATTTCACCAAATATGACGACCACGCTCCTTTCTCTGCCATAAAAGGCTATTGCCAGGGAGTGATTCCCGTTACACGCAGATTCTCCATACTGCCTGCCATATACGGACGTTTTCTGATAGGGAAAGATATTCCTTACTCCAAACTCAATGCGATGGGGGGGGATGTGCAAGGACGTTTCCTGCAACAGCAACTACCATTTGTCGGGATAAACAATGTGGAATTAACAAAGAATGCGTTACTGATAGGAAGCATGAAATTCCGCCAACGGATGGGAAGTGTGCATTATCTGACGCTAACGGGCAATTATGCGCTGAGTGCAAGCAAGCTGAGGTACCTGTTGGAACAGGATACCATGTTCGGCTGTGGTATAGGCTACGGTTTGGATAGTATGTTCGGACCCTTAGAGGCATCACTAAACTATGCAAACGAGCCAATAAAGTGAGTATGTACGTCAATCTAGGATTTAAGTTTGATTCCTCGTTGATAACCGCCATCATGCCTTCTATCTGAGCCAAGGCCATCATACGGCCATGAAACGAATAACCCGGGTTGTATCCTTTGCCGGCATCATCCAGCATCATGCGCCCATGATCCACACGCATCGGGACACCCGGACGTTCTTTCTCAAAAATACGGATCAACTCTATCACATGAGCACGCCCTCCCAAATGAGATGCTTCTATAAAATTCCCGTTGGGAAACGCATTGGTACTGCGCAAATGTACAAAATGAGTGCGGTGTGCAAACATACGTGCCAACAAAGGTACGTTGTTATGCAATCCGGCGCTGAGCGAACCGGCACAGAATGTCAGCCCGTTATGCGGGTTATCAACCGCATGGAGAAGCCAGTTGATATCTTCCTCACCGGTCACAATACGCGGCAAGCCCAATACCTGGAAAGGGGGATCGTCCGGATGAATGCACATATTTATGCCATATTCATCACACACCGGCATGACAGCCTGCAAGAAATAACGTAAGTTTTCACGCAGGGCATCACGGTCTATCCCATCATACAAAGACAAAAGACGGCGGAATATGGCTACCGGATGCCGGTCTCCCTCCTTTATATTACCATTTACAAATCCCTGCGTCTTGACTATAATGGTATCGACCAATTCGTTTTCTCGGCTTCGGTTATAGTCTTATCCAATTCACGCACCTGTTGTAATTCCAAATCGGTATAGTCTTTCTCCGTCCCCTTCACGCCTGAAGAATCATACAGTCAAAATAGGCGAACCGGATCTTGTCAAAGTACAAAGAACTGGTTCCGTCCTCCCAAGGATGTTCCAAATCGGTACGTATCCAATCAATGACAGGCATGAAGTTATAGCATACGGTCTTGATACCCGCTTTACCTAGGTTGGCAAGGCTTACTTTGTAGTTTTCTATCAATTGATCCCGTTCAGGACCGGCATATTTGATAGCTTCACTTACCGGCAGGCTTTCTACCACCGACCAGCGCAATTGGTGAGATTCAATGTAATCTTTTAAACTTTTGATAGCTTCCAAAGCCCAGATTTCACCGTTAGGTACATCGTGAAGGGCGGTCACGACTCCTTCCACCCCGATTTGCCTAAGCATGGGAAGCGTTATCTTATCTTTCTTCCCAAACCATCTCCATGTCTTTTCCATTCGTATTATGTGTTTTAGTCTGTATGACAAAGTCTTTATTAATCTTCTTTGAGCCTTCTATTGATGTATAATCATGCAGAACGTGCCGGTACCATAAGCTCATCACCTGAAACCTGTCCCAAGCCTTTTCATGTTTATTTTACCATCCTTACAGATTACAGTGTATTTACCCACGGAATGTCCAGCTTGACAGGCTCTGCACGGCTGTTCAAAGCCACGATGATATTTTTCCATGAGTCACCATTGCATTGTCTTTCAAGATAAAGGCAACCACATTCGTATTTTCTACAGGTAAAAACTCCAATTGCCTACGTACCATATCGGCATCCCCCATACGAAAAGCGGGATGTGCTTTACGCATAGCTATTTAAATCCTTTCACATATTCGAACTCATCTTTGTGTGCGGTCTTATTTTTCCAATCTATCGTATTAATACTGTCAGGACTATTATAAGAATTATGAACTCCTTTTCTTGTCACGCATCATCTCATCCCCCTGCAAATATAAACGGTACTCCTTGTGAAGTAAAGACAAATGTTTCCGCTAACTTCTGCAAAGCCGCCAGTTCCTCTACCGAAGCATCCGGCATGGTAGCTTTCAGACGGTCGGCAAGACACATGTCATCGTGGCAACTTACATAACTTATCATCTGGGTAGGTTGTAAAGCCCAAGGTTTCTTACTATAATTCACAGAATCACTTATAACCTGCGGATGTTCGATGGCTCCCACAATTCCAAATTTGATACTCATTTCGTGTCCAGGCTCCCCTACTAGAAAAGCTCCTTTAGTATCATCATCCCAACCACCTCGCAATCCATCACGCATTTCATCTGAGAAAGCGGCGATACGGGGCATCTTTTCCACATTGCTTTCATCGCCAGCCTGTCTGCCTCTAATTGAGGAGAACTGGCAGCCCATCCTTCACCATACATAAAAATAGACGGATCTATCTTATCAATAGCCGCACGTATCTCATTCATGGTTTCAATATCATGTATCCCCATCAAGTCAAAACGAAAGCCGTCTATGTGATATTCATTAATCCAATATAGAATAGATTCTATCATATATTTACGCATCATGGCGCGGTCGCTTGCCGTTTCATTTCCACATCCCGAACCATTTGCCCATTGCCCGTCCTTCGTCTGGCGATAGAAATAACCGGGAACCGTACGTTCGAAATTGCTTTCGTCTGTATTGAAAGTGTGATTATACACCACATCAAGCACCACTCTGATTCCCGCCTTATGTAAAGCTTGTACCATTTGTTTGAATTCCCTGATACGGACATCGGGTTTATAAGGATCTGTAGAATAAGAACCGTCAGGCACATTGTAATTTTGCGGATCATACCCCCAATTATATTGGGCTTTGTCCAGTTTTGTTTCATCCACCGAGGCATAATCATACGACGGCAATAAGTGCACGTGGGTAATTCCCAATTCTTTCAGATGGTCAATACCTGTCTTCTCGCCTGAAGAACTGGTAGTACCCTGCTCCGTCAAAGCCAGGAACTTGCCTTTATTTTGAATTCCGGAAACAGAATCCAAAGAGAAATCGCGATGATGCATCTCATAAACCGTAATATCAGCATAATTCTTCAAAGGAGGACGCACATCGTTCTCCCATCCTTCCGGATCTGTAGAACGGAGATCAAGCACAGCTGCCCGCTTACCATTTACCCCTACGCTTTTGCCATAATTCCCGGAGTGTCTCCTAACCATTTCCCGTTTACCTTCACATTAAAGGTATAGAATTTACCCTTCAGATCCTCTTTTATTGAAATATTCCAAGTACCGTTCTCTCTCATCTCCATTGGAAAAGTATTAGAAGCTGAACCTTCATTACCCGATTCAAATAAAAAGGACACGCACCTCTTCCGCTGTAGGAGCCCAAAGTGAAAACTTGGTTTCGGCAGGCGAGTACTCCATTTCAGTCAGCGCATCTTCACGGACAGGATATTCATCAAACGAATTATATTCTTTTTTCACAGACTGACAACTAATAGTAGTAGAAACAATTGATGCCCAAATAACATGTCTCACATTCATAATCTTATCTTTTTATTTTATCAGGATTCTTATTTATAAAATCTTTCCAGCCGGAATATTCTTTAGTCAATGTCGGTCTGCCCATTTGTAAATAATGACAATAAGCAGCCGCCAACCCATCTGTTGCATCCATAAAAGGCAGCATATCACTCTCCGGTATATGTAACATCCTTTTCAACATATCAGCGACCTGTTCCTTGCTGGCTTGCCCATTACCGGTTATCGCCATCTTTATCTTCAACGGCGCATATTCTGTTATAGGAATATCACGGCTCAAAGCAGCAGCCATAGCCACTCCCTGTGCCCTCCCTAATTTCAACATCGACTGCACATTTTTTCCAAAAAAAGGCGCCTCAATAGCTAATTCATCAGAATAAGCTCTATTATACCAACCACCCGTTCAAAAATACGGCGCAGTTTTAAATAATGGTCACCATATTTACGAAGATCAATGACCCCCATAGTCATTACCTGCGGTTTAGTACCTACTACTTTCAGCAGGCCATACCCCATTATGGTTGTTCCAGGATCTATACCCAGAATGATTTTCTCTTTTACCGGCTGAATCACTTAATTACCTCCATCAAAGTGGGAAAGCCAACCACCTTATCTTTAAATATCTTCATCATTTCCTCATTCAGATGCATCCCCTGCTGAGTATGCCAGCGGTGTAAGGTCGCTGTATCTTCCACCTCCCATTGCAATGAAAAACATTCTGAATCCTGCTCTTTATGACTAAAGGATGTGCGTAAGACGGGGATTTTGCAATATTCCCGTCTTTTCCACTTCGGGAATATAGCTTTCACTAAGCCAAATGACAAAATTACGCGCATCGTCAATGCCTGTTTGATAAGTTGTATTATAAATTAACATATCTATAGTCTTTTAAATTAAAAAAAAGGCCTGCTTCGCAGACCTTTCATTTTATCATCAAAAAAAAGTGGAGCATGCGAGACTCGAACTCGCCACCTTTAGACTGCCAGTCTAACGCTCTAGCCAGATGAGCTAATACCCCGAGAAATAATAACGATGCAAAGATACATAGAAAATCAATAATACAAAGCTTTTGGGAAAGTTTTTTTTTTCATGTGAACAAAAAATTTATTTGCCACTTTTTACTCCAAAGAGTTACTGTTGCGTGAAATTGTTAACCAATAGCTGACCAAGTTTAATAGCATAACAAGCGGATAACCCCAATTTGTGACAAGTCGGAGCTATCTAAATCATAAGTTAAAAGTTATTATGAAAAATCATTGTTGTATCAATACTATACCCCATCGGCATAATAACAGTCACAATAGTTACACGAACACCAAAGGGATCCCCACAGAAAGCTTCATTGGGAATACGGTGTATTTAGCTATGAATAACAACTATATGTCAAGAATGGATAGGATCGGAAAAAAAGTCATACTGAAGCATCTTAGTAAAAGAACAATCATCGTCCTATCAAGTGCTACCCGGCATTATCTATATCAGTCCGGCAAAAGCATGAAAGGAGAAATATACCGAATATCCTAGAAGAGAAAGAAATATTCATGTCCGCCAATAACAAATCCACCACAAATACAACCAAGGGTTGCTGCTATTAACGGCTACGTACCATTTCAATTACAGCACTGTATTTCACAACTCTATGATTGGCAGGGCAAAAAAAGATGTAAAAATTGCATTAAACCTCCTCTATCGGCTTGGACCAAACTTCCTCTTTCGTTTCTTTACACATTACGGAAATAGTTCCTCCAACAAAATCCTTCACATATCCTTTGCGTTCAGCCAACATATCTTCAGCCATTCTAATAGCCTTAGCCTTATCCTTCAATGAAAATCCTTTATTAGCAAAATCATTACCTTCTTTAAAATATATTATCATAAGTTTCCATGGTATCATCTTTTTTAAATTCGAGTGGCAAAGATAAAATCTACAATTATTATGTACAAGAGATTTCTTAATTATTTTTCGAATATTGTCAAGAAACAATTTAACTAAAAAAATTCCCGACTTATCACAAGCCGGGAATTCATGTAAAAGCACTATTATAAATATACTAACTATTGCAAAATTTTACCATCTTCACCTAAGAACAATGTCTGTTCATGAGCATCACTTGTCAACACATTAATTTTATAAATACGGCTTCCATCAATGCCATAGGCCATAAAAGCCTGCTTTATCATAGCACCTTCCAGTGCAAGCCTGTCCATCACAGCTTCCGGCACATCATTCATATAGATTTCCGAGAAAACCAACTTCTTAGATTGTTGAGGCTTTTCCACTACCGGAACCTCTACCGGAGCCGCTTGAGCAAAAGAAACAGACAACGCCTAAAGTCATCACTAATACCAATGTTACTAAATACCTTTTTCATAATTACTTTTATTTTTTATTCATTTTTACCGACAACAATTAAAACAAGAAGCGTGCCACAAATCTGCTCATTTTAATATCTGACTAAAAAATCAGCCACATACATATACGCTTTTTCATTTCAGGAGTGTAGATTCCTGTTGACAACACCACAAAAAGTGTGGAAAAAATCCACAAAATCAGGTTTTATACCGGCGAACAAAAAAGTATAGCCAAGTGTTTTATCAACCTCATCAAAACATTTAAATACCATGAAGAAGAGATGTTATTCTATATGTATAATATTATGGGTACTGATCACCACCTTGTCTGCTACCTCTCCCACTACATTTCATATAGCACTGAAAAAGATATATCCACATGCCACGAACGTAAGCTGGAGCCAACAAGGGAATTATTATGTGGCCTCTTTTACCCAAAATGGTTTTGAAAAAGAAGTATGGATGAACGGTAATGCCCAATGGGTAATGACTAATACCGATTTACAAACTACAGATCAACTGACACCTAACGTATATAATGATTTTACATTGAGTCCATACGCCATGTGGACTGCCACCAATGTAAATCTCATAGAATTTCCTAAACGAACCACTCTGTACGTAATTACTGTTAACCTAAACAATTCGTCGGCCACCAAACAATTATTCTACACACTGAATGGCAGGCTAGTGCAAACACGAGACGTAAAGTTATATCAATCCTACATTATCCCCCGGAATTTTTTAATTTCTAATAGCCATGACACTAAACATTTCACCCCGGTTATTTGTTATTATATACATAAAATAACAAATACCATTATGACTGAACAGATAACCAACATTCCCGACAAAGGAAATAAAAAAAGAATAGTCATTGTCGGAGGAGGATTTGGCGGGTTAAAGATTGCACGCAAACTGAAAAGACAACACTACCAAGTTGTGTTATTGGATAAAAACAACTACCATCTTTTCCAGCCGTTACTTTACCAAGTAGCCACATCAGGCATCGAGCCCAGTGCTATTTCATTCCCATTCCGCAAGATATTCAAAGGATACAAAGACTTTCATATCCGCATATGTGAAGTACAACAAGTACATCCTGAAGAACAACAAGTCACCACTTCCATCGGCAGTCTAAGCTACGACTATCTGATTATATCTACCGGATGCTATACCAATTATTTCGGCAACAACGAAATAGCTAAAACGCACCATGTCCCTCAAGACCACAGCAGAAGCCTTGCATAATCGTAACCAAGTACTTGAAAGCTTTGAAAAAGCATTGAACACTAATGACTCCAAAAAGCGGGAGCAACTGATGACCTTCATTATAGTCGGCGCAGGAGCAACTGGTATTGAACTGGCAGGGGCACTAGCGAAATGCGTAAATTCATCCTTCCG
>ENA-OQAX01000288-OQAX01000288.1-human-gut-metagenome-genome-assembly--contig:-NODE-288-length-12120-cov-1.826065_pt1 | contig 12120 bp, 16 predicted proteins | sample MGYA00242741_ERZ504539 | MGnify/ENA primary metagenome ERZ504539 (study PRJEB26092, sample SAMD00036277) | human gut metagenome | host: Homo sapiens | study: EMG produced TPA metagenomics assembly of... | reverse complement strand
AAATACTTCAACAGCCTCAGCATACACGTAACCCAACTTAGCAGGACGGAGAAAAGTAATATTGGCATTCACAGAAAGTGTAAGTTTCTTACGGCTGTTCGCTACAGCTGCAAAAGCCAGATCGGCCAATGTAAACAAGCGCCGCCTTGACATACTCCTCCACCATTCAAATGCCGGTCGGTCACCTCCATACACGCACGGGCATACCCCGGCTTTATCTCAAGAAGTTCCACTCCCGCACAAGTAGCAAAACGATCCGCTTTCAAAAATTCTTTTAATGTTGCCATATCACAATTTATATGAATAAGAAAGTCTTAATGAATAATCACCATGGTAGCCCCGAAACCATATTCACGGAACGAAGCATCCTGACTTTCATAGTTTTTATATTTATATTTTAACTCCTGCAGGATAGCTTTGCGTAACACACCATCCCCCTTACCATGAATAAAGACAATCTTCTGTCCCTTCTTGTTCTTGCATTCTTCCAAAGTCTTACGAAAAACGTCCAATTGATAATTCAATATCTCGCTGTTGCTCATACCGGCAGTCGTATCCAGTAACTCATGAGCATGGAGATCAACCTCCATGATATCGTTCTTCACCTTTTTCTGCTGGGACTGCTTCGCTACCTGCGGTTCGCCGCTCTTTTTTTTGCAATAATGCATCTTTTATATCATCTGCCGAAACAAACACCTGTTTTACCGGAACATCATTTTTCACTATATCGTAAATAAGTGACGGCTCCTCAAAGAAAATACTCTCACGGAAAGTATGCAATTTATAAAACTTCACTGTATCTATGCGCAATTCCACAGACACGGCAGGCTTGAACAGAAAACTCTTGTTATCCTTAAAAGCGATAAGCTGCACGGCCACCCGTTCCAATTCATTCAAAACGCTTTTCTCGAACTCCTCGATATAAAACTTCGTATTCGGTTCCACCATGCCATGGCTGCGCACCCGCCAGTTACTACCTTCGGCTGTAAGATAAGTAAAGTATAAGGTGAAATTGCTGTCGTTGATAAGATATGCATCAAATGCCGTTGCAGAAATAGCTTTGAGATCCTGTGGCACAAAAGCCAGCATCACATTCAGAATATCCCCTCCCTTTCGCTCGGCCGGGCGATAAGTGACAGGACGTTCATCCTCCTCTTCATCCGGACGCACCTTGACTGACGCTCCTTTTGCCTTTGCACCGGCAACCTCCTGTTTAGGAGCCGGAGCAACAGGTTTACGCTTCATATTATAATCATCCGTGTCAATCACCACACACTCCTTTATGGGCATCGGAATATCGAAGCCATCGGCATCTTCTACCAAAACCATATCTTTTCCTTGAAATCCGGTCACAACACCGCCCCCTACCTCACTAAGGAAAGGACTTTATCTCCTATTTTCATACTCTTTTCTTTTTTAGTTAGCGCAAATATCGGTACTTTTGCGCAGAAAAAGAAATAGATTCAGATGGAAGATACCAAACATATCAAAATAAGTGAGTTCAACTACCCGCTACCCGATGAACGGATCGCCCAAATTTCCCCCCTTGCCACGCGCGACCAGTCCAAACTGCTAGTTTACCGCCACGGCGAAGTGAGCGAAGACATCTTTACGTCTTTGCCACACTATCTGGAATCCGGAGAACTGATGATATTCAATAATACCAAAGTGATTCAAGCCCGTCTGCATTTCCGTAAAGAAACAGGGGCATTGATAGAGGTCTTCTGTCTGGAACTATCCAGCCCAATGACTATGTGCTAAGTTTTCAACAAACACGCCGGTGCAGCTGGCTATGCATGATAGGTAATCTGAAAAAATGGAAAGAAGGTACGTTGAGCCGCATAGTTAAATGTAAAAGGCAAACAAATAGTCCTGTCCGCCACCCGTGGAGAGTGCAAGGGAACCAGCCATTGGATTGATTTCTCATGGAATGATGACACAATTACCTTTGCCGACCTGCTGGAAGTGGCAGGTGAACTGCCCATCCCTCCCTATCTGAACCGTGAGACACAAGAAAGCGACAAGGAAACTTATCAGACGGTTTACTCCAAAATAAAAGGTTCTGTCGCCGCTCCCACCGCAGGACTTCATTTTACGGAAAGAGTACTGGCAGCGCTGGACGAACGGGGAATTGACCGGGAGGAACTGACTTTACACGTAGGTGCAGGAACTTTCAAGCCCGTGAAAAGTGAAGAGATAGAAGGACATGAGATGCATACGGAATACATTTCTGTAAGCAAGCATACCATTGAAAAATTAATTGCCCATCATGGAGAAGCCATTGCGGTAGGAACCACTTCGGTACGTACCCTGGAAAGTCTTTATTATATCGGCGTCCTTATCAGCCACAATCCCGATGCCACTCAGGACGAGTTGCATGTACAGCAATGGATGCCCTACGAAGATAAGAATGACCTGACTCCGGTGGAAGCACTGCAACAGATTCTGAATTATCTGAACCGACACGAAATGGAAGCGTTGCATAGCAGTACTCAGATTATCATCGCGCCGGGATATACATACAAAATAGTCAAGAAGATGGTTACCAATTTCCATCAGCCGCAAAGTACATTGCTGCTATTGGTTTCCGCCTTTTGTGAAAGGAAACTGGCGAAGGATTTATGATTATGCACTGGGCCATGATTTCAGGTTTCTGAGCTACGGAGACAGTTCGCTGCTGATACCCTAAGACTTCATCACGGATATAAAGCCTTTTTTCCGTATCACCAATCGTTTTCTACTATATGGCTAAGGCTTTTCTTCCTGCTTGTTTTATCTCCGCAAGTTTGGAGTTATCTCCCAAGGCTTGGGAGTTAACTCCAAGCTTATGGAGATAATCCAAAGGCTAATGAGATAGAATACATCCGTATAAAAAAGGCTTAATCTGGAGAAAGAAAAAACTTATGCAATAGGCTGTGATATGATAGACATTCATTTATTCCGCCGGTAGGTTCTTACTTAAAAAAATCCAAAGAAAAGATATAAACGGGAAAATAAGAACCAGCTTCCACTAAATTTCTACCGCCCCCTTTATTTACTATACACAAGAACAGGAAACCTACTTTGTCATTATGGCAAGCTTTTTTATATCCGTGTGCGTTTACCTTTACATCAAGTCTATAGATAAAAAAACAACTTTATGTCACTAAACATATCTCCAAACCCATAGTATTCCAATCGTTTTGCTATCTTTGTGACAAAACACTTACATACTATGACTATCACTCTATCTACTGATTTACCTGCCTATCCTACATTCACGGAAGGCATCCGCCGTGCTCCCGACCGGGGCTACCGCTTGACACCCGCCCAAACGGAAACGGCATTGAGGAATGCATTGCGATACATTCCGGTGGAACTGCATGAGCAACTTGCTCCCGAATTGATGGATGAACTGCTCACCCGGGGTAAAATCTACGGTTACCGCTTCCGGCCCGAAGGTGACTTGAAAGCAAAGCCCATTGACGAATATAAAGGAAACTGTATCGAAGGAAAAGCGTTTCAAGTAATGATAGACAACAACCTTTCATTTGATATCGCCCTCTATCCTTACGAACTGGTGACTTACGGCGAAACCGGACAAGTTTGTCAAAACTGGATGCAATACCGGCTTATCAAGCAGTATCTGGAGGTAATGACGAATGAACAAACCCTGGTCGTAGAAAGCGGCCACCCGTTGGGATTATTCAAATCACATCCCGAAGCTCCCCGTGTTATTATCACCAATTCCATGATGGTAGGCATGTTCGACAACCAGAAAGACTGGGAAATCGCCGCGCAGATGGGAGTAGCCAATTATGGACAGATGACCGCCGGAGGCTGGATGTACATCGGTCCGCAAGGCATTGTACACGGCACGTTCAACACCCTATTAAATGCCGGCCGCATGAAATTAGGAGTGCCGCAGGACGGCAACCTGAACGGCCATCTTTTCGTATCCTCCGGATTGGGCGGAATGAGCGGAGCCCAACCCAAAGCAGCCGAGATAGCCGGAGCAGTGGCCATTATAGCGAGGTGGATTATTCACGCATAGAAACCCGCCACCGCCAAGGTGGGTACAGCATATCACATCCGATTTGTCTGAAGCTTACCGGCTGGCTGCCGATGCCATAGACCGACGAATCCCCTGTTCCATAGCCTACCATGGCAATGTAGTCAATCTGTTGGAGTATGCATTGCATCACAACATCCACATCGAACTTCTCAGTGACCAGACTTCCTGCCATGCCGTTTACGAAGGCGGCTATTGTCCTGCAGGCATTTCCTTCGAAGAACGTACCCGTATGCTGAAAGAAGACAGAGAAACTTTCGATGAAATGGTGAACGAAACTTTGCGCCGCCATTTCCATGTTATCAAGGAACTGGTGGCACGGGGCACTTATTTCTTCGATTATGGCAATTCTTTCATGAAAGCGATTTATGACGCCGGAGTGAAAGAAATCTCACGCAATGGAACAGACGAGAAGGATGGATTCATCTGGCCGTCTTATGTAGAGGATATCATGGGGCCTCAACTTTTTCGATTATGGTTACGGCCCCTTCCGCTGGGTATGCCTGAGCGGGAAAAAGGAAGATTTGATAAAAGACCGACCATGCCGCTATGGAGTGTATCCCTAAAGATCGCCGCGGACAGGATATGGACAACTGGATATGGATTCGCGACGCCGAAAAGAATAACCTGGTGGTAGGGACCCAAGCACGCATTCTGTATCAAGACGCACTGGGACGTATGAATATAGCACTGCGTTTCAATGAAATGGTACGCCGGGGCGAGGTAGGCCCTATCATGTTGGGACGTGACCACCACGATGTAAGCGGTACCGACTCTCCTTTCCGGGAAACCTCCAATATCAAGGACGGCAGCAATGTAATGGCAGATATGGCTGTGCAATGCTTTGCCGGAAATTGTGCCCGGGGCATGAGCCTTGTCGCTTTGCACAATGGAGGCGGTGTAGGTATAGGTAAAGCTATCAATGGCGGATTCGGAATGGTATGCGACGGCAGTGAACGGGTAGACCGTATTCTCCGCTCATCCATGTTATGGGATGTAATGGGAGGAGTGGCACGCCGCTCGTGGGCACGCAACCCGCATGCCATGGAAACTTCGGCGGAATTCAACGAGAGCCATGCCGATGGTTATCACATCACCCTGCCGCATATAGCGGAAGATGACCTTATTAATAAGGTATTGAAAAATAAAGGAATCAACTAACCAAAACCGGAACACCATGGATGCAACTGTTTCATTCATCCGCATCCATGGATGTTCCCTATAAACCAAATTCTAAAGAGTATGAGCTGGACAAAAATTATGGAATGCGTCCCCAACTTCAGCGAGGGACGTGACTTACAGAAAATAGACGAGATTGTATCTCCGTTTCGTGCCAAGGCAGGCGTAAAATTATTGGATTATAGTAACGATGAAGACCACAACCGGCTGGTAGTTACCGTTGTTGGAGAACCGGACGCCTTGAAAGAAGCCGTGATAGAAGCTATCGGTATAGCAGTAGAACTGATTGACCTGAACCATCACCAAGGACAGCACCCCCGTATGGGAGCTGTAGATGTAGTTCCATTCATTCCCATCAAAGGATGTACCATGGAAGATGCCATAGCGGTGTCCAAAGAAGTGGGGCAACGGGTGGCCTCTCAATATAATCTCCCTGTATTCTTGTATGAAAAATCAGCTAGTGCACCACAATCGTGAAAATCTCGCTGCCATCCGTAAAGGAGAATTCGAGGGAATGAAGGAAAAGATTCACCAACCCGAATGGCATCCCGATTTTGGTCCTGCGGAACGTCACCCCACTGCCGGAACTGTAGCCATCGGAGCCCGTATGCCCTTAGTGGCCTACAATATAAATCTCAATACTCCCAGCCTGGAAATAGCGCATGACATTGCCAAGAAAATCCGTTTTATCGGTGGCGGACTGCGCTATTGCAAGGCCATGGGCGTAGAACTGAAGGACCGGGGTATCACCCAGGTATCCATGAATCTTACCGACTATAGCAAAACCGCTATCTACCGGGCATCGAAATGGTACGTTTTGAAGCCAAACGCTACGGAGTAAGCATCATCGGCAGCGAAATCGTAGGACTTGTTCCTATGGAGGCCTTGATAGACACTGCCTCTTACTACCTGGGATTGGAAAACTTCTCCATGCAACAAGTGCTGGAAGCGCAGATTATGGAATAATATAGAATAGAACGCAAATGACACAAATGACGCAAATAGCAAGTCAAAGAAGATGTAGATAAAATATTTAAAAAGCATTTTTATCTAGTGTACAACACATTAGGATATGGATTCTTTGGAAAAGGGTTTTATCAAAAATGCCCTCTACTTTGAATTGATAGAGCAAGGTTTTAAATGTGAAGTGCAAAACAAATCAATGTATTTTATAAAAATCATAAAGTGGGTGAATATTATGCCGACATGTGATCAACAACTCCATCATATTAGAACTGAAAGCGGCTGATGCTTTACGTCCCGAACATGAATTTCAACTGATAAACTATCTGAAAGCCACAGACATAGAGATAGGCTATCTATTAAACTTCGGAAAGCATCCTGAATTTAAAAAGAAAAAATATTCAGTCACCATTTGATAATTTGTGTCATTTGCGTCATTTGCGTTCCATTAAAACTAACAACTATGAGCAACAACTTGATTATCATCAATGCCCACATCGTTACTCCGCAAGGCAGAACCGCCCGGAAAGGAGAAGCCATGAACGAACTTCTCAACATTCCTTGCGGAACGGTAAGAGTAACCGACGGCATTATTACCTATGTTGGCGAAAACCGTATAAGCATGAAAAGCCCGGCTATAAAGTGCTTGACGCCAGAGGGAATGTATTGTTGCCGGGATTCGTTGACTCTCATACCCATTTGGTTTTCGGAGGATTTCGCCCCGACGAATTCATCTGGCGGCTCAACGGCGACAGTTATATGAGCATCATGGAACGTGGCGGAGGCATTATCAATACTGTACGTGCCACCCGGGAAGCCTCCTTTGAGGAACTGAAACATAAAGCCGAATGGTTTCTGGATACCATGAGCCGGATGGGGGTCACCACAGTGGAAGGAAAAAGCGGATATGGCCTGGATCGTGATACAGAACTGAAACAGCTCAGTGTCATGCAAGCTATCAATGAATGTCCCGACCGAAAGTAGATATCGCCACCACTTTTTTTAGGTGCTCACGCCTTACCCGAAGAATACAAAGGGCGAAGTGACGCATATATTGATTTTCTGATTAACGAAATGTTGCCCATGATTCATCAGAAACAATTGGCCGAAAATTGCGATATTTCTGTGAAAAAAGGGGGTATTCACTGTAGATCAGTCTCGAAAGTTATTGAAAGCTGCGCAAGCTCTAGGCTTCGGTGCCAAGTTGCACGCTGATGAAATTGTCAGCTTTGGAGGAGCAGAACTGGCAGGAGAATTGAAGGCCCTCAGCGCCGACCATCTGTTGCAAGCATCCGATGAAGGCATAAAAGCCTGGCACAAAATAATGTAGTAGCCACTCTATTGCCACTAACTGCCTTTACACTAAAGAGCCCTACGCCCGTGGCAGGAAAATGATAGACAGCGGCTGTGCCGTAGCCCTTGCCACCGATCTAAATCCAGGCAGCTGTTTCTCCGGATCCATCCCGCTGACTTTTGCTCTGGCCTGCATCTATATGAAACTGACCGTTGCCGAAGCTATCACAGCCATCACACTGAACGGTGCGGCAGCCCTCGGACGCGCGACCGCATCGGAAGCATAGAAGCCGGAAAACAGGGAGACTTTGTTTTACTGGGAACCGACAACCCCCATATATTACCTTATTATACAGGTATGAACGCAGTGAAGCTGACCATCAAAGGGGGACGTATTCTACATTCAAATTAACCAATTAAATACTAATAGCCATGTTAACAGAACTTACCATCAAAGAATTTATCAATAAAGTACTCAGTAATGATCCTGTCCCCGGTGGCGGCAGTGTTTCAGCACTCAATGGAGCCCTTGCCACCTCACTGGCAGCTATGGTAGCCAATCTTACCATAGGCCGCAAGAAATATGTAGAAGTGAACGAAATTATGGAAGATCTTTCTGTTCGTTTCGAAGAGCTCACCCGCCAGCTGATAACCGATGTAGACCGTGATTCGGAAGCATACGACCGTGTTTTCTCTGCATTCAAACTTCCGAAAGAAACGGATGAAGAAAAGGCGATCCGCAGTGAAGCCATACAGAAGGAAACCAAATATGCCGCCCAAGTGCCTATGGAGGTGGCACGTACCGTCCATTCCATTCTGCCCATGATTGATGTGGTAGCCAGAAAAGGGAACAGCAACGCTGTAACCGATGCCTGCGTGTCCATGATGTGTGCCCGGACTGCCATTCTGGGAGCCTTGCTGAATGTACGTATTAACCTCACTTCTATCAAAGACGAAAAATTCGTCAAAGAGATGAGTGAAGAGGCTGATATGATAGAACAGACGACCATTGCCGAAGAACAGAAAATACTGGACTATGTGAAAACCATTTTTTAATCCCAACCTCCGCGGTTAAAAAAAGAATCAGACCATGAAGAATGTATATCAAATAGGTTCGGGTGACCTCACTTTTGACATCATCGAACGTATTATCAATGAAAATCTGAAATTGGAACTGGCTCCTGAAGCTAAAGACCGGATTCAGAAATGCCGGAATTACCTGGACAGAAAGATCAAGGAATCCGATGTTCCTCTCTATGGCATCACGACAGGATTCGGCAGCCTGTGCAACCGTAATATTTCTTCCGATGAACTGAGTACTTTGCAAGAGAACCTGGTGAAAAGCCATGCTTGCAGTGTAGGCGCAGAAATGCCCCATGTCATTGTGAAGCTGATGTTTTTATTAAAAGCTCATGCTCTTTCTTTGGGACACAGTGGCGTACAAGTCATTACTGTACAGCGCATTATCGACTTTTTCAATAACGATGTAATGCCCATTGTCTACGACCGCGGTTCATTGGGAGCCTCAGGAGATCTTGCCCCGCTCGCCAATCTCTTCCTTCCGTTGATCGGCGTAGGCGACGTGTATTATAAAGGCAAACGCTGCGAAGCTATCAGCGTGCTTGATGAGTTTGGTTGGGAACCAGTCAAATTGAAAAGCAAAGAAGGACTGGCCTTGCTCAATGGTACCCAGTTTATGAGTGCCAACGGAGTGTATGCCATACTCAAAGCCTTCCGTCTTTCCAAGAAAGCCGACCTCATTGCCGCCATCTCCCTGGAAGCCTTTGACGGCCGCATCGATCCGTTCATGGACTGTATCCAACAAATGCGTCCGCATAAAGGCCAGATAGAAACCGGAGCCGCATTCCGAAGAATACTGGAAGGCAGTGAAATCATCGCACAGCCCAAACAACACGTACAAGACCCCTATTCGTTCCGTTGCATCCCACAAGTTCATGGTGCTACCAAAGATGCCATCAACCACGTAGCTTCAGTACTGTTGACCGAGATAAATTCAGTTACCGATAACCCCACTATCTTCCCCGATGAAGACCTTATCATTTCAGGTGGCAACTTCCACGGACAGCCCCTGCACTGGTATATGATTATCTTGCCATTGCTATGGCCGAACTGGGAAACATATCCGAACGGCGTGTGGCACAACTCATTATGGGACTTCGCGGATTGCCCGAATTTCTGGTCGCCAATCCGGGACTTAATTCCGGTTTCATGATTCCCCAATATGCAGCTGCCAGCATGGTAAGCCAGAACAAAATGTACTGTTATGCCGCCAGCAGCGACTCCATAGTATCCAGTAACGGACAAGAAGATCATGTAAGCATGGGAGCCAACGCCGCCACCAAGCTCTACAAAGTGATGGACAACCTGGAACATATACTTGCCATCGAATTAATGAACGCCGCACAAGGACTGGATTTCCGCCGCCCGCTCCGCAGTTCACCGTTTATTGAAAAGTTTCTCGCCACCTACCGCAACGAGGTACCTTTTATAAAAGAAGATATTGTGATGTATAAGGAAATACATAAAACAGTAGCTTTTTTAAAACGGCATCAAGTAAATTATTAAACGGCATTTCGGACTCGGATTATAAAGGTCTCACATCCCTTTTTACTATTAAAGACTATAAGATCCATATAATCCGAGCCCGAATTCATATCTTTGCAGTAACAAAAAAATAGCGAAGATGAATTACGATAATAAAGAAGAAATGTTTCCTATAGTAGATGAACAAGGAAACATAACAGGAGCTGCAACCCGTGGAGAATGTCATAATGGAAGTAAATTGCTACATCCGGTAGTCCACTTACATGTATTCAACAGTAAAGGCGAACTCTATTTGCAAAAGCGTCCTGACTGGAAAGATATCCAACCAGGCAAATGGGACACAGCCGTAGGCGGACACATAGATTTAGGTGAAAATGTGGAAACAGCCTTGAAACGTGAAGTAAAAGAAGAACTGGGCATCACCGACTTTACTCCCGAATTACTGACTAGCTATATATTCGAATCCACCCGGGAAAAAGAATTGGTATTCTCACATAAAACCACTTATGACGGTCCCATTATTCCCAGCGAGGAACTGGATGCGGCCGTTTTTTGGTCACTAGAAGAGATCAGAAGCAATATTGGGAAAGAAATATTTACACCTAATTTTGAGAATGAATTTCAGAAGCTGGGCTTCTGAAATAGTTTTTTAATCAAAAATGGCAAATTCTTGACCTGCATCAAGAATTTGCCATTTTCGCATACATTTTTATCTTTATCAGAGTACAATCTAGAACAAAACAGTATAATTTTGTGTTGTAAAACATAAAAAGAAAGGATAACGAGATTATGAAAAAGGTAAAAAGTATTTTTAAGAAAGCCCTTGCTATGATGGGTGAAAACGAAGTAAGAGCTTGGGGCGTAGGCATTAAATAACATAAATGCCATCATTTTAATCAACAAAGAAAGGATAACATTATGAAAAAGTTAAAAGAAATCATTAAGACAGGTCTTATTGGTATGGGAAATGGTGCCCTACGTGCTTGGGGATACGAAATCAAGTAACTGTCATACTTGATTAGAGAACTTTATTTAAAACTCAATAGTATAAAGGAGAATAATCCAATGGATTATTCTCCTTTTTTATTTATCAGATATCTTATTTACTACAAATAATTAGAAAATGCGATAAGTATTTTAAGAACTTATCCTATTTTCTTCATTCACTAACAGCGGCAAAGATAATAATATTATTGATTTATTCACTATTATTAAGCTCAAAAAGATAAAATTATCTCATTCCCGTTTCACTGTCTTAATTATTCCTATGCCATTTCTATAATTTTTCACACTTTTATCTTTTATGTAATAAAGCATCATGACGGTATATAAAAGGTAGAAAACAAGAAGCTAAAAGAAGCTCTTTTTCACAATGAATACCACCTATAGCTACTTCTGACAAATAGGATAAGTTCTTAAAATACTTAGCAAATACTCCTTAATTCATTAGCCTTTCAAATCTATTATAGTATTATTAACTCTATGAAACACTTATGAAAATTAAGACTTTAACCCAAAGAGGTAAGTACACATTATTAGCCGGTGTACTTGGAATGACTTCAATTCCTTCCTCTGCCATTCCTACGGTATGCTGATGTTTCACTCCCAACCGTAGCACAACAGACAGCCAAAATCAAAGGAAAAGTTTTGGATGCCAGAACCGGAGAACCGGTTATCGGTGCCAATGTCGTTGTAAAAGGAACGACAAACGGTAGTATCACCAATTTTTGATGGCGAATATGAATTGACAGCACCGATTGGTTCTACTCTCAGCATCTCTTTTATTGGTTACAAATCAATAGAAGTGAAAGCAACCGGTGGCTTGCAAACAATCAAATTGGACGAAGACTCTGAAGCGCTGGATGAAGTCATAGTAGTAGGTTACACAACTCAGCGCAAAGAAAGTTTAACCGGTTCTATGAATAACATCAAAAGCGAGAAGTTGAAGGACATAACCACACCATCGGTAGAAAATTTGTTGAATGGTAAAGTTCCGGGAGTATATGTGGCTCCGGGATCAGGCCAACCCGGTTCCAGTGGTGCAGTAGTTATCCGTGGACAAGCCACAC
>ENA-OQAX01000287-OQAX01000287.1-human-gut-metagenome-genome-assembly--contig:-NODE-287-length-12137-cov-2.357036_pt1 | contig 12137 bp, 19 predicted proteins | sample MGYA00242741_ERZ504539 | MGnify/ENA primary metagenome ERZ504539 (study PRJEB26092, sample SAMD00036277) | human gut metagenome | host: Homo sapiens | study: EMG produced TPA metagenomics assembly of... | reverse complement strand
CTCTTGCCGTCGTTCTTAACGGAAGCATACAGAGCGCCGAAGTCGGTGACGGCACCGAAGAAGATGCCGCCCAGCAGCACCCACAGCAGCACCGGCAGCCAGCCGAAAGCAGCAGCCTGGATCGCACCGGTAACAGGGCCTGCACCGGCAATGGAGCTGAACTGGTGTGCAAACACGGTCCAGCCGTCGGTGGGAACGTAGTCCCGGCCGTCCTCATGGACAACTGCCGGGGTCTTGGCAGAGGGGTCGATGCCCCACTTGTTTGCCAGCCAGCGGCCGTAAAGCATATAAGCGCCAAACAGACACACGGCTGCGATCAATACGATGACCAGCGTATTCATTGTTTTTACCTCTTTCCTTTCTTGGCATCCGGCAAATGTCAGCGGCATGGGGGCGGAAGGGTGTAAAAAAGGCCCCGTCTTCCTGCGTTCGTTCCGTTTGGGACGAACCATCGAAGACGAAGGCCTCACATACACTGCACATCGTGTATGGAATACTCCGCGATACCACTTCGTTTGCTGCACAGGGCAGCCACTCCCAGCGTACATACATACGCAGCCCCGTAACGTGGGCAAAACGGCCATGCATTACTGGAAGGCGGGGTCAGCGCCTTTGTTCACACAGGCTGCTCGCAGGGGAGAACGCTTTGCTCCTGACTGCTGCCCTTGCATCAGATGGGCGGCTCTCTGGGAGAGGGTGCTGCAAAGAATCATGTCCTGTTCATCGCATTTGCCGAATGATTGTCCGTATTTTAGTGCGGAATTCACAAATTGTCAATATCATTGGAACAAGTTCGGAGGATACACTAATTCAGGAAAGTGTTCTGCAATAATTTTTAGGTGATTTTTGTTCATGCGTGAAACGAAGAAAACTATACACCCACACGAAATGAAAAGAGTTCACGCCAAGGGCTTGACTTTCACACTTTGATGTGCTAAAGTGATGATGCAAGAAAGAACCTGAACATTTCCGAAACATTTAAAAGAGGGAACGCTTCCAAAACCGGACAGTCCGCTGCGGCGGCAAGGAGAACATTCATGTCAGATAAAAATTCCAGAAGAAACCAGACCACCGATGCACTGTTTGATGCCATCCTCAGTCTGGAAACGCGGGAGGAGTGCTACAACTTCTTTGAAGACCTGTGCACTGTAAAGGAGATCTCGGATATGGCGCAGCGGCTGGAAGCGGCAAAGATGCTGCTGGACGGCAGAACCTACGATCAGATCGTGAAGGCAGTGGAGATCAGCACGGCCACCATCAGCCGCATCAACCGCTGCATCCAGTACGGCTCCGGCGGCTACCGCGAGACCATTGAAAAGGTGCGCGGCACCCAGAACCCGAAAAAGCAGAAGTAACACCGGCGTACCCGGCAGACATAGAATGGGGCGTACACCGCCCCTGACCGGACGAACGAAAGGAAGGTTTTATCATGTCTGCTGAGAACTGTATCGATACCACCCGCTGCCCCTGCCCCTGCCTGCCCAAGGTGACGCTGGAGCAGGCGGTCGTTGACCTTGTGGAGAGCATCGCTCTGCAGGAAAATGCCCTGAGCCACATCCTGTGCGCCGAGAGCCGGAAGATGGACGCCGCCATGAAACTGGACGGTCTGGACCTGTGCAAGCTGCTGGAAGTGAACGATTCGGCCACCAACATGGTGCACGCCGTGGCAAACCTGGAGCTGGTGCTCAAGGATAAGCTGGAGTTCGTCTCCAACAACCTGTACTATCCGCCTGCGGATGCCGCAGCGAAGTAAGAAGATGCTGAAAGGCCTGTCCGGATGCCGGGCGGGCCTTTTTCTCTGCTTGAATGCATAATTTTTGTAAAAACCATTTGTTGGAATTGCTGATAACGGGATTCTGTGCTATACTATACAATGTATCACCATGAAAGTGAGGAAATTTACAAATTGCTGAACTACGATGCGATCCTGTTTGATGTGGACGGGACCCTGATCGATTCCGCTCCCGGTATCATAAATACATTAAAAAGAAGTCTTTGCCAGGATGGGCGTGGACACCACGAAATGTGAACCTGCGCCGCTACCTTGGCCCACCGCTGCGCAAGAGCTTTGGTGAGCACTTTACCGACCCGGCCCTCATTGAAAAGGCCACCGACCTGTACCGCGACAGCTACGCCGTCAAGGGCAGCCACGAGTGCGCCGCCTACCCCGGTGCAGCAGAGATGCTGCAGCGCCTGAAGGACGCGGGCCTTGTGCTGTGCACCGCTACCTCCAAGCCCACGCAGGTCGTCACGCCCATTCTGGAAGAAAAGGGCCTTGCAGATTATTTTGATTTTATCGGCGGCGCGTCCATGGACGAGAGCCGCGACACCAAGACCGACGTGGTGCGCCATGTGCTGGCCCAGCCCATGATGCAGGGCAGGCGGGTGCTGATGGTGGGCGACCGCAACGACGATATGCGCGGCGCGGCGGACTGCGGCTGGATGCCGCCGGTGCGCTGTACGGCTACGGCAGCAGGGAAGAGCTGGAACCCTTCCACCCGGTGCTGCTGGCCGAAAGCTGCGCCAACCTTGCAGACCAGATCCTGAACGGACAGGCATGACCGGAAGGCCCTGTGCCGGAAACGAAATGAATGGTGAGAGATATGAGAAATACACGACCGGAAAAGCAATCGCTTACTCCTATGCAGAAGCAGGCTGTGCTGGTGTGCAGTGTGTGCGCACTGGCAGCCATTCTGACCATTGCCATTACCATGACGCTGCTCAAGCGCGGCAAGACCCCTGCATCCCCGGTGGAACAGCCCTCCAGCGAGGTGCTGGTGCCGGGCGAAGAGGATATCTCGGATCACTACCAGATCAGCGAGACCTCTGCCGCCCTGCTGCCGGAGACCGCCGACGCGGGCGAGAGCTACCAGAAGGAAACGCTGTTCCTCGGCGATTCCAACACGGTGCGCCTGTACGCCAACGGCTGATCAGCCTGCAGCAGTTCTGCGCCAAGGAGGGCATTGGCACCCATGCCGCCCTGAACGAGGGCATCGTTACCTTTAAAAAGGACAGCAACACCTACACCATCGCGCAGGCCGTGGCCAAAATGAAGCCCCGCCGCGTGGTCATCATGCTGGGCACCAACGATACCGGCATGAGCGTGGACGAGTTCATCAAGAACTACACCGCGCTGGTGCAGGCCATTCAGGAAAGCTACCCCTACACCGACATCATCGTGAACACGGTGCCGCCGGTGCCTGCAAACCACGCAAACTACCCCCACATGGACCAGACCAAGATCGACGACTTCAACATGGCCCTGCTGTCCATGTGTGAGCAGATGGGCCTGAAGTTCCTCAACAGCGCCGAAGCGCTGAAGGATGCCAACGGCTATGGCCGCGAGGATTACTACCAGACCGGCGATATCCACCTGAAGCCCGTGGCCTGAAGGCCATGCTGAGCTATCTGCGCACCCACGCTTACCAGACCGACGACCGCCGCCCGGACACCGCCAACATCCCCACCCGCGCCGAGTATACCCCCAACCCCAGCTCTGCGGTGACAGCACCCAGCAGCTCGGAGGCTGCAGGCTCTTCCGAAGAGCAGGGTGTGCTGTATCAGGCCAGCTACCGGGTGGACAAGACCGGCGGCACCCTTTCCAGCGGCAGCGACAGCGGCAAGACATCCCTCTCCTATGAAGTGACCAACGCCGCCCAGTCCATCAGCGTGACGGCTGTGCCGCAGGACGGCTATGTGTTCGTCAAGTGGAGCGACGGCGTGACCCAGAAGACCCGCACCGATACGAACTTCAAGCAGAACGTGGACGTGACCGCCGTGTTTGCAGCGGCTTCCGTGCATATCAGCAGCACCGGCAAGGCCGTGCTGGGCGATTCCTACACCTTTACCGCAAAGCTGGGCGGCAAGCACTCACTGCCGACAGCATCCGCTGGTACGCCAACGGTGCGGAAGTGCCGCAGGCGGCGGGCAAGACCACCGTCAAGGTGGAGATCGACCCCTCCATGCTCAATGCGACCTTTAAGGTGTATGCAGTGGCAAGCTAACAACGGCTGCACCGTTACCAGCAACGTCCTGAATGTGACGGTCAGCGGCGTAAGCTCCGGCAGCTCGTCTCACAGCTCCGGCAGCTCTGGCAGCACGTCGGGCAGCAGTTCTTCCGGCAGCACCAGTTCTTCCGGTGCATCGTCCGGCACCACCTCCGGGGCATCCTCCGGGGCTACATCCACCTCCGGCAGCTCGTCTCACAGCTCTTCCGACAGCTCGTCTCACAGCTCTTCCAGCAGTGAGAGCACGGCTTCCCCGGCAGGCTCGGCTTCTGCTTCCAACGGAACAGCCAGCTCTTCCCACAGCACCAGCTCGTCCCACGCGGACTCTGGTGAGAGCAGCTCGGCCTCCCATAGCAGCTCCAGCAGCGAGAGCAGCTCTGCAAGCTCTGGCAGCTCCCATGCGGCTTCGGAATCCAACGCCAGCAAGGAAGCCGCCAACGAGCAGTCCGCATCCACGGACTCCGCGTCCTGAGGCTGTCACCCCGGCCTGCTGTGCCGCATAGGCTGGCAGGAAGGGAGGCGTTTGCATGTACTACGAGGAACCCCGCATCCCGGCGCTGCCCGGGGAAGAGAACGTGACCGACGGCAGCGTGGACGATTACGGCACCGACTGGGAGAACGTGGACAACGGCGCGCTGGAAGAGGAAATGGCAAAGTGTGCTGCCACCCCCTGTGATGTCAAAACCACCTGCCCGGACAACAACCCGGAGCAGACGGACGTACCATCGTACGAAATTGTAACAGAATGATGTGAAGCCAGCTCTGTTTACGGCAGGGCTGGCTTCTGCCTGTTGTTGAGCGCATGGCAGCTGAGGCCATGGCAGAAGGAAAAGAGGGAAGGTTTATGGCAAAATATTATTGCGTGCTGTTCGATGCAGACAACACCCTGCTGAACTTTGACGCAGCCGAAAGCAAGGCACTGGCCGAAACGCTGGTGAACTACGGCATTGAGCCGGACGCAGAAACGGTGCAGACCTACCGCACCATCAACTCGGAGCTGTGGCGGCAGCTGGAAAAAAGGCCAGATCAAGCGGGAAAAGCTCATGGCGGAGCGGTTCACCCGCTTCCTCAAGGCCATTGATGCCGCCGGTGATGGAGCCGAGATGAACCGCTTCTATCTGGAACAGCTCTCCACCCACCCGGACCTGATGGGGCCGGAAGTGCTGGACGTGCTGCGGGAGCTTTCCGAGGTGGCAACGCTGGCCGTTGTGACCAACGGCTTCCAGAAGGTGCAGATCCGCCGTCTGGCCGAGAGCGGTGTGCTGAACTTTATGGAGGACGTGTTCGTCTCCGAGAAGATGGACAGCGAAAAGCCGAACCGCAGAATTTTTGATGCGGCCCTGCGCGCCCTTGGCGTGGAGAACCGCGAGCATGTGCTGGTGGTGGGCGACGGCCTGAGCAGCGACATTCAGGGCGGCGTGAATGCGGGCCTTGACACCTGCTGGTATAACCCCAGCCACGCCGAGAACCCCGGCAAGGTGGTGCCCACCTACCGAGATCGCAGACCTGAAAGAGCTGTACCCGCTGGTGATGGAGCAGGAAGAGCTGGCCAATGTGGGCCTGAAGAACCGCCGCCACCAGTGCTGAGCCAATAAGCGGATGGAGAACGGGATCATAAAACTATGCTGATACATTTGGAAAAACTAGGCAAGAGCTTTGGCGAAAAGATCGTGCTGCACGATGTGACCGCCAGTGTCGAGCGGGAGGACCGCATCGGCATCGTGGGCCAGAACGGCGCGGGCAAGACCACCCTGCTCAAGATTTTGACCGGCGAGTACCAGGACTACGAAGGTGAGTTCAGCGTGACCCACGGCGTGACGCTGGGCTATCTGGAACAGAACGCAAAGCTGGATGCCACGCTGGATCTCTACGGCGAGATGCGCTCCACCTTTGCCCCTGTGCTGGATGCCATGGCCCAGATGCAGGTGCTGGAACGCAAAATGGCCGCGCAGCCGGACGACACGGAGCTGCTGGCCCGGCACGACCAGCTGCAGAACATCGTGGATGCCGCCGACGGCTACAACATGGATGTGAACATCAAAAAGGTGCTGTCCGGCATGGGCTTTGCGCAGGATACATGGCAGAAGAACATTGCGGTGCTCTCCGGCGGCGAGCTGACGAGGCTGCGGCTGGCAAAGCTGCTGCTGGAAAAGCCGGACGTGCTCATTCTGGACGAGCCCACCAACCACCTGGACTTTGCCACCATGGAATGGCTGGAAAACTACCTCAAAAGCTATTCCGGTGCGGTGCTGGTGGTCAGCCACGACCGCTACTTCCTCGATAACGTGTGTACGAAGATCTGGGAGGTCTCCTTCCAGACCATGACCACCTACAAGGGCAACTTCTCGGCCTACCTGCCCCAGAAGGAAGCCGCCGATGCCCTGCGCCAGAAGCAGCACGATGCAGATGTGGCACTGGCCGAAAAGCTGCAGGACTATGTGGACCGCAACCTTGTGCGCGCCTCCACCACCAAAATGGCCCAGAGCCGCCGCAAGCAGCTGGAAAAGCTGGAGATCACCGAAGCGCCAAAGGACGAGACCAACCAGCTCAAGTTCCGGTTTGAATATGACGTAGAACCGTGGAATGAGCTGGTGCTGCTCAAGAACCTGACCATCAAAATAGGGGAGCGCACCCTGCTGGAACCCTTTACCTACACGGTGTGCCGCGGCCAGCGGCTGGTGATCGCAGGCCCCAACGCGCGGGCAAGTCCACCCTGATGCAGGTGCTGGACGGCAAGCGCCGCCCCTCCGGCGGCATGGTGCGGCTGGGCACCGGCGCACGGCCCAGCATCTTTGCCCAGCAGCAGAACCGTCTGGGGCAGGGCCGGGTCATCGATGTGATCTGGAACAAGTACCCCCGCATGACCGAGCTGGAGGTGCGCAGCCATCTGGCAAAGCTGGGCTTCCGGGGCGAGACGGTGTTCAAGCCCTGCGAGGCGCTTTCCGGTGGCGAGCTGGCACGCCTGCGCTTTGCGGAGATCGTGCTGGAACGGCCCAACCTGCTGTTTCTGGACGAGCCCACCAACCATCTGGACATCTACACCCGCGAAAACCTTACCGAGCCCTCATGGCCTACACCGGCACGCTGCTGCTGGTCACCCATGACCGCCACCTGATGAACAGTCTGGCCTGCCCCATCCTCTACCTTGAGGACGGCAAGGCTACCCTCTACCCCAGCTACGACGCCCTGATGGGCCGCAACGCCCCGGCCCCTGCCGTGCAGAAGGCCGCCGAACCGGCCAAGACCGGCTACGGCAGGGAGCAGCGCCGCCGCCGCGCCGAGCTGCGGGCCAAGATCAAGGCCTGCGAGGACGAGATGGAAGCCTGCGGTGCACGCGAAGTGGAGCTGGACAACGAGATCAACTCGCCGGAGGTGTACAACGACCCCGACCTGCTGCGCCAGAAGAGCGACGAGCTGAGCGACCTGCGCTTCCATCAGGAAGAGCTGTTTGCCGCGTGGGAAGCTGCCATGGAAGAGCAGGAAAGCTACGAGCAGAGCCAGCAGACCGAAGAGTAAAGGAGGGTGCAGCATGCCCCAAAACAGACGCAGTTACGAAAAAACGCGCCGCATCGCCCTTTCCGGCCTGCTGTTTGCGCTGGCCATGGCACTTTCGTTCATTGAGGGCACGCTCACCATCCCGGGCCTTTTGCCGGGCATGAAGCTGGGCCTTGCCAACATCGTGGTGATGTACGCGCTGTTTTTCATGGGGCCGAGGCAGGCGCTGGTGCTGGACGTGCTCAAGGCGCTGTTCGTGTTTCTGGTGTCCGGCTTCACGGCGGGCTTTCTCTCGCTGTGCGGCGGCCTGCTGTCCCTGCTGGTGATGTGGGTGCTGTACTATCTGCTGCCGGTGCGGCCCACCTGGTTCATCCTGTCCGTATGCGGCGCACTGGCCCACAACATCGGCCAGCTGCTGGGTGCAGGCGTGATCATCTCGTCCTCGCTCTCGTTCTACTATGCGCCGGTCATGCTGGTGCTGGGCCTTGTGATGGGCGCACTGACCTCCATCACCCTCAAGGCCCTGCTGCCGGCTCTTGGCAAAATGGGCTTCTCCACGCAGGAAAAGCGGGGAGAATAACCAACCGTCCATGCATCACAGTTGCATTTTTGGCCGGAAATCAGTATAATAAGGAAACAACCTGCTATTTTAAAGATAAAATCTCTTGCATACAGCGCTGCCGCCGTGGGAAAGTGCGCGGCAGCCGGGAGGTGTTTGCACTATGAGTGAAAAAGTTACCATCAAGGTGGAGCGCAAAAAGCTGCATCTGCCCACCATCGCCCTGCGCGGGCTGGTGGTGTTCCCCAACAATCTCGTCCACTTTGAGGTGGGCCGCGAAAAGAGCATTGCCGCCGTGGAGTGGGCAATGGCAAATAATTCCAACGTGTTTCTGGTGGCACAGAAGTCCATGGACACCACCGAGCCGCAGCAGGCAGACCTGTTCAGCTACGGCGTGGTGGCCGAGGTCAAGCAGGTGCTGCGCGTCTCCGGGGACCTTGTAAAGGTCCTGGTGGAGGGCAAGTACCGTGCAAAGCTCAGTGCACTGGATGCCAGCGGCGATTTTCTGCTTTCGGAGGTGCGCCCGGCCCCGGTGCGCGCAGGCAAGGCCGACGATGCCGTGGAGACCGAAGCACTGCTGCGCGCCTCAAGGCCGGGTTTGACGAGTACCTTGGCATGAACCCGCGCTTGGCAAGGACGTGGTGTTTGCCATCGTTTCCAGCGACGACCCCGCCTTCCTCAGCGAGTACATGCCTGCAAACCTGCTGTTCCGCTACGAGGACAAGCAGGCCGTGATGGACGAGGGCACCCTGAACGGACGGCTGAAAAAGCTCATCGAGATGCTGCGCCGTGAGTGTCAGGTGATGAAAATTGAAAAGGAGATCGCGGAAAAGGTCAACGAGTCCATGGACAAGAACCAGCGCGATTACTACCTGCACGAACAGCTGCACATCATCAGCGACGAGCTGGGCGAGGGCGACGACACCCACGCCGAGGCCGACGAGTACCGCCGCAGGATCACCGGGCTGCACCTTGCCGAGGACAGCGAGAAGAAGCTGCTCAAGGAAGTGGACCGCCTTGCCAAGATGCAGGGCTCCAATCAGGAGGCAACGGTCATCCGCACCTATCTGGACACCTGCCTTGACCTGCCGTGGAACACCTTTACGGTGGACGACCTTGATATCAGCCGCGCACAGCAGATTTTGGACCGCGACCACTACGGCCTGAAAAAGGTGAAGGACCGCATTCTGGAAACGCTGGCCGTGCGCAAGCTGGCACCGGACGTGAAGGCACAGATCATCTGCCTTGTAGGCCCTCCGGGCGTGGGCAAGACCAGTATTGCACGCTCCATCGCCGAAAGTCTGGGCCGCAAGTATGTGCGCATCAGCCTTGGCGGCGTGCGGGATGAAGCCGAGATCCGCGGCCACCGCCGCACCTACATCGGCGCGATGCCCGGCAAGATCATCACTGCCATGATCTCTGCCAAGAGCGCGAACCCCCTCATGCTGCTGGACGAGATCGACAAGCTGGCAGGCGACTTCCGCGGCGACCCGGCCGCAGCCCTGCTGGAAGCGCTGGACCCGGAGCAGAACAGCACCTTCAACGATCATTTCATCGATATCCCGTTCGATTTGAGCCATGTGCTCTTTATCACCACCGCCAACGATCTGGGCAGCATCCCCGGCCCCCTGCGTGACCGCATGGACGTGATCGAGCTGCCCAGCTACACCCGCGTGGAAAAATACAACATTGCCCGCAAGCACCTGCTGCCCAAGCAGCTCAAGGCCTGCGGCCTGACCGGCAAGGTCACGCTGAGCCAGAGCGCGCTGTACGGCATCATCGACGGCTACACCCGCGAGGCCGGTGTGCGCAATCTGGAACGCACCATCACCAGCGTGCTGCGCAAGTGCGCCCGCAAGATCGCCGCAGGCGAGGTGGAAAGCGTCTCCGTTACCGGCACCATGCTGGAACAGCTGCTTGGCCCCCGCTTCGTCAAGCCCGACTCTTCAACCGCACCAACGCGGTGGGCATCGCCAACGGTCTGGCATGGACCAGCGTGGGCGGCGAGACCCTGCCCATCGAGGTGCAGGTGATGGACAACGGCAGCGGCAAGATCACCGTCACCGGTTCGCTGGGCGACGTGATGAAGGAGAGCGCTCAGCTGGCCGTTACGTGGGTGCGCGTGCACGCCGCCGAGTACGGCATCGACCCGGAAAAGCTCAAGAAGTGCGACCTGCACATCCACGCCCGGAGCGCAGTGCCCAAGGACGGCCCTTCTGCCGGTGTCACCCTGACCACGGCGCTGGTGTCCTGCCTGTCCGGCATCCCGGTGCGCGGTGATGTGGCCATGACCGGCGAGATCACCCTGCACGGCAACGTGCTGCCCATCGGCGGCCTGCGGGAAAAGAGCATGGCGGCCTACCGCGAGGGCATGAAAACGGTGCTCATCCCCAAGGACAACGAACCCGACCTGTATGAGGTGGACGACGAGGTGAAGAAGAACCTCACCTTCCTGCCCATGCAGAGCCTGACGCAGGTGCTGAACGCGGCCCTGCTCAAGCCCCAGAACGCAAAGAAGGCCAAGGCTCCCAGCCGCACCCATGCAAAGAAAAAAGGCGGCAGACGCCGCCATTGTGCCGCCCACCGCAGAAAAAGCCCCCAGCCGGCGCGGTGTGCTGGGGAATAATAGAAACTCTCAGTCACGCTTGCGCCGTGCCAGCTCCCCCGAAGGGGGGGAGCTTAAGGGATGTTTTCCACCAGATGAAAGAGCTCCCCCCTTCGGGGGAGCTGGCGAGGAACGAAGTGACGAGACTGAGAGGGTTTGACGTACCACAAGAAAGGAAAGCTCCATGAATTACAACAAAGCTGATTTCATTGCCAGCTACGGCATTTCCAGCCCAGCTGCCCGAGAGCGACCGCCCGGAGCTGAGCTTTTCGGGGCGGTCCAACGTGGGCAAATCCAGCCTCATCAATAAGCTGTGCAGCCGCAAAAACCTTGCCCGCGTGTCCAGTACGCCGGGCAAAACGGCCACCATCAATTTCTATTCGGTGGACGACTGCTACTTTGTGGACCTGCCCGGCTACGGCTACGCCAAGGTGAGCAACGCCGACCGTGAGCGCTGGGACGACCTTATCAACAGCTACTTTGAAGCACCCCGCCACCACACCCTGCTGGTGCAGCTGCTGGACTGCCGCCACGCCCCCAGCGCCGACGATGAGCAGATGCTGCGCTACCTGCACTATCACCAGATCCCCTACGTGGTGGCCCTGACCAAGGCCGACAAGCTCAAAAAGAGCCAGCTGGCCAAGACGCTGGAAGACTTTGAGAACCTCTGCCGCCCCTATGGCTGCCAGAAGGTGGTGCTGACCAGCGGCGAGAACGGCTACGGCATCCCGGAGCTGCAGGCGGTGCTCAATGCCGCTGTGGCCGGGGAACAGGAAGCGGAGTAAACCATGGCCTACAACGAATTTGCCTATTTCTACGATGAATTCAACGGCGAGGCCGATTACGATGCCCTGTATGCCCACATCCATGCAAAGCTCAAGGAGCACGGCATCCACGACGGCATCCTTGCCGACCTTGGCTGCGGCACCGGTGAGCTGACGTTGATGCTCACGCAGGCGGGCTATGATATGATCGGCATTGACCAGTCCGAGGAGATGCTCTGCGTTGTGCGCGATAAGGCCGAACAGCTGGGTCTTTCCGGCAGGCTGCTGCTGCTCCGGCAGGACCTGCTCAAGCTCGATCTGTACGGCACCATCCGGGGCGCGGTGTCCACCTTTGACACCTTCAACCACATCCCGGACCTCGACACCGCCATTGCCAACGCGGGCTTTTTCATGGAGAAGGGCGGGGTGGTTCCTGTTCGATATGAACACGCCCTACAAGCACCGGAACGTGCTGGGCGACAACGCGTTCACCTTTGAGGAAGAGGATGCCGCCTGTGTGTGGCGCAACCACTACGATGCCGTGAACCGCCGTGTGGAGATCACCGTGGACATCGACTACCACGAGACCGGCGAGCACTTCCACGAGCCAGTTCTGCGAGTACACCTATGACCTTGACACCATCCGCACCGCGCCTGGAAAGCAACGGCTTTGCGCTGGAAAGCGTCTGCGACGGACGAGACCTTCG